>Ga0315331_10000260_pt1 | contig 34725 bp, 27 predicted proteins | sample M160m34915metaG_FD_203456 | JGI IMG/M metagenome (GOLD analysis project Ga0315331, IMG submission 203456) | Ammonia-oxidizing marine archaeal communities from Monterey Bay, California, United States - M1 60m 34915 | ecosystem: Environmental > Aquatic > Marine > Intertidal zone | place: USA...
GGCCTCGATCGGGAGCTGTCCTCCACCGGGAAAGAAGCGGAGCCCGAACTTGATGAGATGATTCTCGCGGAGATACTCGCGCAGCCCCAGCCGCTCGAAATACTGCGAACCCAGCTCGACACTGGATTCGCCGACCTTGTGGGCCGCTTCGTCCAACGGGCGCGAGGTCCGCTCCACCACGAGCACGGAGCGCTCGGGCATCGAGCGAGCGAGCTGCCGGGCCAGCGTGAGCCCCGCCAACCCACCGCCACAGATCACCACGTCGAACCGACTTGCTTCCAGTTCGCTCAATCCCATGCCGGCCCCCGCCGCAGACGTCGTTCCGGATTTCGCCATCCCTCTAGCCTAGAATGGCTCCGAAGACTGTCGAGGCGTGCTCTTCCCACGGACACCCCCTTCAGACACCGAGAATCGGGACATCGGGAAATTGAGCCGCCTGCTGCGGATCGTCGGCGCCACGCTGGCCCTGGGCATCTACTTCGCACTCGCGCCGATCGGCTACGCCGTCTTCGCGGTCTGGAGCGGGCTGCCTTCGCCCCGACCCGAGGCGCGACGACGCCGTTTTCAGCGCATCCTGCATCGCGCCTTCCGGGGCATGCACGCCCTCGTCAAACGCCTCGATCTGGTCGATTTCGCGCCCGAATCGGTCCGGGGGCGCGCCCCGGACGTGCCCTGCCTGCTCGTGGCCAACCACCCGACCCTGGTCGACATCAGCGCGCTCCTCGCCACCCTCGATCCCGTCGTCTTTCCGGTCAAGCCCGGTCTCTACCGCCGCTTCTGGGCCCGCCCGCTGCTCGCCACCGCGGGCGCGTTCGAAGGGCCGGGGGCTGACCCCATCGGCGTCGCCGCCTTCGTCGAGACCGCCGTGGCCCGCCTTCAGCGGGGCGATCGGGTGCTCGTCTTCCCGGAGGGGACGCGCTCCTCCGGCACAATGCCGGATGCCTTCGGACGCGCAGCGATCGAGATTGCGGTCCGGGCAGAGGTTCCGGTCGTCCCGATCAGCATCCGCTGCGAGCCGCGTTGGCTCACGAAAGAGTCCCGCCTCCTGAGCCCACCGAGTGCGGTGCCGCAGCTGCACGTACATATCCTCGAAGCCATCCCGGCCCCCACCCGCGATTCGTCCAGCCGAGAACTCCGGGATATAGTCCAGAGCCGAATCCAAACCGACCTCGACTCCGCCTGACGCGACGAAGCCCGCGCAGGGTAGACGCGAGCGGTTCCTCCTCCGGTCGACGCGCCGCGCTCGACCAAATTCATAGGCGCACGATGTCTGACTCGCTCGAAAACCGCCTGAAGCATCTCATCGTCGACGCCCTCGCGCTCGAAGACGTCGAACCCGACGAGATCGCGACCGAGGAACCGCTCTTCGTCGAAGGCCTCGGGCTCGACTCGATCGATGCCTTGGAACTCGCCCTCGCACTCCAGGAGGAGTTTGGCGTCGTGACTTCGCCGGACGATGAACGCAACCGCGAAATCTTCTACTCGATCAAGTCCCTTGCTGAGTTCGTCGCCTCGGAGACCGGCAGCGAACCCACGGTTTGAGGCCGATCGTGCCGACCATCGAGGGGCAAGCTCCCAGAGAACGGATCGCCTGGACGCTCCTGGAACATCATGCCCCCGGCGATCCGGTCGCCTTTGGCGAGGGGGGTGACCGGAGCGCGGCTCAGCTCTCCTTGGATGCCGCCCGGATCGCGACGGCCCTGCCGGACCCCACGCCCGGCTCCCACATCCAATTGGTCTTCGAGCAGGACCGCTACGCCCTCGCAGCGACGCTCCTGGCTGCTGTCGATCGGGGACACGCCGTCGCCTTCGCGCCCAACAGCCGCCCGGATTCGATCCTCGCGCTTCAGGCGCGGCCCGAGGTGGTCGGCCTGGCCCACGACCTGGATGCAGGCCTGGGACTGGACGTGCGTACGCAACTCGGGGCTTCCCGCTTACCCGCCGCGCAGGATGCGGCGACGAGATTCCTCGCCGCGGACCGCGTCTTGGCCACCGTCTTCACCTCCGGCAGCACTGGGCCCATGACCGCCTGGCGCAAGACGAGTGCCCAGCTGATCGGCGAAGCCACCGGACTCGCCCGCACCTTCGACATCGCCCACGGCAGTCGCATCCTGCCGACCGTCTCTCCCAGTCATATCTACGGTCTGCTTTTTGGCGTCCTCGTCCCCCTCGCCAGCGGCGGCGCGTTCGCACGCGAGACGCCCCACCACGCCGAAAGCATCGCACGCGCGGTGGGACGCTTCGGTGCGCAGATCCTCGTGAGCGTGCCGGTCCAGCTCCGCGCCCTCGCCCGCAGCGAGGCCGCAAACCTCCGCGGGATCGAGCATGTCTTCTCCTCGACGGGTCCCCTGCCCGACGCCGTCGCCGACACTTTTCGCGGGCGACACGGCGTCGCCATCACGGAGATTCTTGGTTCCACCGAAACCGGTGGTTTCGCCCACCGGCTGCACGACGAGGCCGACTCGAGACCTTGGACGCCCTTGACCGACATCGAACTCACTCTCGATGAGGAGGGACGCCTCTGTGTCGACTCCGCGTACGTGGGAAACGAGCACGAGCGCCCCTTCGTCACCGGCGACCTGGCCGAACTCCTCCCCGACGGCCGCTTCGTCCACCTCGGGCGGGCCGATGGGATCGTGAAGATCGCCGGACATCGCGTCTCGCTCGAGGCGATCGAGGGGTATCTCCGGGATCAGCCCGGAGTCGAGGACGCCGCGGTCGTCGCCGTCCCCGACGATCGTGGACGTGGACATCGCCTGCTCGCCGCACTGGCACCGCAGGATCTCGACCCGGCCCGAATCCGGACCCTCTTACTCGAGCGGCTCGAACCCGTCTGCCTGCCGCGCCGAATTCGGTTCTGCGATGCGCTGCCGCGAGAAGAGAATGGCAAGCTCGGACGCCGGCAGGTCCTCCAGATCTTCGACCTCGACGAGGCGGGACGCCCCGCCAATTTTGCACTCGATTGGGAGCCCCCCGTCATCGAGCGCGAGGGCGAGCGCATCGAAGTCCGACGCGCAGTCCGCATTCCAGAGAACTACGCCTGGTACGACGGCCACTTCGACGGATATCCCGTGCTGGCGGGCGCGGTCCAGATCAAGATGCTGCTGATGCCCACCCTGGCGCTCGTCTTTCCCGAGCTCGGCGCGATCGAACGCCTCTCCCGCCTGCGATGGAACGAGCGGATCCTACCCGGCGACGCGCTGACCCTCTCTCTCGAACGCCGCGAGGCCGACGCCCTGCTGCGCTTCGAGATCACACGCGGCGACGAAACCTGCACGTCGGGTCGACTGAAACTCCGTGCATTGGATCCGCAGGAGTCCGCGGCGTGAGCTTGCGATGCTGTGGCCTCGTCCCGACCTACGACAATCCCGTGACGATCCGCCGGGTCGTCGAGCGAATCCGACAGGACCTCGCAGACGTCGTGGTCATCGACGACGGAAGCCATCAGGCCGGCCGGGAGGCCTGTGCAGCCCTTGCCCGTGACGGGCTCGCACACGTCGTTCGAACGGAGCGCAACCTTGGCAAGGGCGCGGCCGTTCGGCACGGGCTCGAGGTCGCACGCTCGCGCGGGTTCAGCCACGCGTTCCAGATCGACGCCGACGGCCAGCACGACCTCGGCCGGATCGCGCCCTTCCTCGCCGCAGCCCATTCTGATCCGGATGCCGTCGTGGCAGCCTACCCTGAGTACGACGACAGCGCGCCCGCCCTGCGCAGCGCCGCTCGGCAGATCACGCGCTTCTGGGTGGCCGTCGAAACCGGCGCCTGGGATCGGATCGTCGACGGCATGATCGGCTTTCGCGTTTATCCGATCGACACGACGCTGGCCGCGAAGGCGAAGAGCAATCGCATGGCGTTCGACGTCGAGGTCCTGGTGAGGATGGCGCGGTCCGGCGTACCGATTCTGAACCTCCCTGTCGCCGTACGCTACCTCCGACCCGAAGAAGGAGGCCTCTCCCACTTTCAACCGCTCCGCGACAATCTTCGAATGACCTGGATGCACTCCCGCCTATGCACGATGTACGCCACGCGGTGGTGTCTCGAGCGTCTGGGCATCCTGGGGAAGGCCCGGCGGACATGAGCACCGACCCCACCCGTGAGAGCAGCGAGTGGCTCAGCCAGGGGGAGCGCGGCACGATCGCGCTGATCCGCTTCACGGCCTGGCTCACCTCGTTCCTCGGTCGCGGCCCCATGCGGATCGTGATTGGCGTGACCGCGCTCTACTATTGCCTCTTCGATCGCAAGGTCGTCGCGTCGTCCCGCGCCTGGCTCACCCGGGTTCATGGCCATCCCGCGCGCTACCGCGACATCTTCCGGCACGTCGCGACCTTCGCCCAGGTCACGCTGGACAGACTCTATTTCGCCCGGGGCGAGACCAACCGGTTCACGTTCACCCGAGAGGGGAACGAGCACCTCATCGCGCTGAGCCGGGAGAAACGGGGCGCCATCCTACTCGGCGCTCATCTGGGCGGCTTCGAGGCCATGCGCGCCGCCGCCGACGACGAACGCTTCCCTGTCACGATCGTCGGCCACTTCGAGAACGCAACGATGATCACGACGCTCCTGCGGGAGCTGGACCCGGACTTCGACGGCCGCGTGATCCACGCCGGTCAGGACAGCGTGACCCTCGCTCTCTCGCTGCGCGACGCGATCGGGCGTGGAGAGATGGTCGCCCTGCTCGGCGATCGCATCGGACTGAATGAGAAGCACGTCCAGGTCCCCTTCTTCGGCGTGCCGGCCCGCTTCGCGACGGGGCCGATCCTGCTGGCATCGGTCCTGCGCGCTCCGATCTATCTGGTCTTCGCGCTCTATCGCGCTCCCAATCACTACGCACTCCACTGCGAGCCCTTCGCGGACAGCGTCGAGCTCCCCCGAGGCCATCGTCAGGAGGCACTCGAAGCACTCGTGGCCCGTTATGCTCGAAGACTCGAAGCCCATTGCCGCACGGCCCCGGACAACTGGTTCAACTTCTTCGACTTCTGGGAGGAACGAGCAGAATGAGCGCGACCGATTCCCGATCGCCGCATGCCGTCCCCGCCCGCGAGATTGGAGAGGCCCCCCTCACGATCGAGGAGTTCGTCTCGATCGCCCGACGTCAGACTCGCCCTGCGCTCTCGGAGCCGATCCTCCAGCGCATCAAGCAATCTGCCGAGACGCTGCGACGACACCACGAAAGCGGGCAAGAAATCTACGGGGTGACGACCAGCGTCGGCGGCTCGATCGGCACGGCCATCGAACCCAGCGACGCCGCGACCCTCGCGCTGAACGTGATGCGCATGCATGGGGTCGGCAGCGGCCCCGAGTTGGATGACCTCGAGACGGTCGCCGTCATGGCTGCGCGGCTTACCTCCGTAGCCAACGGCATGAGCGGACTCCGCCCGGAGGTCGCGGTCTTACTGCTCGAGCTGATCGACCGAGGTATTCTCCCCTGCATCCCCGCGCGCGGCTCCGTCGGCGCTTCCGGTGACCTCACGCCGCTCTCCTACGTGGCGTCGGTCCTCGTCGGGGAGCGCGAGGCGCGCCTGGACGGCGAACGCATGACCGCGCGCGAGGCTCTGGCGCGCGCGGGGCTCGACCCGATCACGCTTGCACCCAAAGAGAGCCTCGTCCTCATGAACGGGACGGCAATGTCGACCGCGCTCGCCTGCCTGGCCTGGCACCGCACCCAAGCGCTGGCCCGGCTCGCTGCGCGGGTGACGGCCGCCGCGTCCCTCGCGCTGGCCGGCAACCCCCAACACTTCGATCCCCGTCTGCACGCGGCCAAGCCGCATCCGGGTCAAGCACAGGTCGCAGACTGGATCCGTGACGACCTCGCAGGCGGCGACCCGGGGCGACCGATGGAGCGGCTCCAAGACCGCTATTCGATCCGCTGCGCACCCCAGGTGGTGGGCGTACTTTGCGACGCGGCACACCACGCCCGTGAGATCCTCGAAACCGAGCTCAACGGCGTCAGTGACAACCCGATCATCGTCGACGACGAGATCCTGCACGGCGGCAACTTCTACGGGGGCCACCTGGCCCACGCCTGCGACAGTCTGAAGACCGCGGTCGCCAACATCGCCTGCCTGCTAGACCGCCAGGTCATGCTGTTATGCAGTCCGCACGAGAACGCGGGTCTGCCCCGGGATCTCGTGGGCGTCGACGGCCCGCTCGCCGCGGTCCACAACGGCTTCAAGGCGGCTTCCATCGCAGCATCGAGCCTGGCCGCCGAGGCGCTCAAGGCGACGATGCCTGCCAGCGTCTTCAGCCGCAGCACCGAGCTCCATAATCAGGACAAGGTCCCGATGGCCCCGATCGCTGCCCGCGATCTGCTCGCGATCGTCGAGCTGACCGAGGAGGTCGCCGCGATCGCCGTGCTCGCGGTCTGCCAGGCCCTCGACCTTTCGGATGCCCGGCCCGGCCCCGCCCTCGCGGCATTCCACGAGACCGTGCGCGGCGTCGCCCCTCGACTCCGGGAGGACCGCCGCATGGACCTCGATCAGGCCGCCGTGCGCGCCCTGATCGTCTCGGACGGGCTCGAGGCCCCCGCGAGCCCCCCGCGATGAAGCCCGCGTTCCGACGTGAGACCGTTCGGCTCGTCGTCCCCTTCCACGACTGCGACCCGATGGGGATCGTCTGGCACGGCAACTTCCTGAAATACTTCGAGCATGCGCGCACCGCGCTCTTCCGCTCCTGTCAGCTCGACGTGGCCGAGGTCCGGGACCTCGGTCTGCGCATGTATGTGGCCGACGCTCGCGTCCGCTTCACGCACCCGCTCGGCTACGGCGACGAAATCGAGGTGTCGGCCAAGACCACGGCGACCGCGCCCCTCCTACGCGTCGTCTACTCGGTCCGAAACCTGACCCGAGACCGACGCAGCGCACGGGGCCATACCGTCCTCGCCATCACGGACGAGAAGGGGACGCTGCTCAAAGACACACCGCCCGAGATCACGGACCGGCTCCGTGTCTGATCGGGCCATCCCCCTGTGGAGCGCTCGCGAGAAGACGCGCCGACCGAGGCTCCTCGTCTGCCTCACGCTCTGCTCCTCAATCGCCGCCCCGTTCCCGATCTACGCTGAGATGCCGCGTCCCCGCCCCGCCCTCGCAACACCGACCGAAGCCGCCACTGCCCCCGCACACCCCCACGCCGCTCGGCTCGAGGAAGATCTCACGCAACGGCCCAAAAGCGCCGCAGCGCTGCTCGCCCGCCTCGCGCGGATGCCGGGTTTCGCCGCGCACTTCGAGGAAACCAAAAAGATCTCGCTCCTCACCACTCCCCTGGTGAGTCGCGGCGAACTCTTCTTCGACCCACCCGATCGACTGCTTCGTCGCACGCAATCCCCGTCCGAGCAGCGCGTGCTGGTCGACGGCGACCGAGTCGTGCTCATCGACGCGACGCGCCGAGAGGAGCTCGACCTCGGGTCAGACACGCCGATACGCCCGCTCGTCGCCTCCCTGCTCTGGGTGCTCGCCGGAGAGCGCGAGCCCCTCGAGCGCAGCTACCGCGTCGACTACACCCTCGACCCCGACGGCCGAGCGTGGGCCCTCCGACTCGTCCCGCGGACCGCTCCGCTCGACGCCTTGATCGCAGCGATCGAGGTGAGGGGGGTCTCCGCCCTGCCCACCGAGTTCCGCGTGGAAGAGGCCAACGGCGACCTCTCCATCACCCGACTCAGCGAGCTCGACACCGAGCGCCGCTTCACTGCGTCCGAGCAATCCTCGCTCTTCGATTCGGAAGCGCCATGACACGGGGCGAACGCCAGCGCCTGCTTGCTCTGCTCGGCCTGGTCCTCGCCCTCGCGGTCTTCGTCACCACTCGTTTCTCGCTCACGACCGACGTCACCGCTTTCCTCCCCGACCCGGACGATCGCGAGCTGGCCGCCCTGTCCCGCGAGATCATGAACAGCGATCTCTCGCGCACGATGGTGCTGACGATCGGAGCAGAGCAGGCGCGGACCGCGGCTCACGCCAGCCGCGAATTCGAGGCGCGGCTGCGAGCGGACCCACGGGTCGCGACGACGCTCGCCTTTCTCGAAGGCGGGCCAAGGGCGGAGACCGAGCGCGCGGCCTATGCGCTCTTCGCGCCGCGGCGCCTGGCCTATCTCGCACCAACCGCCGAAGCGGCGCGAACACGACTCCAGAACAGGGGACTCCGAGACGCGGCGGCCGACCTTCGCGAGCGACTCGCCGGCCCGCTCTCCCCGGTCATCGCACGTCTGGCGCCGGAGGATCCCCTCCTCGTCCTGCCCGCGCTGCTCGAGCGCGTCCAATCTTCCCGGGGCGGCACGCTCTCGATCGTCGAAGGCCGCTTCATCGCGCCCGACGGACAAACCGCCGTCCTCTTTCTCGCCACCCGCCACTCGGCCTTCGACGAGAGCCACCAGGCGCCGCTGCTCGAGGCGATCGATCAGCAATTCGCGGCCCTCGCCGCCGAGCAATCCACTCCCCTCACACTCGGCCGCAGCGGCGTGAACCGCTATGCCGTCCGGGCGGCGGCCGCCATCCGGGCCGACATCCAGCGGGTCTCGATCGCGTCCAGTATCGCGCTCTGCGCCGGCCTGCTGCTGCTCTTCCGCAGCCTCCGGATGGTGGCCCTGGCCGCGATTCCCGTTTTATCGGGCTTGATTGCGGGCTGCGCCGCGGGGCTTTTCTTCTTCGATCGACTGCACGGCGTCACCCTCGCCTTCGGCGCCGCTCTGATCAGCGTCTCCGTGGACTACGTCGTGCATCTTTACTGCCACGACGCCCTGGTTGCGCCCGAAGAGGGAGCCCGAGGCTCTCTGCGCGCCTTGCGCCTTCCACTCGCCACGGCCTGCCTGACCACGATTGCCGGCTTCGCCGCACTGGCGGGATCGAGCCTCGGCGGGCTTCGCGAGATCGGCACCTTCTCGATCGCTGGTATTGCGATGGCCTACCTGGCGACCCACGTCTTCGTCCCGGCCGGCCTGGGAAACCGAGCCCACCGGCGCCTCGATCGCAACGGCTGGCATCGCGTGATCGAAGCAGGACTGCGGCGGCTGCGGGGACAACGACGAGCGCTCGCCCTGCTGCCCGCGGGCCTCTTGATCTTCATCGCCGTCGGTCTGTACCCCCTTCGCTGGGAGTCCGACGTCGCGAGCATGAGCCGACTCGATGCGGAGATCCGCGCCGAGGACGAAGCCGTCCGCGAGAAGGTGACGCGCATGGAACAAATGCGTTTCGTCGTCGCTCTTGGAAGCGACGAGGAGCAGGCACTCGCCACGAACGAGGCCGTGGCCGCCACCCTCGCCTCCGCCGTCGCGAGCGGCGAGCTCGGTGGTTTTTCGAACCTGATGCCGCTGCTGCCCTCGAAAGCGACCCAGCGCGCCGTGGCCGAGGTCGCGACGGCAGATCCCACGCTCGCCGGGCGCTGGATCGCGAGCTTCGAAGCCGCCGGCTTTCAGGCGGATCGATTCCGTCCCTTCCTCGACTCCCTCGATGCGGCTCCACCCACGCCCCTGAGCCTCGACGATCTGCTCGACTCGCCGCTCGCGGGCCTGGCCCGCCCCTTCGTCACGCCGCTCCTGGATCGCGTCGCCATCGTCAGCTTTCTCGAGTCTGTGCAGGACGCCGCGGCCCTCGAAACACGTCTGCGAAGCCTGAGCGGCGTACGCCTGATCGAACAGTCGAGGCTGATGCACGACGCACAAGTCGCGTACCAGCGCAGCACCCGAAACGCGCTCGGATTCGGGCTCGCGGCCGTGCTGATCCTGCTCGGCCTTCGCTATCGCGACGCTCGGCGCACGCTCGCGGCCTTCGCGCCGCCGGCGCTCGCGGTGGCGACCACCGTGGCTGCCCTCGGCATTTCCGGGCGCGGCGTCGACCTCGTGTCGTTGACCTCGCTGCTTTTCGTGGCCTGCCTCGGCGTCGACTACAGCGTGCTGCTCGTCGACGCGATGCGCGAGCCCTCGGGACGCGGCCTCTCCGCCGCCGTCCTGGGCGCCTCGATCGCCTGCGGCACGACGGTCTTCGCCTTCGGCTTGCTCAGCCTCTCGGCCCACCCCGTCCTAGCGAACCTCGGCTTCACGACGACGGTCGGCGTGGCGACGAGCTTCGTGCTCGCCCCGGTGACGATCGCCCTCTCGGGTCTCGAACCCGCGGCGGGGCGTTCTTCGTGAACGGTCTCCGTACTCGCCAGACGAGTCTCTTCGCCACTCTCTTGCTCTTTGTGGGGTTCACCGTCGGATGCGCCACCTCCGACCCCTCCGAGCCGCCTCCCCCCTTGACGCCGACCGACTCGGAGCCCCGGCACGCCGTGCCGAATGCCACGCACCTGCTCCCGATCCAATCCTGGCCGGTCGACCTGGGCTTGCGTCAGCGCGTGCGCATCCAATGGGGAGAGACGCCTGCGCAGGCGGCCCGCTTCGACGCCGTCCTCGAGAAGAAAGGCCCTGTACTGCTCCTGGTGGGGCTGGATCCGCTTGCGCGACCAGGGTTCGTGCTGCGTGCCGAGGCGGACTCGATCGCCGTGTCGAACCGCAGCGGTCGCGCCCTCCCCTTCGAACCGGCCCATATGCTCGCCGACGTCCAGCGGGTTTTCTATCCGTGGGACACGAAGGCCGTCCCGGCGGACATCCTGTTGACGGAAACGGTGGGTGTCCACGGACTCGTCAGCCGCCGCTTCGAACGGCGAAGCCGGCCGGAAGACGGCGCGATCCTCGTGACCTTCGAGGGCGGGTGGCTCCTGCCCTACCACGTCCCTCGACGCGCCATCGTGCAGAACGGGTGGCACGGCTACACCCTGGAGGTCGAGACGCTCGAGGCGACGGCGCTCCCCGCCACGACAGACGGCGCCAAGGACGACACGAAAGCCGACACGAACGACTAGGAGGCCATGCCCCCGTTCACGGAGATCGTCTCCCCTGTGACATAGGCCGCGGCGTCGGAGAGCAGAAAATCGACGACCCCGGCCACTTCTTCCGGTTTTCCCAATCGCTGCATCGGGATCATCTTTGCCACCTGCTCCGTCGGCAGCCCTTCGAGCATATCCGTCTCGATCAGCCCAGGGGCCACGCAATTCACCGTGATCCGCCGCTTCGCGAGCTCGATCGAGAGCGACCGCGCCGCGCCGATCAGCCCCGCCTTCGAAGCGCTGTAGTTCACCTGGCCGCGGTTGCCCACCAGACCCGCGACGGAGGAGAGCACGACGATGCGACCGCCCTGTCGAGTCCGAATCATCGGCATGACGAGCGGGTGCAACACGTTGTAGAAGCCATCCAGGTTCGTCCGCAGTACCTGGTCCCAGGCCTCCCCCGTGAGCGCCGGAAAGGCCGCGTCTGCGGTGACCCCCGCATTGCAGACCACGCCGTAGTAGGCGCCAGCCTCCTCGACCTCATGTTCCAGACATTCGCGGGTCTCGTCCCTTCGTGACACGTCGAGCTGGAGCGTCTTGCCCGTTCCGCCCGCCGCCTCGATCTCCTCGAGCACCTCCTGCGCCAACTCGGGCCGACGGACATAGCTGAGCGTCACGTAAAATCCCGCTTGCGCAGCCGAAACCGCGATCGCCCGCCCGATGCCCCGGCTCCCTCCCGTCACCAGAAGTCTTCGATTGCTCACTCTCGATCACCCACCCACCGATTGTTCACGCCGCTCCGCGACTCGGCCTTGGCTAGTCCGCGAGAAGTCGTTCTTTTTGACGTTTGAACTCTTCGTCCGTCAGCACCCCACGCTGGCGTAGGGCGTCGAGCTTCTCGAGCTCGTCGGCGACCAGCAGTGCGCTGGGCTGCTCCGTCGCCGGGCGGACTTGCAGTCTCGGATGGCTGACACGCGCGGCGATCCGGGCCGCCAGAGCATCCACCCACTGATTGTAATTGCCGTGGATTCGGGGGCCTTTGACGGTCACCCGTGCCTTCCCGCCTCTACGCGCCACGAGATCGTTCGGGCTGTACTTCAGATTGACTGAACTCAGATAGTCGATCCAAAAATTTCGATCGTCGAACCCGACCCGCACGGTCGCCGTATGCGTGCGCACGATCGTCGACAGGTCGACGAAGCCATCGCCCACCGCGACCTCATGCCAGCCCACTTCGCTGCCGCCGCGCTCGATCGAGCTTTCGATCTCGGCGAGTGACGAGCCCGCCGGTGCCCCGTGTGCACGCGGCGCAATATTCTGGATCGTCCGCGTCTGCGCCATTCCAGCAGAAGCGAGCAATATCGTCCCACCCGCAATGAACAGCGTACTGAGAATGAACCTGCGCCGAAGCGACGAACGCATCAAGAGCCTCCGATTGGGTCGGCGAACACCTTCAGCATTCATCTCGACCGAAGCCCTGAACTTAGCAGTCGATCTCGATTATCGAATGAGAGAGGGTCGAATCACCTCGACCTGGTAAGCCACCCCTCCCGGCCCTGGGCCCTTGCTCGATCAAACGAGCGACTCCGCCTCTCCCCCATCGGACCGAGTCGCTGCCGGGTCCACCGCTAGTCCACCACCGTCGCCGCCCAGCGCCTCGTCAACTCGGGCAGAAGCTCTTGGGGGTGATCACCTCCTAACGTGGCCCAACGACTCGAGGCCCTGACCTGTTGTCGGTTCAGCGCAGCCCCAGTTTCAACGTCATAGACCGAGAGGTCGAGCGTAATTCGGTCTGGAATACCCGACCATTCGGTCACGCGATCCGACCAGTGCACTATCTGGCAGTCAACGACCAAATCCGCACCCGCCTCGGCAGCCCGAGCGAGAAACTCCTGGGGACTGTCCGCCTTGCCTCCCCCCACGACCTTCATCCCTCGCTGCCGAAGTGCGGCCTCGATCGCGGAACGCGTCCAGTCGCCGGATCCAGCGTAGGTCCGAGGACGATCGTCTTGCCCGTCCCGGGGCGTCACGACGTAGACCGATGCTGTTGCGGGTAAGAGCGGTTCCGCGACAGGCAACGGCGGCACCGCATACTTATGCACGCATGAAACCAGGAGTAAAAGGGGAACGAATCCCCACATTCTTTTCAGCATGGAGCACCTCATTACGATTCAACCACCGACCTCGCATTTCGATTTTCCAGCAACCTTGATGCGACGTAGTTAGACGGCCAACCTAAGGAGCGTAATGCTAGCCACGAAGATTCTTGCGAGCACGCATTGGAGTTCTGCGCACCTCGCGGGCGCGCGGCGCCAAGAATCGCTCAGGCCAAGGGTCCAGGACGGCTGCCGTTTCGCACAAAGCCTCCCCGGATACGGCCGCCCCGCGCAGGTCTGTAAATGCCCTTCGACTCCATAGCCTGAGGCGGTCCCTCGCCTGCATAGCGTGCCTGACAAAGGATCCGAGGACGCAACCGAGCTTCGTGGGGCCCTCCCCTGCTAAATTGTCGGCGCGCGCCGAGGATCTCCGTCGCGGCCCGGGGGACTCTTGCCGAAACGATTCGAATCGACCATCCACGTCACGCTCCTGGTGGGCGCTCTCATCATGAGCGCAGCTTGCGCCGCGCCTGAACCCTCCGAGCGCAACGAGCGACCGCGTCTCCAACGCGATGCCCGCTCCCTCGCGTTGATCGATCAACTCGCGGAAGGCCCGCTTCGAACCCGGCTCGACGCCTGTCGCGATCTTCCGATTCGCTCCTCGCGTTTTTCGATCGCCCATCGCGGTGCTCCACTCCGCTATCCCGAACACACCCGAGAGTCCTATCTCGCCGCCGCACGCATGGGCGCGGGCGTGATCGAATGCGACGTGACGTTCACCTCCGACCGCGCGCTCGTCTGTCGTCACGCCCAATGCGACCTGGCGACGACCACGAATATTCTCGAAACCGAGCTCGCGGCGCGCTGCAGCGAAGGCTTCGCCCCCGCGGTTTTCGACGAGGACACGGGAGACCGCCTGCGCGCAGCGAGCGCGCGTTGCTGCACGAGTGATCTCACTCTGGCGGAATTCAAATCGCTCTCAGGGCGTCATGATCGGCACGATCCAGACGCGACCTCGGTCAAGCAGTGGCTGCGGCCGCAAGCCGAAGCGGTCGTTTCCGGCTATCCCGCTCACGGAGAATTGATGACCCATGCGGAGAGCATCGAACTCTTCCAGAGGCTCGGCGTCGCGATGGCGCCCGAACTCAAGGTGCCCGAAGTCGAGATGCCCTTCGAGGGCGACTACTCACGACAGAACTACGCGCAGGCCCTGCTCGATGCCTATCTGGAGGCGGGTGTCCCCGCGGATCGTGTCACCTTCCAGGCCTTCTCGAAGGACGACATCCTCTATTGGCTCTCTGCGGCCCCGGAGTTCGGACAACGCGCCGCCTGGGGAACAGGGGGCGATCCCCGACTCCCCCAACCTTCCCAGGCCGACTTCGAGAAAATTCGCTCGAGTGGGATCAGGCGCCTCGCCCCGCCGCTCCCGCGGCTCCTCGAACTCGATGCCGAGGGTGAGATCGTCGCCAGCGCGTATGCGCGCCAGGCACGTGAGGCGGGTCTCGAGCTGATCCCCTGGACGCTTGAGCGATCGGGTGTCATTCGCGCAGGAAGCGTCGATGGGCGCAGCGTCGACTTCTACCTGGGCACGATCCTATCCGCACTCGAGAGCGAAGGCGACATCTACCGAATTTTGCAGGCGCTCCACGAAGAGGTCGGGGCGAGCGCCGTATTCTCCGATTGGCCGGGTACGACGACCTACTACGCGAATTGCGTCGGCCTCCCATAGCCACGCCAGGCCAACATCGGCCCGCCGCGCGCCTCGTGCCTCGTGGGGGCCCGCCTACCCCAGGCGACCGGCTCCGAACGCCGCCGCATCCCGAACCCCGTTCAGCGAGGCCCGCAATCCTGCCTCGGCCACAATGGGTCCCGCCCAAGGCTCAATGGAGGAACCGAGAGCGTCGCGAGCGGGCCTGCCGATGGGCGCACAGCATCGCAAGCCCGAGCACACCCGTGCCGAGGAGCCCACTCAGGCCCGGCTCGGGCAACGTCACCTCTCCGCCACTCCCTTCCACATAGTCAGCAAATTGACCCGGCGGGCCAAAGGGGTCCTGGACGATGCCGTCTACCACGTCGTCTACATAGATCGTGCCGTCGAGCTGGGCGCTGGCCTTTGGGACTAGCGGATCACCCATGTTCACGAACGAGACGCTATCCAGGAGATCCAGGTGGCGGTTCAGGCCGTGGACGTGGACCGCGCCGGCGTAGAAGGAATTCTGAGACGGGGTCGCCGCATTGGACCCGCTCTCGTAGCTGCCACCGATGACCTGGACGTTCAACGGATTTCCCCCGAAAATGCTCAAGGCGAATCGGCATCCCGACCCCGTCAGGGTATTGGATACGAGCTGCACCCGTCCCTGGGCCTGTTGAAAGAAGTGGATCGAGCCCAGGCTATAGGGCGAAACCGACCCGGCGGCCGTGTTCTTGAGCAGGCAGGTCTGATCGATGACGTTGTTGGAAATCCGATTGCCGGCCTCAGACCGCCGCGCGCAGCTGCTTCCCGTGCACTCGTCGGTCTCGGGAATCGTCGAGACGCCAATGGCCAGCCCCGCCATCTGGCTGAACGTGTTGTCCTCGAGATCGTTGTCGTCGCTGCAAAATCCGGCCAGATGAATCCCGAAGGTATTGTTGTAGGCGCTCGGCTCGATCTCGGGCCAGACCCGGGTGCCTTCCACGTGATTGCCCTCGACCCGGGTTCCGCGGAGACCCGCTGCAAAGATGCCAACATGCCCCAGGTCGCGAAATTCGTTGTCCAACACCTGGTGGTCGTAAAGCAAACCGTTACACGAGCTCGCCGATCCGTTCTTCAGGTTGAGAGCGTACTTGTTCGCGCGCTCGAAGACGTTCTCCCGGATCACGAACTCCCGGGTATAGCCGCCCACCGACAGACCGAAGGAGGTGCACTTCACGCCGGGCTGAGTGCTCCTGTCGGGCGCTGTATCCATATACGGACAGTCGAATCCATCGCCACCGTTCCAGCAGCCCGAATCCTCGAAGCGGCCATACTCGATGCTCCAACGCCGGCTGTCGTTGAACGTGGCTCCATTATTCAGGAAACCCCGAGCCTGCACGTTATGGAGACAGCCGTCGTTTTGTTCCGTGATCGACTCACAGGCGTCGTAGGTCTGCCAAGACTCGTTCTCGCAGACGCCGTCGTTGTCGCCCGCGCCCGCCAGATCCTCGATGCAATGCTCGCCCACCTCACAGATGCCGTCGCCGTCGTGCACGCCTCCTACTTCTTCGAGGCAAGCCTCGACCTCGCAAGCGAGATCGTCGTCCCCGATCCCATCTCCGACCACATCCCGGTGCTGGAACTGATTCCATACGCGCAGCCCATTATGCTGCCAAGAATTACAGCGGAGCGGCGAACCCGGATCCGGCGCCACCTGTTCATGCTTGCGCCCGTCCAACACCAGGTTGCGAAGCCGCAAAGGAAAGTCCTGGCGGTGGAACTCGAGGACCGCAGGTGGACGAGTCGGGGGCATCCAGAGCGGCGAAGCGAAGACCGTCTGCTCTCCGTGGCCCTCGATCACAAGCCCGTTTGGGAAGTCCAGATCCAGGCAATGTTCGGGAGTCGTCAGGTCACTCAGCTGCCCGTCGCAGACCGTCGGCTGGTTCGTGATCATGATGGAGACGTTCTCATAGGTCTCGGGCAAGGCGCGCAGGATACAGCCTCCGGCGAGCGAACAATCGGTGAGCGCGAGTGCCAGGTCGTTCCCGTCGAGGTCCAGGTCCGCGTCGAGGTCGTTTGCGAGAATCACGTTCGTGGGCATGGCGACGCCGATCTCCGCGCACTCCGCACGGATCTCCACTGCCTCCTCGTTGGACCAGGCCGAAACGCTCTGGCCTCCTAGACCGTCCTCGAAGACCGCGCGCACCCGGTACCGGTTCTCTCCGACCCCCGAATCCATAAATGCACTCGGAAATCCGTCGTCGTCGTGGAACGTGTTGTCGACGAGCATCCCGGGATGCGCGGCAAACCAGCCACCATCGAAACGCTCTAGCTCATAGCCCGCCAGCGTATGACCGACGGGCGGCGTCCACCCATCACTCCATACGAGCCGGGCCACACCGCCAAGTACCTCCTGGGGCGGGAAGAGGGGAAAAGCCGCGACGAGGCTCGAGGAGACGGAGAGCGCTTCCAGAGAGGGCGTCTCCAGCCGGACACGGTATTCGTAGACGCCCGGGCCGGGCAGCAAATCGGTCGCCACCATCATCCGGTGGTCCCCGCTCGCAACCGTGATGAAGGCCCCCCCATTGCGGCTCCGCTCCACCTGGTAGCCTGTTACGTCGGGCGCGGGATCACCGAACGCACCCGATCCACGGGACCACAACAGACGCACCTGCGGCGTATTCCCGACCTGGCGAACCACTCGGAGCGCCGGAGCCACATCGACGATCCCGTCGGCATCCGCGTCCGCATCGCAGGGATCACCAAAGGCGTCCGAGTCGGCGTTCTCCTGCAACGGATTTGCCCAGTAGTCGCAATTATCGGGCCCGTCCTCGATCCCGTCGGCATCCGTATCCGCCGCCTGCGCCGCGTAGGCGATGACACAAAACAGAACCAGGGCGGTGGGAAAAGTGGCCGGCCTCATACAAGACCACCCTACACGCAATCTCGCGAGGCGTGAAACGGAATCTTCACGCCTTGCGACACTGCCATGGGCCGATGTCAAACGGCTCCCAGAGCGCTAGGGCGAAGTCCCGAGGGCGCTCGAGACACCACACACTCAGAGGGCGGCGATCGCCGATTTTTTCCGTCCGCAGTCTTCGAGCGAGTACCGCTCGTTCGAGCTTCCAGTTCGTATTTGTCCGTCTCTCCTCGTCGCTCGCGTTCGCTCCGACTCGCATTTCCGACCCGTATGGCGCTCGACTCCACCCGGCTTGCCTGATCCTACAATCTCGGCCATCAGATATTGCGTGCGCCCGAGGGCGGATGATGCAGGCGGAAGAGATCGAGATATTCCGCCCGCGAGGTCTCGCCATCCTCATTGGTGTCGAAGGCCTCGAAGGCCACGCCGTAGCGTTCGAGCCCGGCGTCGAGGTATTCCTCCGGGCTCAACGCACCATCGCTGTCGGTATCGGAAGCATCGAAGATCTGATCGGCGACTCCAGTCGCGTCTTGCTGGCAGCCCGAACCGGCCTGCGCCGCCGTCGGCAGTGCGAAGAGAGCGAGGGCCATGGATAGGAAGGGAAGAAGAATTCTCATGTCAGCTCCTTTCAGGAGAGGTTGCGTCTTGACCGGCGCGCCCCGTGGACTATGCCCGCCCGCCTCAACGCTTCAACCCGACGGTCGGAGACGACACAGCCGCGCGCGGGCCCCTAGGATCTGAGTGGGGAACAAAAACCCTGCTGGACGACTCGAAATCCACGCTTCTTCTCCGAATGACCTCGAGGCACAACATGAGTGAATCCGCCGCCGCGCAGCATCCAACGGAGAGTTCTCCGCCGTCCTCCACGAACCGCGCGGAGCACCTCGCGTGGCTCGCACTCGCAATCGCTGCAGCCGCGCTGTGTGTGGCGCTCTTTCGGCCCGCTGGAGCCACGAAAGAGCGCGAGGGGCCGGTCCGGGAAGCCGCAGTCGATGAAATGACAACGAGCCCGCTCGATGTCGACCCGCCGCCCTGGCGCTCGGCAATGGTCCGAGAACAGACGGCGCGACGTGCGCTCGAAGCGTCGCTCCGGGACTTGGAGGCGCAACTCGCCCAAGCGATCGAACGCGGGGTGGCGCCGACCGGTGACGAGCTTGCCGCGGGAAGACGCGGTGGGAATCCCTCCAACCCCGCTCCCCGGCGCGGTTTGGACGAAGCAACGCTGGTGACGGCAGGTTTCAGTCCAAGCGACGCCCGGGATTTGAAGCGGGCCTACGACGAACTTCAGATGGAGCAGCTCTACGCCCGCGATCGCGCAGCACGCAAGGATTTTGGGAAAGGCGAGAGTTGGGCCGCGACGCTCGAAGAGATCGCGACCCAGGAACGAACCCTCGCAGACCGCTACGGCGAAGCCGGCTACGACTGGATGCTCTACGCAAGCGGTCGTCCCAATCGCGTCTCCGTCGACCAGATCTTTGAGGGGTCTCCCGCCGAAGCGGGCGGTTTGAACGAAGGGGACATCGTCCTGCGTTACGCAGAAGAGCGCATACGGAACAGTCGAGAGCTACGCGACGCGACCTCGGACGGCGTGGCCGGCGAGTGGGTCGAGGTCGAAATTCTTCGAGATGAACGAATCGAACGAGTCCAATTGCCCCGCGGTCCGCTCGGCATCACGCTTGCCGTCGACTCGGTCGCTCCAACCTCGCAATAGCGGGCGCCTTCAGATGACGACCGATTGGCTGCCTCTCGAAGCGTGGAACTCTCGTGGTGGCCGGAGGGGGGAAGCCAGTATTCAAAGAGGAATCACCCGACTGTCTTCTGCATCTTTATACTGAGATGTTTTTCGAGAAAATGCGCCTCCCAGCGGCTCAATCCCAAGCCCCCGGGCACTCAACCCAGGAGCGAGGAGCCAGAGTCGGCTAGAAGGAGTCCAAAACAAGGAAGCGAACAGACGTGACGGGTCGTCCTCGCCTAGGCGATCCGGCAAATGAGCCCCCTCACGAGCCGTCCCAGACGGCGCTGATGGTGCCGACGGCGACACGCTTCCCGGGCGTCCTCTATCTGCCGGACCCAATACATCGCTCCCCGATTCGCCGCGATTCAGCGGGAGCCGAATACACGGTCCGGGATTGCGCGCAGGTGCCAAAAGCGCCTGGGCGCAGCCGACTCCATGCAGGTTCTCCTCAGAAGAGACCTGTCGGGAGAAATAATGAGTCTTGTTCAATCCTTGTTCGCCGCGATTCTCGGCGGAATCGTCGCCTTCTTGGCTCCGGTGGACATCGCCTCGGCCCAAATCGTCCTCAACTACAGTCACGTCGCAGGCAGCATCAGTGCTCCGTTCAACGACGGCATGGGCGGGCTGCTCAAAACCAACCCGGGCCCCTACAGCGTTACGGGAAATGGAACGAACGCGCTCCATTTCATCGACCCCGCCGTGACCCCGCCGAACTACGAGCTCTTTGCCGTCGCGGGGCTCGGTGGTTTCATGGATCTGTTCAGAGGAAGTACGGCATCCGGGAACATTTCGCTCCAGGGGACCTACTCCATCGCAGGAGCACCGGCGGCGGGAGCGACCGGCACACTGCAAGGGACGTCCACTTACCTGAACTACATCGCCGCCGTCGGGGCGGTCAAACTCCTCGGCTCGGGGAGCACCACGATCACGTCCTCTATTTCCGTCGCTCCCTTCGCTGTGGAAACGCCGGGCCCCATTCCCTCCACCACGACGCTCTCCGCAGGGTTCGGCACCGCGACCGCCGGGAGCCCGAATAACATTGCTGTTGCCTTCGGCAATGTCATCACGGGGGCCACCAATGGGAATTACCCCGTCAATGTCGACCTGCAAGTCACTGCGAGCCGCTCGGGCGGCCCCGTCACGGCGATCGCGGCCTGGATCTCACAAGACTTCACCTGGAGTTTCCAGGGAGCGATCGTGCAACCCCCGGTCGTCGAGGAGGAAACGGTCGATCCGCCGGTAGTGGAACCGCCCGTGACCGAGCCTCCTCCGACGGGCACGCCGGGTGTAGTGCTCGTCAGGATGGAGACCGCGATCAACCCGGAGAATCTCCTCGTGACACCGTCAGGCGATCTCCTCTACTCATCGGTGGACCCGACCTCCGTCTCGGACCCCGATGCATATGCATGGGATGGGCCCCAGATCGGCGTCGGTCTGGCGACGGATCTCGGCTACGTGTCTGATCTCGTCCCCGAGAGCAGTGGGGGCTATCTCGCACTCCGGAGCTTCGGCTACGCGGCGGGCAGCGTCGACTTCGCGGACGCCTCGCTGATGGTCATCGATCCCGACACGGGGACGACCTCCCCGGTCACCCTCTCGGGACCGCTCTACACCCCGAGCAGCGTGCTACCGGTGGACTCGGGCTTCGGCGGGGCCAGTCTGTTGATCACGGAGATGGCGCTGGTCGACGGCACGGCCGCGAAGCTGCTCGGCATCGACGACCTCGGCACGATCACGATCTTGATCAGCGACCTCGGAGTCGATTACCCCGTCGACCTCGCGGAGGTGCCCTCGGGTTTCGGGGATCTGGGTTCGAACGTGATGATCCTCGACATCGGTGTCGGGTCCGGCGAAACCCTCGCCGACGGCAGCGGCGGAATCCTGCTCGTGGACCCGACGACGCAGGCGGTCTCGCTCTTCGCCGATGGACTGAACGCGCCCCAATCCATGAGTTTCGGGACGGGTGCGCTGGTGGGTGATCCGGACGGGACCTACCTCTATGTGCTCGAGCAAGGAGACCAGGACCCGGTCACGGGCGTCCTCGAGGGCAACGGCGCGCTGGTCGCCTACGACGCCACGGGCGGCCGTCATCCAGTGGCGGATTCGATTGCCTCGGGGGCGGGACTTGCCGGGGGCACGACGGGCGAAGAGTTCTACTTCTCCGACGGCGACGCCGTGTACATGGTCGAAGTCCCCGAGCCGATGGGAAGCCTTGCCTGGAGCAGCGCACTCCTCTTCCTCACCGGGCTGGGACGACTTCGAATGAGACGAGGGTAGAAAGACGTTGGGTGCCCTGCGACAGCTCGACGAATTCGCGTAGGCGCTCCACCGCCAGTCATAGCCACGGGTCGGCGCTCTCTCGAGCGCCGGCCCGACCCCGTCTTTGGCCAGGCCGGGACTCCGCGAAGGAATCTGGAAAATCTAAAGCGGCTTCGGGTCCAGCTCCTGGAGGACCGGGAGCACCTCCCGGGCGAAGAGATTCATGCTCTTCTGCGCCTTCTCCTTCGACATCCCACCGTACCGGAACACGAACGTGATCTCGGAGGTGCCGAAGGCTTCCGCGAGCCCGCGCGCCTGCTCGATGATGGATTCGGGTGTTCCACAAGGATGGCCACTGACCATACTGGCAGCGATCGCGTCCTTATGGAGCGCGTCGGCCATTCCCGCGTAGCCCTCGTAGCCCTTGGTCTTCGCGAGGTGGCCACTCATCAGCTCGTAATGGCGCAGGGCCGTGTCTGCATAACCCGTCATGTACTCATCGCGGCCCTCTTCCGCCTCGGACTCGGATTCCGCGCAATAGGTCCAGATCGCGAGTCGCGAATCGACAGGCCCATATCCCTCAGCGCGTCGAATCTCGGAATAGCTTTTGAAGCCCGCCAAGGAGGCCTCGAGACCCTGATTGGGCACGATCATGGCTTTCACGCCGGTCTTCGCAATCCGCTCATTCGTGTCGGGCGATCCCGCGGCGCAGTAGAGAAGGTCCGTCAGATCGCGCTCGAGCTGGGGACGCAGCCGCAGATGCTCAATCTGGTAGAACTCCCCTTCATGTCCATGGATCTCTCCCTTTGAGAGGAGCTCGCGGAGAATGAAGAGGCTCTCGTCGAAGCGACCGCGGGACTCATTCTGATCCACGTTCATGCCCGCGAACTCGCGACGACCGAGCCCGCGCCCAACGCCCAGCTTCAGTCGTCTGTCCCCGAGCAGCGAGTCGAGCATGACGACGTCTTCTGCCACGCGAACCGGGTTGTGCCAGGGCAGGACCACGACCATCGAGCCCAGGTCGACGTTCTTCGTGACACCCGCGAGGTAGGTGAGCAGCTGAAGCGGATTCGTGACCATCGTATAGGGCGTGAAGTGATGCTCGACCGTCCAGACCGTGTCGAAGCCCAGCGCATCCGCGTCTTTCACCAGCTCGATCTCTTCCATGAAGATCTGTCGGTCGGGGATGCGGGGACTGCGGGCGACCGTCTCGCCCCGTTCTTCGGCCTCGTAGCGGTCCCAGTCCTCGGCGTTCTGGCAAAAAATCGTCATCCCTACCTGCATCGTCTTCTCCTGCCTCTTGGCGCTCTTTAGCGCGCTCGCGCCTGCTTCCTCTCGGCTTCTACGACCCCACCGGGCGCTTTGCCTTGAGCATGCTCCGGGCTCAGCTCAGTCAGGCCCAACCCCATTGTCTATTTGAACGCTTGCCCCGTCTTCTGAAACTCCCGCGCTCAGGCGGAAGGCGAGATCGCGGTTCCCGGCCTCGCCCCCGTCGCCTTGCCGGCTTCGAACGTCGCGACCCCATCGACGAGCGTGAGCCGCATGGGGGCCGCGTCGCGGGTCCAGCGCCAGGTCGAGCCGCCCTTCCCGTCCGGCACGTCGTAGACCTTTCGCTTCGGTTGCCGCTGGACCTCGTCGAGCGCGAAGACCGTGACGTCGGCGCGCTTACCGACCGCGATCTCTCCGCGATCCGCAAAGCCGAAGAAGCTTGCGAGCTTGCCCGTCTGGACGTGTACCGCCTCCTCGACCGTGAGAACGCCCCGCTCCCGCACGTATTCCGTAAAGAGGATGATGTTGTCCCCCGCGCCGCAGAACATCTGACCATGTGCCCCCGCGTCGCTGATATTGCCCACGGTCATCGGATCCTTGAGCAGCCGGTCGATCATGTCGTCGTCGCGGTCCCAATCCGGCGCGGTCAGCGTCGAATCGAGACCGTTCACGATCAGCCATTCCGCAAGCGCGTCCGAGGGATGCAGATCGAGGGAGTCTGCGTACGCACCCAAGGTGATCCCGGCGGGTCCCACTCCGGTCTCGGACTGGTCGAGCAGCAGTGGCCTCGCGTTCCGGAAAGGACAGGTCGGCAGGGCCAGAACGTCCCAGGAGTGCCGCGCTCGCCCTCGCCAGTCGGGATCCCGAAGCAGGGCCAGCTTCGCCTCCGCCCCGACCGCGGTCACGACCTCATGCCAGACGTACTCGTTCGACTGCGCGAAGAGGAGCGACTGATCGAAGCTTACGACCGTCGTGATCGGGACGTGGGCGAAGCCGGTATAGAACTCGCGACCCTCGCGCGCGTAGCGCTCATGCATCTCGAGCAAGGGTTTCTGGATGCCGTGCTCCTTTTGCCATCGAAGGGTCGGCAGGCCCGCCCATTGAAATCGGATCGGCAGCTCGCCAATCGCACGCTCGACCCGCTCGAGCGCCGCAACGGCGTCCATCCGCATCGTCGTGTCGACGACGATCTGCAGCGTGGCGCTTTCGTGACGGGCGAGCACCTCGAAGAGCGCTCGTAATTCGCGATCGTCTGCGAGCAGCGAAGGCACGGGACGATCCGTGCCATCATGGTCCATCAAGTTGGTCGAAAGTCCGAGCGCGCCCGCGGCGAGCGCAAGCTCCAGGTCCTCACACATCCGCTCGAGTTCTGCAGCCGTCGCAGCACGCGTCCACGCGTCCATGCCCATGGCCGCGAGGCGAATCGCGATGTGGCCAACGAAGGTCGCAAAATGAGTGGGTACCTGGACGCTCTTCGTCAGCGACGCCTTGTACTCGGGCCAGGTCTCCCAATCCCAGGGCAGATTCTCGAAAAAGGGCCGCTGGGGGATATCCTCGAAGAAGGAGAAGATCTTCACGACCTCGGCGCGCGCGTCGGCCTCTTTCGGAAGCGGCGCCAGCGCGAAGCCACAATTGCCCATGACGATGGTCGTGATGCCATGGCCGGGAAGCGGGTCCAGGTCTGGCTGCCACCACATCGTGCCGTCGAAATGCGTGTGGCTCTCGATGAATCCCGGCGCGACGAAACAGCCCGTCGCATCGTGCACCGACTCGCCAGGCAAGGGCACCAGCTCGGGCGCAACCTCCGTGATCACGCCGTCGCGAATTCGCACGTCGGCGCGGAAGCCATCGGCTCCGGTCCCGTCGACGACGGTCCCGCCCTGGATCAGTCGCTGCGATTCTGCCTGGCTCATTCCGACACCTCCTCCGACTCGCGGTGCGCAGGACGGCTCCCACGCTGGCTTCGAGCGGAACACCTTTCAGCATGGCACAGAATCGAGGGGGCGGCGGCCTCCGACGCCTCACATGGATCGAGTCGTCGCGCGCCCCGCCTGTCCCCGAATGTCCCCTGTCACGCAGGCCGGGCGTTTGCGTTGGGGCCACTGACAGAGACGGTTGGGGCCACTGGCTGCGGACCCTCCACGAGGCTCGGAATGACGCTTCTATCCGCATCTTGTTTCGGAAGTCTGATTTGAAGATCCCACGCTCCGAGGGATGATCCTACTTGGGAACGTTTGTCCGTCGCATTTGCCGGAAACCCGTCGCCGCAAGAAACAGCACACCAGCCCCCAGACCCAGCGGCCCCAGCCCGGGCACGGCGGCGGCCGTCGCAAGTCGCCAGCCCGAGGAAATCGGGTCGAACCCAGCGAACTGTGTCTCGAGCGAGTAGAACGGCGAGTCGGCCGACGATGCCGGGTAGGTCGGGAGATACGCGGCGTGACGCAGATCGGTCCCCGTGAAATCAGCGCGATTCAGATTGGCCTGCCAAAAGATCGCACCTTGAAGATTGAGATAGCCGAGCTCCAGACCCGAGAAGTCGACATACGCGAGATCGACCTGTGGTCCCGCGATCGCATACTCCGAGCCTGTCGTCACGAGCGTGTCGGGGGCGGTGAGTACCACCGTAGAACCGGTATCGACGATGAGCTCGACCAGCCACGTTTGGGTGAAGTCGGCATTCGAGAAGTCGGCATCCGAAATTCGTGCATATCGAAGCCGCGCGTAGGTGAGATCAGCACTCTCGAACGTCGCGCCTGTCAGCGTCGCCGAGAACAAGTCCGCGGTTCGAAGGCTCGCCCCAGAAAGGTCGGCGCCCGTCAAGTCGGCGTCGTCGAGAATGGTGGAGTTCAGATTCGCACCCACGAGAATGATGTCACTGAGATTGGCTCCCGTCAGGTCGCTGAAGGAGAGGTCGCGACCGGCGAGATTCAAACCCCCAGAAAGGTCAGCTCCGGCGAGATTCATTGTCTGCCCAACAAGCGCTATGGCGCCAGAACTCATCGTGATGGCTTCCACGTCCGGCGGGACCGCCAAAGGTGTTCCGATGAGATCGTAGAGGCGTGCGCCAGTGAGCGACGCGCCGAACAGATCGACATCCGTGATGTCGACGCCGCTGGCCCGGGCGTACTCGAAGCTGGCGCTGTCGACGCTGGCGCCATCCAGGAGGGCGTCCTGGAGGTTCGCGTCGCTGAGATCGGCGTTGTCGAGGACAGCATTGCTCAGCGTCGCATTGGACAGATTTGCCTGAATAAGGCTGGCCCCGTCGAGCACCGCGTGACTCAGGATCGCGTTCGAGAGGTCGGCACCGTCGAGAATGACCGCCGTGAGATCGGCGCCGCTCAGGTCCGCGCCCGCAAGATCGGCGGCGGCGAGATCGGCGCCCGCTCCGACGAGGTTGAGCTGGACACATTCCCAACCGACCGGCAGCGTCGCCGGACAACCCAGGAGAGCAACCGCACGGATGCCCGCCAAGTTCGCAGTCTCCATTCGTGCGCCCGAAAGATCCATCCCCGATAGATCTTCGCCAGACAGGTTCGCATCCAAGAGGTCCGCCCCGGGCCCCACCAGATCGTCCGTCAAACACACCCAGTCCGCCGGCAACACCGTCGGGCAACCCAGCAATCCGACGCCGTGCACTGACGCGAGAGAAGCGAACGCCAGATTCACACCCGACAAGTCAGCACCAAGCAACTCTGTTCCATTGAAATTTGCAGACGACAAGTCGCTGCCTGCGAGATTTGCCGAGCGGAGATCCACGTGGCTGAAATCTCCAGTCGCGAGTTCGAAGGCGACTCCCGACAGGTCCACCGTGGGTCCCGCGACAAAGGTGTTTACACCGAAGACGGATCTGCACTCCCAATTTTCTGGCAGATTCAAGCCGCAACCGTATTGAAGACCGAACGCACGCAGCTGGGTAAAGTCGGCTCCCTGGAAATCCGTGGCGATGACGTTTACATCGATCAGCTCCGCCGAAGTCAAATTCGCTCCGACAAAACTCGCTTCCCTGAGGTCCGATCCGGAAAAATTCGCGCCGGTCAAGTTCGCATTCTCGAAATTCGCCTCGCCGAATCCCCCGCTTCGCAGATCAGCCCCGCTGAGATCCGAGCCAGGCCCCAGGACCGGCGGTGGCGTGTAGGGATGTGGGAAACCTTCCCCACCCGTGCAGCCGGGATTCACCGTGTTGGTGCAAACCAGCGGCACCGCCGTCCCATCCTTCTTCTGGTAGGTAGCCGCCGTCGCGGGCCCGACCGTCCAGAGCAGCGCCATTAATACGGATACGAGCTTCAGCATGCGAGCCTCAGGGTCGACAAAAAGAGATCCAACGCGAGCGAGAGCGCCATCGAGCGCTCAGCTCAGCTGCCACCTTATTCCAAGGCCCGTCCCCAAGGAAGGGGCAACCTCGACCGACCTGGGCCTACTTGTCAAAACGCCGAAGATCGAATGGGGCGTCGTCGCGAATGAAACTGATCCGACAAGTGCTTGATTTAATTGGGATCCATTGGCCTTCATTAGACTCTGTTAGTCTTTTTAAACGCGATCGGAAAAGTCCGCACTGAGTCCACATTTTCGGACCGCATGGGGCGGGGCGACCTTTGGGCCGGCTCGACCTTCCGCAACATGGAGAGCGACGGGGACCTTTTGCAAATTGAGCGCCGGCGTACCGCTGAACCGAATCCGCGACGACATCCGCAAGTGGTCGAGGGTCTCGAACACGCCCGAAAGGGCCGAGTGTGTCACTCTGCGAACTAGCAATCGATTCAGCGATTTCCTCGGTTCCTCTCGGACCAACTCATTTAAAATCACGTTCGACAACTAGCCGGTCAGATTGACTCACGTTGCGGGAGAAGATGTCGCGGCACGGGGAGAGAAGATCCCCTTCGACGCGCTCGACGACGACCTCTTCGCGCAGGACATTCGCGCGGTAGGGGTCGATATCGCCCACGAACCGATGGACGTGCCCAGCCGTATCGGTCAGAGGCGAAGCTTCGTTCCCCTCCGCCAGCGGAAGCGCGCCGATTTTTTTCCACGGGGTCACCCGACAAGATGGCCCAGCGGCAAGTCGAGACCCTGCTCAGCCGCGCCGCTTCGACCCCGCTCCATTTCAACACGCGAAAGAAGCGCGTCGCGATCGAAGCGGGCACGATCGTCTATGAGCAGCGACCTCCCCGGAAATGCAGGAAATGAGGGTGGCCGCAGCCCGCAAGGGGCGATATGGATTGGCCTCATCCCCGGTCGCTTCGAATGAATTCCAGCGATCGGAAATCCCGGGAGACATCATGAAAGTCGGCATCGTTTACCCCCAACCCGAAATTAAGGGCGACGTCCAAGCGGTCACGACCCTTGCCCAGGCGGTAGAGGCGCGCGGCTTCGATCACCTGCTCGTCTATGACCACGTCCTCGGGGTCGAGCATGCCGGTCGCGCCGAGCCGCTCTCCGGTCCCTACAGCGAAACGGATCCCTTCATGGATCCCCTCGCCATGTTCGCCTATCTGGCCGGCGTGACCGAGCGCATCCAACTCATGAGTGGCGTCCTCATTCTGCCGCAGCGGCAGACGCCGCTCGTCGCGCGACAGGCCGCCGACATCGACCTGCTCAGCAACGAGCGCTTGATCCTCGGCGTGGGCCTCGGCTGGAATTACGTCGAGTGCGAAGCCCTCGGCTTCGACTTCAAGACACGCGGCGTGCGCTGCACGGAGCAGATCGAGTTGCTGAAGCAGTTCTGGACCGGAGACGTCATCTCCTACGAGGGGCGCTTCGAGCAGGCCGACCGCGTCCGCGTGACGCCCGCGCCGCGCCGATCGATCCCGATCTGGATCGGTGGCTTCGCGCCGCAGGCCATCGAACGTGCGGGCCGCCTCGCCGACGGGTTCATCGCCGCCGGCCCGCCGGAAGCGGCCATCTCGGTCATGCAGGGCGTCGACGCCGCCCGGGACGCCGCCGGTCGCGCCGATCAGCCCTTCGGACACACCTTCGTCACGCTGATGTCCTTTAGCGAGGACGACGCGATCGACGCCGCCCGGAAATGGCAGGACGCGGGCGGCACGCACGTCTCGATCTGTACGATGGGGATGGGCCATGGCGAGAGCGTCGACGCCCACCTCGACTTCATCGCCCGCGTCGCCGACCGACTCGAGGTCGAGGCGCCCTAACGAGACTCAAATTCCCTCAGCCGAGAATCAAGCGCCGTAGAGTGCGTACTGCGGAAGCCCGTGCCGCCGCCGAGGCCCCTGGCACTTCGAGCCGCTCGCGTAGCCCCATCGCGCCGAAACTCAGCTCGGCGCCTCGAAGGGCTCCGGGTCGAGAAAACGACGCACCACATTTCGCGTGATGCGCGAAACGTCATTGTCGTAGCAATTGTGTGCAAGGCTCCCGGCCCAGGCGATCGAACCCGTCGCGAAGACGGCTCCTCCCCGGGGCGTCTCGAAGAAGACGAGATCCGCGCGTACGTGTGGATCGGTCGGGTCGGGGAGCGCGGTCGCGAGAAATTCCTCTTTCGTCTTCATCATGTCCGGCCCGAAGTCGACCGCGGAAGCGAGCACCAGTGCATGGGACGGGGATCCGAGGAGCGGCTCGAAGCGGTCGACCTCCTCGGCCGCGGCGCCGCCAAGCCTGCCAAAGTCTCCGAACCGGTCCCCTTCGACGCCGTCGAATACGAATGCGGCACGGGGGTCGGCCGCAGCCGGACTGCGTTGGTAGCCCTGCGCCCCTCCGAATCCCTGGGCCGCGAAGCCGACACCGACGAGCTGGTTCGGAGCGCGGCCGATGCGGCGCCAGAGGCCGCCGAGCTCGCCACTCCAGGCATGATGATATTCGCCGGGCTGGCTCTCCCATGCGCGGGTCCCGTCCTCGGCCCGGCGCAATTCGATCGCGCCCGGCCACGCGTCGCTATACGCGATACGCCAATAGAAGCCGTTGGCCCCCGTGTAGAGGAGGCGTCCCCCTGCGCCCAGGTAGCGATCGAGCGCGTTGCGCATGGGCGTGCTCGTGTATTCCGGGTGAGTGCCGGTGATGACGGCCCGATAGGGAGCGAGCAGCTCGACCCCTTCCGCATGAAGCAGTTCGTCCGTAATGACGTCGTAGTCCAGGTCACTCGCCTCGAGCCAATCGCTGATCAAGGTGTCGGCATTGAAGGCCCAGAGGTCGGGACGCGGTTTGAGATTACGGACGGGCCGAAGATGAGACGAGTGATGGACGCCGCTCCCATCGGCGTGGACGTGGTAGCAGGAGAGGCCGGATTCCCCGCCGGCGAGCACAGACTGCAGACGCTGGGAGAAGTCGAGACCCTCTTCCGAGGTCCGCTCGAGCTCACGAACGATCGCGTGGGGATCGGGCATATTCGCATAGGCGAGATAGGTCGCGGTCGGCACGAGGAAGGCCAGCTTCGCCCGTGCGGTGCCTCTCGGCGGAGCGACGAAGAACGGAATGTGATCCGTCACCGCCTCGCTTCGGAGCCGCGCCGCGTAGATCCCGCTCTCCCAGTCCTCGGGCACCTCCAGGGTGAACGCGTCGTCCCAGCCGGCGTCGTAGACGTCGTCGGAGTGAAAATGGATCGCAGCATATTGTTCTGGCGCCTGGCGCCAATCGTGCTCGCTGCCGTCCCAGCCGAGGCCTGTCACTCCGCGCGTCGGCAGGTTGTCCAGCTGGCCGTGCAGTCCATTGCCGGAGCGATCGACGACACGTCGCCCCTCGATCTCGAGTGAGAAGTCCCACCAGCCGACGACGCGGTCACGCAGAGGCTCGGGCGGCGAGAGGTCGGAGAGCACCGTCAGGGCGGCAGCGGGGAGTTCGCCTCGCAACAAGCGAGGGGCCTCGAGCTTGCCATCGAAATGGGCGACGTATTTCTCGCCACGTTCATCTTCGCCCTCTCGCCAGGCAGCAAAGGTGAGCGGGCCGCGCGGACCGCGCGGACGGAGGTCCAGGCGTTGGCCTTCGAAGGATCGTGTCCGGGCAACGAGTCGTTCGGCGGCCGAGTTCGCAAAAGGCTCGGCGACGATGCGTGCTCGGCCCGACTCGGGGTCGTAGCTCGCCGAGAGTCGAACCCATTGCCGCTCACGCAGCGTGAAGTCGGCGTTGAATTCCGCGACTTCGCGACCCCCATTGCCGAGGATCAAACTGGGCGCGCCCCGTTCGTCCAGAAAGAGCGCAAAGCCGGACCGGCTGGTCGCGTCCCAGTCTCCCAGGAGGGCCTGTCGACGAGCCTCGAGACGGGTGGGCCAGACCGCAACCTGAACGGTGAACGACTCGAGATCGGCGAGCGCCCGGCCACGGGGCACGACCGCTCTCGACCCCCGATCGATCCTTTGGGCGGCGGCCCGGTATTGGCCGTCGATCGCGCTCTGGACCGATGCTTCTTGAAAACCCGCGCCGTCGGGCTGCACATCGGCGCACCGCAACCGAACGATGTCGGCTGCGTAGGAGGTCTCGCCGCGGGTGGCCCCGACTCGGAAATGGACGCGCTCGCCGGGGCGAACCGTCAGACGGTCGGCGTAACCGGTGAGCGTGCCTTCCTCCATGATGTCCTCTACTCCTTCGGATGACGGCCGACTGGTGCGGCACCGCAGATGAGTCCGTCCCGGTTACGGCGCGAGCGGCACCGCAGATGAGTCCGTCCCGGTTACGGCGCGAGCGGCACCGAACCCGGTCCCGACCGGTCTCCCTCGCGAAGACACGAATCGGCTCGCATTCGCCGCCTCGAAGACGCGAGGCGCCTCCTCGCGGAGTCCCCCTCCTCCTATTTGGGCGCGAAGCGTTGTCCCCCGTCGAGTCGGATCGTGCCGCCGTTCAGCATCGGCGTTTCGTAGATCGCCTGGGCGAGGCGCGCGTACTCCTCGGGGTGGCCCATCCGTTTCGGGAAGGCCGCGTCCTTGGTGAGCGGAGTGGCCATCTCCTCGGGAATCCCCGCCGTGAGACCGGTCGAGAACAGGCTCGGCGCGATCGCCATCACACGGATTCCGAGGCTTCCGAGATCCCGCGCCATCGTCAGGCTCATCCCGGCAATCCCCGCCTTGGCCGCGGTGTACGCAACTTGTCCGATCTGGCCCTCGAACGCTGCGATCGAGGCGGTGTTGACGATGACCCCGCGCTCGTCGTTCTCGTCGGGATCGTTCTGGCTCATCCGCGCCGCGGCCAGGCGAGCGATATTGAAGGTCGACACGAGGTTGAGATCGATCACACGCCGGAAATCGTCGAGCGGATGCGGGCCCTTCTTGCTCAGCGTGCGCATCCCGATTCCGCCCCCCGCTGTATTACAGACGAGGTGTAGCGCCCCGAGCTCGTCGCAAGCGCTCGCCAGTGCGGTCTCCGTGCCCTCGAAGTCGGTCACGTCGCAGGGGAAGAAGCTCCCCTGCAGCGACTCGGCCACAGCGGCCCCCTTGGAGGTCGGCAGGTCGAGGATCGAGACCTGCGCGCCTTCCCGAACCAGCATCTCGGCCGTGGCCTTTGCCATGCCCGAAGCCCCGCCGACGACGACCGCCGCTTTTCCAGAAATATTCATTATGAGTGGGTCCCTTCTGTGAATGAGGGCTCTCGCCCATGCAGCGCGATCGGACCGGCGTCCGACGCACGAAAATTCCGCCTCGCTCAGACCGCGGCGTCGCAGCTCGAGGCCGTATCCCGCTTTCAGTTGCGCTCCCGCTCCTTGCTCGTCTTCGGCACCGTCGGTTGCAATTCGATCGTATCGAGCAGCACGTGGCGCGGCTGCGTGACGGCATCCACGATCGTGCGCGCCACATCAACGGGCATGAGCTGACTCATGTTGTTCTTCGACATCATCCGGGCATCGCGCAGCCCGAAGGGGACCCAATAGTCCGTGCGTCCCTCGATCGCTTCGGGCGCGAGGTCCCAATCCAGCCCGAACTCGCTGACGGCGGGTCCCAGGCGCAGCTTGACCACGCGTACGCCGGTCCCCTCGAGCGCCAGGGCAAGACCGCTCGCGTAGTTTTCGAGTCCCGCCTTCGACGCGCCGTAGGCCAGCTGGCCCGGCCGGGGATGCTGCGACGCGTCGCTGCTCACCATCACCACGTCGCCGACCGCCTCTGCCGCCAGCAGCGGCCGGAGAGCGCGATGGGTCACCAACATCGGCCCGATCAGGTTCGTCTCCACCTCAGTTCGAAGCCAGGCCGGGTCCGTTTCCGCGAGCGCCTGAAAACGCGAAGCGCCCGCGTTGTTCACGATCACGTCGGCCGTGCCGAGCCGCCCTTCACTCGCTCCGAAGAAGCGCTCGACGGAATCCACGTCGGTGACGTCGAGGGGGCCTGCATAGACCTCCGCGGCGCCCTCCTCGCTCACCTTTTCCGCCGTCTCCGCCAAGCGGTCCACGCGGCGGGCGCCGATGGCGATTCGCCAGCCGAGAGCGGCCATCTCGAGCGCGATGGCCGCGCCCAGCCCGGACGAAGCCCCTGTGATGATCGCAGTTCGGGTTTCACGGGTCATGGGATCGTCGGCGTCCATTCGCTCTTTCGGTATCGGTCTTGGTCTTGGTCTTGGTCTTGGTCTTGGTCTTGGTCTTGGTCTCGGCGACGCGGCCGTGCGGCGAGCCGACTGGTAGTTTGACTTGCCGGCCGGATGACGGCCAATGATCTCGAAAAATGCCACGGCTCGGGAGAATCGGGAGAAAGAGCTGTTTTTTGGATACCACCTCACACGACGCTTCCGACGAGTCGCACCGACCTTGCCGAGCACCCCCCGCCCAACTCCCAAAAACCTCGAGGAGTGACACCGGCCCTGGCGCCAGAGCGTCGGCATCGGCCTGCCCCGCCCTGAACGCAATGAACTCCACCAACCGAGTCACCGCCTCGACGAGCAGTGGGCCTGCATCGGCCTCGGCGAGACGGTCGGGGGGGGCTTCGTCGACCGCCCGCGGCCCTACCTCGTCGCACCTCGTGCCGAAAAGGCCTGCACGGAGAGTCCGATCACCGCGAAGACCAGACCGAATACGAATCGCGGATCGCCAAGCTGGTACCAGGGGTCGAGGGGATAGGCGATCGTCTTCTCCATGGCGGCGATCTTGAAGGCGTGGATGCCGTCACCGCCCTCGGCGCGGATCGATTCGAGTTGCTTCAGCAGGTCGCGTCGGCTGCGGTAGCGAACGAGTCCGCCTTGATCCCAATCTCGGGCGCCCTCCAGGCCCCAGAGATCGATCGCGGGCGCCGCGGCGAAGCCGAGCATGACCGGGTGCGCGGCCGAGAGGAGGGCTCTCCCGAGGAAGGGCGCCGTGTACTTGGCCACGACTTCGTCGCTCGTTTCGCCCGGCTCGACACCAGGAACCTGCAGCGGCGTCTCGCGCATGTCGATCACGTTGATCATCACGAAATCGTCCCCCGTGTCGGCCTGCATGAAATGCATCCACACGTCGACCCGCGCGGGGTCTTCCTGGAGCCGGGCGATCTCTTCGATCACGCCGCGGTAGTGGGCAATTTCTTCCTCGCTGAGCGGACCTCCGAAGGACGTGTACCAGCAGAAGAACGCCATATAAAGGAGGGAGAGGACAAGCCAGACTCGCCCTGAATGAGTCGACGGAAAGAACATGGGTGCCTCCGGGTGGAGTGGGTGAGCTTCGAGAAGATGGCGAATCATCCGCGAGGCGCGACCTCCGCTCCCAGGATGGATGCTCGCCGGGTCCATGGAAGCCCAATCCGACCCCCTCTCTCCGGCGGTGTCGGACGGAAGAGTCCGATCACGCTGCCCTGGTCACACCCGGCTCGAAAGAAACACATGACGGGTCATCACCCACTCGACCCGGCCATCGCCCCAGCAGCCCTTGCCGCTACCGAGGGCACCCATCCACGCGGCGAGCAGGTCGCGCCCGCCGGCACTTCGCAAACCGCAGAAAGGCACTGATGCGCCATCACGAGGTTCCGGCTCGTCAGAACACCACTGAGCGGCAGCTAGAAAATTCAATCTCGAAAGTCCCACCCTCTTCCCTTGACTTCCCCTCTTCTCACTGACCTAATACACCTTGATGTTTCGCGAGTCATGGGAGATTCAT
>Ga0315331_10000261_pt1 | contig 34713 bp, 26 predicted proteins | sample M160m34915metaG_FD_203456 | JGI IMG/M metagenome (GOLD analysis project Ga0315331, IMG submission 203456) | Ammonia-oxidizing marine archaeal communities from Monterey Bay, California, United States - M1 60m 34915 | ecosystem: Environmental > Aquatic > Marine > Intertidal zone | place: USA...
TTTGTCTGCCATCGTGTTCTGTATCGCCGCCAGCCAGGTGGCGGCCACCTCTGACACGACGACTTTCCGGACCAGACTGCTGCCGTTCCTTAACGCACACTGCATGGACTGCCACAACAGTACAGAAACTGACGGCGAACTGGATCTTACCGGGCTCAGCACTAACCTGGCCGACACGGAAGTCATGCGTCGCTGGGTGCTTATACACGACCGTGTGTCCGCCGGAGAAATGCCGCCTGCGGATCAGCCGCGTCCCTCCACTGCAAAGAAATCCCGGGTACTGGAGACACTTGCCGCTGCGTTAACAAAGGCAGATCAGGCGCGCAGTGACGTCGTGCTGAGACGTCTTAACCGAAATGAATATGAGAACACCGTACGTGATCTGTTCGACGTATATGTCGATGTGAAGTCGCACCTGCCACAGGATGCTTCGGTATCCGGGTTCGACAACGTTGGCGAAGGCCTGGCGGTTTCCGCCGAAGCCGCACAGGCTTACCTGATGGCCGCCGACGCGACGCTCGATGCTGTTTTCGGCCCGACACAGCCGCCAAAGCGAATCGACCATCGAACAAATCTACTTGATCAAAAGAATCACGACGGCACGCCTCGCCTGACGAATCACATCGGGAAGATGTTTCGGCAGACGGATGACGGACTGGTCATCTTCCAGTCCAGATACTGCCCCACAAACCTGGTCAACCTGGCCAGGCTGCGTCCCACAGCCGGCACCTATCGAGGTACGATTCGAGCGAGAGCGATTCAGAGTGAAGCCCCGGTCACACTGCGAATTTATGGTGGCGACACGATTGTCGGCAGACGCGAAAAACACCTGGTGGGTTATTACGACATCCCACCCGGTGAATGGACAACGATTGAATTCACGGACAGACTGGTCGAAGACGGCGGGACTTATCAGCCAAAATGTTATGGCACACGGGATACCCGCAAGGACGCCGACACCTATCCGGAACCGGGCATTGAGATCGGCGACATCACGATCGAAGGTCCATTGGAAGAGTGGCCGCCCCGCAGCCGCGAAAAGCTGCTGCAGGACGTCAAAATCGACAGGGGCACGCTGGACGACGCTGAAGCGGTCCTGCGCCGTATACTGCCGCGGGCATTTCGTCGTGCGACCAACGCTGGAGAAGTAGATCCCTACCTCGACCTCGTCAAATCGGCGATGAATGCAGGCCGCCCATTCGACGAGGCCCTGCGACTGGGCCTAAAGGGCCTACTGTGCTCACCCGAGTTTCTGTTCCTTGACGAACCTGGCCGTAAGGTCGTCAGCCAGCATGCTCTGGCGTCACGGTTGTCCTACTTCCTCTGGTCTTCCATGCCGGATGACGAACTGCTGGCTGCCGCCGATGCCGGCAAACTGAACCAACCTGGTATTCTGCGGGAACAGGTTGAACGGCTGCTGAGCGATCCGAAGGCCGAGGCATTCACGACGAACTTTGTGGGACAGTGGCTCGATCTGCGGGACATCGACTTCACCGAACCCGACATGAATCTGTATCCGGAATTCGATGAACTGCTCAGACTCTCAATGGTCGAAGAAACAAATCAGTATTTCCGGGAGATACTGAATCATGATTTCAGCGTCCTGACCTTCATCGATTCGGATTTCACGTTTCTCAACGAACGGCTTGCGAAACACTACGGCGTCCCCGATATCCATGGGCAGAAGTTTCGGAAGATCACACTGCCACCTGACAGTGTGAGAGGCGGCGTGCTGACTCAGGCCAGCGTGCTGAAGGTCACCGCCAATGGGACAAACACGTCCCCGGTCCTGCGGGGCGTGTGGGTCATGGAAAATATTCTGGGCCAGCCGACTCCCCCGCCCCCTTCGAATGTCCCGGCGGTCGAACCGGATATTCGCGGCGCCACAACTCTGCGTGAACAACTCGCCAGACACCGCAACGAGGACTCGTGCGCGGTGTGTCATGACAAGCTCGACCCTGCCGGATTCGCACTGGAAAATTTCGATGTGATTGGCGGTTGGCGTGATCATTACCGGACACTCGGCGAGGGAGATCACCCTGGAATTTCGCAGCACCCGCTCACCTTTGCCTGGGTCCGCTACCGCATTGGACGACCAGTGGATGCCACCGGCAAAACAGCCGACGGTCAGTCGTTCGGGGACATTCGACAGTTCAAACAACTGCTACTCAGACAAGAATCAAGAGTGGTGACCGGTCTGGCTGAGAAACTGACAACGTACGCGCTGGGTCGCCGCATCGGTTTCTCGGACCGGCAGGACATACAGAACATCGTAAGAAACGTCACTGATACGGGATACGGCTTCCGTTCGCTGATTCACGAAGTCGTTCAAAGTGAGATATTTCAGAGACCATAATATGACAACACCTTCGCGACGAACGTTTCTTCGAGCTTCCGGCGTTGCCGTTGGCCTGCCTTTTCTGGACGCCCTGCAGCCGCAGGCAATGGCGGCTGCTGAGTCACCGCGCAGACGCATGGTGGCTGTCAACGTTGGACTTGGTCTGCACGCACCGAATATCGTGCCCGGTACGCCTGGTCGGGATTACGAACTGCCTCCGTATCTGAAAGCAGTCGAACAGTTTCGTGATCAGTTCACATTCATCTCCGGCACGTCACACCCGGACGTCGGCGGGGGACATCAGTCAGGAAAGTCGTTCCTGACCGCGGCCAAACACCCCAACAGCGCTGGCTTCAGGAATTCTATTTCGCTGGACCAGTATGCGGCCGAACGACTCGGCGCGGAAACACGATTCAGCTCACTTGCGCTGACAATCTCGGGACCTGGACTTTCGTGGTCACGTTCAGGTGTGGAAATCCCTGCCGAAGTCAGGCCGTCCAGAGTCTTTCAGCAGCTGTTTCTGGAAGGCAAGCCCAGTGAAAAGGCCAGACAAATCCAGCGACTCGAAGATGGCCGGAGTGTGCTGGACGTCGTGCTGGACAAGGCCGCCGTAATGCAGAAACGTCTGGGTGGACGAGATCGCGACAAGATCGATCAGTATTTCAACGCTGTTCGAGAAGCCGAGAAGCGGCTGGTCAAAGCCCGGGCCTGGGAGCAGCGGCCGCGGCCTAAAGTTGGTGTCGATCCGCCACGCGACGAACCGGACCGGAAAAAAATGATCGAACGTATCGGACTGATGTACGACATGATGCACCTGGCGCTCGAAACCGATTCCACGCGTTTCATTACATTCTATGACACTGGCATGAACGCGGTCCCCACCATTCAGGGTGTCGACACGGATTACCACATGCTTTCACATCACGCCAAAGATCCGACCAAGATCGCTCAATTGACGGTTGTCGAAACGGAAGTCATGAACGCTCTGGCACGCTTTCTTGGAAAGCTTGCCACTTCACACGAGGAAGGTTCCTCACTTCTGGACAACACGATGGTGCTGTTCGGCTCAAATCTTGGTAATGCCAGCAGTCATGACACGAAGAACATGCCCATTATGCTGGCCGGAGGCGGCTTCCGACACGGTCAGCATCTGGCATTCGATCGAACGAACAATTATCCACTGCCCAGGTTGTATGTCTCGATGCTCCAGCGACTCGGTCTGGAAACCGACACGTTCGCTTCATCAACGGGGACAATGGCCGGCCTGGAAACAATTTAATGTTCCTTAGTATGAAGACTCAAGACCACAAGGCGATTGGCTGAATGAGCTCCGACCCCGAAAAACTTCACGTCGCCGCCATACACGCCCATCCGGATGACATCGAAATCCAGTGCGCCGGCACGTTACTTCGACTGCAGGAACTCGGCTGCCGTATTTCTGTCGCCACGATGACACCGGGCGACTGTGGCAGTGCAGAGTTATCGCAGAGCGAGATTGCGGCCGTTCGACGTTCCGAAGCCGCCGCCGCCGCCGCCGTGATAGGAGCCGAATACACATGCCTCGAATTCCGCGACCTGTCTATCTGCTTTGACAATGACAGCCGACGCCGCGTGACGGAATACCTGCGTCGTACCGCTCCGGATATGATCCTGACGGCACCACCGGTTGATTACATGCATGATCACGAAATGACCAGCATGCTGGTTCGCGATGCCTGCTTCAACGCTTCCGTGCCGAATTACAGGACTCGACAATGGGATCCGGCCCCGCCCATGCAGAAGATCCCGCATCTGTACTACGTTGACGCAATCGAAGGGGCCGACCATTTCGGGAATCGCCATCCCATCGATTTTGTCGTCGACGTTTCTGAACACTTTGAACGAAAGATCGAATCGCTCGCCTGCCACGCCAGCCAGCGTGAATGGCTGCGTCGACAACACGGCATGGACGAGTATCTGGACGCCTGTCGCCGCTGGAGCGAAGAGCGAGGAAAAGAGCAAGGTGTCGCACATGCCGAAGGATTCAGGCAGTACAAAGGACACCCTCACCCCACCGACAACCTGCTGCAGGAATTGCTCGAATCGCAGATTTCGCTGTAAAACGCGACAGAAATGGCTTCCGAACTTCAAAAAAACTGCATGGAACCATCATCCTCACTTCGACGTGGCCGCTGGCAAAAGCTATGCTTGTGACGACAGCCGACTAGTGTCCATCCGATTGCCGCATCATTTTCTTCATCCGTCCCGCTCAGCCATGACCGAAACAGCTACCACAGAAAACGAACCTCTCTTCACAGCGACTGAGGTCCAGCAATTCGAAGCCGACGATGTGGTCGCAGGGACTGCGATCGGAAAAATGCTTTCCGCGCTGTTTCTGTATACAGTTCTGGCGATGTCGTTTGTCACATGGTGGACGTATAGTTCGCTGAGTGAAAACCATGGACAGTCGGCGAACACGCCCGATCATACCGAACACTAGTGCAGTTGACGAAATGACGAAACCGGGTTATGGCTCGTGGCTGCAGGCAATCGGCTGCCAAGCCCCGTGAACCGCGGCCACGAGTCAGCGAAGTTCGCCGTCATCACCCCGAAAGTTTCCTGAAGCGGTGGCTCCATGTGTCAAATCCAACACTGCGTCAGTCGACGGATGAGATTCGCTGACAGACCGGGGCTGGGTGTGCGATGAGTCAGAAGACACTCAGGGTTGCAATCAGCGGGACGGGGTTTGCGGGCGACTACACCGCTCGCACGTATACCATGATGCCGCACAAGAACGGCATTCAGGTCGACCTGGCCGGCGTTGTCTCGGGGCGACTGGAAAACGCCCGACGTTTTGCTGAAGAACACAACGTCCGACACGCGTACTCCACGCATCGGGAAATGCTGGACACCGCACAGCCCGACATCGACAACATCTGCTGTGCAAACTTTGCTCATGGTCCGTACAGCGTGGAAGCCGCAAAGGCTGGCGTTCCCGTAATCGTGCTGGAGAAGCCCCCGGTCATATGGCCGGGTTATCCGGATGGTCGAACGGCGGACGCGAGTACGCGAAAACACGAGACCATGGCATACCTAACAGAGGTTCTTGATGCGGTGCGGGCCGGCGGGTCGAAACTTCTCTACGCAGAGGACTTCGTATACTTCGACGGCATCAAGGGAATTGTCGAATTACTGATCGAAGCCCGCAGCAACGGCAAGGGCAAGGTTCTTTATCAGCGAGGCATCTGTGCCCACCAGGGTTCGCACGCTCCGGCCTACGACACTCCGTCCAAATCCGGTGGCGGTGCGCTGTTCAATAAAGCCTGCCACCCGCTGGGACCGGCACTGTTTCTGAAACAGGTAGAAGGCATTCTGGCCGGCACAGAACCGATTCGACCGGTATGTGTTTCTGCGGCTGCCATGCAGATTCTGAAACACCAGCCGGAAAGCAGCGGCGAACATTTTCGAGTCATGCAGAACGTCGACGACTTCGGCAGAATCACGGTGATATTCGAGGATGATACGATCGCGGAGGTCATCGGACACGATTTGAGCATCAGTGGAATTCGCAACGAATTCTCGGTCATCACCGACTTCGCTCAGTACGATCTGCGAGTCAATCCGAACAACGAAAACGAACTGTTCCTGCCCGACGCTGCAAACGCCGGTAATCTGCTTGTGCGTGAAAAGCTGCCAACGTCACAGGGCACCAGCTTCCCGCGACCAAATCAGTTTTACTCTCACGGTTACGTCAACGAAATGAGCGACGCCGTTGACTGTGCCCTGGAATCTGATCGGTATCCGCAATCAGGAGCCATGATGGCGTGGGACACAATGGCCGTGCTGATGGCGTCGTATGAAAGTTCGGATGCCGGCAGTGAATTCGTTAGTATATCGGATTACACAGTCAACGGCCGCAACTTCCCTGCCTGCGAAACGCCTGACCCTCATCGGTTCGGCCCCGTCTTTCAACGCGCCTGACTCTGACTGCAGCCGTGCCGTCGTGCAGGCAGCCAACGAGCGACCACCTGCGTTACAGACAATTCGCCGCGTTTTTTTCGTTCCCAGGCAGGATGAGCCAGCATTCGGCAGATTCTGCCGATGCACTGTGAGCGGGCGTGGTGCTGTCCCGGACTTCATATTGAGGCGATTCGGGGAATCCGTTATTGCTACGGTCATCGAGACTCTTTTCTCGAGACACATCTCTTCTCTCACTCGGCATATTCATTGCTGAAAAAATCTCTGTTCACCTGTCAAACACCTCTCTCACTCCCTGTAGTCGGTTGGCTCAATCGCTCAGACTCCTCCAATCGCCATTCATCTAACACGGCGGTTCCAGGTATAGCTCCATGAGAAGCAATCTGTCTTCGTCACCCCAACGACCACAATCAGCCGGAAGAGCGTTTGCATTTCTGCACGTCATCGCTGTGCTGCTGACAACGGTTTTCGGCACGGCCACAGCACTCTGCGCGCAAGAACTGCCGGAAACTATCGTCGCCATTCGAATCGAAGGAAACGAAACGATTCCCCAGGACGCCATCGTGGCAAAGATCACGACGCAGCCTGGACGCCCCGTCACAAACCGACAGGTTCGCGAAGACAAACGGAACCTGATGAGTACGCGCTGGTTCTACAACGTCAACGAACGTTTCGAACAGACGAATGAAGGTTTCACCCTGATCTTCACGGTGCACGAACGCCCTATCGTGCGGCGTGTCGAATATCGTGGAATCAAGAAGTTGAAACTCAAAGAACTCGCGTCGTGGACAAACTTAAAAAAGGGCAGTCCATTTGATCATGTGGCGAACCGTGACGCCGTCCATCGCATCGAACAGGAGTACAAAGAACGCGGCTTCAATCATGTGAAGGTCACGCTCGAAACCGGTGGGGACCCGTCTGACCGGGACGTCATCTTTCGCATCATCGAAGGCCCCAAGGTTCGTGTGCAGCACCGGGAATTTCACTTCAAGGGTCAGCAACGAAATGGCGACATGACCTCACAGCTGAGTTCGCTGGTATCGGGGCGAAAGTCACAGGATGGATCCGTGGGACTCTCGCCTTCGGCAAGTCGCCTGAGAACAAAGCTGGAAACCAAAGAGGCGTTGTTCGGTCTGTTTGGAGGTCTGTTTAAACCCGAAACGATGCAGCAGGACATCGCCAGCCTCAAGCAGTACTATCGCAGTCTGGGATTCTTTGACATTGAAGTTGAAGCCAGACCTCTGTTTTCACCTGACCGTTCCAGCGTCAAAATTCTATACACGATCAACGAAGGAATTCCGTTCAGGATCCGCAATATTACTCTGAACGGCAACAATGTCCTTTCCGGAAAACAATTGCGGCAGAAAGCAGAGCTGCGCCCCGGCCAGTACTTCAATTCGCTGCCGTTGTCCAAAGATGTACAGCACATGCTGGACCAGTACGGTGACCGTGGCCACTATTTTGCATCTGTGGTGCCTGTGCCGCAGTTCACTGAAAAATCCGGCGAGCTGGATCTGGTCTTCGAAATCGATGAAGACCGCCCCCGATATGTTCGAAACATCAATCCAAGTCTGCAGGGAGACCATCCACACACCATGGAAGTCGTCCCGTTGAATCAGTTCCAGATGGAACCGGGTGATCTGGCAAATCCCAGGCTGATCCGTCGAGGTCGAAGTCGTATTAACGGAAGCGGACTGTTTGAAGGTGTGCAGGTCGAAGTTATTCCCGTTGACCCGAATCAGACGATGCCGGCATCCATGTCTCGTACCATTCGTGGCCAGACCGGAGCAGGCTATATGCCGGCCTGGACACAGCTGTTCGATGTCTCGAAGCCGATTTCCAGACCGACCCAAACACCCGGAGGACATGCTTTTCCGTCACCAGCCACGGCACCGGAGCAGCCACGTCAGGAACAGCGGCGAACGTCGGGGAAGACTGTCAATCAACAGGTTTCTCTGCTGCACGATCCCGACATGCCGTCGGTGGTTCGATATCGCACAACGCCGCCGACGGAGATGTTTTACCGGCCACAGAAGTCGTTGCTTGTGTCGTCGTTCCCGGGCAGCACACACGACGACGTCGTCGTACGGGGTCAGAGCCCACAGGGCGATTTTTACCCGGAACCAGATCGGGGTAACGCCATGCTGGAAGGCAGTCCGTACAACAATCAATTCGAAGCCCTGCCGCCTGGCTGGGTGGATATCAACATTGATGCCGCTGAAGGCCGGACCGGACGACTGATGTTCGGTGCGGGCGTGAACAGCGATGCCGGAATTGTGGGATCATTTGTCTGGGACGAACGCAACTTCAACCTGTTTGCCCCCCCCAGAACATTCGCCGATATCATTGAAGGACGAGCATGGCGGGGTGGTGGCCAGCGATTTCGTGCAGAAGCAGCACCGGGAGATCAAGTGAGTCGGTATGCACTCAGCTGGACTGACCCCTACTTCCTGTACACCGACTACAGCCTGAGCCTCAGCGGGTTTTACTTCAACCGCTTCTATCCGGACTGGGACGAAACCCGACTGGGAGGCCGAGTCGCGCTCGGTAAGCAACTGACACCGGAGTGGTCCATCAATGGAGCCCTGCGTCTGGAAGACGTGGAAATCACTCGCGTCACCGTACCAACGCCTCCTGATCTGTCCAGTGTGGTCGGGAGCAACTTCCTGTCTACGTTCCGAACATCCATCGCTCACGACACACGTGACTCAACATTGATGCCAGGAGAAGGACATTTTGCCGATCTAGCCTATGAACAGGCCTTCGGAGATTTCAACTATCCTCGCTTTGACGCAGAAATGCGGCAATACATCACCATGCACAGCCGCCCGGACGGCAGTGGACGCCAGGTCATGACCTTCGCTGGAAATCTGGGCTGGAGCGGTGACAGCACGCCGGTTTTCGAACGTTACTTCGCCGGTGGCTTCCAGTCTTTCCGCGGCTTTGCATTTCGTGGTGTCACACCACGAGTCGGTGGCGTCGCCGTGGGTGGCACTTGGCAAATGCTCGGCACAGTGGAATATCGCGTTCCCGTCACCGCCGACGACATGATCAACATTGTCGCATTCAGCGATTTCGGAACGGTTGAACCTGACGTGTCGGTCGACAATTTCCGGGTCACCGTCGGCGTTGGTCTGAGAGTCGTCGTACCTGCCATGGGCCCGGTTCCGCTGGCCTTCGACTTTGGTTTCCCGGTCAAGAGCAGCGAGTTCGACGAGGAGCGTATCTTCAGCTTTTACGTCGGCATCAACCGGTAGTGACGTAACTTCCGGCGCTACCGCTGTAAGATTCGCGGAACATGGGTATCGCCGTTCAGTTTCATCTCCACACGGTTCCCCGGGATTAACGGGACAACGTAGCTTCGGTCTGGTACTCCGTGTGCTGTGAAGGATAGCCCGTTGAACTCTCGGCTGCGTCAAATAACCAAAGTTACCGAATCGCTGAAACACGACGCGGCCGGACTGGGATTTCAACACGTTGGCATCGCACCAGCGGTGTCTCCACCCGGCTACCACCCCCTGCTGGAATGGATCGCCAGCGGTCACGCGGCCGACATGGACTGGATCACACATCGCCAGGACGCGTACCGGCACCCGGACGGCGTTCTCCCCGGTACACGCAGCGTCGTTGTCGCTGCGATGAACTACCATAATCAAAATCCTCAGCCGGAGACCGCGCGCATCGCTCGATATGCATGGGGTTCGGAAGACTACCACACGCTCCTGCGGCAGCGGCTGAAGAAACTGGCGACGTCACTTAGGACAACGTGGCCGGAAGAACGCACGCGAGCTGTCGTCGACACCGCACCGCTGCTGGAACGCGACTTCGCCAGACTGGCCGGCATCGGCTGGGTCGGCAAAAACACAATGCTGATCAGTCGCGAAATCGGCAGCTGGTTCTTTCTGGGGGCCATTCTGACCACTGCTGAACTGACGTACGATCAACCATTCGACGGCGACTACTGTGGAACGTGCACGAAGTGTCTGCAGGCCTGTCCCACCGATGCGTTCCCTGAACCACACGTGCTCGATTCCAATCGGTGCATCAGCTACCTGACCATCGAACGACGAGACAAGTCGATTGACGAAAACCTCAGAAACGGCATTGGCAACTGGTTGTTTGGCTGCGACATCTGTCAGGATGTGTGTCCATGGAACCGATTCGCCCCAAACCACAGCGACCGTGCATTCGAACCGCGTGAAGACCTGATTGCCCCCAACCTGCTGCAGCTGCTTGCACTGGATGATGACCTGTTCCAGCGGAAGTTCGGTGACACGCCACTGAAACGTACCGGTCGCCACGCCATCGTCCGAAACGCCGCAATCGTCGCCGGCAATCAGCGCTGTACCGATGCAATTCCTCAGCTGACAACACTTCTGAAAGACCAGTCAGAAATTGTTCGTGAAGCTGCCCGCTGGGCAATAAGCCAGATCGATCCGCAGTGAGTTCCTTGAACAGACGAGGCACAGGTCAAAGAGCGGTGGCAAATAATATTCGCCCTGACGACGAACAACGGGCTGAACAGGCCAGAGACGCCCGACTGACCTGAAGAAGAGACATAATGCCGCAAGACGACAGCAGGCACGTTGAACACCACATGCACCAACAGATTTCGAAGTCCTCGGCCATCCGCTGCCTGCTGGCATGTTGCCGCACCGTATGCGGCTGCGCAAGTAACAATTCGGTGTCTGCCGGGAGACGGTGTCGAACACGCTTTCGCGTTGTTCGGCGGCACCGTGCTCAGGGTCAGCGCGGAGCGGCCATATCGTCAGTTGGCCGGTCAGTCTGTGAAACGCAAAACGCTGTTCCGCCTCGCGGGCATTATGCTGTGGGTCGTGATGAATCTGTACAACTGGCAATAGTCGCTTCCGAGACTGTCCCGAAGGTCAGTCTCGGAAGCTTGTAGGCAGCCGGGACGCCATGGTCTGTCTGGGCGTTCAGTTTCTTTCACACAGGCGGCGTGGCGGTTGGGGCCGGCATCGCCGCACCGGGAGTGGAGCCTGATCGATGTCACGGGACGTACGGGAGATGCAGCGGTTGAATTTTCCCGGCGCAGAGTACGAGAAACGATCCCCGAATCGCCGCTAGCCGTATCAGGCAAAGTGTCGACACTGTAAGCGGCAAACGACCTTGAAGACACGGACAGATGCTGAAAGTCGATGAGCATTTGATAGTGATGGAAAAACGAGGTCGTTTGAACCTGTTGAAACCGGACGCCTCAGGACATCACCCACTGAGCAGTGTGGCTGCGTTTGACAGAAAGACCTGGAACCACCCTGTTCCTGTCGGCCATTGCTTGTACATCGGGAATGATCAGGAAACCGTCTGCCTGCAGCTGACATTGCGTGACTCAGACAAGCAAGTGACCGAATCGCATCAATAACGCCCATGCAGAATAGTTTGGGCCGCTATTATTTCACGGCTCGATTCGTGGCAGGCGTTGTCTATCGGTCACAGAATCGGCGGATGAGTGGTTCAAGTTTTGCCCCAAGACTCCGCCGCACCCAGCGTTCAACCAACTCGTCGCGTTCCGCATCCGTAAGCTGCCAGTCAATGTTCGAAGCATGCAACAGTGTGGTCAGTTGCTGAAGAATAACGGCAGCGGAAACAGAGACATTGAAACTCTCCGTAAACCCGTACATCGGGATGTGGATCAAGTCATCGGATTCTGAGATCGCTGCGTCACTGACACCAATCTGCTCCGCACCCAGAACAACCGCTGTCTTTTTCTCAACTGTGACTTCGGAAATTGGAATGCTGTCCTGTCGTGGCGAGGTAGCAAGGACTCGGTACCCGTTCCTTTTAAGGTGCCGAATGCAGTCCACAGAAGCGTTGGGCACAACATCTTCCGTTGGTTCCGAATCCCATTGGTAGTTACGTACTGTCAACCACTTGCTGGCCCCCAAAGCAACTTCAGGATTAGGAGCAAAATCATTCTGAGACTCAATGACATGTACATCCTGAATGCCCAGACAGTCACACGTTCGAAGAACAGCGCTGGCGTTATGTTCGTGAAAGATATTTTCGAGAACAACCGTCAGGTGACGGGTACGAAAGTTCACGACTTCGTCAAATCGCTGCAGACGGTCGCCGGTCAGACACTGTTTCAGGAAGTCAAAAAGGGCCTTAGACATCGCTCCGTGATCACGCTGCTTTCAGAATTCCGGCCGGCTGATCCGACGCATCAGGACGATGAACGAACAGGTCCTGCGACGGGAAAGGAATCGTGAAGCCACATTCGTCAAATGCCAGCTTGATCCGCTCTGTAAGATCGAAACGAACCGCCCAGTATTCGTGACTGGAAACCCAGGGACGCACCACAAAATTGACACTACTATCGCCAAGTTCAGAGACAGCAACGACGGGTTCAGGACTTGTCAGAATGCGACTATCTTCCGTCAGAAGGTCCTGCAGAACTTTCTTCACGGCCTTCAGATTGTCGTTGTAGCCGCACCCCACGACCAGATCGATACGGCGATGCGGTTCCGCAGAATAATTCTTGATGGTGCCGTCCGTCATCTTTGAGTTCGGCACGATGATCCGGACATTGTCGAGCGTGAGCAGGATTGTGTTGCATATCTGAATTTCGACGACGGTACCGATCAATGACTCAATTTCAACCACATCGCCAACGCGGAACGGCTTAAAAAAGACCAGCATAACACCGGCTGCCAGGTTGCCCAGAGATCCCTGCAGGGCAAAGCCGATCGCAAATCCCGTCGCAGCAAGGACGGCTGTCAGCCCTGTGGTATCGACACCCAGCGATTCCACCGCAGCCACACAGACCACAGTGAATAACAGCATATAGATTACGTTATTCAGAAACCCCAGCAGCGTTTCGTCAACCTTCGCTTTTCCGGCCCCCCGAATGATCGCACTGGTTACGACCTTCGCCAGCCATCGGCCGACAACGAAGACTGCAGTCGCATACAGCAGTTTCGGACCGTATAGAACGACCTGCTCAATCAGCCAGCCAAGCGTCAGGTGAGACTGCAGCCAGTCCAGAGAAGCTTCGATCAAACTCCGATGCTGGCCTGGTGCTGCCGCTTTGGTCGTCTGTGCAGCTGAAGCAGCAGTGCCGGGAGTAAATGTCTGAGCCAGCGTTTTTAGAGGAAGTGCGTTCATCGCAGTGGATTCCGTTCGTCGTGCGGCGCGTCTGGAAGAGCAAAGAATCTATGTAATACTGCAGATTCAGTAAACAGATATCGCGACGCAGATCAGGGAAAAAACGCCTGGATTCAGTCGTTCAGACCCCGTTCATACAGCTTTGCGACCATGTCCCGGATTTCAGCGGCACTTGCCCGAACATCGTTTTCCAGCAATCGTTGACGCTGCTCGTCCGTGAGTGGCTTGCCAAAAACAACGGTCACCCTGCCCGGACGAATGAACCACGCATTCCTCGGCATGGCCCGGTCCGCGCCAACAACGGCAACTGGGTAGACGGGCACTTCCGCTCGACGCACGAGTGACAGAAAACCGGGCCGAAACTCTTTGGGAGCACCAGATGACCGAGTACCTTCCGGGTAGATGCCAACAAGAAATCCTTGTGTGAGACGGTCGATCGCCGTGCGAATACTGCTGCCTCGGAAAGCCGTCCGGCTGATCGGAATGACGTGCGTCCAGCGACAGACCCACCCGATAAACGGCAGCTTAAACAGAGAATCGCGAGCCATGTAGGCCACCGGTCGCGTCAGTCGCACACCGACAAATAACGGGTCAAGGAAACTCTGATGATTTACAATGAAGATGCCGCCCTGTGTGTTGTCGATGTTCTCACGTCCGATCACAACGGTGCGACACCATAGTCGGAACAGCGGGTAGAGAAACGCATGAATCAGCAGCCAAAGGATTGTGCGGCGCGGCAGCCCCTGAGATGGCAGGACGCCTTTGTCTGTCAGACCGGTCTGTTGAGATTCGGAAGTCATGTTCGCTGAAGGATCCTGCCGGATTCACGGACCGTATTACAGCATTTGCAGAATGCTGTCGACAACGTGGTCCGTGTCAGAAAAGTCCTCAAACAGGTGATCGGGATTGTGGGGCTTAAGCTCGCCAGAGGAATAAACGCCGGTTGCAACGGCAACGCATTTCGCTCCGATTGCCTGCGCACAGTGAATGTCGGCCGGGGTGTCGCCGATCACGAGGGTTTCACTACCGTCCACTGCGCGGTCGAGTTCCGTCGACGCCACCCTCATGGCCGCCTGCGCGACATCGTTGCGGTTGGCATCATCATCACCAAATCCACCGAATCGAAAGAAGTCATCGAGCTGGTAGTGGCGAAGCTTGATCCACGCTCCCTCAGCGTAGTTGCCGGTGAGCAGTGACAGCGTCACGTGACGATGCTGTGTAAGTCGTTCCAACAGTTCGCGGATTTTCGGCAACAGCAGCCCCGGTGAATCGGTCAGGCTCATGGGCAGTTGAGCAAGATACGCCTCGCGAAATCGGGCACGGTTTTCGGCGGTATTGTCAAAGCTGTAACGCTCAAGGATTTCATCAGTGATTCCGCGGTCGGTGCGACCAGCGGTCAGCACGCCTTCGAACGGGAAATCGATCTGAAACTCTGCAGTCAGAGCCCGCTCCATGGCTCGCTGCCCTGCCCCGCCGGTGTTCAGCAGAGTACCGTCGATGTCGAAGAAAATTATTTTTTCGGTCATTGGTAAGGGGTGTGATACAGCTTGGTCGCCAACTTACGGCCAATACCGGTAAAACTGCCTGAGAATCGTGAAAACTCCTGAGGTTCAGGCTGTTCTCTCGCCATTTTCACCGATATTGTACCGAGTCCTCGACTTAGCGCATATTCCACGAATTGCTGGAGAATCGACAGGGCGCACCTGCAGTGCACCACGACCAGTATTGCAAAACTACGTTTCACAAGAAAACTGCCCCAACCTCCTGGGCGTCCTACTTTACTTCAGAAACACAGAACAATGGCCAAGACGCAAAGAAAACTCACGAAAGCTAATCACGGACGCCGCCCCGCCAGCGCCAAGGCTCGCAAATTGAAGCGACGTCACGTGAAGCTGTCACGTTGATAATGCTGGCCTAATGCTGGCCTAATGCTGGCCTAATGCTGGCCTAATGCTGGCCTAATGCGGCTGAGACTGTGTGTTCCTGGCTTGTGCATCTAAAGCCCGTTTCGTTCGAAACGGGCTTTTTTCATTTGTGACCTGCAAGGCAGTCCGCTCGACCGTCTTCGTACGGTCGCTATACTTCGGCCGCGCTGTTATTTGGTTTTCACTTTTTCACTATATAGCAGCCGCATTTGCCGACAATGATGACTTAAAGGCCTTGAAGGGACCCGTATGCTGCGTTCTCGGTTCCTGCCTGATCAGCCTTCGGCGTCAAGTCCGGAGTTCAGCGCCAAATCCAGAAACGACCAGAGGTTCCGCACATGATTGGCAAGGTTGGCGAACTGACAATCCACGACAAGCTTTCGCGGATTGCCGCAAATCTTTGGTGGAGCTGGGATCCTGAACTGGTTGAAGTCTTTCGACTGATCGACACGGACCGTTTTTCCCAGTTGCACAACAATCCGGTCCAGCTGCTGGCTGAGTACACCCCCGAATTGCTGGAACAACGGGCCCGGGCGGCGGTTCTGCACTCACGTATTCACTGGGCGTACCGTCGATTCGTTGAATACACGACCTGTGAATCGACGTGGGGTTCGACCCATTGCGGAATTCTGGGCCAGGCGCCGGTCGCCTATTTTTCCGCAGAGTTCGGTCTGCACGAATCACTACCAATTTATTCCGGTGGACTGGGCGTTCTTGCCGGCGATCACCTGAAGAGCGCCTCTGACCTGGGCATACCACTGGTGGGTGTCGGGCTATTCTATCACGAAGGGTATTTCGCACAGGCCATCGACAAAGAAGGCTGGCAGCAGGAAGAATATCCGCGTCTTCCTCTGGAATCACTGCCTCTGACTGAAGTGCAGAATGCAGACGGGCCGGTGATTATTTCCGTCGAGACACGACAGGGCGCGATCTCTGCGCGAGTGATGCACCTGGCAGTAGGCCGCATCAATCTGTACCTGCTGGACACAGACATCGAACAGAATACAAAGGAGGATCGAAAGCTGACGGCCCGTCTGTACGGGGGCGACCAGCGGACTCGAATTCGACAGGAACTGCTTTTAGGAGTTGGCGGTCTGCGAGCATTGAAGGCTATTGACATCGTACCGAACGTGATCCACATGAACGAGGGCCATTCGGCATTCGCCCCTCTGGAAGCGATTCGTGAACGCATGCATGACGACTCGTTAACGTTCGCTCAGGCCCTGATAGAAACATCCAGTCGCTGCGTGTTTACGACACACACACCGGTGGCGGCTGGTCACGACCGGTTCGACTCCAGTCTGGTGGAAGAACATATCGGACCACTGGCGGATTCCATCGGGCTGGACCACCACGGTCTGATGGCGCTGGGACGTGTTGATCCACAGAACGAAACGGAATCGTTCTGCATGACCGTCCTGGCGATGAAGATGTGTCGGATCGCCAATGGAGTCTCCAGCCTGCACGGTGTCGTCAGTCGTCAGATGTGGGCCGGTCTGTGGCCGTGGCGCAGCGCTGAAGAGGTTCCGATAGGCCACATCACGAATGGAGTTCACGTGCCAACATGGCTGGCAGCACAGATGCGGGCTCTGTACGACCGCGTCCTGCCGGAAGACTGGTTCCTGCGTTCCGGCGAACCTGAAGTGTGGAGCGGCTTTGAGAGCGTAACACCAGGTGAAGTGTGGGAAACTCACCAGGCACTCAAGAATCGGATGATCACATACGCGCGACGGGAAGCTGTCGAACAGGCAACTCGCCGAGGCGACGACAGGTCCGTCATCGCGGACATGAACAATGTCCTCGATCCCGAGGCTCTGACCATTGGATTTGCTCGTCGGTTTGCCCCCTACAAACGGGCAGACCTGATTCTCAAAGATCTGGAACGACTGGAACGACTGATCGTGGAAACGGATCGTCCCGTTCAGTTTATTTTCGCCGGCAAGTCGCATCCGGCTGACGAAAACGGAAAACGGCTTCTGCAGCGAATCTTCAAACTGACTCACGAAGCCTCGTTTCGGGGGCGAATTCTGGTGCTCGAGAACTACAGCATCGCGATGGGCCGACAACTTGTGCAGGGTGTCGACGTTTGGCTGAACAACCCACGTCGACCGCTGGAAGCATCAGGAACCAGTGGACAAAAAGTCGTTCTAAACGGAGGCCTGAACTGCTCCGTCCTTGATGGCTGGTGGGCTGAGGCATACGACGGTAAAAACGGTTTCGCCATCGGCAACGGCCGAACCCATTCCAACCAGAACGTACAGGACGAACGCGACGGTGAGGACCTGTATCGCGTACTGACAGAAGAAGTCATCCCGTTGTATTTCAACCGCGATGCGGATGATTTGCCGCAGGGATGGATTGCCCAGATGAAACGAGCGATCAGAACACTCGGCTGGAGATTCAACGCGGATCGCATGGTGATGGACTATGCGTCAAACACCTATATTCCGGCCGCTGGCGGACTGAGCTGCTCCATCGTGTCGATGCCGTAGCTCATGCAACAGTGCACGTGGATGCCGCAGCGACCGGCAGGAACACACAGGCAGTTTCCGTGTGTCAGTTCAACCAGCCGGCGAGCAGTCCCGCCTCAGGCAGTCCCGCCGTATTGCTGACGATAATCCTGAATCCTGGCAAACAGTTCATCCGTCACGACGACGTTGCCGTCCAGCTCTCTTCCATGCAGGTAATCGGCAATCTCACAGATTGTAACGATAGCAAACGTCGGCATTGAAAACTCATCACGAAGTTCTGTCAGCGCATTGACTTCGCCCTGCCCTCGCTCCATACGATCGACGGATACAACTAGTCCTGCCAGCTGAATTTCCGCAGCAGCCTGCAGGACGGGAACTGTTTCACGGATCGATGTACCCGCGGTCGTCACGTCTTCCACAATCAGAACGCGTTCTGCCGATTCGGGCTGGTGGCCCACCAGTGTACCGCCCTCGCCATGAGTCTTCGCTTCCTTGCGGTTGAAGCAGAACGGCACATTGGCCCCCCGATTACTCAGTTCCATCGCGACAGCCACTGCCAAAGGGATGCCTTTATATGCCGGCCCGAACAGAAAATCGAAAGTGACGTCCTGGGCTTGTATGGCGTCTGCATAAAAACCGGCGAGGCGGTTCATCTGGTCACCCGTACGATATCGCCCCGTATTGATAAAGAACGGCGTCTTACGGCCACTCTTGGTGGTAAAGTCGCCAAAAGTCAGCACGTTGGCACGCATCATGAATTCAATGAAATTCTGTTTGTAAGTTTCCAATGCAGTTGTCCGTTTGCTTTTGAACGATGTGGTTACTGTGTCAATCAGCCTGTATACGTTCGGAGATGCCGTGCATCCCGGCCGACCAAGACAACTGTCCGTCAGAGGGACCAAAACAGCACCAGTCTGCCGCTGATCCTCCGCACGGCCTGCTGCCCTTCAGAAAACCGAGAAGCCGAACTACGTGCGCTTACCGCCGCGCCAGACACCGCGTTTTACGGGGGACAGCCCGAGACTTCAATTGCCCCAGACCAACGTTCCCGACGATCGTTAAAGACAACCCAATCGCTGCGTCGATGAGGAACCTCGGTGAGCGATACAGTTCCACGGCGGGAATCGGCAGATTCTGCAGCAGAATCTGCATTTGTGTGCCGTTCGACTCTCCAGAGTCGAATCTCGGCCATTTTTGTGGCCTCGCCAAACCTGATGTGATGATTTTCATGCTCGACTCTGGAGGGTCGGCGCCAGCTTTTGAAGACGGAACGGATGTCAAAAACGGGACATTCAGATCAATTGCGACTGGGATTCATGGCGGCTGTGGAAGTCGACGGCCGTGGGTGTGTCGGTGGCCTGCTGGTCACGAATCACAACGGGCGGCCACTGGAATTTCAGTGCACGACCCCTGTAAAACCGGACCGAACCCAGGAGATCCTTTATGGCAGAATGCTGAGACCCTGGCTGCTGGGCGAACTCATCGGAAAAACGCTGCTTGATCGCGTAGCGATCAAGCCTGAACTGATTGTCACCAGCGATCCGGATCTGCTGGAACTGCGCAATCACACTCAGACACCAGTGGCCTGCACGTCCGAGCAGTCATCAAACATTGACGCTGCACGACATTCCAAAGGCCAGACTGCGGAACTCGGTGGCCGCCATCTACAGTTTCATAACAGCCATCTCGATGACTGCGGCTTCGTAAAGAAACAGCTGCACCTGATTCCGGGCCTGGCTGATCTGGAGGAACCACTGGAACGAGTTCACGAAGCTCTGCACGAAACAATCAAGACGGTGCTGACGCGATGAGTAACATCCACTCGTCCGCTGAACGTTCCGTCGATCGCCGGGGTTCTGAGCCAGGACTGCCAGTGGACGATAAGAAAAAGAGCGAGCTGTCAGAATTGCCCGACGCGGTCTGCTCGTCACAACCTGCCGTTCACAACATTGATCTGTCCACGTCTGTCGATGTTGCCAGTGCCGGCTTCAACCCGGCACTGAAACGCGAACCGCAAATCGATGCCGTTTCGGTTTCCATTGAGCAGCGTCTGGATTTCGTTCCTTCGTGGAAACCACGTCGTATACGGGTGAAGTGCATTGGTCTGACACTGCCGGAAGGTGCAGCCTTTCAGCCGCCGGAAGAAAAACATGAAACCGCGTCTGACGGAACCGCACTCAAGGTCATCGGCCCTAAGAAAACAGGAATCACCAGCGACAGCCGCGAAAAAACACGACGAACCCGCATCAAGCCGCCGAAAAACGCATTGTCACTGCAGGACCGCTTGTTCTACCTGCTGCAACCACCACTCGAATCATGGCTGGCGGGGCAGGAACTGATCATGCCGTTCGAACCGTTTCCCTACCAATACGAAGGTATTGCGTGGATGTTCGCGCGGCACTCTGCACTGCTGGCCGATGAAATGGGACTCGGCAAGACGATGCAGACAATAACCGGCATACGATTGCTGTTGCGCAGTGGCCAGATCAATCGCATTCTGTTGATTTGTCCAAAACCACTGATTCCCAACTGGCAGCGAGAGTTTCACACATGGGCGGAAGAATTGCCCATCGTGACAATTGAAGGCAGCGGGGCTCGCCGTCGAATGCTGTGGACGATGCCGGGCGTGCCGATCCTGATCACTAACTACGAGTCGATGACCCGGGATCTGCCCGATTTTTCGGAAGACGAACAGCCAAAGTTTGACCTGCTGGTACTGGATGAAGCTCAACGCATCAAGAATCGCGACTCGCGAACTGCACAGGCGGCTCGAAGCATCAATCGTCGGCGCAGCTGGGCACTGACAGGCACACCTATAGAAAACCGCCCGGAAGAGCTGGCGTCGCTGTTTGAGTTCATGGAAGTCATTCCGCCACGAGCGTCACCGGATCTCAGGCAGTTGGCAACGCTGGCGAATGAACACATTTTGCGCCGGACCAAAGATCTGGTCATGAAGGACATGCCACCACGAATCGACCGCGACGCCGAACTTGAACTCACACAGGCCCAGCAGTATGCCTACACAACTGCAGAGAAAGAGGGAATCATTCAACTGAATGAACTCGGCGATTCCATCAGCGTACAGCACGTGTTCGAACTGGTTCTGCGTCTGAAGCAGATCACGAACTACGATCCACTTACAAATGAAAGCGCGAAACTGGAACGATTGATCGCGGACATGGAAGAAATTGCCGCCAGTGGCAGCAAGGCCATCCTGTTCAGTCAGTGGACCAAAACGCTCGACTGGATGGCCGAACGACTGCAGCAGTTCAATCCGCTGATCTACCATGGCGGCGTCCCCACGAAGAAACGCGAACCGATTCTGGAAAAGTTCAAAGAAGATCCGGACTCGCATATCATCCTGATGAGCTACGGCACCGGGGCCGTGGGACTGAATCTTCAATTTGCCCATTATGTTTTCTTATACGACCGCTGGTGGAATCCGGCAATTGAGGACCAGGCCATCAATCGAGCTCATAGGATCGGCGTTTCCGCACCGGTCATTGTGACACGTTTTATCTGCAAAGACACGATTGAAGAACGCATCGACCGTGTGCTGCGTGAAAAACGAGAACTGGCAGAAGCGATTCTTGGCGAAGGTGACAACGAAAACGTCTCTCTGGGTCTCAACGCATCTGAGATCTTTGGTCTGTTCGATCTGAAGAAACGCACCGATCAGGGTAAAGCCAAATCAATCGGCCCGTCCCGGCCGGCCGCTGCGTAAAGGAGTTTTGTCGACGGTCATCCTGTCCGGGAGCGAACGAACCGCACCGCAGTCAGGTCACCCGCAGAATCCCGTTTTCTCCAGTCCGCGACCGTCAGAACAGCAGTGCAGTCAGCGCGACAGCCCGCAGAACTGAGGCAGACCCTGTACCGAGGCTAATCCGCGGCGATTTCACAGAGTTAACCGGGTCCCGCACTTTGCGACTCGCAGCACAGACAACTAGAATTCTCCGCTTCAGCCCCACCATGTACCACTACGCGGCCAGATCAGCCGCATGAACTGCATTTGACCCATGTTTCAATCTGTTTCCGACAGCAACTTCGTTCCCGGCGAACACCTCGTCCTCAACTTCTGGACTCAGCACAGCACCTTCCGCAGGTTGCGAGAAAAAAATCGCGGTCAGAAGCGTTGGAGTTTTCTGGATGGCCCCATCACTGCCAACAACCCCATGGGCGTGCACCATGCGTGGGGAAGAACTTATAAAGACACGTACCAGCGATTCTTCGCGATGACCGGTCACGACCAGCGATATCAGAACGGGTTCGACTGTCAGGGATTGTGGGTCGAGGTTGAGGTTGAGAAGCAACTGGGACTGGGCACAAAGACGGCGGTGAACGAATACGGAATCGACAACTTCGTGAACGAATGCAAACGCCGCGTACTCCGATTCGCGGCTCGACAGACGGAACAGTCGCAGCGACTTGGCTACTGGATGGACTGGGACGACCCCGATCAGCTGCGCACATTGGCCGATCACCTGGGGACCGATACCGAAGTCTCCTTCACCGCGCCCAGCGGGAAAACGGAAACTGCCAGTTCGCATCAACTGGTGGAAAAACTGGGGAACCCGGAATGGGGCGGCAGCTACTTCACATTCAGCACCGAGAACAACGAAACGATCTGGGATTTTCTTAAGAAGTGCTTCGATCGCGGCAAGATCTACCAGGGTCATGACGTGATGCCGTGGTCCGGTCGAGGCGGCAGCGCGTACTCGCAGATGGAAATTGCCGAAGGCCGCAAACTGACGACACACAAGTCGGTGTTCGTTCGCTTTCCGCTGAAAGATCGCGACAACGAATTTCTGCTGATCTGGACAACGACTCCGTGGACATTGACCAGTAACGTCGGCGCCGCCGTCAACACAGATCTGGACTACGTCAGAATCAAGGCCAACAAAGACGATGCCGTCTACTACTTCGCTAAAGACAACCTGAATTTTCAGCGACTGTCGACAGAATTCAAAGACGGCTTCGGCCGCCCCGAATGGAAGTGGCCGGACGACGTCGGCAAGTTGAAGTCAATCGCTCAAATCTTCAAGGAACAGGGCGGCTTCGAAGAAGTCGGAACAGTCAAGGGAGCGGACCTGGTCGGCTGGTCCTACGAAGGTCCGTTCGATGACCTGCCCGCTCAACAGATGGATGGCGGTTTTCCCGTTGACGAAGACAATCTCGGCGTGAACGGTGCCGGCTGGCACAAAGTCATTGACGGCGGTCGCGATTCCCGCGGCGCTGCACACGTTGTGGCGGGGGAAGGAACCGGCATCGTTCACATGGCTCCGGGCTGTGGCGACGTGGACCACAGGATCGGTGCGTCGATCGGCATGCCCATCATCGCACCACTAAAGGAAGACGGCACGTACAGTGACGTGTTCGGCGAATTTTCAGGCAGGGAAGCCATTGCCTCGGAAACAGCAGAACTGGTGTTCGCAAAGCTGAAGGAAAAGGGCCTGCTGGTCGCTGTCGAAACTTATCCACACGTGTACCCGCACTGCTGGCGAACGGGGGACGAACTGGTCTTTCGACTGGTCGACGAGTGGTTCATCAACATGGACTGGCGGGAAGAGATCAAGGACGTCACTCGCCAGATTCACTGGCTGCCGGACAGCATCGACGGGCAAAACCGAGAAGTCGAGTGGCTGTCCAATATGAGTGACTGGATGATTTCCAAAAAGCGATTCTGGGGACTTGCCCTGCCCGTCTGGGTCGACGACGAGACCGGAGATTTTGAAGTGATGGGATCACTTCACGAACGACCAAACGATGGCGGCGGAAGCCTGGAGGAACGCGTCCGAAAAGACGCTGCTGCATTCCGCGCCGACGGACATGAAGAAGACGCACAGACCGTTGAAGACGGCTGGGATAGATTCAAGGGCCACACACCTCATCGACCGTGGATTGACAAAGTCAGGATCCGCAACCCGAAGACCGGCAACCTGATGAATCGCATCGAAGACGTGGGGAATCCGTGGCTGGATGCAGGAATCGTTCCGTTCAGTACAATGAACTTCAATGAACGCTACAGCACGGACAATCTAAAATGGGCTGACTGGTATCCGGCCGACCTGGTCACCGAGTGCTTCCCGGGCCAGTTTCGTAACTGGTTCTACTCGCTGCTGTCGCTGTCCACGATGATGCGGTTCGATCCCACCGGCACACGAACAGCAGAAGAAAAACAACCGTTCCGTACGCTGCTGGGACATCGTCTTGTTCAGAATGAACAGGGCAAACCGATGCACAAATCAGACGGCTCGGCCATTTGGTTCGAAGAAGCCGCAGAACAACTGGGCGTGGATACAATGCGCTGGATGTACCTTGCTCAGAATCCCGCAACGGACCTGAGATTCGGCACGCGGCATGCGGATCAGCCAGTGACCCTGAACACGCCGGAAGGCCACATCAACGAAACCAAGGAAGGCGTTCCAACAGCAACGGTCACCAGCGGCCCGGCCGATGAAACGCGTCGTCAGATTCTGATTCCGCTGTGGAACTGCTACAAATTCTTCATCGACTACGCCATCGCGGATGGATTCGAACCATCTGATGCCCTGCGTCAGCGAGTTGCCCAGTCCGTCCGTCAATCAATGAACGCTGGCTGCACATCCGTCGCGGACCGGCCAGAGATCGATCGCTGGATACTTTCGAACCTGCAGTCGCTGGTCAGGACGGCTCATCGGGAATTCACTGACTACAACGTGGCCGGTTTCTGTGAGGCCGCTGGTCAGTTCATCGACGACCTGAGTAACTGGTATATTCGCCGCAACCGTCGTCGATTCTGGCGCAGCAAGGACGCCAGTGATACCGACAAGACGGCCGCCTACGAAACACTCTACGAAGTATTGGTAACGCTGTGTCGGCTGCTGGCACCTTGCATCCCGTTTCTGACGGAGCGAATGTATCAGAATCTTGTCTCTGGCACTGACATATCCGCCTCGAACGTCCGGCCTGATTCGACAGATCTGCCAGGCAGCGTCCATCTGTGCGACTACCCAACAACCGACGAATCGCTGCTGGATGAAGCGTTGAACAAACGCATGGCGGCCGCTCAATTGGTGGTGAAACTGGGCCACAAACTGCGAGAAGAGAATACGCTGCGGGTACGTCAGCCGCTGGCGGAACTTCAGTTCGCTGCTGCCAATACCGAAACTGCCGCGGCCATTGCTCAACTCACCGACGTCATCAGTGAAGAACTGAACATCGAGAAGGTGACCCAAAGAGATAACCTTGATGACCTTGTCGGTTACAGCTACAAGCCGAACCTGAAAACGCTCGGCCCAAGATATGGCAAGCTGCTCGGCATGCTGCGAACCAAATTTCCGGAACTCGGTGATGCCGTGCTGGGACCGCTGCGTCGTGGTGAAAGCGTATCGATCATAATCGACGGCAACAACATCGATCTGACCGCTGAGGATGTACTTATCAGCACGGAACAGGCCGAAGACTGGGTGTGCAGAGATAATTCCGGAATTCAAATCGCCATCAGCACGGTGCTGACCGACGACCTGATTCGCAAAGGCATGTCGCGTGACTTTGTCCGTCACGTCCAGCAACTTCGAAAAGACGCCGACCTGAACATTCAGGACCGTATTCGCATCGAATACCACTCCGAAGACAACGTTGTTCAGGCCATGGTCGCCGAATGGGGCGAATACATCTGCGGGGAAACTCTGGCCCATTCCATTGGCTTCACTTCCACGCCGCCGGCTGACGCAAAGTCTGGCAGGGTTGGTGACGTGATGACGACGATCTGGATCGCCACTGGCAATTGATAGTGGTGTCTCCACCGCCAGGGGTCACTGCGAGGAGATGCTGGTAAACTGTCGACTGCAGGGCGGACGGTTGCGTCGGTGGGCATTCGTGCCCACACTGGCGAATCACGAACATGTTCGTATCTTCGGAGCAGATAATGGCACTGTTTTCGACAACGCAGATTTCCTTTATGAACCGTGGTTCTTCCTGAATCGTATTCGTGAATCTCGCGGGTGGGTGACCTGCATGGCAACCGCCTTTGTGGTGGTGACTGTGATGTTTCCGGCCACCTAATTTTTTGACAACGGACGTCACTCGACCTGATCGGCGCTGTCATGATCGTATAAAGCTGTAACAACACTGGAATGCACTCAATGTCGTGATCAGATCTTTGCGTGGCGAAGGTGCATTCGCTGGTCTGGTGGCCGGTTTTCTGTACCTGATCAAGACCGGTCTGTTTGTGAGTTCTGCGTGTACGATCAATGTTTGGGCAGAGCGTCGATGCAGAGCCGAGTGGATCCACTGTTCAGTGGACTGGAAGACGATCTGGTCGCCGTCGATTTGTACGGCCCCGACAAATGGACCAAACCAGGCATGGAAGATGATTTCGGATTTCTGCAGATACATCGAAGTCAACGGATACTGCGTTTCGAGGGAGACAAGAATCGATGGCCCCTGCCCTTCAGCGCTCTCACGTCATGTCGAATCGAAGAAGCGATCATGGGCAGCGAAGGCAATGAAAATGCGGAAAGACGTTATTTCGTCGTACTGTCAGCTCGTCAGGAAGGTGAAGAAGCAAACTGGGAAAACGGCCTGATCTATGTTCGAACAGAAATTGGAAATGACAGCCACGGGCGCCGATACGATCGATCGATATTGCTGTTCACTCAACTGTCTGATGCCATCGGCGGTTAAGGCCGAAGTGAACTGACGATAGCGGGGCACGCTGTGAGTCTATCAGCAGGAACCGGTGTTCTCGCTCAGGGGAGATGGCGGCTGTCATCAGAAGCAGATCAGTTTGGCGTTCTTCGCATGATTTCTTCGGCAACGTGATATTCCTGCCATGCAGCGTTCCAGAACGTCCTGAATCCTTGTTTCGCTCGGCGAAAGACAGGGCCATGTTTCATCCAGACGACAAGGCACGTTCCAAAAAACAGAAATCGCTGCGCAGCACAGGACATGTAGCGTCTCAGCGGCGATCGTCGTGACCTCAAGATCGCCAGCCGTTCGCACTGGAACTGCACGTGCGGCGTTTCGTCCTGTATGATCTGATCGCAGAGACGTTTCAGCACAATAGAGTTCGTAGCTGCCTGAAGTGCAGGATAGTACACCTCTGCAATAATTTCGGCCGTCACCAGGACGGCAATCGAAAGTTCCAGCCCCGCGCCTCGTCGAAGAAACCGAAACACGCTGTCCGGCCATGCGGCTTTCAATGTGGAAATTCCGTTCAGGTCGAGGAATCGTGCGAGATCGCGAGCATGCCTTTGTTCCTCTCTGACAAACAGTTTAATGGCATCAAAATATTCGGGGTCGCAGGTCTCTTCTGAATGCAACTTTGCACAATGAACCAGGTGCTTTCCTTCAGAACTTTCACCAAGTTGAAACCCCTGCACCGACGCTGATATCGCCTTAACTTCCTGGTCTGATAACTCGCAGCCAAGTTGCCAGGGAACATCCAGCAACTGCTGCGTGTTACGACTAAAATAGTCCAGCCATTCACGCGACCTCAATTCGGGAAGCAGCGGTTGCGAATCCGTCGCGACCTCAGCGCAATCAGTCAATTCCATCGTCGGCTCCTTAGACTTCCGAATGACTTTGGGACACTGAAGTTTTACGAAGCAACTGAGCTGGCCGTTGGATCAAATGACATCATTGCCGACACAACGCACTCAATACGCCCCACATGTCTGGACGATTATGTACGAATGCCGCACAAAACTACGATTTCCTGATCAGGATTACCGATCAATCGATGCGTATGATAGACTTCGCAGGTTGATTAGTGATCACCCCCCGGCGGATCTTCGCCACGAACCGCTCCCCGCCTTCAGTCCTTTGGAATTCTTGCCATGCTTTCGATCTCTGGACATCACGCATCCGGACGCGCCAGCAGACTCTGTGACGGTGTAACTCGCCGCGACATACTTCGAGCCGGCACGCTGGCGGTTGGCGGATTAACTTTGCCACAGTTGCTGCAGGCCGAACAGGCCGCCGGAATTCGCAACTCAAGAAAAGCCGTCATCATGATCTACATGTGTGGTGCTCCCGGGCATCAGGACATGTATGACCTGAAGATGGATGCTCCGGCAGAAATTCGTGGATCGTTTAAACCGATTTCCACAAACGTACCCGGAATCGAAATCTGTGAACACATGCCTCGTCTCGCTGGCATCATGGATAAGTGCGTACCGCTTCGAAGCGTGTATGGCTCACCAAGTGGTGCTCACGATTCGTTCATTTGTTACACCGGTCGAAAGGTGCCCAATCAACCGGCTGGCGGTTGGCCGTCGGTCGGCAGTGTCGCATCGAAAGTACTGGGGGCTCGAAACGAAGCCGTGCCACCGTTCGTCGGCCTGTCGCCGGATGCCGGACATCCTCCGTATGGTTCTCCGGGACATCCTGGATTTCTGGGAGTCGCTCATTCTGCGTTTCGTCCATCAGGCCCCGCGCAAAACGACATGAAACTGCAGGGCATCGATACTTCACGGCTGGACAACCGCAAAGCCCTGCTGACCAGTGTTGACAGCCTGCGCCGCGACATTGATGCCAGCGGGACATTGCAAGGCCTGGACACACTGACTCAGCAGGCCTTCGATATCCTCACATCAACCTCTCTGGCCGATGCCCTGGACATATCCAATGAACCCGCAGAGATACGCGAACGCTATGGAAAGGGCGACCCGAAACGATATGGTGACGGGGCTCCGCGGAATCTGGAACACTTCCTGATGGCACGTCGATTGGTAGAAGCCGGTTGCCGAGTCGTCACGTTGAACTTCGGTCGCTGGGATTTCCACAGCAACAACTTCAACGGAATGAAAGACACTCACCTGCCACAGTTCGATCAGGGTCTGTCGGCATTGATCGAAGATCTGCACAATCGCGGCATGGCAGACGACGTGGCCGTTGTGGCGTGGGGCGAATTCGGTCGCACGCCTCGCATCAACAAAGACGCCGGACGAGACCACTGGCCTCAGGTCGGCGGTGGCCTGCTGGCCGGAGGCGGTTTCCGCACAGGTCAGGTCATCGGGGCCACCGATCGGCTGGGCGGAGAAATCGCCGGCCGGCCGGTGCATTTCTCCGAAGTCATCGCGACATTGTACCGTCACCTTGGTATTGATCCCGACGCGCTGAAGCTCAACGATCTCACAGGCCGGCCTCAGTACCTGCTGGAGAAAACGACTCCCATGCCGGAACTGGTGTAGTACAGTTTCAATCCGCCAGCGTTGTTGCCGTACAATTGTGCCACGTCTGATTTCCGGAAATCCGCAATCAGGCAGCTTTGGGGACTGCGTAACTGGTCATGCAGCCGCCCAGAATATTCAGATCGGCCTCTGTCAGCTCGGGATACACACCAAAGTAGACGCCGTTGCTGTGCAGAAAATCAGCTCCTGGCAGGTCGTACGTTCGCTGGACGTAACGACCGTAGAATGGCTGCCGCTGCATGTTGCCGGCGATGATCGGGCGAATCTCGACACCAGCACCCGCAAACTGAAAAACGTATCGTTCGCGAATGACTTCGTTCTTGCAGATGACCGGAAACGCAAAGCTGGACAGCACCGAAATATGTGAATGATCAAGCTGGATCAGATCCGGGTTGGTACCCGCAATCGAATCCAGGCGAGCATGTATGGCGGCCCGCGCCTGAATGGTCGAATCTAGAAACTGCAGCTGACGATTGCCGAGAAATCCAGTGATCTCAGTCGGTCTCAAATTGTAGCCAAGGTCATAGAACGCATACTTGGCGTCGAATTCGCCCTTCACACCGTAATCTGCGCGCCACTTCAGCTGCTGGCTGGCCTTCAGGTTACGGTCCCAGCCATTGGCACGAACGATGCGCAGCATCTCCGCCAGTTCTTCATCATCCGTACACACCATGCCACCTTCGACGGTCGACATATGGTGAGCCACGTAGAACGAAAAGGTTGCGGCGACACCAAAGCTGCCCGCCTTTCCTGCCTGCAATTGCGTTCCCAGAGATTCGCAGTTGTCTTCAATCAGCAGGATATCACGCTCTTCGCAAATGCTCCGGATACCTTCCAGATCACCGCAGAATCCCAACACGTTCGTTAGAAAGAAGCACTTCAGGTCAGTCGTGCGCAATCTTTCGAGCAGGTTTTCGGACATGCAGTTCAGCGTTTGCGGATCACAGTCCACAGGGATCGGCTGCATGTTAAGCTGTATAATGGGCATCACGTTGGTAGCCCATGTTAATGCTGAGAACCCAACCAGATCTTCGTCTCTCAGGCGACCAAGATTCTTCAGCGCCTGCAATAGCGCAAGATTAGCACTGCCGCCACTGTTAAACAGCACAGCATCTTTGCGTCCCTGGTGCTCAGCAAACGAGGCTTCAAATCGGAAGCACTCGCTGTCCATGCTAAGCCGCGGCGTTTCCAGAATAAACTCTGCCAACTCACGCCGCGTTTCCAGCTCTCTGTGAAACGCGTTCTTCATCAGTGGAATCATTGACTTCATCCTTTAAGTCAGTTTCTGAGTGCTTGCCCCGTGAATACTCAGCAATCATCTGCCGGACTCCCTCGCGGAGCGAGATTTGAGCGGCAAAGCCAATATTCGTCAGTTTGGAAATGTCCATGCACTTGCGCGGCATTCCATCGGGCTTTGATGTGTCCCATTTAATGCGGCCGCGATATCCGGTGCATTCGGCGATCAGGTGTGCGAGTTCACTGATGGAAACATCGGCCCCCGTTCCCACATTTATGATCTCCGGAGACTTCCAATGCTCCATGACAAACAGGACAGCCTGCGCCAGATCGTCCACATGCATAAACTCTCGACGCGCCGTGCCAGTCCCCCACAGCGTAAGCGACTCAGTCGCGCTGTCACGAGCATCAACGAACCGCCGTACCAGGGCGCTCAGCACATGCGACTTTTGCAAGTCAAAGCTGTCGTTCGGACCGTATAGATTGCACGGCATCGGACACACAACTTCCATCCCGTATTGTTGGTGATAAGCCTGAGCCATCGTCAACCCGGCGATCTTCGCAACGGCATAACCGGCGTTTGTCGGTTCTACTGGACCGGTCATCAGCGACTCTTCCTGAATCGGCTGGGGACAATTTCGTGGATAGATGCAGGAGCTGCCCAGAAAACACAGTTTCCTGGTTCCACAACGAGCAGCACTGTCGATCACATTATTTTGAATCTGCAGGTTCTGAAAGATAAAATCGGCCGGGGCATCCAGGTTTGCCTGTATTCCACCGACCCGCGCAGCAGCCAGAATCACAGTTTCCGGTCGCTCCGCCTGCATGAACTGGCGAACTCGATCCGCATCCAAGAAATCCAGTTCAGACCGGGTTTGAAGAAGGAGATTACGATGCCCAGCCTGCTGCAGAGCACGAACCAAAGCCGCCCCCACCATACCTCGATGGCCGGCAACAAAGATCTTTTCATCCATGAATAGTTTTCCGTGAATCCTGCAACGCACCTTTGCAGGGGACGAAAGGACACCGCGCTGTAGGGCGGCAATGGTGTAAAGAGTACCAAGAAGCAGATTTCGGCAGCAAGACCAACCTCACTGCTCGTCACGTGCCCTGCCCCCCAATCACCGTCAATGGCCAGTAGACGGCGTAAGAAAGGCCACGAATGCCATACTTGCACTGGCAGATGCCCTTGATTGTCCAGGACCAACAACGTCACGTAAGGTCGGCCGTTGTTGCCGTAACACGGGCCCGGAATCTCTCTAAGCGGGTCCCAGGCGAACCCAGTCTGCAGGCACCAGGTCTTGATCATTCCTTTTGCGATCAGCGAACCATCGTCGGCAGGCCACAACAATTTTGTCGGGCGACGGGTTCAGCCAGGCTCCCCACCAGCTGAAACTACTATTGGCGATGATATGATGCCGACAGGCACTCATCAGTTTCAGATCGGGCCAGGGATCGGCCACAGAATTGTGAGAAATAAATCGCATCGAAAACGGCAACTTAAGATTTTCTCTTGTCCATTTCGGGTCGTCTGAGAAAACAAAGAAGACTGGCGAACCCTCGATACAATCAGCCACGTGTCGGGCAGCTTTCTCGTAATAATCCAGCGAACAAACACCGTGAACCTTCATCGTTCTGAGATTTGAAACGTAGTCGCCACGGCGAATATGCAGCGACACCGCCATGACGGACGTGATTTCATCCAGTACCTTTTGGTTCTGCTCATCCACAGGATCCGGCCGGGTCAGTTCCTCTCTGATCTGCGAGGCAATATGACGAAAGTACTTCTCTGATTGCCAGTACCCGCGCAGATATGTGTTATCACCAAGAGACTCGAAACCCGGCTGATATTGAAACCCCGACTCATGAAACAACTTCAGACGTCCCCGATTTTTCAGATGCCACCACGGAACACTCAATAACCCTCGTTTTTCGGGTGGCAGAACGAACCCGTTCAGACTGGATTCGTCAGCCTCCACCATCTGTGTATTGAAACGATCGATCGAGTACGAATGCAGGCGATACGTGCGAAATGACCGGGAATCCGCCAGTAAATCGGTCTGGTGTTTCAGCGCCAGCACACGAGCGGTGGCATACTGAAACATCTGATTACCGATGCCTCCTGAGAATCTGCAAATGATCACAATATCACCGTTTTCGGAAACACGATCAGAGACAGGCGTCCCTATTAGGTGGTCGAAATCGAAGTCTCAGAGGGTCTTGGTTCAAGCGGCAAGACAGCTGAACCGCCCCTCCATCCCCGCTCTTCCAGAAAACCTGTGTGGCGAGCATACGACGCCAATTTCAAGCAGACGAGAACTTCCGCATCAAGTTCTGAAGAACGGTCGTACTGTCCTATTCTAAGCAGCTCTCTGCAGCCAGGCACTGGGCCAATGAGTGATATTTTCTGACAGCTCACTCTCGTTGAATGGCCAGTCCGGTTGCTTCAGACAGAACTCCGGATGCAGCGCTGCGAATTCTTCTGCTGCTGCCGCGGGATGGTCGTTCTTCCATTCCGGCACACCGCGGGGCACGTCAAACACGTCTCGCATAACACCATCCGTAGCAACCACGTATGACCCCGGTGTTACCAACGAATAGTAGGCCTCCAGCTCTCTGGCAACATGATCCTTCGTATGACAGGAATCCAGAATCACCAGCACGGTTTCGTCGGGCTTAATCTTCGACTGAACCTGGGACACAACTTCCTGACTAACAGAATCACCTTCGATTAGTGTGATCGCGTCAAACATCTCATGCGCCTCGATCGCGGTGCGGTTGTGAGGCCGAATTTCGACGTCCACACCGATCACACGGCCACGCCCCATGGCTTTGCACAGCCCGGCATAGAAGATCAGAGAACCACCATGCGCCACACCGGTTTCCACGATCACATCAGGTTTCACGGAGTAAATAACTTCCTGAATTCGGATCAGGTCCTCGGGTAGCTGAATAATCGGACGCCCCATCCACGAAAACGTGTACGGATATTTCTGATCCCAGCCGATTCGGACCCATTCTCGCGAAAGAATCTCAAAGGCATCCTTGGAATACAGATCCATTGTCTGTTCACTCACACCGGACTGCGTGAGCGTTCCGTTGTCCGTGTCAATTGTCAATTTCATCTGAGCAATCCTTTCAAATCATCAATTACATATCACACAGAAGTGATTTGTTCGTTGTTCCTTCAGACCAAGAGTCACGTGTTCTCGGCCTGGCTTCATGATCCTTAATTCGGGTCAGGCAGCATGTCCTATCTGTTTCTCACGATACCAATCAATCGTTTCCTGAAGCCCGCGTTCCAGAGAATAGGCTGGCCGCCAGTCGAGTTCTCGCTGAACTCGTTCGTTGTTTCCAAAAATCGCCTGCGGTTCAAGACCGGTTTTGACGGCTCCAAACCTCACCAGATCTGACCGGCCAACCAGCGCCGCAGCAAACTCTGCAATTTCTCTGACGGACACAGGAAGTCCGCTACAAATATTGAATGCTCCGGACACATTGCTGAGCAGCAATGACACCAATGCTGACGCCACGTCTTTGATGTAAACAAAGTCACACCTCTGAGTCCCGGAAGAGCATTGAGCCATCTTCCCACTCAGCAGCGATGAAATCACAACACCTGGCATTCTTTGTTCGCTGGCAAACGGACCATACATAAAAAACAAACGTGCCCATGCGGCGTTCGTGGTTTTTCCATCCACGGCGGCATCAAGATCGAGTGCGCTTCGGACTTTCGTCTGGCCATATAATGTGTCGGCAGCCAAAGGCGTTGCATCCTCGTCGAGAGCGTTACCGGACCATTCGTATTCTGCACAACTTCCGGTCGCCACTATCCGCTGACCACCGGCGTCGACAAATCTTCGATACAGGCGTCGGGACGCCCTTCGCCAGAGGACATTCTCAGAAGTGTGCCAGAAATTTCCTGGCGACGTGCACCATGCAAGGTGCAGAAGATGTGTGGGACGCAGATCATCCACCAGATGCTCCACATCATCGGACAAAAGATCGGCATGCACCCACGTGACGTCTGCCGCATCGACAACTCGTGTACGTGACACCGCCAACACATCACAATCAGCTTTCGCCAGAAGCGGAAGACAGTGTCGCCCGACGAACCCCGACGCACCTGTCACAAGAACGCGATTCATGCGACGGCCCTCTGTAAGACAAGGTCGGGAAACACCAGGTCTTTTTCGGAAATCACACTAATCGACAATGGCCACTCAATCCTGACTGCCGAATCATTCCACCGAAAACCACGTGCCGATTCTGCGTGATATTCGCGGGTCATCTGATACAGGACTTCAGTATCGTCTTCGAGCGTCTGAAACCCGTGAGCACAGCCTTCCGGAACGTACAGTGCATTTCCCTCGGCCGCGTCAATCAGTACGCTGAACGTATTCAGATAAGTACGAGAGTCAGGACGCAGGTCAACGATCACGTCCTGAATCGCACCTGACGTGCACCGTACCAGCTTTGCCTCTTCG
>Ga0315331_10000263_pt1 | contig 34691 bp, 31 predicted proteins | sample M160m34915metaG_FD_203456 | JGI IMG/M metagenome (GOLD analysis project Ga0315331, IMG submission 203456) | Ammonia-oxidizing marine archaeal communities from Monterey Bay, California, United States - M1 60m 34915 | ecosystem: Environmental > Aquatic > Marine > Intertidal zone | place: USA...
CTCTTTTTTATCGTCGACTCTTAGAAACGCTTTTCTCCCTCTGGTCTCTTCCTTCTGATTCTCTCTAACTTCCGTCTGCATTTAGTTGTTAGTCGGTCTCAGCAGGTAAAGTTAATATTACTCCTCTTATTAAGAATGTCAACACTTAATTATGAAAAAAGTTAAATTATTTAAATGAACTTAAAAATCTTAAAAAATTGACTTCGCTCCCTTCTACTTTTATCTCTCCAGCAGCAATTAATCCAATGGGATTTTTGATACCTGCAAGTGATAATTTTAAGGATTTCTCAGAGGTTCTAATTATTAAATCACAATTATTTTGATCTTCTGAAATCTCTGCTATTGAATTTCTTACTGTAATACTGCGAACTTTTTCATTTTCAAATCTAAAACAAGCTTTATAGTTATCTCTAAAAATATTATCAGGATCAAGGCTAACACTTAACATACTAAAGATTGTGTCAATATTGATTTCATTCACTAATGATTCACTTCTTGCGACCTCTGGAAATCCTTTAAAATCTGGATCAAGTTCCATAGCTACAGTTAAAAAATAGTTTCTTTTGTTAGGGTTTGAAGATCTTATGCCTTCGTAAAAAAGAGCCTTGCTTTTTAATTTATTTGTCTCAGAAATTTTATATTCAAGATTAATTAAGTGCTCGGATAGCTGCAAAGCCCATTGCATGTCTTCATTCTTAACAGCCCTCTTTAACTCATTGAATAAATTTTCATCTCCACCTGCTAGATTAGATATTCTAATTGCTTTTTCCTTCCTAGATAATGGATCTAGATCAGCTGGATTTCCATTAAACCACCCCAGGTATCCACTATAGATACTTTTCACAGACCATCTTATGGTTCCATAAAACTCTCTTAAAAATGTAGATGAGGATAACTCATCAGGTAATTCAATTAGCTCAACAATTTCATCAGGATAATAGCCTTCATTCATTAATCGAATTGTTTGATCATGAACGTATTGAATGGCATCTCTATAAATAGTTAATGAACTCATGACATCTTCACCGCTTAACGGTTTTGTGTGGCTTGGAAACAGATATTCTGGATTAAAAGATCTCATATGATCAAGACTCTTTACCCAGCCAATAACATTTCTGTGAGTAGTTCCTCTGATTGTATAAAGATTTGGAAAGGTGTTGTATATATTATCGCCTGGCATCAATGCTTTATGGTCTGGAAGCCATACAAATATTTGATCATTAGTTTCACCTGGAGCGTGGTAGAGTTCTAGGTTAATGCCAGCTATTTCTATTTTCAGTTCATCTTTAAAAACTGTATCAGGCTCTATATATCCAATTGGTGAATCAGAAACATTTAGGCTGGGTCCAATGCCCGCATTAATAAATTGATCATCAGGTAACAATGTACCAAACATCCTTGTGCTTCTTTTAGATATAATTGGGTTAATAATCCCCATAATTCTTTGAACATAATAGTCAGTAGATTCATGAGCTATTACTAAAGGTTTGTCTTCTTGAGATTTAATAAAATATTCAGCTCCAAATGTATGATCGCCGTGATTGTGGGTATAAATAATTGCTTTTATTGGATTTGAATTTTTCTTTTTGAAGAGTGAATAGACCTTTTCTGCTTCTGAAACACTATCTGTAACATCTACTATTACATTGCCATCCTTACCTTCTATCATTATTGAATTAGCAATCCCAAAACCAACAGCAATATGAATCAACCCTCCAGGTGTTTTATATGTATATATTTCTTTATTAAATTCATTTGTGTGATTAATTAAGCCTTCAAGATCAGATGATTGAGGGATATTAGATAAATCATTCACCTCCTTAGAGCAAGAAGTTACAATAGCAAGAACTATAATAATGGGAAAAAATTTCATAAATGTCTCAAGTTAACTCTATAAAGTCTAACTCTAATCAAAAACCAATAAAACCTTTATTTAACAAAGTTGATTGGGATGAAGGTTTTCCTTTTTCAAATGAATTCAATGATATTTTTTGTCAAAAAGATGTAATTGAGGAAACAAATCATGTTTTTTTAGGTCCTAATAACTTAGTCAAGAGATGGAAAGCCAATAAAAAATATGAATTTAATATTGGGGAACTTGGATTCGGTATTGGGTTGAATTTTTTTATTACTCTTCAAACATGGATTGATAATGAAGATTCTAACGGAGTAAAGAAACTAAATTTTATTAGCTTTGATAAGTTTGCCCCTAAGTTAGATGATATTAAAAAAGTTAAAGAAGTTTATCCTCAGCTAAGTGAGGTAATAGACTTATTTTTAGAAAATACACCCGTTATTTTTGGGGGTGTAAATAAATTTGAGATAAAAGCTCTAAATGCATCATTGATACTTGTAATTGACGATGTTCAAACAGGACTTAAAAAATTATCTAATAATCCCAATCAAATAGATGCTTGGTATTTTGATGGATTTGATCCTAGAAAAAATGAAGATATGTGGAATGACAATGTATTTAAGATGGTTGGTATTTTAAGTAATGAGAATACTACGTTTGGAACATACACAGCTTCAGGTTTTGTTAAAAGAAATCTTATTAAAAATGGATTTATTATCAAAAAGACTAAGGGTTTTGCTAATAAAAGGCATATGCTATCTGGAGAGTATTCAAAAGGTAATAAAAAAAAATTTAGAAGTAAAAAAATAGCCATAATTGGTTCTGGTTTGTCGGCTTCTATACTTGCAAATAAACTTGCATCAAAAAATTGTGTTGTTGATGTTTTTGAAAAGGGGAATGCTCTGGCAGCTGGAACATCAAGCAACCCTTTTGCATCAATGTATCCAAAGTTTGCTTTAGGACATGATGCAAGGTCTTTTTTTGTTATTCAATCATATTTTTACGCATTCAATTATTACAAAAGAAATTTTGATGCTTTTGATAACACAGGAATTCTTTTTTTATCAAATTCTGAACATAGAAAAGAATGGCTGCAAAGATTATTAAGAATTGGACGTGATGATGTTTTTGAACGAATAAGTAAAGATGATATAAATTCTAATAATAAAATAGAACAGTCTAATGATGGCGTTTTTTGTAAGTTTGGTGGAGCTCTCTCACCAAAAGAATTATCTCAGCAAGCTTTGAATCACGAAAATATTAATGTTCACCTTAATTCAAATTTTAAGGAGCATAAAGCTAAATCTAAAAAAGTTTTTATAAAAATTAATGATGTCTATTTGGATGACGCATATGATGATTTAATAATTTGCACTGGTTCCAGTCTAGATAAATATCTTCCTCAAATTAATTCAATGAGGGGAGGAATTGTTGGATTGAAATCAAAGAATCTCGCAAATATTAATTATCCAATTAATCATTCGGGATATTTTTTACCAATTAAAGATGGAATTAGCTGGATTGGTTCATCATATGAAAAGGGGAATACTAGACTAAATGATGATGAGTTAGAAGATTTAATAATTAATAAATCTAAGTCTATTATATCTTTTATTGCAGACGAAAAAAGACAAATATGGAGTGGGATAAGATCAACAACTCCTGATAGACTTCCAATAGCAGGAAATCTAGATAATCCAAATGTTTATATAATTGGAGGCCTTGCTTCAAGAGGTCTTAGTTTCGCACCTCTTTTGGCTGACTACATTAGTTCAAAAATATTAGATTTATTTCTTCCAATTAGTGGAGATATTGAGAAAGCTATTCAACCAAAGCGATTTAAAGGGTAGCCATTATTTCTTCTACAATTGAGCTAGAACCGTCTTCTCTTTCAGGAGACCTAGGTGATCCCTTTCTCCAGTCAGCATAAACAGTGTAGACAGTATTATTTGATTCGATATCTCTTAGATTAACCCTAAGAATGAATTTTGATATTGTCCTGATGTTATCTCGATAATATCTATCCCAATTATATCTAGAATAGTAGTGATTTAGATTATCGCTTTCTATTTCGTCCTTAGAAGTTATATTTATTTCAAATATCAACTTAGAGTCCTCTGAGAAAGATAGACCCCTATCAATCAATGCATTTTTGAGATCATCTCTAAAACCTTCAAGAGCTATAGGATTGATTTCAGCACTCAAACTAGTTTCATTTATCTTTACATAAAAGTCGCTATAATTATCAATTGAGAAGGCTTCTACTCTATCGACTTCAATAAATGACTGAGGATTAAGACTGCAACTGGTCAATACAAAAAGTGTTAATAGTAGTGTTATTTTTTTCATTTAATTTTTTTTAAGGATTTAACTAATTTTATTATGTTTAATTTACAAGATCAAAAATATATATCTTTACTAGATGTTAATGCAGAAATTTATAATCATTCAGAATTTAATTTTCCACACATACATCTTGGTTCTAATTCAGATGAGAAAGTTTTTATGGTTGCTTTTAGAACTATGCCTGAGAACTCTAAAGGAGTAGCTCATATCCTTGAACATACAGCTTTGTGTGGCTCTAAGAAGTATCCTGTCCGTGATCCTTTTTTTATGATGATAAGAAGGTCATTAAATACATTTATGAATGCTTTCACATCAAGTGACTGGACTGCCTACCCTTTTGCTACACAAAATAAAAAAGATTTTGATAATTTATTATCGGTGTATTTGGATGCTTCTTTTTTTCCAAATTTACATGAATTAGATTTTGCTCAAGAAGGACATAGAATTGAATTTAAAGAAGGCTCTGAAGAAATTGAAATAAAAGGTGTTGTATATAATGAAATGAAGGGTGCTATGAGTTCTGTTACAAGTCAGCTCTGGCATGGAATGTCAAAACATTTGTACCCATCTTCAACCTATCAGTTTAATAGCGGAGGCAATCCAGAAGATATTCTTGAACTTACTCATGATGAGTTAATCGAATTCCATAAAACACATTACCACCCTTCTAATGCAATTTTTTTGACTTCTGGTAATTTAAACCCTAAAGAGATTCAATCTTATATTGAAGAAAATGTATTAACTCAATTCAGTCCGTTAAAAGAAGAAATATCTGTTAATAATGAGACTAGATTTACATCACCAAAGATAGCAAGTGAGATTTATAACCCACAGCCAGGTGATGAAGAGAACCACCATGTCGTTTTGTCATGGTTGCTAGGAGAAAGCCATAAACCACAAGAGCTGTTAGAAACATATTTGCTCTCATCCATACTGCTTGATAACTCAGCATCTCCTTTAAGAAAAGTCCTAGAAAATACCAGTCTTGGTAGATCTTTATCGCCCTTAACAGGTCTTGATTCGGATCAAAAGGAATTAGTATTTGCTGCAGGTCTTGAGGGTGTTAGCAGTAATCAAGAAAAAGATGTTGAAAATTTAATCATCAACTGTCTTGAAGATCTAGTTAAGGATGGTGTTGATGAAGATCTGATAAATTCATCAATTCATCAATTGGAGATTTCACAGAGAGAGATTGGTGGCAACGGAATGCCATTTGGTTTGCAGTTAATGCTCTCTTGCTTGCCTGCATGTATACATAGAGACGATCCATTGCAGATACTTGATCTTGATAATAGTTTTAATCTTCTGAAAAAAAACCTCAAAACAGATAGATATATTGAAAATTTAATTCAAAACAGGCTTTTAAATAACGACCATAGACTTCTATTTTCTCTTATTCCTGATGGTGATTTAAATAAAAGAAATGAGCAATTGCTTAAAGAAGAGCTTAAGGAAAAAGCAGAAAGTCTATCTGAAAATGAAAAGGAGCAAATTAGTTCTCTTGCAAAAAGACTTAAATCGAGACAAGAGTCTGAAGACAATCCCGAGATCCTTCCTAAGGTGGGAATATCAGATATTCCAAAAGAACGTATTTATGCTGAACCTGCATCAATAACAGATAAATCAACTAAGAATTACATATACAAAACTGGTACTAATGGTCTTGTCTATCACTCAATGATATATCCAATTAATAATCTAACTATAGAAGAATTAAGTAATGTGAATCTATATGCAAACTTTATAACCAACCTAGGAGTTGGAAATAGAGACTATGAAGAAGTTCAAAAGTATCAATCCTCAATAACTGGGGGGCTAAATGCATCCACTATTTTCTTACCAGGATCGAATGCTGATTCTTTTAAATTAGGTCTTAAGATAAGTGCAAAATCTTTAGAAAAAAATGCAGCATTAATGCAAGATTTGATTCTTGAAACAGTTGAAGATGCAATCTTTTCTGAAAATAAAAGAATTAAAGAATTAATAGAATTTACTTCATCTTCAAATGATAGATCAATCATTCAGAATGGTCATATGCTTGCCATGGGAAATGCAGCATCACAACTAAACGATTATGCATCAACAATAGATATGATGTCGGGTGTTAGATTTATTTCTAATTTAAATAATATTTCTAAACATATAGGTGAAAATAATAATCTTAATATTTTTTCTAATATGCTTGAATCAATGCATAAGAAGGTTGCTGAATCCCCTTCTATTTCTTATCTTGCAAGTTCACTTGATACAAACACTCTTAATCTAAAAAATAATTACCTTAAGTCAGCTGATTGGTTTGATCAGGATTTAAACTCTAATCAAAGCAATCCAATTGCATGGGTTACTGGATCACAAGTCTGTTTTTGCTCAGAAGCCTTTAGTACCGTTAAGTGGCATCATGAAGATGCTGCAGCTTTATTAGTCCTCTCTACTGTTTTAAGGAATGGCTATTTGCACTCAGCTATAAGAGAAAAAGGAGGCGCTTATGGTGCCGGAGCTAGCCAAGATCTTCATTCAGGAATATTTAGATTCTATTCATACAGGGATCCAAAATGCATTGAAACATTTAAAGAATTTAAAAAATCACGAGAGTGGGCTTTAAATAATATTAGTGAATCTCAACTTGAAGAAGGAATTCTTGGGGTTGTTTCTAGCATAGATAAGCCCCTTTCGCCAAGCGGTGAAACAAAAGATGATTTTTTAAATAGATTAGATAATAGGACTATAGAGCAAAGATTAAAATTTCGATCTAATGTAATTGAATGTAAATTGTCTGATCTTAAAAAAGTGGCTGAAAAGTATCTATTAAATAATGGAGCTAAGTCTGCTATTGGTGGTAAATCGTTTATTGATGAATTTAATGCTCTTAACTTTGAGATAAAAGAAATCTAGCCAAAAAGGAAAAATCTTTTTTTCTTTAATTCTTTAGAGCATTTCCAATACTGAGATTCATATCTTCCTGAACGAAGCTGGACCCTGTCAGCTACTTTTATTAACCATTGTTTTTTTCTGTATGTTTTCTTTTTAAATCCGCCATAACCTTCATGATAGGCAAGATAAAATGATCTTGCATCATTCTTATCAAAACCTTGGTAATATCCCTTACTTGCATACCAACCAATAAAATCAGCAGAGTCTTTAAAGCTCTTTCTGCTAGCCCTTGAGTTTCCAGTCTCGTCTTTATAGTCATCCCATGTATTAGTTAAAGCTTGTGAATAGCCTTTTGCACTAGATGGTCTTTTCCATGGAATAAAACCTAACAATTTTTCTCTTTCAGGCTTTGCATTAGAATCAAAACTTGATTCTTGATATACCACCGCCATTAATACATGTGGCGGAAGTTTCCATCTTTTTTGAGTTTGAATTGCTGCTTTATACCAACTTCTTTTTTCTTCAAAAATCAAACAAATATTATCAGGATTTTGAGGAGGCGACGATGCACAAGATGAAATAACAAAAAGTGTGATTATTAATTTAAATATATTTTTTTGGTTCATTTAAAAAATCTGAGTACTCCTCTTCAGTTATTACATTTATACCCAACTCATTAGCCTTTTTCAACTTAGATCCAGCTTTATCACCCGCAATTACAAGATTAGTATTTTTAGACACACTTGAGGATACCTTGGCCCCCATAGATATTAAATTTTCTTTCATTTCATCTCTTGAGAGCATTGCTAATTTTCCTGTAAGAACTATTGAGATGTCTTTTAAGGGCAATTCTGCATTTGATAGATCATCTAGTTTGTTTATAGATAACTCTGGAAGAAGTTTATCTATAATATGATTCATATCTTCGCTTTTAAAGAAAGTTATTATATTTGCGGCAACTTTCGATCCGATGTCTTCAATTGCAATCAATTCTTCAAATGATGCGCTCTTAATAGCTCTAAATGTTAAAAAACTAAAAGCTAGGTTTCTTGATGTTGCCTCTCCGACTTCAGGAATTCCAAGTGAGTAAATTAATTTAGACAAATCAATGCTTCTGGATTTATCAATCGCATCGAGTAGATTGTTAATTGATTTCTCGCCAAAACCATTCATCATTTCAAGTTCACTTTTATGAGTATGAAGTTTAAATATATCAGCTTGGTCCTTTATGTAACCTTCATTTATTAAGGTATTGATAATTTCTTGACCTAAACCCTCTATATCAAAAGCTTTTCTTGAAACAAAATGAATAAGATTGCCTTTTAAGATATCTGGACAGCTATAGTTAGAAGAGCACTTAATGAATGCTGCCTTGTTCTTGATTTCTTTTAATGCAAGGTTTTCCCTATCATTAGATATTAAGTAATATTCTGCTTCTATCTTGCTGCCAAAATTTTTTATTTTTTTAGAGTTTTTTATATCATAAATACTCCAATCAGAAGCATTAAGTTGCACAACATCAGAATTACAAGTTGGACATTTCTTTGGTATTGTAACTTTTTTATCATTAGCACGATTAGATGTAACAACCTTAACTATCTGAGGTATAACATCACCAGCTCTTCTAATAATAACCGTATCTCCAGTCCTAGGATCTAACCTCTCAAGTTCATCAATATTGTGCAATGTACAGTTACTAACTGTAACTCCACCAACTAAAACTGGTTTTAATTTAGCAACTGGAGTGAGGGTGCCTGTCCTACCAACTTGAAATTGTATGTCCTCAATTACTGTTGATGCCTCTTCTGCAGGAAACTTATGAGCTATTGCCCATCTTGGAGATCTAGAAATCTCTCCAACTCTATGCTGATAATCAAAAGAATTTAATTTATAAACAACCCCATCAATATCATAAGGAATAATTTCTCTATTATTTAAAATTTCTTCATAATAATCCATACATCCCTTTGCATTTTGCACCAATCGATTTAATTTATTAACTGGCAAACCAAGAAGACTTATTTTATTAAAAAAGTCATCCAATCCCTCAAAGCTTATTCCATCGCATTCTCCAAAGCCATGAGCAATAAATGACAATGGTCTTTTTGATGTTATGGATGGATCTAATTGTCTTAATGATCCTGCAGCAGCATTTCTTGGATTAGCAAAAGTCTTTTCATCGTTTTTAATTGCATTTTTATTTAACTTTATGAAATCATTCTTTGAGATGAAAACTTCGCCTCTTATTTCTAAATAATTTGGGGTAGCTAGTTTATTCGTTAATAAAATTTTTTGAGGAATAGACTTAATGGTTTTAATATTTGAGGTTATGTCCTCACCAACAGAACCATCTCCCCTAGTAACACCTTTGAATAGAATTCCGTTCTTATAAATTAATGAAACTGCAGCTCCATCCATTTTGGGCTCACACAAAATATCAAACCCATTAACATCAGGAAGTCTCTTTTTTAATCTGGTAAAAAACTCATCTAACTCATCTTTTGAAAAAACATTCGATAAAGAGAGCATCTGCTTCTTGTGTCTATAAGTTGTAAAACCAGATGATGGGGTAATGCCCACTCTCTGAGTTGGTGAGTCTGGTGTAATGAGTGATGGATTTTTATTTTCAAACTCTATTAGAGATCGAAAAAGGTTATCGTATTCTATATCTGTTATTTCGGGATCATCTAATACGTAATAGTTATAATCATGAGATCTAATTATATTTTTTAACTTTTCATAGTCCTCTATGCTCAATATTTCACCTAACCTAATGTCTTTAGCTGTTTAAGTCTCATGATTTCCTGAGCTTTTGATTCAATGTGAGAAATCATTTGCTTCGTTATAGGCAATCTCTCTTCATCACATATGTTTGCATAAAATTTTTCAGAAAAACTATATGCAAAATTTAACATCTCTCTAAATGTACTCAAAGGATCATCAGCTTTTGATAAATTTGTTGCAATAACAACCGCAAATGTATTAGTGGCATCATCAAATGTTCCTGGACTAAGGGCATTAGCAACTCTAAAAAGCTCTGTACCTTCGGTATTTTTAAGGATAAAAAATCCATGTCTAACTTGAGCATTGCAATTAGCCATAAATGCAAACAGCTGCTCAATATCAAAGTTCGTTTTATCCATTGAAATAAGATTTAATATTGCTAGCTCTTCATTATCATTTTCTTCATCGGGGGCAGGAGCTTCAAAATCAAAAGATTTCTGAGATTTAGCATTCATATCAACATCATTATCAAAATTAATGTCATCTATAACAGGCTCAATTTTTACTTTAAGCTCACCATTTGAAGAGATTTTTTTTATCAAAATAAAAACAAAGATTAAAAAGACTAATACAGATAAGCCTATTAAATATATTTCAAAATTGCTTTGCATGTTAGGTTTCTACAAATTCTAAGGCTTCTTTCATATCAACTGAAACCAATCTAGACACTCCAGGCTCTTGCATGGTAACACCCATTAAATGATCACTCTTCTCCATGGAAACTTTGTTATGAGTAATAAATATAAATTGCACTTCTTTTGACATTTCCTCTACCATATTTATAAATCTCATAGTATTCAAATCATCTAAAGGTGCATCTACCTCATCAAGCAAACAAAATGGGGCTGGGTTAAGCTCAAATATAGAAAAAACTAAAGATAATGCTGTTAGAGCCTTCTCTCCACCTGATAGTTGAGAAATTGAAGAGTTTTTCTTGCCGGGCGGCCTAGCCATTAACACCACACCAGCATTTAAAGGATCATCATCAGTCAAAGTAAGTTCAGCAAACCCTCCTCCAAATAGTTTAGGGAATACTTCTTTTATGCGAGCATTAACAGAATCAAAACTATCCTTAAACATTGACTTGGTCTCGTTATCGATAGTTTTTATTGCTGATGAAAGCTTGTCTAAGGCTTGGGTGAGGTCATCATATTGTATATCTAGCTCCTCTTTCCTTTTAGATTCTTCAGCTATTTCGTCAGGGGCTGCTAAATTTATAGCCCCAAGTCTAATAATTTTTGATTGTATTTTAGCCAATTCATCTTGGAGATTATTGATATCCATTTCTTTATATTTATCGAGATCAATATCTCCCATTTCAATTCCTGAGTCTTGAATTTGTTTGTTGGCATTATCTAAATTTATTTCATATGTCTTGAGCTCTAATCTAGTATCAGTGATTTTTTCTACAAGCTTTTTAACATCTAACTCAGCGTATTGTTTTTTAGTTTCAAGCTCTCGAAGGTTTTCGTTAAAGTGTGATTGTTTTTTTCTAATCTCAACTAAGACTGATTCAGCTTGGGAGCTTTTCTGGACAAGCTCTGACATAGCAGATTCTGTTGATGCTTTTTCATTTATTCCATCTTCAATTAACTTTTCAAGCTCAATCTGCCTATTTTTATATTCTTCTGGTGAAGTGAAATTTACATTTCCAAGTTTAGAAATATTTTCTTGGACTTCATCTAATGTATTCTCTAATAAGTCAAGGTCCATGCCCTCAAAATCACCAGGATTCATATCAGATATGCTAACGCCTGCTCTTGAAAGGCTGCTAAGAGCATTTTCTAAGTTTATTTCGTATGTTCTTAATTCTAAATTAAATTGATTTATCTGATCAGTTAGCGATCTAAACTCATGAACAACTGAAGATTTTTGTTCTTCTGCTTCGCTGATTTCATTATCAACTTTGTTTCTTAAATCTTTAAATTCTTCTAACTTTTTAGCAGCTATATTTAAATTAGATTCATATTCATCCAATTTTAAGGTTGTATTATTTATATCATCTTCAATAGTTATTAATTGAGCATTAAGCTCATCTTGTCTTTTTAGCAGCTCATCAGTTAGCGACTTTGATTGGGCAGATGCAATCTGAAGAATATCTTTTAAGAGGTTTTTAAGCTCTTTAGCTCTTTCTTGAAGGTTTCCAATATTAATATTGTTTTCAGATAGAGATTTAATAATATTATCGAGAACAGCTATTGCTTTTTCTTTTGGACTTAGATTTTCCATGCTCTCTTCTTTTCTTTTTGCTTCTTCATAATTTGCTTTAGCATTTTCAAGATCTATCTTAGTTTTTTCTTTTGAAGAGGATAGTATATTTTGGTTGCTTTTAAGGCTATTAATAGAGGCTTCAAGTGCAAAGACGTTTTTTTGAGCTTTCTCTAATTTATCTGGAAGAGAAGAATTTTTTTCATAAATCTGGTTTATAGCTGAGTCAAGAGAATCAATCTTTAGTTGTATTGTAGATTTATTGCTAACAAGAGGTTCCAGTTTTAGATTTATCTTATCTCGACTCTTCATGGCTTCAAATGCTTTAATGGTAGCTATATTGAGTTTTAATTCTTTTTCTTTAGGGCTAAGGTCTTTAAAGGCTGCTTGTTTTTTTGTTGCCTCATCAAAACCAAAAATCGCTTTTTCAAGATTAGATTTATTATTTACTTCATCCCTATTAATATTTTTTAAGTTTGCTTCTAATTTAGCTATTTCAGCACCAATTGAGTAGAAGTTTTTTTGAGCATTTTCATAAGCATTAACTACTGACTCATTTTGAGTTCTAAACTCATCTATTTGAGATTGTTTGGTTTCTGCTTCAGCTTCTTTAATTAGAAGATCTCTTTTTAAAGCATCAAGTTCTTTTTGAAATTTATCTCTGCTATCTTTTGCTTCCAATGAAAGAAGGATTGCGGTGTCAAATTTATTCTCAGCCTCATCTTTCTTCAGCTTATTATATTTTTCAGCAGCATTTGCTTGATTCTCTAGTCGCCTTATAAGTCTAGAGATTTCATCTCTGATGTCTTTGACCCTAGAAAGATTTTCTTTTGTTTTCTTTATACGGGACTCAGTTTCTCTTCTTCTTTCCCTATATTTTGATACACCTGCGGCTTCTTCTATGTGTGTCCTTAACTCTTCAGGTTTTGCACTCACTAGCTTGCTAACCATCCCTTGCTCAATGATTGCATAAGAGTTTGGGCCAAGACCGGTGCCCAGAAAAATATCTTGAACATCTTTTCTACGACATTTTGTATTATTGATAAAATAATTCGATTGAGCGTCTCTTGTCATCACTCTTTTAATTGAGATCTCATTGAAAGAGGCGTATTCGCCGCCAATTTTCCCAGCAGCATTATCAAAAAGCAGTTCTATGCTGCATTGGCCTGATGGTTTTCTAGAGTCAGTTCCATTAAAAATTACATCTACCATAGACTCGCCACGAAGGTTCTTAGCAGACAGCTCTCCAAGCACCCATCTAACAGCATCGATAACATTAGATTTGCCGCAGCCATTTGGACCAACAACACCAACTAAATTGGTAGGGAAAGCAATTTTTGTAGGATCTACAAAACTCTTGAAACCCGCTAGTTTAATGTGTTTAAGCTGCATTTTTATAAGTTGTTAACAACTTCTTATATTAAACTATTGTTAACTTTTAGACCATTGATTTTGGTTAATTTTATAGGTATTTAAAGGGGTATTAGGATCAAAAATAAATATTGAATTAAAGCTATAGGTTTGATCAGAATTTATACAATTAAGGTTTATAAATATTTCAATGGATTCATTATTCAGGAGAGCTGAGGCTATATCAAAACCTGGGATCAATGAATCATTATTTGAAATTGAAAATATGTTTGTATTGTTTAAGTTCTTCTTACCTATGGGAACTCCAGGCCCATTAACAATTTCTAATACAATATCTACTGAATTATCAAGACAGTTTTCTGGATTAGAGGACTCTATTTCAATAGCTGCAGATGCAAATTCTGGGAATCTTGTGTCTCTCAACAGAGTATACATAGAATAAAAAATTAATTTTTCATCTGGCTCAATATACAAACCCTCAGCTATCGATATTAAACTCTCAGCACTAGTGAAATGTCCCTTATCGAGAGCATCAAGAAGATATGACTGTATCCATGGTTTTGCAGAATCCCCTAACTTTAAATATGTGGATGTATTAATAGTCTCATCTTCATCTATTAAAGCTATTATTAATTTATTAGTTTCTTTTAAAGAATATTTATTGTACTTAAAGCTATCATTCAAAAAAATAAAGAGGCTTAAAAGCAAATAAATAAAAGAGATTCCAAGAACGAGTCCTTTATTTTTTGTTTTTTGATGAAGTATATATGCACCAAAAGGTATAAAGGCAAAAAGAGCTAAAGCAATATAAAGGATCATTTTGCCCTCTCTCTAATAAAAAATATTATTAAGCAAAATGTTAAGAATATAAAAGGTGAATACCACAAAACATACGTATTTGGCTCTACAGGCGTATCATATAAAGTATCTTTTCCAAAACGATCGGATATATAATTTTTAATCTCGGCATCTGATTTGCCCTCAACAATCATTTGAGAGATAACTTTTTTTAAATCCTCTGAAACTGGGGCATTTGAGCTTGCTAATGAGCCACTAGTGCATTTTGGACATCTAATTTCTTTTATTAAATTATAAAAGCGGGCTTCATTTTCAACATCATCAAACTCGTAATAAGTCTCTGAATATAGGAAAGTGCTAAAAATGAATAAGAAATATAGTGCAACTTTTATCATAGGATGATCTCACTATCTTTAATAGTCTCTATGAATACGTCTTCCCATATCATCTGATTAACCTCTCCCCTGTAATGAGCAATAACTTTTCCATTTGAAATTAAAAAAGTTTCAGGCGCGCCAGTAACCCCCATATCTAAAGCCAAACTTCCATTGAGGTCATGTATTATTAACTCATAAGGATCTCTATATTTTTTTAGCCAATCAACAGCATCAATTCTGTCATCTTTATAATTTAACCCAATGATACGAACACCATTGTTAGATAATTTTTCAAGAAATCCATGCTCAACCCTGCATGTAATACACCAGCTAGCCCAAACATTTATAAGGAAGTTGCCAGACAAGTCTTCATTCGAAAGCTCGGTTTCTGTATATAACTCAGTAAGAGCAAAAGATGGTATTTCGAAAACTCTGTAATCCGCCCCAGGATATGAATTGTCTTTTGACAAGTAAGTATAAAAAAATGCAAATATACAAATAGGAACTATAAACACAAGAATTTTAAGGATTTGCTTCATGGTTTAGACCTATACGAACTAATGACAATTATTAATCCAGAAAGTGCCATCATTATTGCAGAAAGCCAAACATACCTAATAAAGTAATTCAGCTGAACATTAACTACCCAGCTTTTATTATCAAGCTGATCCCCAATGGTTATATAGATATCTTTTAGTGGAGTTACTTTTATAGCAGTTTCAGAGGTGATTTGCCCTCTTACAAAATACTTTCTTTTCTCAGGGTAAAGTAAAGAACTTTTACCATTTGAATCAACAACTTTAAAAACAGCTCTGATGGAATCGTGATTAGAGTTATTTATTAACTGAAGATCATTAAAAGATATAGATATGTTTCTATAAGTTTTTATATCATTAGGATACATATTAAAAACTCTCTCTGAGCTAAAAATAGAATTAGCTGATACAGATAAAATCAACATACCTAAACCCATATGAGCAAGCATGCTGGGAATATTGATATGTTTTTTCTGAAAAGTGTTAAAAACTAATAAAATTAAATATCTAATTAACAATAAAAAGCCAACAAATGCAGACATATAAATGATTGCTGAACCATTGTTTGCATAGAAATATAAGGAAATAGCTGCAACTAAACTTAATGCTAGTGATAAGTTCAATTGATTAAATTTTTGTATTTTTTTAAAGCTCCTGCCCCATTTTGATTCAATGGATATTATTAAAATTATTGATGCAAGGACTGCGACTGGTGCGTATATAGCATTATAAAAAGGAGCTCCAACACTTATTTTTTGATCATATGCTAATTCATAAATTAATGGATAGGTAATTCCCATCATAGTGGCAAAAATAAGAACACCAAAAAATATATTATTCAAAGAAATAAATGATTCTTTAGAAAAGGATTTGATCTTTGTTTTAGATGTTAAAAGGTCAAATCTTGATGTGAATAACCATAATGATGAAAAAAGTATTATTCCAATAAATATAAGAAGATACATGCCTCTCTGTGGATCATTTGCAAATGAATGAATGCTATCAATTATTCCTGATCTAACTATAAATGCTCCAAATAAACTTAAAGAAAAAACTATTATTGAAAGTAATAGAGTCCAAATTCTCAAGGATTTTGACTTTGAAGCCACACTCAATGAGTGAACAAATGCTGTTGCAGCAAGCCATGGCATCAATGCAACATTCTCAACCGGATCCCAGAACCAATAACCCCCCCAACCAAGCTCATAATATGCCCACCATGAGCCTAAACATATACCTATAGTAAGAAATATCCAAGCCGAAACAGACCATGACCTGACAACCTTTTCCCAATTAATTCCTGCATTTCCATTCAAAAGAAAAGCCAATCCATAAGCAAATGGTATTACAAATCCAACATAACCCATATACAAAAAAGGTGGATGAATTGCTAGAGCTGGATCTTGTAGTACAGGATTAATATCAGCACCGTTTATTGGAGAAAATGGAAGATTGGTTTCAAATGGGTTAGAGGTTATTAAAAGAAATAACTGGAATCCAACAATGATAATAGAGACTATTCCAATAGCAAAGTTTTTAATTTTTAAATTACTATCTTTATTTAAATTAAATACAAAACCCCATGCGCTTAAAAATAATATCCAAAGGAACATTGACCCCTCATGAGCACTCCAAATTGATGTTACTTTGTAAAAAATGGGGAGCATAGAGTTAGAATGCTGCGATATATAAACTACAGAAAAGTCATCTGTGGCAGCAAGATAAACATATATTGCGAATGAAAAAAATAAAAGTATAAAAGCATGAGAAAATGCTCTTTTAATTAATATGGATGAATGTTTTTTTTCACAATCTAATACCAACACCAAAGTTGATGTTAATAAAAATAAAGTGGTAGATAGGACTGATAAAAAGTGGGATAAATCTACTAACATTATTTATTTAAAGCTGGTGGCATATAATTTTCATCATGCTTCGCAAGAACTTTTTCTGCCTTCAGGCTGTTATTTTCCATATATCCTAAAGCAACAACCCCACTACCCTCTTTAAACAAATCTGGAACTATTCCTTTATATTGAACGCTTATAGATTCTTCATAATCAGTTATCACAAAAGATATATCTTCTCCGTTTCTTGTAACAGAACCTTCTCGAACCATGCCTCCAACTTTAATCCTTTTATTAGATGGTAATTTTTCAGAAATTATTTCGCTAGGTGTATAAAAGTAATCAAGATTGGTATTTAGAGCATAAAGGACCATTAAAACACCTGAACCTGATAACAATGATATCAACAAAATATTAATTAGCCTTTTTTTTCTATGTTGTTTCATCTTATTTGTGATTTATATTTTTTAATTAAAGAATTAAAAATTTTAAAAGATAGAGAAATCGCTACAAGAAAAATTGAAAATACCAGCCATACAAAAACACCATGACCATCCATAATTAATGCATCACTAATAGAATTAAATGCTAAATTAGACATAGTTTTTTATCCAATTTTTTGTTTTTTCTCTTTTATAAATCTGCACTTTAGATGAAAGTATCACTAGGCAAGCTATTAAACCCGAAAAACCAATAATTGCCATAAAAAGCGGATAAAGCATGACCGCATCTATTGCAGGTTTTTCTGTTAATGTAATTGATGCTGGTTGATGTAATGAACTCCACCAATCAACAGACTTCTTAATGATAGGTATTTGAACAAATCCTATTATCGAAAGGTATGCAAACAATTTGTCTGCTTTATCAAAATTGTTAAATGAATTATGAAGAGAGATCAAACCTAGATACATTATAAACAATATCAAAGTTGACGTGATTCTTGCATCCCATTCCCACCAAGTACCCCATGTAGGTATACCCCAGATTGAACCTGAAACTAAAGCAATAAATGTTATTGTCGCACCAACTGGTGCTATAGATCTTGAAAGGTAAGCAGCTAACTTAACCTTCCAAACAAGATAAACGAGACTGCTTATTGCCATAGCTGCATATAAGGATTGAGCAATAAATGATGCTGGGACATGAAAGTAAATAATTCGATAAGAGTTCCCTTGAACAAAATCTTTAGGAGTAAAAAATAGCCCCCATACTATAGCTGTTAAATATATTGCTAATGATATATACAAAAGCCATGGATAAATTCTATTAACTTGATAGAAATAAGTCTTGGGCGATGCAAATTGATGTATAAATTTTTTAATCACAATAATTAAGATTTCTCTTAACAATTACTCCAGATGGGTTTTAATGATTTTCGAAATAATTGCAGGAAATATGAACATTATAATAGATAAGATGCCAAAAAGCAGAATCAAGAATCCAAAATAATTAATATTGAACATAATAGCTGTAGTTAATTTTCCAAGTATTACAAGCATTGGAAGTAAAAGGGGCATTGTAATTAAGGTTCCTAGAACAGATCCTTTTGTTAAGCTTAATGAATTTCCAAAGCAAAATAAGATAAGAAAAATATAAGTCGAAACCAATAATGATGGCAGAAGCAAAATAGATGAATTAACTGTGTTGCCTACTCCGATATTGAATAAAGCTCCAAAAATAGAGACAGGAACACCAATAAAGCACCAATGAACTAAAATCTTTATAAATACTGATTGATATATAGACCCACCAGTAATTAAAAGATGTTCAAGCGAACCATCTTCATAGTCTTCAAGGAAAATTCCTTCAGTAGCTAGCATCATCACCATTAGGCAAGATATGAATAAAACTGGAAAAAAGGCATCGGCAAGACTTTGATTTGTAAGTTCTACCGTAAGTGGATAAGCAACCATTATTAATATAAATACAAGAATCGGCCCTAGCCATGCTCTTGTTTTTTTAAGGAGTTTAATTAACTCGTGTTTTAAGCTTTGTTTGACTTTCATTAATCTAAATTAAAATTATTTGCTCTTATGCCTGATGCAATGTGAGATGTAAAAATTAAGCCAGAACCCTCTTCAACTTTTTTATTTAGATGGTCAGATAAGATTTCACACATTTCAATATCCAATCCAACAAATGGTTCATCTAAAAGTATTAAATCTGCCTCATTGATAAATATACGTAATAAAGCTATTTTCTTTTGCTGACCAAAAGATAAATTACCCAATGTCACATCAAGCTTATTCGTGAGATCAAATTCGGCAAGTAAATTATCAATTTGTTTGTTATCCATAAGGTCTAATAAGTCAAGATTGTCTCTTACGCTTAAATAGCTCTTTAAGGCGTTTTTGTGTCCAAGATATGAAATTGTAAGATCTTCTTTTTTTATAATATTTCCTTTCGATGGTTCTGATATGCCTCCAAGTATCCTTATTAAAGTTGATTTTCCTGATCCATTAGAACCGATTATATGAAGAGCTTCATTGTTATTTAGAGCAAATGATATACCTGAGAACAATTTGCTTTCATTAATTTTATAAGAAAGATTATCAGCTTTTATTAATAAACTATTTTGCATTAATTAAGTGTAAGGTTTTTTGTTCTTATTGAAAGGGCTGCTAGTGGCTTTTGGGGATCTAGTCGAGATTGAAGTCGTTTTGAAATCTCTGAGAAAGGAGAAATACCTACTGAGCCTACGCCGCCAACAGAAAAATAGAGCCTTTTGCTAAAATACAAACCTTGTTCTAAAGAAGGTACCCCGCTTATTAAAGTTGATATCTTTCCAAGGCTTTGTATTATATTTTTTCTATTTTTATTGTACTTAAACCACCCCCATGCTGAAACATTCACAAGAGATATTTTTTTTAATATTTCTCTAGTTTCTTGATTAGGAGATGAGGATGGGGGAAGTAGTACTATTAGCCCACCCTTTGCTTTAGCAACTAAATTATCTAAGGTTTTCTCTATTTCTGATTCAAAATTTAAATGTAAGCATTGCTCATGCTCGTCTACTTTAATTTTTTTTACTTTAGAGAGACGAACTTTTGAGCCAAGAATGATATATGTAACTAATTCTTGGCTCAAAGTTTTAAATATTCTCTAATGATTGCTTAATATCATCAATAATATCATCGATGTGCTCTATTCCAATAGATAGTCTGACAAATCCAGGTGTTACCCCTGTTGAAAGTTGTTCTTCAGGTGATAATTGGCTATGTGTTGTACTTGCAGGATGTATAGCTAAGGATCTTGAGTCACCAATATTAGCAACATGATAGAGTAGCTCTAATGAATCTATAAATTTCTTTCCAGCCTCTAGGCCTCCTTTAAGTTCGAAGCCCATCAAAGCACCATTCCCACCATTAAGATATTTTTCAGCTCTTTCTTTTGCCACACCGCCCTGTACAGAAGGATAAATTACCCTTTCGACAGCATCATGTGATTCTAAAAATGCTGCTACTTTTTCAGCATTGGCAGAATGTTCTCTAATTCGTAAAGAAAGGGTTTCAAGACCCTGTATAAACATAAATGCATTAAATGGACTCATAGCTGCACCCATATCTCTTAATAGAGTAACTCTAGCTTTTAATACGTATGCTATAGGGCCTAGTGGTTTAACAGCATCAACCCAAACAGCTCCACCATAAGAAGGATCTGGGGTATTTAGAGCAGGCTGTCTTTCTGGCCCAGCAGATTCCCAATCAAAGTTTCCACTATCAATTATTATTCCTCCAATTGATGTTCCATGACCACCAATAAATTTTGTAGTTGAGTGAATTACTACTGCCGCACCATGGTCTATTGGCTTACAGATAATTGGAGCAGCTGTATTATCAACTATTAAAGGGATGCCCAAAGGCCTGCCTATGTCAGCAACTTCTTGAATAGGAAAAACCTCAAAGCTTGGATTAGGAAGAACTTCTCCGTAATAAGCTCTTGTTTTATCATCGGTAGCATTTAAAAAATTTTGTGGATCAGCAGGATCTACGAATCTAACTTCAATGCCCATATCGCTAAAAGTATTTTTGAACTGGTTATACGTTCCACCATACAGATGAGATGAAGCAACTATGTTGTCTCCACTTTTTGCAATGTTTTGAATTGCATATGCAGAAGCAGCCTGACCAGAAGATACTGCTAGAGCCATAACACCGCCTTCAATAGCAGCTAATCTATTCTCAAGCACGTCACAAGTTGGATTCATTATTCTTGAATAGATATTTCCTAGCTCAGATAAACCAAATAAGTTAGCGGCATGATCTGTATTATCAAACTGATAGCTAGTAGTTTGATGAATAGGCACAGCTACTGAATTGGTATTTTCGTCTTTTCTCCAACCAGCATGTAAACCAATGGTTGCTGGGTTTGTGTATGATTTTGTCATGATATTTTTTCCTAATAATAAAAATTAATATTATCAGCATAAAAAAAGGGAATTTTTTTAAGAATTCTTCTTTTTAGCTTATTTATTACACGCTAGCAAGCTGAATCAAAAAGCGTGGAAAATGATTATATAATCATTTTACAAACAAATACAACAGTACTATCATCAATTAATAACAAGTTTATAGATAATCTATAGTTTCATTAAAAGAGGTTAAAAATGGCAAAGAAATACAATAATTTTAGAGTTGGCGGTTCACCAAAAACAGTAGGTTCTGATTACTCTGTGTGGACAAATAGTCTTTTAGAGAGAGTAATAGCAAGCAGAACTATTATTGAACCTGGCAAATCAACTAAAGGTCATAAATTAATTGATTCTGATGTTGTCTATATTGTTACGAATGGCAGAGGTACTATGGAGGTTATTGAATATATGAACTCTACTGAAGGACATGGATCAGATCCTTCATATGGTATTCAGCATGAAGATTCTTATGAGTTATCTGCCGGGGATGTTATTTTGGTTCAATCAGGAGATTATGCAAAGGTTACAAATAACTCTGAACATGATCAATTAACCTATATGAGAATATTTGATAGGGGTGGTTGGAGAGAATAGCTTCAATAATTAAAGCAAGATCTCAGCAAAGATTGGTAAATGGTCAGATACTCCATGTCCAGTCTTTGTATTGAAGCCCTCAGGGATTTTGTCATCGTTTGTATTTATCCCAGTGATAACAGTAGTTATTGATGAGCTATTGAATGTAAGCCCTCTATTTTTCGATATCATTATTTTGTCTAGATAAGACCAATTCTTATCCCTCCAGTAATAATGTGTTCCTTTACAATCTATACAACCCTCATGATTTGATATAGCCCAGTTTTCTTCAAGTTTATAAAAAGTATTATGCTCTTCTGACTCTCTCGAGGTGACATTAAAATCTCCTAGAGCTATGAATGGATCATTGTGCTTATTGACGAGATTCTCAAGTGTTGAAAAAGAGTCATTCCTCATGCCTACAGGGTGATAAGGTGCAGGAAAATGTATGTTATAAAGTCTTACTAACTGTTCTCCTATTTTAATATGAACTTCAAAAATAGGCCTAGTATCTTTTGACTTGAACTCAGGTGAAAATTTGATTTTATGTAACTTCTTATAATTTATTTTGTATTTAGAAATATAAGCTGTATCAATACCCCTGTAGTCATTACCTTCAAGAAGTGCCAAATCTATATAGCCATAAGGTTTTAATAATTCAAATAACTCTGAAAGAACATTTATATTTTCAACTTCCTGAAATGCGACAATGTCTGGTCCATTTTTATTTGAGTGAAGTATAACTTTCTTAATATTGTCTAATTTTTTGTTTTTAGCACTTTCAGTCCAATCAAAATACAGGCATTCATTTTTCCATTTTTCAACACGCACTTTATTACATGCTTCTATATGATCTTCATTCTGTTTTAATGAATAAGGTAAATAAGCTTTGTCATCTTTTCCAGGATCATCGAGGCTATCAAAAAGATTTTCAACGTTATAGCTCATAATCGTAACTGCTGCATCAGATACAGCTACTGATGAGAATATAAATACTGTAAGGACTAATAAATTGCGCATATAGAGTATATTAAACTAAATCTTTAATTTTTAATCTAATATCAAAAGGAACTGTGAATTTTTCTGCATGATTGTTTTTGAGTTCAAGCAAGCTTTTCAGTCTTGTATCAGAAAAATTAACAGTCTTTCTTTGATTCATATCAATGTGACCAAGAATAGTTTCAAAAATTGCGCAGAGTTCATTCTCCTTGTTGAATAAACCACCTAATATATGCATTAATTTATTGTTGACATTATGAAGAGCAAAAGCTGGTTGAATCGGATCGCCTAATCTAAATTCTTTTAAGTATCTGATACTGTCCTCAAGAGTGAATGTTGAAAAACCGCTATTAAAATAATCTTCCGTGAATCCCATTTCCTTAAAATACATAGGAGTATAACCAAGATCAAAAACTTGATAATAAAAAGCTACATTCATGTGATCATTGTGATCACACATATCTTTTGTTACTTTTACTATTTCTGCTTGGTAAGGAAAATTGTTTTTCATTGCGACATTATAGGCATAAAAAAAGCCCAGTAAACTGGGCTTTTTAAAAAGTAAGCTAACTGCTTAGAATGTTGTACCGAAAGACAGTCCCCATATTCTAGGATCAGTGTATGTAGCAAACTGAGCACCACCCTGCAATGCAGATGAAGCAGCCCAAGTTCCAATAAACTGATCGTCAGCTATATTCTTAATGAAGGCTTTAACATACCAGTCAGCGTTGTCTGGTGTGTATGTAGCTGATAAATCCCAGTATTTAGTTTCTGGCATTTTAGCTCTGTCTTGGTTAAAGACATTACCTTCTCTTTCAGCCTGGTATCTGTAGGAAAGTCTTACAGAAGTCACGCCGTTTTCTCCAATAAAGTCATTGTTAAAACCAATGCTGTATGAAGATTCAGGTGACTGAGGTAAAGAATTACCACTGATACTAACTTGGCCAGGGGCAACCGCACATGGTACTCCTCCAAGAGGATTAAATGGAGCTGCACATAGGTAACCAGCAGATTTAAATATTGGCACTACATTTCCATCAGCATCAAGACCATAGCCGTATTGAACTGCTCCTTGAGGATCTAATGGCAAACCATCAACACCTGCGCCAAATGCAGTTGGTCCACAAAGACCTGTTGCTGTTGCACAACCAACACCTGGAGTGAAAGCTGAAGGATCAACGTCAAGCAAGGCTACAATTCCTACTGGATTTAAAGGATCAGGCATTGTTTGATCACCTAGTTCACTTTCAACCAATAACCAGCTGATGTCTATGCTTGAAGTCTCGCTTAAGAAAGCAATCATATTACCTTCAAAACCTTTAATTTCAGCATCAACGTTATAGTTAACTGAACCAGCATTTTCAATGTTTGAAATAAGCATACCTTTAGTGTCATTCATAAAGAATGAAGCATTAAATAACACTGCACCATCCATTAAGATACTCTTTGTACCTACTTCAAATACACCAGTTTCTTCTTGGTCATATGGATCAGCTTCTGTTCCAATTACAGGGTTGTTACCACCTGCTTTTGTAGCAGTTGTATAACTTGCATAAACCATTTGATTATCAGAAAGATCATGCTGAAGTGCTACTTTATATGCAAAAGCATCATCTGCTATAACTTCAACAGTTGGATAGAAACCATACTCTCCAGACTCAAACTGAGACTGAGGGTAATTAGGGCAATCAAAGTCTGTTAAACAAGTCATGATTGAATCTTTAACTGTATCGTCATTAAATCTGTAACCCAATGTAAGTTTGGTTACGTCTGATAAGTCGAAATAGAACTCACCAAATAAAGCCATAGATTTAGTTCTAATATGGTCATCGTTAAGGTATCCGCCTAACTCAGTAGGAATATGATAAGGGGCAATTCCTTGAGCAGTAAGTAGCCCTTGCAAACATGCTGGGTTTGCAGTGCTTGGTGATGCGGCAGCTACAGGACCTAAAGCACCTGATGCACAAACATCACTTCCACCTAAACCACCAAGAATTAGTGTTTGATAGAAAGGAATACCACCATAAGCATCAAACTGTCCGCCATACACTAAAGATGAATATAAATGGTTACTAAATGCACCTGTCATATTCCATGCTGCAGTTTGTACTTGATATCTATTATGAGATCTATCATCGTAACTATATAAACCTGCTACAAAGTTAAATGGTCCATCATAATCAGAAATAACAGTAAGTTCTGCTTGAATTGTATTGTTTTCAGCATTTGAGAACTCATAAGTTCTATCACCCTCAACTAATTCAGTGAAGCTATAGTCATCTCCATTAAATGTTCCACCAAAAGTACCCATCCATGATATTGGAGGTAATCCCATAGCAGCACCCAATACACCTGGGAAAGGTTTTGTTGTATGTGAATAATCATTATCGTTCATGTGCTGATAATCTCTTGATGTGTGAGAAACTTTTGCATTTAAAAGCAACTCAGGGCTTAATTCTGTTTCAAACTCAATAGCTGAGAAAGTAAATTCAGAAGAAAACTCTGGAACTCTTGTTAAGTATGCTTTTCTAAAATTATCTGGTACTGGCATTCCAGCATACGAATTAACATAAGCAGATGCTTCGAGACCAGCAACAACATTAAATAAAGCAGCTGTTGAGCCTCTTGAATCAGCAGCTTGGTTAGGGCTACCAACAGTTAAAGGATTACATCCTAACAATCCATGAGATTCACAGAAAGGTGCGCCGATATTATTTCTATTATCATCACCTTTTGACCAGTCATGGGTAAGTTTTAAAGTTGAAGATTCACCAATATCAAAGTCGATTGAAAGTCTTGCTCCCATTGCATCTTTGTTATTGTATTCACGCCCATCTCTAATGTTAGTGTTAAAGCCATCTCTTTGAGATGTTGTAACAGCTAATCTTGATCTGATTGTGTCAGATACAGGAACGTTGATAACGGCAGTAAGATCTTCACTTCCAAAATTACCGTAAGTAAGATCGACTTTACCTTCAAAGTCAGAAGTTGGTCTTTTAGAAATAATATTAATAACACCGTTTACAGCATTTCTTCCAAAAAGAGTACCTTGAGGTCCTTTTAATACTTCTATACGCTCAGTATCATAGAAACCAAGATCATAAAAAGCACCTGTACCAACACTGTGGCCATTCATAGATGTAACAACAGCACCAACAACCGCAGCACCAACACCATATGAACCAGTACCTCTGATTGCGTATGAGACACCAGAACCGATACCTTTGTCAGCAATTAAACCAGGAACTACTTCTTGAAGGTCGGAAGCATCTTTAATTAGATTCTTCTCCATATCTTCTTCAGTAAATGCCTCAATAGATAATGCTAGATCCTGAACAGATTCAGCTTTTTTAGTTGCCGTAACAACCACTTCTTCTACTTCTTGAGCGCTTACAAAAAATGGAACTGCTAGTGCAAAAGATGCAAAAGTTCCAAGTAAGACTTTAGATAATTTGTTCATAACTTAAACCCCCTATAATTGGATTACAAACATATTAGTTAAGAATTCTTAACTTTTATTAACAAACTATAGCATTATTAAAGGCTTTATCTACTAAAACAATCAAAAAAATAGTCTTTTTTAAACTTGATTTTTTTAGTAGTTTTGTCTAAAAAATAATAGATTTTATGACCAAGGATGACACTTTAAAATTCTTATTATTGCCATATGAGTACCCTTAAAAATACCATGTTTTAAAATAACATCTATTGCATATTGAGAGCATGTTGGATGAAACCTGCACGATGGCGGAAATAGAGGTGATATAAAGTACCTATAAAACCTGATGGGAAGTATAAAAACCTTACTAAGAAGACTCATTTAAGAAAAAGATGGGCTTTTAGATTCCTCTTTTATATGTTCAAGAAATTCTTCAAGAGACTGTGTTTCAGTGTTATTGCTGCCTATTCTTCTAACAGAAACAGTTTTGCTTTCTTTTTCTCTTGCCCCTAGAGCTAAAATCAATGGTACTTTTGCTGCACTATGCTCTCTAACTTTATAACCAATTTTTTCATTTCTTAAATCGTTTATGACTCTTATTCCATTTTCCTTAAGGCTCTCTGCAATCTCAACTGCATAATCGTCAGCATCACTTATGATGGTGGCAATTGCTACTTGATTTGGTGCTAACCACAAAGGTAGTTTTCCGGAATAATTTTCAATAAGTATTCCTATAAACCTTTCAAAGGAACCAAGGACAGCCCTGTGAATCATAACCGGTTTGTGCTTCGCCCCGTCCTCTCCAACATATTCAGCATCTAATCTGTCAGGAAGATTGAAATCAGCTTGGAAAGTTCCACACTGCCACTCCCTCCCAATAGCATCAGTTAAAACAAAGTCTAGTTTAGGGCCATAAAATGCACCCTCTCCTGGAACTACTTCAAACGGCAAATCTAGCTTTGTTATAGCATTTTCAAGTGCTGCTTCAGCTTTGTCCCAAACCTCATCGCTACCAACTCTTGTTTCAGGTCTAGTAGATAGCTTAATATCAAAATTATCAAAACCTAGATCTTTGTACATTCCAGATAAGAGCTCAATAAAAAGTTTTGTTTCCTCTTCAATCTGATCTTCTGTACAAAAAATATGCCCATCGTCCTGAGTAAAACCTCTTACACGCATCAACCCATGAAGTGTTCCAGATGCTTCATATCTATGACAGGAACCAAACTCAGCAAATCTTATAGGCAGATCTTTGTATGATTTCAAACCATGGTTGTATACCTGAACATGACATGGGCAGTTCATAGGTTTAAGAGCGTTTGTTCTTTTTTCATTAGCATGTTCTTCATCTATCTCTGTAATGAACATGTTTTCTCTATACTTATCCCAATGACCAGATGCTTCCCATAATTTTCTGTCGACAACTTGAGGTGTTTTTATTTCTTGATAGCCAAACTTCTCCAAACGATCTCTCACAAAAGTCTCAAGGTTTTTATATATTGACCAGCCTTTTGGATGCCAAAATACCATCCCGGGAGCTTCTTCTTGGAAATGAAATAATGACATCTCCTTGCCTAATTTTCTATGGTCTCTTTTCTCTGCTTCTTCTATAGCTAATAAATACGATTTCAAATCTTTTTCATTTTTCCAAGCAGTTCCATAAATTCTTGTGAGCATTTTATTTTCAGCGCTGCCTTTCCAATAAGCTCCTGCAACTTTAGTTAGCTTAAAAGCTCCAATATGTTTTAAGTTTGGTAAATGTGGGCCTCTGCACAAGTCTACAAATTCATCATTATCTTGATAATAAAGTTGGAAATTATCATCTTGATCTGCTTCATTGATGATTATTTCTTTATAAGACTCTCCTTTATCTTTAAAAATACTTATTGCTTCTTTCTTGGAATGAAATCTTTTTGTAATGTTAGAAGCTGAGGCAATAATTCTGTTCATCTCTTTTTCTATATTTTCAAGATCATCATTTGAAATAACTTTTGGTGCTTCAAAATCATAATAAAAGCCATCATTTATTGTTGGGCCTATGGCTAATTTTGTTCCTGGATATAAGTTTTGAACAGCACGAGCAAGAACCTGAGCTGTTAATGTGTGCCGCATGATTTCGAGACCTTCATCTGAATTAATTGTGATTATTGAAACTTCTGCATCTTCATTGATTGAATCAGATAAATCTTTTTGATCGCCATTTACCACTACGGCAAGTGCAGCTTTTGCAAGGCCTGGACCAATACTTGCTGCAAGGTCAAGCCCAGTGGAACCCTTAGGTAATTCCTTAATGCTTCCATCTGGCAGTGTAATATTCATGTGAATCATTATATAGGCAAATAGATAAATAGTGATCGGTATTAGTGTTTCTTCTTATATATAATTAGATTCAGAGCTAATTTGAGCCTTCTTAGTTAAATGGATATAACAAATCCCTCCTAAGGATTAGTTGCAGGTTCGATTCCTGCAGAGGGCACCAAGCACTTCATTAAAAAAGCCAGCATTAGCTGGCTTATTGATAAGTAATTTTTAAAAATTACTTTGGAGCAGCTTCTGGCTGATAGTCATAATAACCTTCAACAGGAATCATCATATGCACATATGGTGTTCCTTGAAACATTACATATGGCCCTCCATTTGTATAATCAGTCGACTGACCATCCATTGAAGATGGATCTTTAGGCATCAACATTAAATGCGCTCCCGATTCTATAAAATGTTTGTGTCCCATATTCTTCTGACCGTCTGTATATGGTTTGAAGTTATCTACTCCAAGATCGCCATGAAGCATCCAAATCCATCCATCTGCTTCTAATTCAGGTTTTTGTTGAGACTTATATGCATTAGCCCAAGCAACCGCATTAGCATCTGAACAAGCAGGAGCTGCTTCATGTGGTGTTTTAAATCCACCTTCAGGCATTGGCATAAAAGGCTCGCATCTCCAACCGTTACTCCCCTTTCTAATAACTTTACCAGAAGCTCCTATAACAGTTGCGTAATCACCTATGAATGCTGGAGCTGCAGATGTATAAGCCTTAATTTCCCAGTCCTTAGAATTTCCAGCCTCATGATGCCCTGCTGAAATACTAATAGCAGTAAGTAATAAAAAACTATAAATAATTTTGTTCATTGAAAGATCTCCAAATAATATTTGCTTACTTGAATATAGCTTTTTTTCATTTACTTGTAAAAAAGGCTGCAGAAAGCAGCCTTTTTATTCATACTTAAAACTAGAACTTATATTGAACATTGAATAGGTCAACATCATCCATTTTATCAAAACTAATTTCAAAATTTTTAGATAATTTGTATCCTAAAGTGATTCCTTGTTCAGTCTCATCACCAGAAATTGAAATTCTTTGACCATTTTGTATAGCAATACCTGATACATCAACTGAAAACCTAGCCAAAGCAATGCCTGCATAAAAATTTTCATTTAAATCATATTTAAATTTAGCAAAAATACCATTATCAACTTCACCTGTTATAGTAAAGCCATCTGCACTGTATGAGTCATCTCCAATACCCATAACTACACCAAGCTCTGTAGTCCAGTTATTATCATGATTCCACTCATATGAGCCAGATAATGCGCCCACACTAATTTCGCTATCTTTGACATTTGTGTAACCAACATTCCAGCCATTGGCAAGAACCATACCTGGAATCAATATAAGAGTTAATAATAGTTTTTTCATTTTTTCCTCCTCAAGGAAATGTTTAATTTGGAGGCATATTACATAAATCAAATGAGAAGTAAAGGTTACACAGATATCTTATTTAGATATCTGTGTATTAATTTTGAATGATTGAAAAAAAAATTAAATTAATCTTCGAAATCACCTTCAGCTGTTTGGTGAACACCGCCATATGCAGCAGATGAAAAATGATTTGTTCTTACGACCCAATTAGATCCTTCTTTAACCCAAACTGAAGTTACTCTAGTTCTATAAGGTCTTAAACCTCCATTACCATCTGGAACCAATCCTTCGGCATAATATCTAGAATAGACAACATCATTAGTTAATTGATGCGCCTCTGATCCAAATATATTTATTACTCCAGCATTTTCTGGAGTTGTTGCTGCCCACTCATCTGCAGTTTGCACTCCGTTTGGTTTATGAAAGCTCCCATCAGAATTTGTGCCAAGCATGCCTGCTTTTGATGATAGAGCAACTACTGTTTTAAAATCTTTTTTATTTCTTGCATCCCAATATGCCTCAACATTTGCTATAACTGTTTTCTCTGCATTTGAATGACCATCTGCAATAGTTGGTATTGCCATAACTAATATCAAAAAACTTAATAAGTATTTATTCATTTATTTCTCCCAAGATAAATTTGTTAGTGAATTAACTAAACTAACATGCGAGTTTTATTATTCAAGTCTCTAAGATGAGAAAGTTTTGAGATTTTTATATTTTTTACTTTGCTGGCTTCCAAGATGATCCGTCTTGAGAGTCTAAGATCTCTACCCCAAGTCCAACTAATTCATCTCTTATGGAGTCAGCTTTTGCATAGTCCTTATCAGATTTCGCTTGATCTCTTTGGCGCATAAGATCTTCGATTAATTCTATATCAAGATCTTTAGAATCTCTTTCAAACCATTTAAAAGGATCTTCATTCAAAATTCCAATTAAATTACCAGAGGTTTTTATCTTTTCTGCTATGTTTTTTTTATTGATACCAGAGTCTTGAGAGTACTTCTTAGCAAGTGAATTAAGAACTGAAATGACTTTTGGAGTATTTAAATCATCAGCCAATGCTTCGAGTATATCTTCGTCAAAATTAGATGATGTGGGTGCAGAATTAATACCTTCATCAGATAAAATTTTATATAACTTATCAAGAAGTTTTTCAGACTGGTGGATGATTGACTCATTCCAATCAAGACCTTGCCTGTAGTGAGACGATAATAAAGTTAATCTAATGACCTCGCCTTTATATGAATCTGTAAGATCTTTTATAAGAGTGATGTTGTTAAGTGATTTAGACATTTTTTCACCATTCACTGTCACAAAACCATTGTGCATCCAATACTTTGCATACGATGATGGATCATTTTTAATTCCAGAAGCACAACAACTTTGGGCAATTTCATTTTCATGGTGAGGAAAGACTAGATCTCTTCCTCCTCCATGTATATCAAATGGCAAACCAAGGGTTTTTTCTGACATGACTGAACATTCCAAATGCCAACCAGGTCTTCCAAATCCCCATGGAGAATCCCAACCAGGTTGAATGTCGGAACTTGGTTTCCAAAGAACAAAATCCGCTGCATCTTTTTTAAAAGGTGCTACCTCCACTCTACTTCCAGCTATTTGTTCATCTCTGTTTCTTTTAGATAAACATCCATAATTTTCAAAAGACAATACATGAAACAACACATGGCCTTCTTTTTCATAAGCATGACCTTTATCTATAAGAACTTTAATTAATTCAATCATCTCTGGGATAAATTCAGTTGCCTTTGGTTGAAAGTCAGGCGCATGAACTCCAAGCGTATTCAGATCTGCATTATAGATATCGGTATATTTCTCAGTTATCTGAGATATTGGTAAATCTTTCTCTAAAGCAGCAGCTATAATTTTGTCATCAATATCCGTAATGTTTGAAACATGAGTGATTTTTGAAAACTGTGATCTAAGAAACCTTACAAAAGTATCAAAAACAACCGCAGGTCTTGCATTGCCAATATGCGCATAGTTATATACAGTTGGCCCACATACGTATATTTTTACATGGTCTTTTTTGATAGGAACAAAAGCTTCTTTGTTTCCCGAAAAGCTATTGTAAATTTTTATATCTTGCACTGAGTTAATATTATTTACTAAGACTAATTATATCTAACTCTCTTAACTTATTTAACAAAGGCAACAAAGGCATTCCTCTTACTGTGTATGATGAACCTGTTACAGATTTAAATAAATTACAGCCCAGGGATTCAAATTTATATGCTCCTGCAGCATTAATAGGGTTTTCGATATCAACGTAGTTTTCAATTTCCGAGTCAGTTAAATCATGCATCACCATTTCAGCATATTCGGAATACTCCCACAGAGAATGACCATTTTTAAATAAGCATATCCCGCTATATTGATAGTGGGAGGTACCAGAGAGTTTCTTCAAATTAATTATGGCTTGATTTCTTGTTCCAGGCTTACTGAAAAGCTGGTCGTTATGAACACACATTTGATCACCGCCAATGACTACAGAGTTTGGAAATTTTTTACTTATATCTTTTGCCTTTGCGCAAGCTAAAGCAATCACTTGATCACCAAAAGGTTTTCCAACCATTGAATCTTTTATGATAGATTCATCAACAGATGATGGCTGCACTGAAAACTTGAGGCCTGCCTCATTAAGCATTGTCTTTCTACTTTCAGAACCAGATGCAAGTATTAAGTCCTCAACTGGAACAATAATTGGGTTCATTTGGTATATGTTTTAATCAATTAGAATTTCTTAGGAGAATGAATTAGATGCATAAACTCTTCTCGAGTTTCAGGTTTTTCTCTAAATATACCCAGCATTCTACTTGTAATGGTACTTGATTCTGTTTTGTGAATTCCTCTTGTAGACATACATTGATGGCCTGCATCAATTACAACCGCTACACCCTTTGGTTCTAATACTCTATTTATAGTATCAGCGATTTGCGCTGTCATTGTTTCTTGGGTTTGAAGCCTTTTACCAAAGATATCAACTATTCTTGCTAACTTGCTTATTCCGACAACTCTTTTGTTTGGAATATAGCCAACGTGTGCAACTCCAAGAATTGGAACCATGTGGTGTTCACAGTGAGACTCAACTCTAATATTTCGAACTATGACAGCATCATCATAACCCTCAACCTCTTCAAAAGTTTTAGCTAAAACTTGTTCAGGATCTTCTTCATATCCGGCAAAGAATTCTCTATATGCTCTTATTACTCTGTCAGGAGTTTCTACAAGACCCTCTCTAGTTGGATCATCTCCCGCCCATGAAATTAAGGTTTTTACTGCAGCTAATGCCTCTTCTCTTGATGGCTTATCAGTCATTTATGTCTCCAATATTTATCTTTCTCGATCATTTTATATGATATTTATTAATAATGAAGCCATTAAGAAGTAATCTATGGACTCTTGAGCAATAAAAAAATTTATATTTATTGAATCTAGATGCATAATAAACAGAAATTAGATACTAATATGGCAATACAAGCGTTAATAAATCCTGTCACACCATTTGCACAAAATGCACCTATAGTTTTCTGTACAGAAACCAATAAATGTGCATTTGTTGATCCAGGCGGAGATGCAGATTTCCTTTTACAGATTGCTAAAGAAAATAACTTAATTCCTGAAAAAATCTTATTAACACATGGGCATGCAGATCATGCAGGTGCTGCAATGGAAATTGCACAAATACTTAATATAAAAATAGAGGGTCCCCACAAAGAAGATAAATTCCTTTTAGACTCTCTTCAAAGTCAAGGTGAGATGTTTGGTATGCAAGCTAGAAATTGCATGCCAGATAAATGGCTAGAAGATGGTGATAGTGTAACAGTTGGCAATTCAGTGCTAGATGTAATATTCACTCCAGGCCACACCCCGGGACATGTTATCTTTTATAGCAATGAATCAAATCTAGCTTTAGTTGGAGATGTTATATTCAGAGGTTCAATCGGCAGAACAGATCTACCGAGAGGAAATCATCAGGATCTTATTGACTCAATTTCAAAAAAGTTATGGCCATTAGGCAATGATGTTGAGTTTATTTGCGGCCATGGCCCCAACTCGACTTTTGGCAATGAGCGCGCATCCAATCCTTTTGTATCAGACGCTGCTTTAAGTTAAAAAATTATCTTTTTTTGTATCTGCCCCCAGACAACGTATTGGAGAGAAGATTAATTAACCATGGTGCATACTTAATTAAAAATACTAGAAACTTATAACGCTTGCTAGGTATACAGTAAGATTTTGAATTCAATGTAGCTTCAACTGCTTCAGCTGCTACATTTTTTGCATCAAGTTTCATAAATGCGGGTACTGCATCCATTTGGTCTTGAACACCACTTGCAGTGTGAAATTCAGTTACAACATAACCTGGACATACGGCTGTAGAAGAAATGCCTCGATATTTATAATTGACATTTAACGCATCACTAAATCTATTCATAAAGGTTTTAATAGGTCCATATAAAACTTGAATTGATGAAGGCGGAGTGAATGAAGCCACTGAAGAAATAATCATTATCTTGCCAGATTTTTTTTCAAGCATATCCGGGATAAAAG
>Ga0315331_10000265_pt1 | contig 34496 bp, 34 predicted proteins | sample M160m34915metaG_FD_203456 | JGI IMG/M metagenome (GOLD analysis project Ga0315331, IMG submission 203456) | Ammonia-oxidizing marine archaeal communities from Monterey Bay, California, United States - M1 60m 34915 | ecosystem: Environmental > Aquatic > Marine > Intertidal zone | place: USA...
AAACAGGTGGTAGGTCAAATTTTATACTTTTGAACAAAGACCCATTATTTAATGATATAATTAAACGAACAATTGGTGATCGTAATTTTTTCATTCCCAAATAATATATTTATTTATTTCAAAAACAAAATATTTATTTATAATTTAAAATATATAATTATATATTTTAAATTAAATTAATTTTATTACAAATATTCGTCGATATTATCAGGTAGTTCATTAATATCAATATTATACGAATGTTTCATTTTATTTAATAATTTCATATCATATGGATCTAATGTTTTAATCATACTAATTGAAATACCTTTCTTTCCAAATCTACCACATCGTCCAATACGATGAATATATGTTTCTTTGTCAAATGGCAAATCATAGCATATAACTAAATTTACCTGTGGAACATCAATACCTCGTGCTAATAAATCTGTAGTTAATAACAGTCTTGTTTTTCCATTCCTAAACTCTTGAATAATATCATTGCGTTCAGTTTGATTCATTTTCCCATGAATTGTAGTAATTGGAAAATTTTTTGCTGCCAAGTTTTCAGCCAACCATGTTACTTTGCTTATTGTATTACAAAATATAATTGCTTGTGTAGTAGATATTAAATTATATAAATCAATTAATACATCGAATTTATTTTCTTCTGCTTCTACATCTACATAAAATTGATTTATAATCTCTACAGCAACATTTATATTTTTAAGTAATATTTTAATAGGATCTTTCATTATGTTATCAGTTAATTGAAAAACAATATGTGTTAATGTTGCCGAAATTAATATTTTTTGTGCATCAGGTGAAATTAGATTAATCACATTCAATAAATCTGTATTATCTTTATCATTCAACATATTATCTGCTTCATCAATCACCAATGTTGTTATTTTTTTGACATTGAGTTTGGTTAAACTAATCATATGCTGAATTCTACCAATTGTTCCAATTACAATACTGTCATTATGTTGAGATAACTCTGTTCCACCTACACATAATGAAATAGTTATATTACTATATTGACATATACTATTAGCTACATCATATATTTGTTTAGCTAATTCACGTGTTGGAGCAATAACTAATGCTTTGTTTGTATCATCGTGTGAAATACGGTTAATAATTCCAAGTAAATATGTTGCTGTTTTTCCTGTACCGGACTGAGATTGTATTATACAATCTCTCCCTGTATTTATAGCATTAATCCCTTTTACTTGAATATCTGCTGGTTTTTTAAAACCATACAAATATAACCCTTTTAATATATCTGGTTTAATATTTAAATTATCAAAATTCCCATGTTCTGGTTTGTCCATTGTTATATTAATATATCGTATAAATCTTTATATCAATTATTATCAAAAGTTTGCCTCTTGTATATTATAGTAATAAAAAAATTGAATAATACAGTATTTGAATAATTTTTATTATATATAAAACAATGTCAAATAAAACAACTACTATGGAAAAATTTAACCCTGCTCTTATTAATACTTCTGAGGTAAAAGAAGGTAATGGGAAACAACCCCAAAATGTAGCATTTATAAATTATAATGGAGGAGAGCGTTTAGAATTACAAACACCTCCAATTAAACTAACTTCTGGTGGTATTCCACCTAATAGTGATTTCCATCCTACCCCAAAATCACGTTGTATGATATCTATTCCATTGGATGGAGAGAATTCAGTGGAAATGAAAGACAAAATGATGCAAGTGGATGATAGGATGTCAAGTGATGAAATTAAAACAGTATTATTTGGTCAAAAAAAGAGTAAATATGAATTGATTCGATCAGTCCGAGAACCAACCTCAGACGATGGGCCGCCTAGACCACCGACTATGAAGGTTCGTATTTCAGCAACATTTGAAGACACTGAGCCTGTTATTACAACAGAAGTATTTACATCAGTTACAGGTCCAAATGGAAAAATTCGTACCAAGGAAAAAACGGATACTTTGGAAGAATTTTCAAAACATCTTCCATTTCTTGGGACAGCACGTTATATTATCCGACCAATCAAAGTTTGGATTAGCAAACAACCTCCTCCTGGTTCTAAACAACTAACATATGGTGTAACATGGGGGGTAAAGGGCGTAGATGTGATTGACTATGGTAATAAAACTCAGAAAAATACACCATCTGAGTTTTTAGATAGTGATGACGATGAAGAAATTCAAGTCAAACCACCACCACCTACCACCTCAACAACTAAGAATGTTGCCGACATTATTAAAAATAAACCACGTTTTGATGATGATGATGAGGAAGATGAGGATGAGGAGGAAGAAGAGGAGGAAGAAGAGGAGGAGGAAGAAGAAGAAGAAGAAGAAGAAGAAGAAGCACCACCACCACCTCCTCCGAAAAAGACTAAATCTACAACAAAAACAAAGAAGATTGCGTAAATAATTTAGATATTATTTACAATATTTTAATTTAATATAATATAATATAATAAACATATAATAAACATTTAATTTAAATAACTTTATTTAAATAATAATTTATTTATATTTATACATGTCTAGTAAGATTCCATTTAGAATTAATGAATTAAACATTAATAATATTTGTTATACTGATATAAAATCTACAAAAACAAAAACAATAATTTATTTAAAATATAATGATAATCGTGGATCAACTGATGGGTCTAATAAAACTATGCAAAATATTGTATTTCAAACACCAAATTTATTAAATGTGTCCGAGATTGTTAATAAAACTTCAAAAAAAAGTAATATATATGAATTAGATATTCCAATCAAAGGCAAATCTGATAATAAAATAAATAATTTTCTTACTTTTTTAAATGATATTGATAATAAAATAATAAAAGATGCAAGAAATAATCCACAATGGTTTTCATCATTTCCAAATAAAACAACTATGAAGTATCAACGAATTATACGAGAATCGGATGATGAGTCATATAGTGATGGAATAATAAGATTAAAAATATTAAAAACAAATGATTTTAATACAATAATTAATTTAAATAATAAAAAATTTGATTTAAAAAACAATACCGATGTACTAAAAAATTGTTGGGTGAAAACAATCTTAGAAATATATGCCATATGGGTTAATGAAAATGGATTTGGTTTATTTATACGACCAATTTTAATGGATTTTAAAATTAATCCAAGTACATTATATAATTATAAATTAATGGAAGATAGTGACGAGTGTGATGATATGGAAGATGATTTATGTACTATACAAGATAACTACGATAATAGTGTATTTATTAGATCCGAAAATGATTTGACATCATCTATATTAGAAATACCATCATCCATATTAGAATTAGATGATATATCAGAATCAGATTCCAGTAAAACAGGTATTTCACCATCAGGAAAAAAAAGTATATCAGACCAAGATTGTAATACAAAAGATATACCATACGTGTCCGACATGTCCGACTCAATTGAACTATCGCAAAAAAATACTTTATTAGGTGATACAACAAGTATTGATGAATAAAATATTATTTTAAAATACGAATTAATCTAAAATTAATTTTATTAATAAATTTTAGTTTATATTGATTATTTTGTTATATCATACTAAAACATTAATTTACGTGGTTAATATTCAAGTAAATATATTTCTAAATGCAAAAATGGGTTAAAGAACAATAATTATATATTTATATATAATGATGAATACATCTAAAATGAACGAGTTGTTTAAACAATTAGAATTATCATCACAGGAAGTGTTATTATTAAAATCTCTAAATGAATTTTATGAAAATACAGAATATTTTAATTTATTATCAAATATAATAGATGGAACTGGTCAAATATCAAGAAGAATTTTTGAATTTTTTGTAACAAATTATTCTTTGAAACATAATATATCATATGATATATTAGACAAAGGATGTAAATATAATTTTATAGTCCATAGTTCATATAAAGATCAATTAAAAGCGCATCGGAAAAAGTATTTTGATCCTTTTGGTAGAGGTAGTAGAATACCCTTTTTCATAAAAGATAATTGTATAATCACTACAATCGGACAATTAAATTTTTATAGATGGTTTTTCTCTAAAAATATTTATAATTATTGTGTTAAAAATCATACAACTATACAAGCTGAATTATTTCTAAATAAATCTACTAAAATTAAAAAGAAAAAAAATGATAACAGAGAACCAAAGCAATTGAATTTAATAAAAAAACAAATTAATTATATATATATGAATAATGTGAAGAATAGTAATATAACTGTATCATTTGATATATAAAATATATTAAGAGTATTTTACATTATAATATATTTTATAAAAATTGATTTTATTATTAATTAGATTATATATTTTATTATTATAAATGTCTACAAATGAAATATTTGAACAAGTACCAGAAATATCAACAAAAGTACCAGAAATATCAACAAAAGTAGCTGATGTATTATCAGAAGAACCAATTGATGAGGATGATATTGTCGAGCCAAAAGCTCTTAAACCTAAACAAACCTTATCTGAAATACATAATCAGATTCTTGATATTATTGGTAGTATACAAGATAATGATAAAGAGATTAAATCAATAGATAAAAAATATTCTGAAGATAAAAGAATTTGTTATAATGAAAAATCACGATTGCGAAAAACACTTGATGATTTGTTGAAACAATTTACACCAAGTTTTCATCGTCATATGGTGAAAACATCCAAGAAACGAAAGACTGGAAATAGTGGAAAAGGTGGTTTTAGCAAATTGGGACAAGTTCCAAAACAATTATGCGAATATCTTAAAATTGATGAGACTGTATTGTTATCAAGACCTCAAGTGACACATTTATTGCATGATAAATTTAAAGAAGATAAATTCAAAAATGGAAAAGTAATTACAATTACTTGTGATAATGCTGCCAGTCTCCTCGGTTGTGAAATTAATCATAAAATAGAATTTCACGAATTTCAAGGATTTATTAAAAAGTTTTATGATAGTGAAAAACAACCAACTACTGTTTAAAATATTCATTTAATATTTCTCTTTTATCAATAGAATCAATATAATTTAAATTCATTTTTAATATTAAATCAGTGTTATTAATAGTTTTTAATAATATTGACATTCCATCGCGAAAAGGTATCCATTGTTTTATATCAAAATTAATATTAATTATATCTATATTTATATCAACACCATATATAAACTCGTATAAATTAATAGAATGATTGTAATTAATTATATTAGATTCAATACTATAATTATTTGGAAAAATCAATTGAATTATTAGATGTCCGCTACTCTTGTTATTTATATCACCACCCATATTAAATACTATAAATCTGTATTTATTGTAAAAACAAAAATTATTAATTGTTTTAATATCAAAATATTTTCGATGTATTTTAATTTTTCGAATATTATTTTTAAGTAATTCTTCTATACTACATTTTAGTTCAATATTAATATTATTAACATTATATTGATGATATTTTAATGGTAATTTATCATAATATTCCGCCATAGACTCGTCCCAATTATCTATTTCACTGTCTGAACAATCGTTATGTTCTTGGAATGTTTTTTTTGGAGTAATATTATTATTAAAAAATGCAATTATATCATTAAAATTATAATTTTCAATGTTAGTAAAAATATCATTGCTTAAATTAAAAAATGATTTTATATTTGGATTATTTTTAAACCATTCTTCTAGAAAAACGATCAAAGTATCTTTAGTATCTGTATTCATTGTATTATATTTTATTCGACTATTTTCGTCAATTAAAATATTATATGCATAATTTATTTGTTGAAATTTGTTAACATCTCCATTTTTATCAGGATGATATATTTTTGCTAATTTATAATATGATTTTTTAATATCATTTGTACTACATGTTGGGTCTACTTGTAATATTTTATATAAATCCATGTGACTATCATATATTAGATACAAGTGCTTAAATAAACTATTTTTATCGTTTAATTAAAAAATGTTAATTTATATATTATATTAAATTATTATGAATAATGATAACAATGCCTTGATGAATGAATTAGTAATTTTAGAATCATTAACAAATATTTGTATTTTTAGAAAATATGAAAATATAAAAAAAAAAGGTTATAAATTAATAGATTATGATAAAATTAAAAATGAATGTAATAAATTTATTAAAAAAAAAATATATAATTTATCGATTGATATAAAACAAATGTCGTATAATACAATTAATATTGATAAACTAAAAAAAATTCAATCTGATGCATTAAATGATATAGATAATTTAAATAAAATTATCAATATAATTAATTATTATATAAAAAATAGTTCTTATCTTGAAATATATGAAAATTAATTAGATTTAACTAAATTATGTAAAATTGAATCTAATACATCATACTCTTTTGGGCCTGTATATGGCATAATTTTATCCCCTTCTTTAAATAAAATTGTTGGAAAACTATCTATTTTCATTTGTTCCATTTTATCACTATCCTTATTATAATCATAAGTTATAAAATTAAACTTTTTATTATATTTATTTTTTAATTGTTCCCACGATGATTTGAATCGTGTACAATGTCCACACCATTCAGCTTTGTATAATTGTATTTGTATTTTATCTTCTTGCGAATTACCTCCTCCCCTCATAGGAACAATGGTTGCCATTTTTTGTGTTAATAAATGATATTTAATTTTATATTTTAAATATTTTTGTTTAAATTCATCTTCAGAAAATGAACGATTATCTTTCATATCTCCCATATAAATATTATTAGAAAATATTTTTAGACTATTTTATATGAAATTTTAACCAGTTATAAATAGAATTCATTGCATCTTTATTTGTATCAATAAATAAATGATCTTCATTTTCTAATAGTATTATTTTTTTATTAAAAGAATTACATGTATTTATAAATTTTATAGTTGATTTATAACATGTTGTACCGTCTGTTTTAGAATGTATTGCCAATACATTTGATGTAAATTTATACGTATTTGATTCAATATATTTCATCATATAATATAATTCACGACCTGAACTTAATGAAATAGGATCGTTATTTGCAACTTTTATTATTTTTAATGATGGGAATATATATGATAAAGATATAATCGAATAAATATATAAATTAGAAGCTGTTACTACTGGACGCAACATTAGACCAAGTAATATAACTCCATTTATAATATTTTTATATTTGATAGTGTATATAATTGCTATAGCCCCACCCATTGATTCACTTAATATATAAATAGGTACATTTACATGCTTATTTTTAATATATTTTACAAGTACATGTAGATCATTTATATAATCATCGTATTTTTTTATTAAATGTATTTCTCCATCAGATTTACCGTGTCCACGTAAATCTAATCCATATGATATTATATTTAATTTATTAAAAAAATTAACTCGTCGTTCAAAATTAGTATTAGATGATACATCTTTTCTAAAACCATGTATGTGAATCAATATCCCTTTTGTATTTAAATGTTGTATACAGTCTGTAGTAATATTTAAATGAATGTCATTATCACTTGGTAATTTAAAATTATACATATTATATTATATTATAATATTTTTTTAACTATTTATAAAAAATTGAAGTATATATATAGTTTACAATTTTCAAAAATATACAATTTTAAAATGACTTCCGATAATGAAGATAATAAACAATACGACGATTGGTCAGATGACGACATTGATGATTTTCTATATAATGAAGGTAGTAGTAAAATAATAGGCGTCAAATTAACCGACACTGTAAAAAATATTAATAATGCCGATATATTAGAAGAATTGGAGCGACTCCTATTAGATGCTCCCCATAAGAAACAAATATGCATGTGTTATAAATCTCTACAAGATCGAGATGATTTCACAGCCCAAATCCATGCATTAAATAATAATAATGATAAAAAAACTACATTCACTATCGAACCCTCGTATTGGGTAGTATGTACTAAAATATAAGAATAATAATAATATATATTTATATATTATTATTTTGTTAATAATCTTTCAAAAATATTTTTACTTTAACCTATCATACGAGAGTTATTTCATTTTTAACATAATATAAAATATATGATTTATATATATATTTTTGTAAAAACATATCCATGTCTTCAATAACAGATATATTACTGTCATTAACAATAACCCATTTATTTATAATTTTATTTAAACCATAATAAATATAATGTCCTCCATGAAAATTACCAATATGAATAATACCTCCTTGTAACTCATAACCATGACGCCATTTTAATGGAATAATAACATCGTTATTATTTTTTTTCATCACATGATTAAATCGTTTTAATACTATTATAAGATTATTAGGCCACTTTGTTATTTCAATTCGTTTTCGCGCTTGTGTTTTATTATTACAACCATTGCACTGAAATGCATTTTCATTTTCTAATATTTCATCTGTTTTATATAATCGATAAGAATCTGATAGACTAGGTGAACAATTTAAATGTAATAATAAATCATTTTCAATATGAGAACTCGTGTGTAAACAAGACGGTACTTTACATTTTATATTAATATTTGTCTGTATTCCAAACATTTTATATAACATCTTATGACACGATTTATCTATTATATCAAAAAAAAATGTAATAAATTCAGAACTATCTTGTTGTAAAGATCCACTAAACATATTAGTATTTAGATCTATTATGTTTTTAATTTCAGTTGGATTAAAATATTTTTCCACATTTGTATTTTGTGAAACAACAGAATAATATTTTATAATATTTAAATTTATTTTATTAATTAATTCATATGATTTATTTGTATTTATTAATATACATAAATCATATGAATTAAATAATAATTGTAAAGCAGAATTCATATAACAACTATTGCCAATATTTTTAATTCCTTTCATATATATTTTATATATAATATTTCTTTAATACCTTCATAATTTTAACATGTCTAAAAAATTGATTATTTTATTATTTTATACTATATTTATTATTTATAATGTCAAATCAATATGAACAATTTAAAACGAATAAATCCAATACATCTGAAATGAACACTACGCCTAAATTCTCTGAACAATTAGAATCACTACTTGGTAGAAAAATTAGTGATATATTTGCAATGAAACCAAGTGATATCATACGGAGGTCAGTAGATGAATCACATACGAGTTCAACTACCGCTGATAAAAAAGATAATGAATCAGTTGGTAGCAATGAATCAGTTGAAGAAAGTGAATCAGTTGATAGCAATGAATCAGTTGGTAGCAATGAATCAGTTGAAGAAAGTGAATCAGACGGAGAGATTGAATCTATTGACATGAGTGAACCAGTAGATGTGAGTGAATCAGACAACGAGATTGAATCGAATACAGAGATTATAAATATTTTAAAAGATACTGATATGATAAATTTACTAAAAATAATTAAAACAAAACCACATTTATTAGATTATGCAAATAGTTATATTACTCATGGATCAATTAATACACAAATAAATTTTATACAAATAAATGATTTCAAATATATGGAACAATATGATTTATTGACTAAATATGAATTTAGTAGTTCTATATCTCAATATAAACTTGAAAATATCATAACACATTTTAAAGGTAATTTAAATATGGTGATTAGATATATTATAAATGAGGATTTATAATATATCTATGAACTCAAATAAAATCTTATATTTTACTAATATAGAAGAAAAAATAATTCAGAATGAAAGATTATTTGCTCATATCACAAATGCACCAAAAAATGAATATATATATATATATAAAAATTGAAATATTTATTTTATACTTTTTATAAGAATAGTATAATTATGTCAAAATCACCTATATCAAATAAACAACACCCGTCCGATTCTCATTATGCATCGCCAACAATTCGAGGGAATAATATATCTGGGATTCTTCAAATAATATCTAGTACTTCAGATAAAATAAAATACGCTATTCATCCACGCATTGATATAATAAAACAAATTGAACAAAAAATAAAAGATGGAAATCCATTAAATAGTACAGAAAAACTACAATACGAACATTATAAGAGTCGTCAAGAAGAAGAAATAAAAACAGATCTACTTTATATATCAAATGAAAATTATAAACTACAGACTCCAGAAGGTTTTAGTGTTAGAATTATAAATATGATAAATGAACAGTTACAAAAAATAACACAATCGGTTCATACAAACAAGCACTGGGAAAATATATACATTTTGCTTCGAAAACTAAAAGTACGTGGAAACTTGGAATATATTCAAAGCAATCCTGAATATAATAATATACTTGGCTGTGCGGAAAAAGTATATACAAATGGTATTCTTAATCTATTAAATGTTCAATTGACGGTAACAGCATCGATGGCACCGCCGTTGGGAATACTAGGAGCTTTTAATGCTCTAGACCCTTATCAGAAAGAATTCCTTGATAATATACAATGTGGTGAATCTGTTATGGTTAGTGCATCTACAGGAGGTGGGAAAACAGTACTTACACTATTTGGAATACACCGGTTTATTCAAGGACCAAACTCTTTTGGAATGTTTGTTGTACCGACCCCTATATTAGCATCACAGGCATTACAGGAACAAACTATATCATCCGCGTCTTTTTTAACATTGGATTCAATGTATGGGAACAATCCAGATGATGTATTTGCCCAGTGGGAAAAATCTCGAATACTAATTGTAACATACGAAGCGCTATTAAGGTATTTGTTACTAATTAGTGAATTTTTAAATAAAGATAAACGCCATATAATGATTGCTTTTGATGAAGTACATTGTCTTGGTGCAAGTAAACAATACATACCAGTATTTACAACATTAGTTGGTAATGATAACTTTCAATGTATTTTATTATCTGCAACTTTGGGCAATAAAGATGAGTTTCTTGAATGGTTAAATAAACAACGCCGTAAGCCTATCATATTTATCGAGAATATTAAAAGATATTTTAATAATACTATATATGTCCCTCAAAATCAAAAAGGAGTATGTAGTCTAAAAATAAATAATCCACTTGCACATGTTACCATTAATCAAATTAAAGAGGGGTCTATTTTATCTGGTATATTCCAGATTGTCCCAGCACATTTGGCTCAATTAATTGAAGAGATGAACAAAAATAACATGCCTGTAAAGGATATGGACACCATAGAGAAGGATAATCTACAACCACAAACGATTTTGTCTTTAGACAATATATATAAAATGTATTATGACATATTGAGATGGATGTGTGGTAATTTCACCGAACATTCATCTGATATTGCAAATGTTTTAAGTGCATTTAAGACTACCATGGTAGATAAGTCTAGTTTGTCCGATGTAATGAGTTTGTTAAGACCTCAAAAAAAACAAATAATTGTATTTACTGACACTGGAAAGAGTGTAATAAGTGAAGGGTATAAATTATTGGAATTTTTAGAAAAAGAAAATGAAATAAATAATCCAGATTCAGTAGAATCTGAACGTGCATATATTCGAGAAAAACAAGAGTATAATGATGCAATGGATGCAGCAAAAAAAGCAGGACCAAAGCAATTGGCTAAATACTTGCAGGAAAATCCACTACCTCAGCCATCTAAAATGAAATCTAAAGATGGATCGTTTGGACCCCCTATGCAATATGAAATAGATAACTTGGAAAAAGAGTTACCTCCATGTCGCGGCGAGCAGCATAAATTATTACGACTACTTTGCTATGGCATTGTTCTTTATGCACGACATGATCTACCAGAAAGATATTTGGATCTCGGGATGAAATTAGCATATCAGGGACAAGTACGAGTTGTTATTGCCACACATGATTTATCATTAGGTGTAAATGCCGCATTTCAATGGTGTGTGATTATGCCTCAAAATGACTTGACTCCTACAAAGATGCGACAAATGTCAGGTCGTGTTGGACGTCGTGGGATGGCAAATGAAGGAAATGTAATAGTGATGGATCCAACTGATGTTGAAAAGTTGAATGCCGATCCATCGAATCTATCTCCTAGTCCAATAGAACCATCACTTAATGCAATCGCATATATAAACTCGAGAACTGAGAAAGGTTTGGAAAATACTATTAAGCTACCACTTGATACAGAAGACCTAGATACTAATTTACGTGAAATGATGATACATAATATTACTGGTGGGTGGAATAGCATTGTATCCCCTTATCCAGACTTATGCGTCGCATTACATCCCATGTTTCACCAATGGAACTTTGTCACAATATGTTATCTACTAAATAATATTAACCAAGTGTTTTGTCATAAAGATCCAATAGAAGAACAAAATCAAATTGCACTTGCTGGAGTATTACTGAGCTGTACTGGGATATATAAAAAAAGTAAAAGCCCTATAAACTTCAATAGACCAAGTCCTTCTGATTTTTCACAACTTGTAGAAAAATCACGAAATGAATTGGATAAACTGAAGCTATTACCAATATTACAACCAGATGAAATTGACTGGACATTATACAATGTAATATTAGCAAATAAATTGTCTATAGTTCCAGCAGATAATAGAGATGAAATAAAAAAGCGATTATTCGAATTCACGAGTATTATCCAAATCATACAACATCATTTCACAGATGAGAAGAACAAAAAAATGTCGACATTATTCAGTAAATTGTACACACGACTATTATGGATTGATAAAATGTCTTCTCCTATATATGTAAATGATTCTTAATATAAAATAATTTTTAATAAAATAATATTATTTTATTAAAAATTATTTTATAATCTATTATATTATAAACCATGTCAACCAATTTATCAGGATCTGTTGGATACACATTATTAGAACTTAACAATACTCCAAATAATATGCATGTATTATTACTAGCTGATATTCACGATGGAATAAACTATTGTACTATGACTAATTCAGAAATGGTAGCAAGTTGGTTAAATAAAAAAAGTAATAATAATACTATATTATTAGAAGAAATTATACGTGAAAAATTTAAACTAACCCCATTGTGGCCTAATTCTCAACATACAAGTGAATTACAACAATTAAAAGAAACAAATGATAAAATTATTCCAATTGATATACGACCAATGTTAATACCTTTTTCGTGGGAATTAATTAATAAAACAACTGAAATAGGTAATATGAAACTAGTTGAATATATCGGTAAACTGGTAAATTTATTTAATAAAAAATCAGAATTTTATAATAAATATTTTAAACATAAAATTGATAAAATGATGTTAACACAATTAAATCTTAAAAAAAGTAAAGTATCTCCTTTAGTACATTATAATGAATTAAATATATTATTTAATAATTTTTTAGATACATATAAAAATAATATGAATGATTCTATTTATAATATAAAAACATCAAATATAAATATTTTATATAAAATTAATAATCTAATTAGTTTAATTATGGAATGGTATATAGTATTATTAATTCATGATAGTGATTATAAACATAGTATTATTCACATTGGATTAGCACATAGTAACCATATATTGGATATACTAATTATGGTATATAGATTTAAAATAATTGAACAAAAAGGAATAAATTTAATACAACAAATAAAATCAGATACACCAAGTGCATGCCTGATAATACCATCACATATTAATAATATGTATAATAATAAATATGGGATGATGCAGTATTATTCTTAATTAATATTATTTCTATTATTTCTATTTAATCAAGTTCTTGATTGCATTCTTTATTTGTGGATATGGTATGATTTTATTAAATGTTAATTTATAATACAATGAATGAGGTGTATATACTTTTTTCTGTTTCCAATTCCCGTAACTTCTTTCCAAATAATTTATTGAATTATTCGGAATATTTATTTCGATTGAATCATATATATTCCCATCTGGTAAATATAACTTAAATAATCCTTTTTTCAAAGGATATAATTCTTGTTCATAAAAATATTCATTCTTGAAAGCTTTTTCTGCATATTTAGAAGTATATATATATTTATTAGTATTTGGTTTTTTATCAATTATAAATATATCAATAAAAATATTATTAAATGCACTATTTAATACATGTATATTACGATCAGATGTCTTGATAAAATTATACCAATCTAATTCATTTTTTCTAAATACACAGTCTTTATTAATCTTCATAAACTCTTCCATAACTTTTATCATTTTTGATCTATCTTTCTCTACAACACATATATCAATATCATCATCCCATGGAATAAAACTATTATTATGACGATGATATCCAATTAATGTACCGCAACAAATAATATAATCTATTTTATTTTTATTTAATATATTTGTTAATGTTTTAAACAATACAAATAAATTATAGTGGTGTGCAAAATTAATATAATATTTACAATTAATTCCATTCATTACCTCCATTCTTTGTTTTTCATTACAATTTATATTTTTTATAATAAGTGTTCTGATAGATGCACTTGTTATATATATACAAATTATTATAATAATTATATAATAATATTTATATGACATATATAATATATTTATATTATATATATTATTTTCTAACTAATATTAAATGAGTAAAAATAATATATTTACCAAAGAAGATTATATGTCTGGAGATGGAATGATGACATCTATATGGGGACCACCTTTATGGCATGTACTTCATACAATTAGTTTTAATTATCCAGATAAACCTACAAAAGAAGATAAACAAAATTATTATAATTTTTTTAACAATGTAATATATATATTACCATGTAAATATTGTCGTGATAATTTACTAAAAAATTATAAAACTAATCCACTAAATAAAAGTAGATTTAAATCTCGTGACACATTATCAAGGTGGGTTTATTCATTGCATGAAACGATTAATAAAATGTTAGGTAAAAAATCAAACTTAACATTTGGTATGGTTAGAGAAAGATATGAACATTTTCGTTCAAGATGTTTAAATAAAACAGAGAAGATAGGTATGGGTGAGTTAGGATGTACCAAATCATTACATGGAATTAAAGGTAAATGTGTATTAAATATTGTACCTAATACCGCACAAATAAAATCGTTTAATATAGATCCCAAATGTAATATAAAATCAAGTTAAATTATTTTTACCTTAACTCGTAGTAATTCCATATTTTGTTATTAATTCATTTACTAGATTTATGTATTTAACTTCGGCTGTATATGTTGAATCTCCTTTATATTCTAACCACGAAGAGTGTTTCGTCATCTCCTTAAAATTAAACATACTAGGAGGAGGTGTATTATTATCTCCAACTGTTGCTTGTTTGTATAATCCATATAATATTTTCATTTCATTATTAGATGGTGTTGAAGAGAGTTTTTTTACTATATCAGATGCATTTATAAATTGTACTGAATTACTTGTCATATTATTATTATTATAATTGTTATATGTTTATATGAATAATTATAATAATTTAGTCTGAATCTGTTTCCAATTGCTTATCAATTGCAGCAATCTCAGCTGCAGTTAAATTCTGGTCTAATAAATTAGTATCTTCTGATTCATCCGATTCATCCGATTCATCTTCACTTTTAACAGGAATATTTTCCTTTGGTTGTTTTTTAACTTGACGTGTTTCTGGTTGAGGCATTCGCTGTTGAGGCATTTGCTGTTGTTGCATTTCTGGTTGAGGCATTCTCTGTTGTTGCATTTCTGGTTGAGGCATTCTCTGTTGTTGCATTTGTCCAGGTGATTGTTGGAATGATTCCCGCGAGTGTTGAGATGCCATTTGTGGAGGCATTTGTTGAGGCATTTGTTGAGGCATTTGTTGTGCCATTTGTTGTGCCATTTGTGGGTGCATTTGATGTGATGCCATGTGTTGGGATGCCATATGTAATGGAATAGCTTGTTTGTTTTGATCAGATTGCATTGATTGATATGACGGTATTTCATTCATATTAACCAAGACTGGTGTACCAGTATTATCTAATATAATTTTATAATTTTCATCAGCCTGTGATTTATTTTCATCGTTTATTGGTTTAATATCAGTATTATTAGATGTATTTGATTTTATTGATTTAGGTGATTTATTATATGATTTAAAATGAAAATACAGACAACCTATTAAAATTACTGCAACAATTGCCCATTTGAATTTTTTATGATTTATTATATTAATTATTTTATTTTTAATAGTAGATTTAGAAAATGATGTATCTTTTGATTTTACGGTACTATTTTCTGAAAAACTAGATGTTATATTTTCTGATTCACTTGTTGTGATAGATTCTAGAACTTTTTTAACTATTTTTTTGCTTGATTTTGCAGCTACTTGCTGAATAGATGAACTACTATTTGACATTAAAATATTAAATATTTTATATTTAATATTTAAACTAACATGATTTATTTTTATAAGAATAAATATTGATTTAAAAAATATATATTGTAAAGTATAATATTATTAGCTAAAAATGATAATAACCTATATTGTGAGAGATGGAACAATAAAATCTATCAAAGATAATAAATTAACTATTTTGTATCAAAAAGAAATTATAACGTCCTATAAAGGAAATCATGCAAGACCAAGTGGAATTAATAGTGACTGGCATAACGGAATTTCAATTTTTGAACTGTCGAATAATTAATGATATTATATACTCGATTAGACTATACTGATTAGATCGCCTTCTATTTTGCCTACTTCGACTCCCATAAGAACTCCCACTCCACTTCCCGCCTGCTCCTTGTTCGTCTGATGTATTTAAATCATCATTTTCATTATTTAATGTATTGTCCTTTTCTAACAATTCCATATCTTCTTCAATACCAGACTGTTTTATTATACCTGCCTGATCCTCTGGAGACATTTCTATTACAATCTGTTCAATATTAGTGACTTTAATATGCTTTATTATTTTATAATCTTTCAAAACTAATCCTGATTTATTAATTATTAAATATGATAATCCGTTTAATATATCAATTGTTTTCATTTTTTCAGATAATATATTTAGACTTTCTTCATTGTCCATATTAATATTTGTTGGTAATGTGTATATAGTTTGTGCAAATTTTTTACCTAGATCTTTCTTAAAATCATTGCTATCAAGCTTTTTTTCAATATTAGCATCATCTGTTTTAGTGTTCGCCTTAATTTGTTTTACTATTACTGCTTTGGTGCTTTTATTTTTTAATATTTTATCTATTATAAACATTTTAAATTTAGAATAATTTAAATGTTTTATTTTTTTTTTATTATTTGATAAAAAAAATGGATTTCCTAATTCTTTCCTTAAAAAAGACATTTTAACAGATTCACCTTCTTTTAATTCATCTATAATTGTTTTATCAGTTATAATTGGGTCATAAAAAACAATAAATTTACCTTTATACGGTAGCCCACCCACTTGGTAAATTTTTTGTAATTCAGTATATTTAGTTTTATATTTTAAATATTTATTAAAATACACATCATCTGTATTCTGAGAAATAAATGTATTAGTTGCCATATATATATATATATATATATTAAATTATTCATAATTATATTTATGACCATTTTATACATTCACATCCTCATTTAAGTGCAAGATAAATGAAGGTATGTTATCATTTACATAGCTGTTTCCACCAAGTTATCTAGTTATTTCTCTCCTCACGCCAATAATTTTTTAATGTCTGGTGAAATTCCCAAGGTATTATTCGCATAATCTAACGGTGTCCTACCAATCGCATTACGATTACGAGTATATTTTGGAGGAAAATCTAGTATATTTTTAGCGTGTTGTCCCCCCATTCTTGTCATCAAACTTTTTATTACGTCTAGTGAAATATTTGGGATTGCTGCTGCATAATGCAATGGAGTTTTACCCTCATTATCTTGCATTATTTTAGCATTTTCTCCCTCCAGATCTGATGCCAATTCTTGTATAATTTCTGGTTTAATTTCTGGTTTAATATTTTTATTATTCACCGCTAAATGTAACGGCGTTCTACAACCCTCTTTATCTTTCATTATTTTCGCATTTTTTCCCTCATCTCCTGACGACAATACTCATATAATAGCTCGTGTAATATTTGGGTTTGTCACCGCATAATGTAATGGTGTCCAACTATTATTATCTATCATACTTTTAGCGTACCCGTCCACACCTTTCACCAAATTTTTTATAAAATCTAGTGAAATATTTATATTTTGCGCTTGTTCACCCTCCTCTCCTTCCATCAATATATTTATAATATTTAGTGAAATTTGTGAGTTATTTAGTAGTGCAATCTGTGAGTTTTCCGCCGCTAAATGTAACGGCGTTTTATTCTTCTTATCTTTCATAATTTTTGCTTTCATCCCCTCTCCTTCTACCAATAGTTTTACAATTTCTACATACTCACCTAGTGTAATATTTTTGTTTTCCGCCGCTAAATGTAACGGCGTTCTACCCATATTATCTTTCCACATTTTACCTTCATCCGATTTAGATTTTCCTAAAAACTCTTTAAAATTATTTATTTCTTTATCCTTCATACCATTAAGATATTTGACAAGTGTATGGTAAACATACTCTTTTGATTTACCAAATCCTCCTTGTATATTGTTTATAATTTCAATTGGTTCTCCATTTTCCGCCGATAAATGTAATGACATAATGCAAGGATCATCTAAATCTCTAGATAGATTTAATTTGTTAAAATTGGAATTATTTAAATGTTTTATTTTTTGTAATTCAATATAGTTAGTTTTATATTTTAAATATTTATTAAAATATATATCATCTGTATTCTGAGAAATAAATGTATTAGTTGACATATATATATTAGAAATTAATATAAAAGTTGGATATATATATATATATAATGAGTATAAATCGAAAACGAAAATATATACATGAAATAGATTGGACTAAAATGATATCTGCATCTAGTGTAAGAAATTATATGTTGGATGATCCATTGATAGATTGGTGTAAATATTATAATATTACAAAAATAACAACCAAGCCAAATCAAACACATCAACCTTCACATGCTTTACATTTACCACAGTCGCATAGTGAATTTATTATGAATGAAGGAAATAAATTTGAACAAAATGTATATAATTATTTAAAAACTAAATATAATAACCGTATTGTAAAAGTGGCAGAATCATATGAAGCTAGATCAATAGAGAAATCATACTCTACTATTGAATTAATGAAACAAGGAGTTGATATTATTTATCAAGGTGTTATACATGATAATACAAATATGTTATATGGATGTCCAGATTTGATGGTTCGTTCTGATAAAATAAATGAATTGTTCAATATATTGAATAAAGAAAGTTCTATACCATCATCTAATTTAAATACACCGTTTCATTATTTGATCATAGATATAAAACATTCTATGTTACATTTTTCACATGATAAAATACATTTATTGAATATTAATTCAGTCCCAGCATACAAAGGACAGTTATTAATATATAATACAATACTTGGTACTATACAAGGGTATAAACCTGATTGTAGTTATATTCTAGGTAAAAAATGGTTAAATTCTGATAATGACCATATTATTAATTTAGGAACAATTAATTATAGTAATTATGACAAAGATTATATAGTAAAAGTAAATAATGCAATTGAATGGATAACAAATATGCGACAAAATGGACATACATGGAAATTACTACCAAAACCATCAGTGTCTGAATTATATCCAAATATGAAAAATAATAAAGATTATCCATATAATAAATTAAAAATAGATTTGAGTAAAAAAATTAAAGAAATAACATGTTTATGGAATTGTGGTATAAAAAAACGCAAGATAGCTCATAGTAATAAAATTTATAATTGGAATAATAAAAGATGTAAATCGATTAATATGGGATTTAATAAAACCAATACAAGTGATACACTTGATAATATATTAAAACTTAATCAAAAGAAAAAAACATATATTCGTTTAGATGATTTATTAAAGACTGATGAATGGAGAACACATGGATCAAATACAATGGAAATTTATATTGATTTTGAAACAATTAATAACAATATAGGACAGGTAACAGAAGATGTTGAAGCAAATGATTTTATATTTATGATTGGTATAGGATGGGAAGAAAATAAACAATGGGTATTTAAAACCTTTATTTTAGAAGAAATGACCAATATGAGTGAATATATAATGATAAAAGAAATGTGGGACTATATTACTCTGAAAAAAACAGAATTAAATTATACTAGATCGTGTTTTATTCATTGGACAAATGCCGAAGTATCATTTTATAATAAATTTTTACAAAAGCATGATACTCGTACACTGGAACACGATAATATATGTAATATAAATCAATGTAATTTTTATGATTTACATAATTTATTTTTGAAAAACAATATAATTGTAAAAGGAGCATTAGATTTCAAACTGAAAAGTATTGCTGGTGGGATGTATAGTAATAGATTAATTAAATCATCGTGGGATAAAAAAAATCCATGTATGAATGGATTAGATGCAATGTTTTTTGCATATAATATGTATAAACTAAATACAAAAATTAATATATTTGATAAAACAATTCAAAATATAGTAAAATACAATGAAATAGATTGTAAAGTTATGTGGGAAATTTACAAATATCTTTGTCAGAATTAATTTATATTTAAACTATTCTTGTTAATATTTAATAATAAAATAAATGGGATTTGATAAATTATTGTCATTTTTTACAAAGAATTTACAATCTAATATAGTTGATGATTTATATAATAAACCAGTCGTTGTTGCGAATCATTTGTATTTTGATATGAATTTTATTATATATAACAGTATTTCTAATATCGAGGTAGATATAAATAATATATATATGTTATTATTTGCTTTACCATATACTGATATAAATGTAATTGAAAATAAATTAAATATTATATTTAATTCATTTCATTGGGATAAAATAATAAAAAGTAATAATATTTGTTTTCAAGATATATTAGATGGTGATAATATAACAAATATATTAGATAGATTTAAAAAAATTATAGATACATATATTAATGATTTATTATATTGGAATATATATAATAGTTTATTAAAAAGTATAACAAATAATCATGTAATACAGTTTATTCAAACAATTAATTTATTTTTTGATGGCATACCTACATTTGGTAAAATAGTTGAACAACGGAGACGTCGGATGAAATATTATATTGATTCTAAAAATCGTAAAAAATTATTTAAAAAACATTTTGACACTATATTATCAAATATAGTTACTGAACACGGTATAACATATGATTATTTTAATTGGTTAGAATATTTATATTCTTTTGGTAAATCACTTGGACCGCATAGTGATATAATGATATTATTAGGTGATTTTTGTGCTAATAACTTGAAAGAAGAATTTCCAAATAGTAAGATTTATCTAAATAACAGTACTATTGACGGTGAATCTGATTATAAAATATTCAAACATATGAAAGATAATAAAGTTGACTGCAATGTAGTTATTCATTCATGTGATTCTGATTTTGTTTTTATGATAATTTGGTATCAATTACTATCAAATATGAATAATGTTGATATAAATGTAATGATGATAAATTATATTAAAACATATAATAACGATAGTAATATAACTATACCTTGTTTATATAATACTATAATAAGTGGAAAAAAAATAATTAATTTATTATTAGATAAATATAATACAATTAATTCTATTAATAACGAAGATATTACACTGATTAATATAAATATTATTTTTGATTTATTATTTATTTTATTAATGTTTGGAAATGATATACTACCTCCTTCTTATGAACTTGGATCTGAATTAAATTTAAAATTATTATTTGAAACACATTATGAATTGTATACTTGTAATAATTTTGTAATAAATTTAAACAGTGTAAATATTTTAAATTTTACAAATCTGTCAAAATGGTTGGTATCGATTAAAAAAAGGAGATCATTTAGTATTATTATTCTAAGTAGATTTTATCGTTTACCATATAACTATATTGTAAATATGACCGATAAGTATGATCTTGATGAAATAATTAGTAATATATTAATTCCGTATCATATTGCACAAATTAAAAATGAATCTATTAGTATGACCCAGACTGATATGAACCAGACTGATATGAACCAGACTGATATGAACCAGACTGATATGAACCAGACTGATATGACCCAGATTGATAATATGGATTTTAGAAAAACATTAACATCATCTGTTGAATTAACTGAGAATTATAATTTAAATGAATATATTGATGTTATGAATAAAAGAGATTGTGGTCTAATAAGATTTGAACATGGTTATGACATAAATAATAATTCATATCAAACTTTATATAATAATATAATTCATCAGGCATGTAGTGAAACATTAGATGAATTTAATAGACCTTATAAAATATTTTTTGATAATATAATGAATGCTACTACAAGTTATAGTGAATTAACAGAAAATACAAATGTTAAAGAATATTTAGAATTATTGATATATATGAGTCAAATATTTTTTTATAATTTTGATTTATATACACCATATTCTTTATTTTGTTATAGTGACATGGTCGCTCCTTCAATTGACATGATTGTGTCTTATATTGCAACTAATAATATGAATGAACTTCAGCAATCCTGTTATAATAATTTTAATAATAAAATAACATATTTTAATTTAATTTCTCATCATTTATTTATTACACCATATTTATTAGATAGTACCTATATTGACAGTATCAAGGATGATATAGAACATATTGAAAGTTTATTAAATGTAATAAGCAATAATATTCCCGGTATATGGTATAAAGAATCTGAATCATTTATTTTAAAAAAAATAGATCCAGTTAAATTTATAACTATTACAAATGATATGATTAAATTATATAAAGATAATCTAATAAATATTATTTTTAAAAAATCATCTCATTTATTAAAATAATAATATATTATAATAATATATTATAATATAATGAGTAATATTATAGAAATTCCATTAAATGAAATAAGAAAATTCAAATCAGGTATATTACATAATAATTTAAAATATGTTATTATTCAAGATAAAACAGAAGATTATGCCAATGTTTCATTATCTGTTAATATTGGGTCATTAGATGATCCTGTTGAATATATGGGATTAGCTCATTTTTTAGAACACATGTTATTTTTAGGTAGCGATATGTTCCCAAAAGAAAGTTATTTCGATGAAATATTAAAACAATCAGGTGGTTCTAGTAATGCATATACATCAGCATATGAAACTGTTTATTATTTTAAAATACTTGATAATAATTTGGATAATTTTTATACATCAATAAATATTTTCTCGCGATTTTTTATTGATCCAAAATTTAATGAATCATCTATTGAAAGAGAAATAAATGCTATTAATTCAGAACATTTAAAAAATACAAACAATGATTCGTGGTTTATTTTTCAAGTTATATATAATTTATCAGATAAAGATAGTGGTATTAATAGATTTTCAACTGGAAATCTAAAAACTTTGGGAAATGACATGGATGCATTAAGGACTAGAATGAAACAATTTTACAATGATTATTATTGTTCAAATAATATGTGTTTAACTATTCAATCAAGTCATGATATCAATATAGTTGAAAAAATGATTATTAAATTGTTTTCACTAGTACCGAATACAGTTGCAAAAGATCGTGGGATTGTTAAACTAAATAAATATAAACTGAAACAAATTGAATATCAAATAATTCCAACAAATGATGTAAATGAAATTATTTATTTTTGGGAGATTCCCTCATTTTTTTCATTTATTAATAATAATGTGCTAAAAGTTATTCATACTATTATTCAATATAATGGGATTGATAATTTACAATATGTTTTAACACGTAAAGGATTGGCAAATTCAGTAGAGTCTGACTCGATGGACGAAGGTCTTTATATTATACGAATTACAATATGTAAATCAAAAATAACACTTACTGACCAAATTGCACAAATTAATACAATTGTACAATATTATATGAATATTTTTTTACAATCATTGTCATTGGAAAAAGTATACGAGTATGTTAAAAATAAAATGGAATTAAATTATTTATTCAATATAAAAGAATCTAATGAATCGTTAGTAAATGATATTGCAAGTAATTTACATTATTATGATATTAGAAATATATATAAAGGTAGTAATGTAATAATTTATCCGGATATTAATTTATTAAAAAAGGTGATACAAATGTTACATTTTTCAAAATCAAATATAATTTACATTTCACAGAAAATTATAGATCCAAGTATGGTTAAACAATTTATTAAAGATAAATATTATTTTAAAAAATATGGTAAATTGAATAAATCTTTAATTGTCTCACCTTCCTCATCAACAGGATTAAATAATCTATTTTCAATTAAAATAGACAAAACAATGTTAAATATTAATCCAGTGATTATTAAAAATTTAGATCAATACAACATACCAACACTTGTTATCAAAAATAATTGGTACGGAGGGACAAGCAAGTTTAAAGAACCGTTTGTATTTGGTTTTATTTATTTATCACATGAAAGATTATTCAATACAATAAAAGATATTACATTAACTGAAATTGCATGTAATATATTAAACCAATATTTATCTGAAATATATGCAGACAAATTTGAATTAGGATTTAATGCTAGATTAAACTTGTGTACTACAACTGGTATAATTATATTATTTGTAATGGCATATAATTCCTCATATACTTTATTTTTTAATCAAATACTAAAAGATATAAAACTGATTCGTCCTGAACAGGTTGTCATTCACAATATAATAGAACAATTAAAAGAAAACTTGTTAAATATAAACAATATATCTCCATGGGATTATAGTACATATATAATTGGTTTGCACCAAAATGTTTATTCATATGACAAAATAAAAATACTTGAATATATAAAAATATTAATGAAATCTAATTATATTAATATGATTAAAAAAAGAATAAAGCGAATATCAAGAATGTATAAATTGTCTGTAATAAATTTTGTATATGGTAATATAAATAGAATAAATATTCCTATAATTAAATCAACTATAAAATTAACTAAAATACCCATACAAAAGACATTACATGATATTATAGCAAAACATCCTAATATGGATGAAAAAAACAAAATAGTTATGATAATATTTCCGGGTGGTATTTTCTCACCATATAATGGTGCTAAATTAACTATATTATCATTATTATTAAAACAACCTACTTTTGATCAATTAAGAACAATACATCAATTAGGATATTTGGTAAATAGCTCACTTCAGTTGGTTAACAATAATTATAAAATATCAATAAAGGTTCAATCTAGTTTAGATATAAATATAGTTGAACAAAAAATGAACGACTATATAAAGTGGTTTGAAGATTATCTACATAAGCTGGACATGAAAGAGTTTAATAAAATTAAAGTCTCTGTAAAAGGAATATTATTATCCAAACCAAGTAATATAGTCGAATTAATAAATAAATATACTGATGAAATTAAATATAGAACTTTTATATTTAATAGAAATGAATTAATTGTAGATCAAATAGATGCAATTACATTAGAGACAATTGTTCAATTATATAAAAGTTTAATTAAAAAAAAAGTGGTTATAAAAATTATTTAAGATCAACGAAATTCGGTTGATGTAGGCGAATAACTAGTAGATGAATAACCAGTTGGTGTTGCACCTAATATAAGTTGTGATGATTTATTTTGCATTTCATTGCAAAATATAGATATGATAAGTACAATTAATAACAGAATTAATATAAACATAATAAATCTCTTTTTGTTAGATTGGTTCTTTTTTTTACATTGCGATTCAGTATTTCCGACAGTTTGGGAATCCATATAAATAAACTAGATTTTAATAAATAAAAAATAAAATATTTTATACATATTATTTTTTATATATTTTTATACATTTTCTATATATATTTATTTTATACATTCTAATTCTTCTTTTTTTTTATACACATTTCTATTATAAAATAAACTACAATCTATAGCCATTTCTTTTAAGATTTTTTCAAATTGAGATATTAATTCATGTTTTTTATTAGCATTTAACCAAATATACATATCTGTCGTTTGTTCTTTTGGATAAGTTGAGACATATAAATATATTTCAACCAGTCGTTTATCGACAGGCATATCTTTATGTGAACAAAACCGAACAGCTCTTCCAATAATTTGGAATATTCTGCTCATATTCCAATATGGTTCCATTATATGAACTTGTTGAACACGAAGTAAGCTAACACCTTCTTTAATAGACGGTGATCCTAATATAATTTTTATTAAAGATCCATTCATATTTTGTTTGTTATTAAAAATATGTTTCGTTTGTTCTTTTATGCAAGATGTTTCATCTCCTGACCATACAGCAAATCTTTTTTTACCAACCCCTGTATCTCGATAATTTGTATAACCATTATATTCTAAATATTGGATAAATGATTTTATTCCCCCTATTTCTTTAAAATTGCTATACACAAATGTTGGTCCATCTGCCTTGGAAATTTTATTTAATATTCTATAAAATTTCTTAGAATATTTCATTATATTTTTTTTCTTTAAATTTACACCAGCTAGTGACGTAAACCCTTTCATATCGATTCTTTTATTTGGAAATGCAATGTTTGATATTAATCTAGGACCTAGTAAAAAATCATTTGGTAATTTTAATATATCACGACCCATGAAATTCCCCTGTTCTTCGGTATCTAAAATAGTCCGATAACTTTTATATTGGAATGGTTCCATTTTACATTTAACTAATTTAAATATAGTTTTTGGGAAACTACGAGGTTCAGCTCCTCTATAATATGATATAATATTTGGAATATATAATTTAAACTTATCCTCATTAATTAAATTATATTCTATATTATTTTTATGTACTGTTGTTTTTATAAAGGTTGAATTAAAATCATTACCAATTGGTAAATCTTTTTTTAATTTTAATAAATTTAATGTTAATGCGATTTCTTCTGGTTTATTAAACATAGGTGTTGCACTTAATAAAATGATACGTGTTTTTTCATCAGATTTGTCTATTACTTTTTTTAAATGTAAATAAAAAGTACCACTTTCTGATATCATATTTTGAACTTCATCAATAACAAGTAATGTATTTATTAATTTAATTTTATTATTTTTGCATAGATCAACAAACACATGATAACTATAAATTTTATAATATTTATTTATTTTTTTATCCGATTCTTTTATAATTTGTTTATATATTTTATTTGTAGATTCTAATGTTTTTAATTTTAATCTATCCTCATTACTAATGTATTTATTATCAGCACAACCATTTCGTAATTCATCTCTAAAATTACCAATTAATGATGCAGGTAGAAGAATAACAATTTTCATCTTGTGGACAAATTCTTCACATATAGATATAGCCGAACATGTTTTTCCAGATCCAATCATGTGATATATCAATAAACCTTTATTAGATAATCTACTTTTAAAATAATCTCGAAGAAATAATTGCTGTGGTTGTTTTTTAAATTCTTTAGGTAAACAAATGTCTGTCATTGTAGCAGTTGATTTAGGTAATTTATATTTCCTAAATTCATCATTAATCTTTTTATAATTTATCATTTATTACAATAATATAGAAATAAATGTATAATATATTATAAAAAATTGAATTAAACATTTATTTATATTTTATTATAAGATTAATAATGACCGATGTTATAATTCACTCTCTCGAATCATCTTCTATTAAACAATACATTGATAGTATTGTTTATCCAGAAGATATATATAAATATGTAGCAGAATCTAATATCAAAAGAGTTGAAGATAAAGATATATTATATATTATTGATTCATATTTACAGGCAATTAAGATTCCTGAATATGAATATAAAAATAATAATAAAATAAAATATTTAACTCAAATTAATTCATTATTTAATAATATTGTAATAGTATCATTTGACTGTAATCAAAAATATTATTTTTTCTTAGAACATGTAGTAACAACAACAAATGTTCAAACTATATTAGATCCAATAAAATTAAATTATTATACAGATGATTCTATACATTGTTTATTAAACTTGGCAGTTGAAAAAGGAACTTTTCCAATAGTGTATTATTTATACAATTTTATATTAAATAAAAATAAAACTTATTTCACAAAAAGTGATGAAATTTCATTATTATCAACGTGTTTCAGGAATAGTGATAATAGAATTTATAAATACTTTCTCCAACTAGTAACATGTACAACTAATACATTTATTAATATTGACAATCTATTAATTGAGGATATTATAATAAATATATTTAGTAACCACATTCCTAGTAAATATATTTTACGTAGACTAAAAGATCTTTCGGGTATTATATGTTTGGAAAAGTATATTAATGAATTAATTAACTTGTCGTATTTTAAATATCAATTAGTTAATAAAGGCGATTATAATTTAGTTAGTAAAATTATTAAATATTATTATACATCAACTGAATTATCAATAAACAGTATTAATATAATAATATCACATATAATAAATACTTTTAGTGAATCTGAACATATCGTATCAGATAAAATAATATATATTAATGATTTGTTAAAAACGTGTAAAGAAAAAAATATATTATTTATAACAGTATATTGTTACACTTTTAACACATTTGGATTAAAATTACAATATAATAATTCAAAAGAACACATAGATAATGTGCCCACAAATGAACTATTATTAGATTTATTAAACATTTACCCTGAATGTATTATAGAAAACCCTAGTGTATTATTGGATATCATCAAACTGTATTCGAATAATGATTTATTAAATAATATTACTAGTTATAATTGTCATGCTATTATCGCAAGAATGCCATTTGTAACATATTTTACTTCTGATTTATTACGACCACAAGTAATTACACAACTTAACAAATGTTTATTATTTTTACGTATTTATATTAGAAAAAACAAAAAGAAAAAACAAAATATACAACGACTAACATTTTTACCAATAATAAATGAAATGAAATCTATCAAACCATCTAATTTATTACCAATATTTAAACACGGGACTAATTTTTTTCGAAATAATCTATGTTTATTCAATCAAATACCTCCATACCATATAATGCCTGGGCAATTAAATCAGATGGAATCTAATTCATATTATTTGAAAGAAAAAGTAGACGGTATATTAGTAAATAATTTACCTAAACATATAGATCCACCTATTAATATAAAAGATGTAAATTCTATTAAAGCGGAATATATAGAAGAATTAGATTTATATTTAATATTTGATATAAATATTCCTGCTACGATTGAAGATAGATATCATTATTTACGAAAATTACATTATTCTACAAAAGATATTATTGAACCAATTATTAATACAATGGATGAATTAAAAATTGCAATTATTAATGAAAATGATAATTTATTACAGTTTTTAAAGAAACCATACACAACATATAGATGGTATCCAAAAGCAGCATGGAAAATAAATAATCATTTTAATATGATACAAGATTATAATGAAATATTAAATAACAATCATGTAAAAATACATAGCGTTATACCGACTGATGGATTTATAATAACACCATTTAATGGTAATAGAGAAATAAAATTAAAACCTAAAAATTTGTTAACAATAGATTTATTATTTAAAAATAATAAATGGTTGGATAAAGAAGGCAATAAATGGAATCATATTGTTAAAACAGACCCAAGTATGGATTATAATAATATGATTTGGAGGTGTTACCCAGTTTGTGATGAAAATAATCTATATATACCAACTGATATTAGATCAGATAAAATAAAACCTAATTCTCATCAAATAATTACAAATATTATAAAATTATCAACAACTATCTTCAATATATCATATCCAATAATATATAGAAATATGAAAACATCTACATCTACATATTCAATAGAATGGAATCAAATTGTAAAAAAAAATAATCAAAATATTATTAAAATGATAAAAAAATTACAATGTAATCATGTATTAGATTTAGGATGCGGTAATGGTAAATTATTAGATTTTATATCTTGTAAAAAATATCATGGGATAGATCTAGATGTAAATATGTTAGCGAAAGCATATACTAAATATAATATGAAAGAAGATATACAATTTAGTAATTTAAATTTAGGAACTGAACTTTCAGGCGAAAATATAGGTGATAATATATTTGATACTATAGTAGCGATAAATAGTTTGCAATATTTTTCAACTAGCTTATTTTGGAAAAAATTAAATACAATTACTCGAAAGAATAGTAAGTTCTTATTTAATTTAGTTAATATAACTAACAATACAGTTTACCATTTCAATAAAATTAAATCATATATAGAAAGAAATGATAATTTCGTCAAATATTATTTTGATACAATACATACTAATGAAATGACTGAACCGTATATTGATAATATTAATACAGTGTTGGAAACATATGGTTGGAAAATTATTGAGGAATATAGTAATGTATCACATGAGGGGGATAATAGTATTACCATATTAACCGATTGTTATAAATGGTATATAGCAATTCGTTTATAATATTATTTTAGGTTGATTACATCAAAAAAATTGGTTTATTTTATATATAATAATATATATTATATATAATAATAATGAAAGATATTTTAATTGTTTTAATTATATCAATTATATTTTATTTTATATTTTTTAATAAAAACTATATTCAATCAGAAAATATGCAAAATACAGAAGTACATACAAATAATGATTATAATATTTAATACATTTTATTTTGATTCACACCTTTATAACCTACATAAAAACCAGTTATTGCCATTACAAAATAAGGAATACCTACTAACAACCATGCAATAGTATATTCTCCTTTTGTACAAAACCATTCTAATATTTTAAACATAATTATAGCAATTAATATATAAATAATACTATTGAATAATAAATAATTTGCAACTGCACTATCTCCTTTTATAGTCGCACCAAATGTAGTTGATAATAATATTATAATAGACATAATTGCAGGTATAATATAAACAAGGGGTTGTATACAATTGTTATTACATTTTAGATAATTTTCTAACATATATATCACTATAGAAAATAATTTTATAGTTTTATTTCTCAATTGTTTTATAATATGATTAATAATATTATTATAAAACAAATATTTAATAGAACAATAGATTTGAAAACAAAAAAACAAAAAGAAGAATTATCACATTATACTGATTTTATACCAATGTATGATATTTACACAGATTCAATTTATCCCATATCAAGTGAACAATTAAATTTTCGTTTATTAACATGCCATTATCGTTTTATTACAGATGAAGTTAAACAATGGATTATAAATAAATTAGAAGATATAAACAAATTAATACAAACAAATACAGATGAAATAAAACACACAACTTTTATTGAAAAAAAACAAAAATATATTAATAATATTGGAATTATTAATAATTACGATTTAAATATATTAGAAAAAACATCATATGAAACATTGTATAGATATTCACCTGATCTGGGTTTATCAATTTCAATATGCAAGCGAAATAGTTTTAATCCATTTATAACTCATTTAACTCCATATTATACTAAAATTGAATTGATACGATTAGGAATGAATAATAAATTGATTAAACACATTGATACTTCGAATTTAATAGATAAAAAATTACATTTCAGTATTTGTAAAAAAGTATATAAGAATGACATATCATATTTAACTATTTTAGATCATATGAACAATATTATAAATAATAATTGCATTGGGTGGATACAATATTATTCAATGACAGGTAGTTATATATTTAATAAAATACTGCGAGAATCTTTACCAATTAATCAATATATGTATAATGGATTATCTAAAATTATCGATACAATAAATAAGTGTACTCTTCCTCGGGATTATTATTTTTATAGATTTGTATGGGACGATGATTATATAAATAAATTAAAAATAGGAGATGTATTTACTGATAATGGATTTATTTCAACTACCAGAGATCCATTTTATTCACCAGGTATAAAAAAAGATTTTGGGCTAATATTAGTGCGTATTAATATACCAAAAAATACAAAAGGGATTGGGATACTTTTAGAAAATTTTAGTTTGTTTCCAAAAGAAGAAGAATTTTTAATAATGCCTTATACCAAATTAAAATTAATTTCAAAAAATACAAATACTACATATTATCATACTAATGAAGCATTTGAAAAATTAATAAAAAAAAGATATGAATTTAAAATAATTGATAATATAATTAATAAACAAAAATTTAATATATTGGATGATAATAATATACCATCAATTAATATAGAAACATTAAAAATAGATGCAATTGATCGATATACTTTATTTACTCAATTTAAAAAAAAATGCGATGAATATGGGCAATATATCTATAAAAATCATATATTTATTACTGAATTTTTTGATTCAACTACTTCATATCAAAATTTATATTATAATAAAACTAAAGATGGTATGATTCATACATGTTATATTAATGGTAATCCTATTTTGACAATTGAATTGGGGGAACAAATTATAATAAATTATCTTAAAAGTAAATGTTATTACGATAATAATTCACATATAGATAATATACCAACGGATGAATTAAATGATATTATTTCAATGTACTGTAAATTATTTGGTTATAAAAATGCTGTAATATATTTTGAATATAATAATTTTACAGAATTTAAAGATAATTATACAGAAAATAAAGAATATTTATCAACAAATTTATACTGTAAAACATTATATGATTATATTAAAAATAAAAATACATTCAAAACTATAAACTATTATACATTTAATTATGGATTTTGGAAGATTGACAAAATAATTAAAATGACTGTACCAAAAGAGATTATGAAAAAATTACCTGATAGTATAAAACATAATATATCGTGGGGTGAATTATTTATAGAGATTATTGAAAAACATTTTATATTTTATAAAAGAATGGAAGAATGGTTTAATATGTATCATGATAATTTATTTAAAAATACCTTTTATCAATTTAATCCAATTGTATACTTGAAAAAATTTGGATATATTATTTCAGATATACCATCATTTGACCACATTAATACGCGCGATAGAGGTGATATGTTTAGAATTATTTATAATGAGACTGCTAGAAGAATATAATAATATACTTTTGTTAAAAGATAATTCTAAAAAATATAAATCCAAATAATATACCACCTATTATATCACTTGGATAATGAACGCCTAAAAAGATTCGACTAAATCCAACTAATATAGCTAATATATTAAATATATATTCACGTGGAAATTTAGATAACATTAATAACGAAATTATAGTTGCACTAAATGTATGCCCACTCGGAAATGAGTATTTATTTGTTGTAGTTAGATGTTCTTTATGACTATAATTTATAATAGTATTACTAAAATGATAAGGTCGTTTGCGTTTGAATATTAGTTTCAACCCCATTGCCATATTACATGCAATAAATATTAATACAACTTCTTTCAAAGTAATTATATTATACACAAATAATATAAATATGATTAATATAAAACCTCCAGTATTGAATGGACTTGATATTAGTTTCATTTGTTTAGATAAATTAAATTTTTGAATATATTCCATTAATTTTATTTCATCAAATATCATAGTTATAATTAATAATAATATTATTATATATATTTTCTAACGATATATAATAATGATCTCATATTTTATATCAATAATCATTATAATTATTTGTATTGAAATTTATTTTAGATACTATGATATAAATAACAAAACAACAATTATATCAGAACCTTGGGATAAAATAGTTGTTGAAAAAAATAGAAATAAATATTATATTAAAATTAATAATTTTAATTTAACTAAATATAATGACTGGAAAAAAAATTTAATTAAAATAGATTATGATATATATAATAAATATTTAATTATTAAATGCAAGAATGAAGAATACGCATTAGCTGTTGCAAATTTATTTATAAGTAATATGAATGACAAAATTGAATTAAATTATATAATAGAAAATGATATGATAAATATCTCCTATATTGAAATAACTAATGACAAATCTAGTAAATATAAATTAATTGAATTAATTAAAAATGGATTAGAATATAATGATACATATGATACACGTGATACATATGATACACGTGATACATATGATACACGTTTATCAGAAGAATTATCTAATATAGATGAAATAAATCATCAAACAAAACAATTTGAAAACATACAAAATGATAATATGCAAAATAATGATATTCAAAATGATGATATGCAAAATGATAATATGCAAAATGATAATATGCAAAATGATAATATGCAAAATGATAATATGCAAAATAAAGTAGATGATACTATTTTGTATAATGTACCAAAACCAATTGAAAATATAATAAAACCATATTCGTCTATTACACCATATGGTGGAAATGAATATGCATCACTAAGTTTTTAATCTATTATTGGATAATAAAAAAATTTTTAAGTTCTGTTA
>Ga0315331_10000266_pt1 | contig 34462 bp, 24 predicted proteins | sample M160m34915metaG_FD_203456 | JGI IMG/M metagenome (GOLD analysis project Ga0315331, IMG submission 203456) | Ammonia-oxidizing marine archaeal communities from Monterey Bay, California, United States - M1 60m 34915 | ecosystem: Environmental > Aquatic > Marine > Intertidal zone | place: USA...
CGGTTGAGGCCGGTCGAGACTCGTCTTCGCCGGTCTCTGCTCTGTCATGGCCCCCAGTGGCGGGGCGTGTGGCGACAACGCGGCGGAGCGAAGGGGGCCGAGAATAAATGATCGAGGACGAGGCGGAGGGCAAGAAGCGTCGGCGGCGCCGGCGCCGGCGGCGGCGAGACGACCCGGATCGGGCGGGCTTTGCGGCGCTGCTTCCCCAGCTCCTGACGACGGGAAATCTCGCCGCTGGTTTCTTCGCAATCATCAAGGCGAGCGGGGGCGACGTCCTCTCGGCTTCCTATGCGATCTTCATCGCCGCGGTCTTCGACATCCTGGACGGCCGGGCGGCTCGGATGACGGGCAACGTGAGCCGCTTCGGAGCGGAGTACGACTCGATCGCGGACACGGTCTCCTTTGGGGTCGCGCCGGCGGTGTTGGCCTTCTATGCCGGGAGCTTCGCGGGCCTCGGCTGGGCGGGCTGGGTGATGGCCTTCGTGTACACGGCGTGTGCATCGCTGCGCCTGGCGCGTTTCAACGTACAGTCGGGGCGCTTTCTGGGGCGCTTCGACGGTCTGCCCACACCGGCCGGTGCTGGGATGGTCGTCTCCTCCGTGTGGTTCAAGAATTTCCTGGTGGGGCCGGAGGTCGGGCTCGGGCTGCCGGCGCTCCTGCCCGCGCTGGGCGTGATGTTCCTCGGGTTGCTGATGGTGAGCCCGATCCCCTACCACAGCTTCAAGAATCTGCGCCTCGGACGGGGTTACCCCGCGACGGTGATTCCGGTCATCGTATCGATCCTGCTGATCCTCGAGCCGGGGCTCAACTTCTTTCTCGTCGGCGTGATCTACGTGCTATCCGGTCCCGCCGGCATGCTCTGGCGATGGCGTACCGGCCGGGAGTTGCTGTCCGTCGAGGAGGCAGAGCGGTCTGGAGCGGAGGGGGACGAGCAACGAGGGACGGGTCCGAACGTCACCTCGTTATCGGATCACGTTCAGGCGGGGGAGCCCCGCGGAGGCGAGACGAGGCGATGAGCGAGCCGCAGATTCGAATCTTCGATACGACCTTGCGCGACGGAGAACAGTCGCCGGGATGCAGCATGAACCTTCAAGAGAAGGTCGTGCTGGCCCGTCAGCTCGAGAAGCTCGGCGTGGACGTCATCGAGGCGGGCTTCCCGATCGCCAGCGATGGAGACTTCGAAGCCGTCCAGGCGATTGCGGGCGAAATCGAAGGCTCGATCATCTGTGGTCTCGCGCGTACGGGCGAGCTCGACGTCGGTCGCGCGGCCGAGGCCGTGGCCGCCGCGCGAAAGCCGCGCATTCATACCTTCATCGCGACGAGCGACATCCACCTCGAGTACAAGCTGCGCATGAGTCGGGATCAGGTGCTCGGAGAGGTCGACCGTGCCGTACGCCAGGCGCGCGCTGCGGTCGCCGACGTCGAGTTCTCGGCCGAGGATGCGACGCGCTCGGACCACGGCTTCCTGGTCGAGGTCTTCTCGGCGGCCGTTGCCGCAGGCGCGACGACGCTGAACGTGCCGGACACGGTCGGTTATACGACGCCCAAGGAATACGGCGCGCTGATCGAATTGCTGCGTCGTGAGGTCGTCGGCGCCGAAAACGTGATTTTCTCCGTCCATTGCCATAACGACCTCGGCCTCGCCGTCGCAAATAGCCTCTCGGCGATCCGCGCTGGCGCGCGCCAGGTCGAGTGCACGGTGAACGGAATCGGCGAGCGTGCGGGCAACACGAGCCTCGAAGAGGTCGTGATGTCGCTCAAGACGCGCCCCGAAGAGTTCGAGGGCCTCGACACGAAGGTGCGAACGGAGGAGATCTATCCATCCAGTCGCTTGCTCTCATCGGTCACGGGTGTCCAGGTCCAGCCGAATAAGGCCATCGTCGGGGATAATGCCTTCGCGCACGAGGCCGGGATCCACCAGGATGGTGTCCTGAAGGCCGCGATCACCTATGAGATCATGACGCCCGAGTCGATCGGGCGCGCGAGCAATGAGCTCGTTCTCGGCAAACACTCGGGCCGCCACGCTTTCCGTGACCGATTGGCCGAGCTGGGTTTTGCGGTCGAGGGCGACGAATTCGAGCGGGCGTTCAAACGTTTCAAGGATCTCGCCGACGCCAAGAAAGTGATCTACAACGAAGATCTCGAGGCCGTCGTGGCCGACAGCGTGCAGACGGTCGACGATCGCTATGGCTTTGGTGGGCTCGCGCTCTCCTGCGGGAGCGACGGGCCGCCGAGCGCGAAGGTCGCCCTGGTCCTCGACGACGAGCGTGTGGAGAAGGAGGCCAGCGGCGTGGGCCCCGTCGACGCGATCTTCCGCGCGATCTCAGACCTGACGGGCACGTCCAGCGATCTCATCCAATACCAGGTCCACGCGGTGACCTCGGGCCTCGACGCGCAGGGAGAGGTCTCGGTCACGATCGAGGAAGAGGGTCGGCGCGTGATTGGCAACGGCGTTCACGAGGACGTGATGGTGGCGAGCGCGAAGGCCTATGTGCACGCGCTGAATAAGCTCGAGTGGCATAAGCGCCGGCACGCAACGGACGAGCCCAAGGGCATCTAGCAACGGATTGACGAGGAAGACGAGGCTGTGGCAGAGAAGATCGTATTGTTGCCCGGAGACGGGATTGGGCCGGAGGTCACCGAGCAGGCGCGGCGGGTTCTCGAGGCAGCGGGGGCCCGTGAGGGGCTCGCTTTCGAGTTCGAGGAAGAGCTGATCGGGGGCTGCTCGATCGATGCCCACGGCACGCCGCTTCGGGAAGAAGTCATCGAAAAATGTCGGGCCAGCCGCTCCGTTCTGCTGGGGGCGGTCGGAGGGCCCAAATGGGATGACATGCCCGTCGACGTACGACCCGAAAAGGGCCTGCTCGCGATTCGGAAGGCCCTCGGGCTCTTTGCGAATCTGCGTCCGGCACAGGTCCTGCCTGCGCTGGTCGAGGCATCGGCTCTGCGGCCGGAGATCGTCGCGGGCGTCGACATGCTCGTCGTTCGCGAGCTGACGGGGGGCATCTACTTCGGTGAGCCGCGGGGCAGGGAGGGCGAGAAAGGGGACCGCCGGGCCCTCAACGCGATGGTCTACGACGAACACGAAGTGGCGCGGATCACCCGGGTGGCCTTCGAGCAGGCTCGGCTGAGGCGAAACCATGTGACGCACGTGCACAAGGCCAATGTCCTCGATGTCTCTCAGCTCTGGGTGGAGGTGGTCGACGAGGTCGCGAAGGACTATCCGGACGTCGAACTCGCGCACCAATTGGTGGATTCCTGCGCGATGCTGCTGGTGCAGGAGCCGAAGCGCTTCGACGTGATCGTCACGGGGAACCTCTTCGGAGACATCTTGTCGGACGAAGCGGCCATGATCACGGGATCGCTCGGGATGCTGCCCTCTGCGTCGTTGGCGGTTGGGGGGTTCGGACTCTTCGAGCCGGTCCATGGCTCTGCCCCGGACATCGCGGGCAAAGACCTCGCGAACCCGCTTGCCGCGATTCAGAGCGCGGCGATGCTGCTCGAGACCGCCTTTAATGCCAAGGCAGCGGCGGGCGCGATTCGGCAGGCGGTTGCAGACGTACTCGAGGCCGGCCACCGCAGTGGGGACCTGTTGCTGCCCGGCGAGAACCGAGAGACGGTGGGCTGTGAGCGCATGGGCGAGCTTGTCCTCGCGGCGCTGGCCTAGGCCACGGAGGCCCCGAAAGGGCAGGAGGCCGAGCGATGAGCGAAGGGCAGGGGGCGCCGCGGCGCCTGGTGGTATTCGGGGTGACGGGGCAACTCGGCCAAGAACTGGTCGAGCGGCTCGACGAGAGCGGTTGGCCCATCGCGGAATTGGTCGGGGTGGCTTCGAGCGAGTCGGTGGGGACGACCTTCTCGTTTCGGGGCGAGGAACTCGACGTTCAGGGGGAGTGGCCCGTGCTGAAGGGCCGCGACCTCGTCTTTCTGTGTACGCGGGGGGCACCGGCGCTCGAGATCGTGCGGGAATGCCTGCGGGCCGAGGTCGCCTGTTTGGACCTGACCGGCGCCTTGAGCGGGCAGGCCGAGGTCCCGATGGCCTTCGGCGTAGGGGAGGCTCCCTCGGCCGAGCAGATCGCGGCCGCGCCGCTGCTGGTGACGCCGAGTGGGACCGCGCTGGCGTGGGCGGCCGTGTTGGGCGCGCTTCAAGGCGCGGGTCCGGTCCGGCGTGTCGTCGGGACGGTGCTGTCCAGTGCCTCTGCTCTCGGCCGCAAGGGGCTGGTCGCGCTCTCCGAGGAGTCGATCGCGCTCTTTAATCAATCGGCGGTCCCGGATCCGGGCCCAGCGGGGCAGACCGTGGCGTTCGACGTCGTGCCGGCGGGCGGAGTCGAGGTCGATCGAGTGCGGCAGGAACTCGCCCGGGCTTTCGGGGCCGGGCTCGCGGTCGATCTTGCGGCGGTCCAGATCCCGGCCTTCGTCGGAGAGGGCAGCATGCTGTCGATTGAGTTCGAGGCACCCGTTGCGCAGGGGGACCTCGAAGCGCAACTGGAGGCGAGCGAGGAACTGACGCGGGTCCTGGAGGGCTTTGGCTCGCGCGGGCTCGAGGCCGTCGACGACACGGGTCCGGTCCCAAGTGGTCCAACTCTGCGTGATGCTGCGGGCGCGGACGGCATTTTGGTGGGGCCGCTCGAGCCGGACTCGTCTCTGACGGAGGGGCAGGGCTGGCGGTTGTGGATCGTGAGCGACCCGTTGCGGGTCGTGGCCGAGCAGGCCGTGCGCCTGGCGGGCCGTCGGCTCGGGCTCGAGTGAGCGAGCTCGAGGAGCACGCCTTCCGGCTCGTGCTGGAATACGACGGGGCGGGCTTCGAGGGGTGGCAAGTCCAGGCGGGGTCGCGGGTGGCGCGTACGGTCCAGGGCGTCCTCGCGGAGGCCTGGGCCTCGGTGACGGGAGAGGTCGGTCGGGTCCGCGGAGCCGGTCGGACGGACGCGGGGGTGCACGCCTGGGGGCAGGTCGCGAGCATACGGGGTCGCACAGGGCTGGCGCCGGAACGGCTCGCTGCTGCGTTGAATGCTCGCCTGCCAGACGATGTCGCGGTCGTTTCGATGACGAGGGTGCCGCTCGGATGGGACGCGTTACGAGCCGCGCGGTCCAAGCACTATCGCTATCAGATCTGGAATGGTGGGGTGCGCTCTCCCCTGCGGGAGGGGCGCTGGTGCTGGGTCAGGGAGCCCCTTTCGGTCGAGTCGATGCGAACGGCGGCCGAGGCCTTCGTGGGCCGACATGATTTCTCATCGATGCGAGCCGCGGGCTCTTCCGCCAAGACCTCCACACGGCGGCTCACGCGGTTCGAGATTTCGGGTCGTGCAGGCGGCGAGATTGGTCTGGAGGTCGAGGGGGAGGGATTCCTACGCCATATGGTGCGCAACCTGGCTGGCACTCTGATCGAGATTGGCCGCGGGCGCTGGGCACCGGGCCGGGCAGCGGAAATCCTGGCCGCGCGGGATCGGGCGAAAGCCGGGCCGACGGCCCCGGCCGAGGGTTTGGTGCTGGTTTCAGTCGCTGATGATCAGTCTGCGGGCCAGTCGGTCGCGGGTGAACTGCCTTCTCGCTCCCGCTCGGTTGACGAGGGGGGCCCCGTCGGGTAAAAACTGACGCGCCTGGAGTCCCCTCCTGGGGGGAGACAGGTTCGGCTCCGACTCCGGTTCGCCCGCCTGCGGGCGGCAGCTGAAGAGGGAGCTTTCTAAAGCCTACCCCGGCGGCGTATGGGCGCCGTAATATACGCCTGAACGTGAGCGGCCCGCGCAATGTCGGGGCACACGGAGGGGCGAGCGGGATGGGATGGGTCCGGTCGCACTGGCGGCAAGGGCCGCCGAATGAACCGAATGCTCCCCGAGAGCGATCCAGTGAGAGGGAAGAGACCCCGCCATGGCCAATCGAGCCTTTGCCGCGACGAAGAGCGTGAGTGCCGAGCAGGTCGAGCGCCGCTGGTTCGTCGTCGACGCCCAGGACCTGGTGCTGGGCCGGCTTGCGACGCAGATCGCGACGGTTCTTCGCGGTAAGCACAAGCCGACGTTTACGCCGCACGCCGATACCGGTGACCACGTCATCGTGGTGAATGCCGAGAAGGTGGCGCTCACGGGACGTAAGCGAGAGCAGAAAGTCTATTACCGCCACTCGGGTTATGTCGGCGGGATCAAGTCGATCACTGCGGACCAGTTATTGGCCTCGGCCCATTCCGACCGCGTGCTTCGGAATGCTGTGCGAGGCATGCTGCCCAAGAACAGCCTGGGCCGTAAGATGCTCTCGAAGCTCCGAGTCTACTCGGGCCCCGATCACCCCCACGCCTCGCAGAGCCCTGAGGAGTTCCCGCTTGTCTGACGTCATTCAATCTACCGGTAAGCGCAAGAGCGCGATCGCCCGCGTGCGCCTGAAGCTCGGTTCGGGTCAGATTCGCGTCAACGGCCGCACGGCGGAAGAATATTTCCCGCGCGATGCGCTTCAGATCCTGATCCGGGGGCCCTTCGAAAAGACCGAGTCCCTCGGTCGATACGACATCGACGCGACTTTGAGCGGTGGCGGCGTGGCGGGGCAGGCGGGCGCGCTGCGCCACGGGATCTCCCGTGCGATCGAGAAGCTGGACGGGACTCAGCGGGCCACGCTGAAGCGTGCCGGCTACCTGACCCGCGATCCGCGGAAGAAAGAGCGCAAGAAATACGGTCAGAAGGGCGCTCGCGCGCGCTTCCAGTTCTCGAAGCGCTAGCGCGCACGCTGGGTCGAGACCGGTTCTCAGAGGCGGCCAGTTCATTGCGAGCTGGCCGTTTCTCTTGGGGCGGTGTCCAGATTCCCTGGGGCTCCCGCCCAAGGACAAAAAGAATGCGCGCGCGATGCGCGAGGGGGGCTTCGGCCGATTGACGTTGGCCGTCGCCGCGGGCTATAAACCGCGAGACCCCCCCGGTCGAAGCAGGTGGACGTGCAGACGAACTCCGCAGCGACCGCGTCGTTGTGCACCGTCGCGTCGAGACAGACGCAATCGCGGCTCCGGTGAATCCGGTCACCCGCGAGGATCCTTCCCAAAGGCCTCAGCCGGAATTCCGCCGCGCTGTCGACGGTGCCGCTCCCCCAGTGACTCGATCATGACGACTTATTTTTCTTCGCAGCCGACCGAACTCGGACTGTCCGTCTCCGCAATGGTCTGGCAGGAGGACCGGTTCTTGCTGATGCGGCGGGCCGATAACGGCTACTGGGGCTTGCCGGGTGGTTTCGTCGAATTGGGCGAGTCGGTCGCGGAAGCGACGTGCAGGGAGGTCGCCGAAGAAACGGGTTGGCGTGTGGAGATCGGGTCGCTGATCGGCGTCTACTCCGACCCGGAGCGCCAGGTGGTCGATTACGGGCGGAGCAAAGGGGCGTCGGTGCAGGGGGGCGACCGGCGGGTGCAGGTCGTGAACCTTTGTTTCCGGGCGAAGGCGCTGGAGCCCGGTCGGGCGACGACGCCCGAGGAGACCCTCGAAATGGGATTTTTTCAGGCGAAAGCGCTGCCCGAGCCCTTCGTACCGATCCACACGATTCGGATCGAGGACGGACTCGCGGGGCGAGTCGAGGCTGCGGTGCGATGAAGAAGAGGAAGAAGGGGCAGGCTGTGATCAAGATTCAGAGCACCGAGGGGGAACGACGAGCATGAGTTCACGACCGACCAAATACATCTTCGTGACGGGCGGCGTGATGTCCTCGCTCGGCAAGGGCCTCGCTTCCGCCTCGATTGGCGCCTTGCTCGAGGCTCGAAGTCTGCGCGTCACCTTCCTCAAACTCGATCCCTACCTGAACGTCGACCCGGGGACGATGAACCCATTCCAGCACGGTGAGGTCTACGTGACCGAGGACGGGGCCGAGACGGACCTCGACCTCGGGCATTATGAGCGCTTCACGACGACGACACTGGGTAAGGTCAACAACATGACCGCCGGCCGGATCTACGATCAGGTCCTCTCGGCCGAGCGGCGCGGCGATTATCTCGGGGGGACGGTCCAGGTGATCCCCCACGTGACCGACGCGATCAAGGTGGCGATTCGGGGCGCGGGCCAGGACGTCGACGTGATTCTCGTCGAGATCGGCGGGACCGTGGGCGATATCGAGTCGCTGCCCTTTCTCGAGGCGATCCGGCAGTTCCGCGCCGATGCGGGACGCGAGAATTGTTGCTTCATCCACGTCGCGCCCGTGCTCTACCAGTCCACGGCGGGCGAGGTCAAAACCAAGCCCGTACAGCACTCGGTCAAGGAGCTGCAATCGGTCGGCCTGGCGCCGGACATCATCCTCTGTCGCACGGATCGCTTCCTCGAAAAGGGGATCAAGAGCAAGATTGCGCTCTTCTGCAATGTCGACGAGGACGCCGTGATTACGGCCAAGGACGTGGATTCGATCTACGAAGTGCCGCTGGCCTTCGCCAAGGAGAACCTGGACGAGAAAATCGCGCAGGTACTGAATATGTGGACGGGGCGCCCGGACCTACGCCATTGGGAGCGTCTGCACAACGTGCAGCTGAACCCCGAGCGCCAGATCCGAATCGGGATGGTCGGGAAATACGTCGACCTGACGGAGAGCTACAAGAGTCTGAACGAGGCGCTCTACCATGGCGGGTTCGCCTGCGCCGGTCAGGTCACGATTCAGTATATCGACTCGGAGAAGCTCGAGAATATGAATGATCTCGAGGGGCTGGATGGGATCCTCGTGCCCCATGGGTTCGGTTCCCGGGGCGTCGAGGGCAAGATCCGCGCGATCCAATACGCGCGGGAGGGCGAGATCCCCTTCCTCGGAATCTGCTTCGGTATGCAGCTCGCCTGCTGCGAGTTCGCGCGCAACGTGGTGGGCCTCACCGGTGCGAACTCGTCGGAAGTCGACCCCGAAACGCCTCATCCCGTGATCGACCTCCTTCCCGAGCAGCATGGGATCGAAGAACTCGGGGCCACGATGCGCCTGGGCGCGTATCCCTGCGTGCTCCAGCCCGGATCGAAGTCCGCGCAAGCGTACGGGACGACCGAAATCAGTGAGCGCCATCGCCATCGCTACGAGTTCAACCCCGACTATCGGGACCAGCTGCAGGCGGCCGGGCTGCTCTTTTCGGGCTGGAGCCCCGATGGGCGCCTGGCGGAGGTCATCGAGCTCCCCGAGCATCCCTTCTTCGTCGCCTCCCAGTTTCATCCAGAGTTCAAGAGCAAGCCCTTCGATCCGCATCCGCTCTTCGAGGCTTTCGTCCGTGCCTCGGTCAAGCATCAGATGGGGGGGGCGGGGAGCTCTTCCAAGGCCGACCCTGAATAGGGGGGTCTTCGAGGGCGAGGGCGGCGATGGGCCGTGGGATCCGCTAAAACCTGTTCTCTCGTGGGGCGTTAGCTCAGCTGGCTAGAGCGCCGTGTTCACACCGCGGAGGTCGGTGGTTCGAGTCCACTACGCCCCACCAGCATTTCCTTTCGCGTACGCCCGGAGTAGCGGGGTCGAGCGGTTCGATCCCCCCCTATGACGGAGTGCACGGGCAGGGACGCATTCGCGGGGACGCGATGCACTGGCCGACTCGGCGGACATGCCTGAGTGGCCAAACGACATGCCACGAATTTCTTCGGTGGTCTCCACCACCGACGTGGCCCGGTAGCTCAGCTGGATAGAGCACCAGCCTCCGAAGCTGGGGGTCGCGCGTTCGAATCGCGCCCGGGTCACCATTCGTCCGTCGGCTCAAAGTGTCTCGCGATCGAGCCCCGAGGAGAGGCGGCGGCGGTCCCTACACGAGCGACGCCCCATTCGCCTCGGCGAAGTTGCTTCTCGAACTGAGCGAGTTCGAAAATGAAGTGGACCCGTGGGTAGAACGTGGTGCGCTGATCTCCGAATGGGGGTGTGGCCGTCCTCTGAGGAGAGGAAAGCCACGCGGCCTTCTCCGCCCACGACCCATCGTAGGCAGCCCGACACGGAAGCCCTGCCGCGGCGCATCAGCCCCTTCCGGGGCGGGTTTCCGGGACAGAGGCGATCGACGGATTGTCGTCCCCGCTCACCGTGTCGAAGCTCGAGAGTGGAGGGGCCGCCGAAGGATATGGCTCAGCGCTTCGCTCAGAGCCGACCCCTGCGGTCAAACCCACGATCGCCATGGCTCTGGCTGTGTGGAGATTCTGGGTCGTCTGCGTCGATCGGTGCGAATCGCCCGCTCGATCTCGATCAGTCGTTCTGGATCGGCGTGGTTGGGGAGTCGGCTCGAACCACTCCCCCATGAGGGCCCCGCCTATCGTCCCGAGATGGACGCGGAGAGGATCACCCGCCCGACCCAGCGACAGCCTCGAGGGGTGTTGTTCGCGGTTGCCCCGCATTCTAACTTGGCGGTTCGCCTTGCAAGGAGGTTCGATTCGATGCCGGAGATCCACGGGACTTGCCGTCGAAGTGAACGGGCAGCTTCGACCCTGCTGCCTCTCCTCTTGCTGATGGGCGCACTCTCGCCACCGGGCGCAGTCGCCGAAGTCTGCTGGGCGTACACGGACCTGGTGAACGCCCAGGTGCCACTGCAATGTGTTCAGCAAGGGGACATGACGACATCGTGCAGTTGGAGCCCTGCCTGTAACACCGACCTCGACCCGAGCGACTGTTGCGTCTCGGTCGCCTCGTCGACGTCGACGCAGACGATCGGCGACATGCACGTGAAGTGGCACGAGTGCCTGGGCAACGTGGGCACCAGCAGTTCGCCTCCGCCGCCCGGGCGCGGACAGCGCTGGGCTGCCTTCCACCGACAGCTCGAGTACGACTTCAACGCGTATCGGGAGCCGACCTGGCCGAAGATCGACTCTCTCGAGTGGTGCCCGGGCATGAACATGCCCTACGGGCACTACGGGGGAGGGCTCTCCTTCGGTGATCACCCGCTCAATTGCGGGATCGGTGCGAACCGTCCGGACGACGTGCCGTGCGACGATTGCACCGCGTTCAGCGAATGCCTCTTCCTCTCGGTGGGAGGCGCAGCCGGAGGCCCGACCAGTTGCGCCGCGACGCTGGGTTGTAGTGCAGGAGGCGTGACCTTCCCTTATACGTCCCTGCAGGAGTTCAATTCGATCGACGAGGTCTCGACGCTCCTCGACGCTTGGTTCCATGGAGACATGCACGGTGCCGTCGCCTTCGCGGACGGTAGTGGCTACGTCGCCGACGCGGGCGATCCGAATTGTTCGACCCGGGACGGCATGTTCTGGCGACTGCACAAGGCGCTCGACGATGTCGTGCGTGCCTGGCAAGACGACAAGGCCGTCGACGTCACCCTCGTGATCGACCGTTCCGGCAGTATGAGCGGGGCTTCGGGAACCGGCGTGGGATCCCGCCTCGAGAACGCGACGGAGGCTGTCGACATGTTTGCGGACCTCCTCGAAGAGGGGCGCTCCGATGGCCAGACGAACCGGCTGGGAATCATCTCCTACTCCTCGAACGCCTCGAATGCGGCCATGAACATGCCGCTGACGGACGTGGATGCCACGTTGCGCAACCCCGGCGGCGCTTTCGAGACGACGCTGTCTACGATCACCGCAGGCGGAGGAACGTCGATCGGCAGCGGTATCGAGGGCGCCGTCGCGCAGCTCTGCCCGGGGGCGGACTGCCAGGGGTACATCGCGGGGCCGGGCGAAAACCAGCGCAAGGCCATGCTGCTGCTCACGGATGGCCGTGAGAACACGTCTCCCTGCCTCGAGGCCGGATGCGCAGCGGGCGGCGGCGGAACGGTGATCGACTACGCCAAATTGGATACCGCCCAGCTCTGTGCCGTCGGGCTCGGCAACGCCGCATCGATCAATGGGGATCTCTTGACCATCCTGGCAGAACGCCAGGGCGGCATCTACATGAACGACACGGACTCTACGGGTACGGATCTCAAGGACTTCTTCGTCAAATGCTACGCGCAGCTGACCGACGAGTTCATCGCCCTCGATCCCAAGGGTCTACTCGCTGCCTCGGACGCCGCAACGCCCTTCATCCCCTACGACTCCTGCGACGACGGCCGGATCATCTTCACGAGCGGCTGGAAGGTTCAGCCTCCCTTCACGACTCCGATCGTGCAGGCGAACCGGCTCAACCTACTCGTCAACGCGCCGGATGGGTCTCCCTGGGTCCCGATGGCCGGTTCCGGAGAGATGTCCAACGAAGCGCTCTGGTCCTTCAAGCGGGTGCCCTTGCCCTACCAGGGGCAGTCCCAGGGAACCTGGAAGCTGCAGCTCGTTCGACCTCAGCGGGCTTTCGTGAACGGGTTCACGTCGGATGCCTTCCTCGACGTGGCGCAGGGAGTCGAGGTCGTTCGACGCCAGATTCAGCGCCTCTGCCCGGTCCAACCTTCCGGCGAGCGGTCGTGCAAAGAGGTGCTCTATTACGAGGACCTCACACTCGGAGACTCGGCCTACGAACTGGCGTTGGACAAGGAGCAGGCGTTTACGATCGGGGCCGTGACCGCGGTCCACGCGCCGGGCGACTTCCTGCAGCGTGTACGTCAGGGGGGCTGGGACCTGGTCGTCTATGCCAGCCAGCCGCTCGCCGACGGATCTCGTTCCTACGACTCCGAGTTCGCTGCGAGCCTGTGCCAGGGACAGAAAGCGATCCTCACGGAGACACGCAGGGACCCCGCCGCCTTGGCCACCCTCTCGTGTGCGGGCGCCACCGTCGAGTCGGGCGAAGACAACGGGACCTCGCTCACTGGAGACGCCGATTTCCTCGAGGTTCAGGCGAGTCTGGGGCACGACAGCCGGCCGCTCTTCTCCTATGCGCTGTCGTCCGGCGTGGCCGCCAACATCACCGAGGATGCGCGGTTTGATTCCGGTCAGGCTGGCGTGGTTGGGACCGTGGTGCCAGGAGGAGACGCGATCAACTGGCACGCCAACGTCCTCGTCAAGGGCCTCACGAAGCTCACGCCCTTCGTTCCGAAGTCGAAGTTGAAGACCGGGGACGCGATCGAGGTCGGCGTGCGAATTCTGCCCTCGTACCAGCGAGCCGGCGGCTACCCGGACGGGGTCATGACCGTCGAGGTGGAACGTCCTCTGGCAGGGCTCGGCTCTCTCGTCAGCCAGACCTCGGAGGGTGGGAATACCGGTCAGGGAGAGGATCCGGTGGATTCGCTCGAGCGACAGATCGACGCGGTCAGCATCCCCACGCAGAAGGAGGTCTACGCGCTGAACGATCGCGGCGAGAACGGGGATCTCCACGCGACCAACGGCACGTATATGGCACGACTGCCGATCAATGCGGCGGTCGACGGCATGTACACCTACCACTACGTGTTCGAGTATCCGGTCGGGACCTGCAACGCGCGTCGCGAACTCAAGCAGTCTCTGTTCGTCGACGTCAAGATCAGTGATTCGGATTCGGACGTCGTGATCCAGAATCCGCGCCCCGGACCGAACGGCTCGATCTATACCGTCCACTTGACCCCCAAGGACGCTCTCGGAAACGCGATCGGCCCCGGCCGACGGATCAATCCCGTTTGCACCGGCGACTGCAGCTGTGGACCCTTCGACGATAATCACGACGGGTCCTATTCGATCGATGTACAAGTACCGACCGGTGCCGACCTCAACCAGTGTCAGATGGAGATGATGGGCAGCAGCATCTCCCTGCTCGGAGAGCCTGCTTCGGGCGTGCCGTCGTTCACGAGGCAAGGCATGATGATCTTCCTGTTCCTCTCGGCGGCGATCAGCTGGTGGCTGGTCGGTCGCTCAGAGTCCCGGCCAGCATGAGGAACGATCAGGTGGCTGCTTCGCCGGTCGCCGGTCGAAGGGATTCGATGGACTCCGTGAGGAGAAAGATCGTCGCTCGAATCTGGATGCTCTCGCTCGGTTTCGCGCTCTGGCTGGCCGCGATCGCGGCTCACGCGGAGACGACTGGGGAGGCGGTCCCCTCAGCGTTCCGCCGCGCCCACACGAGCGCCGGATCCTTCGAGGTCGAGCTTCTGCAGACGGAGGCGATCCCGCTCAATGAGGTCTTCTCGCTCGAATTCAGGATCTACGAGGGCGCGAATCCGGGCGTCGCGGTTCCGGGGGCTCGATTGACGGTGAACACCTGGATGCCCGAGCACCAGCACGGAGGAAGTCTCCAGCCGATCGTCGCCTACCACCCGACGGGTGGCGGAAGGATCGATGGCCTGCTCTTCTTCATGGAAGGGCGCTGGGAACTGCGAATCGGCGTCATGGCGAACGGTCAGATGGAACGAGTCGTCTTCGACTTCGACCTGTCGCCGTGAGGGCGGGGGCCGCGCGCACCCACGCTGGCGCCCTGTTCTTTCTATGGGGATTGACGCTCTCTTCTTCGCTGGCGGCCGCCAACAACCCGGTCTTCGACGAGCAGGAGCGGAGCCGGATTTCGAGCCTGTCTCCTCTGCCCCCCCCGCCCGTCGATCCGAGCAATCGATTCTCGAACGACCCACGCGCGATCGCGTTTGGACGGCAACTCTTCTTCGATCCGCGGCTCTCCCTGAAAGGAGACCGGAGCTGCGCCTCCTGTCATCGAGAAAAGAGCGGCTGGACCGACGGCCAACCGGTCTCCACCCCGAAGGAGAGGTTCCCTCGAAACGTCCCGACGCTCTTCAACACGGCGTTCAATCGATGGTTCAACTGGGATGGGGGCGCCGACAGCGCCTGGGCGCAGGCGCTTCGTCCAATCGAGACTCCGGCGGAGATGGGCCTGGATCGGCTCACCCTCGTCCACCGAATCGCCTCGTCCCCCGACCTTCTCGAAAGTTATGAGGATGCGTTCGGGCCGCTGCCGATTCGCCGCGAAGCGCTGGCCGAGCTGCCGTCGGCGGGCCGTCCGGTTCCGGGGGATTCGCAGGACCGCTTGAATCTCGCCTGGCGCCAGGTCCCGCGACCCTCCCAGCGCGTCCTCAATCAGATCTTCGCCAACGTGGGGAAAGCGATCGCCGCGTTCGAGCGGACCCTGACGAGCGGTCCGACTCGCTTCGACCGGTTCGTCGTCGACCTCCTGGCCGACCATCCCTCCGAGTCGCTCACGCGCTCCGAGTTACGTGGACTGAAGCTCTTCGTCGGTAGAGGCAACTGCATTCTCTGTCATAGCGGACCGAACTTGAGCGACGGCGAGTTTCACGACCTGGGTCTCGCGGTCAACATGCATGGGCGCGTCGATCCGGGACGTTATGGGGCGGTCAAACGACTGCTGCGTGATCCCTTCAACCAGGACGGGCCCTACTCGGACAGGGGCGATGGCGTTGCGCCCGTCCGCTTCCTGAAGCTCACCGGAGCGCAACTCGCCCAGTTCAAGACGCCGAGCCTCAGGCAGTTGGCGTTGACCGGTCCCTATATGCACGACGGCCGCTTCGCGACCCTTCGTGAGGTCGTGCTCTTCTACTCCGAGCGGGACAAGGCACGCCCCCTCGAGCATGCGAGCAATCTGATCAAACCACTTCATCTGGACGAGCGTGAGGTCGACGATCTGGTCGCCTTTCTGCGCACGCTCTCGGGGCCAGTAGGCCCATCAGCGCTCCCCAGGCGCGGAAGGAGTCGCTCTGACTGAGGGGCGTAACGGTCGGCGTCCGTTGATTTTGGCTGAACTCGGCCGTGCCGGGGGCCGGTTTGAACGCGCAGGAGCCTGTCCAGAAGTAGAGGATGCGGGCCTTCTTGCCGATCTCGGGGCAGATGAACCAGCGGTGCATTCCTCGGTAGTGGGGCCGACGGTTCGCGAGTTGGATCCGCTGGGAGGAGAGAGGGCGGCCTGCGTCGATCGGCCGTGGGATCAGCTCCAACCCTCCGATTTGTAGAGGACCCGGCCGTCGCTTTCGACCAGCCACGACGTGATCGGATTCAGATGGTAGGGCAGGGCGCCCGGCCCTCGTACATCGATCAGGGCGCGGCGCGTCGGCTGGACATATCCGGTCTCGTCGATCGCACGGCTGCTGAGCTCGGCGCCCGAACCCGTCCATTTCCAGGGCAGACCGAAGCGGGTATGGGCCGTCGGTAAGGCGGGGCCGATCAGGCGTGCCTCTTGCCAACGCGCGCCACCGTCGACGCTGACCTCGACGCGGACGATCCGGCCGCGGCCACTCCACGCCAGCCCCCGTATCTCATGCCAGCCGCGTTCGAGTTGAGCCGGATAGGTGGGTGTGGTGATGATCGAGCGTGCATCCATCGTGAAGCTGAAGGCGCGCGCGCGGCCCCCGCGGAGCGGCTCCGTGTATTTCGAGGTTTCCTCCCGTGTCATGAAGGGACGATCCGCGACCTCGATTCGCCGCAGCCATTTGACGTGGGTGTTGCCTTCGAATCCGGGTAGGACGAGCCGAATCGGGTACCCCTGTCCAGGGCGCAGCGGCTCTCCGTTTTGTGCGTACGCGACGAAGGCGTCGTCGAGCGCCTTTTCGATCGGAATCGAGCGGGCCATGATGGCGGCATCCGACCCCTCTGCGAGCAACCATCTCGCGGAAGGGGAGAGGCCCGCTTCCCGAAGCAACGTCGAGAGCGCAACGCCCGTCCATTCACTCTGACTCGTCAGCCCGCAGAGTTCTTGTGGCGTGGTCTCGGGGCCCGCATCCGTCCGAAGATTTCCCGAGCACTCGATGAAGCAGGTTCGCGTCACGGCGGGGAAGCGGAGCAGGTCTGCGATCTCGAAGCGCAGCGGGCGATCGACCAGGCCATGGATCATCAGCGCATGGTTGGCGGGGTCGATCGTGGGGATACCGGCGTGATGGCGTTCGAAGTGGAGGTCGGCGGGCGTGATCGTGCCGTGGAGATCCTGGAGCGGGGTGCCGGAGATGACGCCGAAGGCCGCTCGCCTGCTCAGCCGCGCGAAGCTCGAGCGCTCTCCGAACGCACTCGGCCCGGTGCCCGGAACCCGAGTCGGGTCCGGCGGGACGGAAGGTCCATCCAACGCCGATGGCTGGGTTTCCCCGGATGCGGCTCCCGCGATCCCAGCGCTGGCGGCGCCAAGAATCGCGGAGAGCATGCTCCGCCGCGTCAGGGCGGGTGTCGAGGTGACCTCTGCTTCTTCTCGCGACCCGCGTTTCGTCATCGGATCTCCGGGCCGCCTCGCCGATCGTCGTCGACGAAGCGATCGCGAGCGGGCATCTCGATCCCGGGCAAAGTCTCGGCGTCGAGCGTCGTGCCCTCTGGAACCAGGTCGTTGAGAAAGAGGACGAAGGCCGTGACGGCGTAGACTTCATCGTTCGAGAGCGAACCCGGACGATCCAGGGGCATCGCTCGACGCGTGTAATCGAAGAGGGTCGTCGCATAGGGCCAGTAATTGCCGACGGTCTTCTCGAGCTTCGGGTCCTCGGCGAAGGGGAAGGCGTCTGCTTCGATCCGGCCCGCGAGGGGGTCGAAGGGACGCCCTTCCCCTCGCCCGCCATGGCATCGCGCGCATTGCTCCGCGTAGATCCTGGCGCCCTTCGTCACGCTTCCTTCTCCTCGGGGTAGGCCGGTCCCGTCGGGCATGATGTCGATGTCCCAGGCCTCGATTTCAGCGGGTGTGGCGGGGGTCCCGAGCTCGAATCGTCCGATCTCTTGCAGCGCAGTCGTGGGGGGCTCGTACGTGATGCTCGAGCGCGGTCCGCACCCGAATGAGGTCACTGCTGCGAACATGAAGAGGAACGTCGGAGTCCATGAATCGCGTTGGCGGGCAACGGCGGGATGGGACGGGAATAGCAGCATTCGGGTAGGATAGACCCGGGATCAGGTCGCGCATCGTGCTCCCGACCTCGGCGTCCGGCGGGGTCGAAAATCCTACCCGGGATGTTCCTTTTGCCGTGGTCGACAGGGGGACGGGTCTGTAACGTCCCGCCCTGTGTCGTCTGCCCGGCTCTGCTTTCGCATCCTGATCGCCGTGGCTGGAGCGTTTTCCGCGCTCGGCCCGTTGCTTCCCCTTCCGGCGTGGGGCCACGGCGAAGACGAACCAGAGGGCGTCGTCGAAGAGATCGTCGTCACGGGGCGTCGGCCCGTCACGGCCACCTCGACGGTGACCGCCGAAGACTTCGAATTGCGTCCGCTCGAGAGCGGTGGGCAGATGCTCGAGGCGGTGCCGGGCGTACTGACGGCCCAGCACACGGGCGGCGGGAAGGCCGAGCAGTATTTCCTGCGCGGCTTCGACGCCGACCACGGGACCGATCTGCTGGTCTACTTCGATGACGTGCCGATCAACCTGCGGAGTCACGCACACGGCCAGGGCTATCTCGATCTCCATTTTGTCACCCGCGAGACGATCGATCGCCTCGACGTGGCGAAAGGACCCTATTCGACTCGCTTCGGCGACTTCGCGACGGCGGCGACGATCGAGTACGTCCCCTTCGATCGGCTCGACGAGTCCATCGCGAAATTCGAGCTCGGCGAGTGGGCGACCTACCGCGGTGTGGGGGTGATCTCTCCGCGCTTGGGCCCCTTCGGCGAGGGGGAGCGTGAGGCGAACGCGGTCGTTTCCTTCGAGGCCTATCACACGGATGGCCCCTTCGACAATGACGAGGACCTATGGCGATACTCCGCCTTCGCGCGAGGCGACGTCGCTCTTTCTCCCGACCTCGTTCTCTCGGGTCACCTGCTCGGCTATTACGCGGACTGGAACGCCTCGGGTCTCGTGCCTGAGCGGCTCGTCGATTCCGGGAGCCTGGATCGTTTCGGCTCGCTCGATCCGAGCGAAGGGGGCGACACGACCCGAGTGCAGGGGAAACTGCAGCTCGACTGGGAGCCCGCCGATGCGGCTCACGTGAGCGCGAACGTCTACCTCGCCTACTACGACCTCGATCTCTACTCCAACTTCACCTACGCCCTGGGTGATCCTGGCGATCCCGGTGCGGTCGGGGGCATCGTCCAGCGCGACGATCGACTCTACGCAGGGGGGCGTTTCGAATACGATCAGGGACTGCATCTCCCCTGGCATGGGAATCTGCGCGTCGGCCTCGAGTGGCGGGTCGACGACGCGAAGGTTCGTCTCGGACGGCAGACCCGCCGCCGGGTCTCCCGCTTTGGCAGGGACGACGAGATCAGGGAGCTCTCGCTCGGGCCCTACGTCGAGGTCGAGGTCATGCCGCTCGATTGGATCCGCTTCATCGGTGGCGTTCGGGTCGAGTTCCTCGATTACGACGTCGAGAGCCGCCTCGCCGGAGGAGAGAACGGAAGTGGTAAAGATCACGTCTGGCTCCCCAAGGCAAATCTCGTATTGTCACCTTTCTCCGCCGCGTCACCCTGGTCGAGCGAAATGAGCGCGCTGCGTCGCCTCGAAATCTTCCTCAATTTCGGGATTGGCTTTCACTCCAACGACGCCCGGGCAGGCCTCGATGACGAGGATCTGCTGGTGCGGGCGCCGGGCGCGGAGATCGGCCTGCGGACCGTCTTCTTCGATCGGATTTCGTTCTCCCTCGGCGGCTTCTGGCTCGAGATCGAGGACGAGCTCGTGTTCGCTGGTGATGCAGGGACCAGCGAGCAGAGTGGGCGGAGCCGGCGATTCGGCGCCGAGCTCGCGATGAGCGCGGACCTCACGGATTGGCTCTACGCGCGCGGCGACATCGCCTATACCTCGGCGCGCTTCACGTCGGGAGGCGACCCGATCCCGCAAGCGCCCCGGTTCATCGGGAAGGGAGCGGTCGGCGTGCGCTTTGGCGGTTTCGCCGCCGAATTCGGTGTGCGCTCATTGGACGATCGCTACGCCAGCGAGGCGTTCCGGAGCCCGAAGCTCGCCGGCTACACGGTCCTCGATCTAGGCGCCCGCTACCGCGTCGGTCCCGTCGAAATCGGGCTCGCCGTGGAGAACCTGGCGGACGCGAAGTGGCGCAGCTCGGAGTTCTATTACGCTTCGTGCGCGCCGAGTGAGGTGGGGACCCGCCCGGCTGAATGCCCGCTCGGTGGGGGCGTCGATGGCTTCCACTTCTCGCCGGGCAATCCACGCAACGTTCGCGGCTGGGTGCGATACGGGTTCTGAATCGAACCTCAATCGCGCTCGTCGGCGAGCTTGCGCAGCTCGTTCTTGAGGATCTTGTCGAGGGTGCCGGTCGGGAATGCCTCGACGAAGTAGACGGCGCGAGGCACTTTGAAAGAGGCCAGGCGCCCCTCGCAGGCTGCGATGATTTCATCGGATACGGTGCTCTCGTCGACCTCGGGCGTCGCGGGGATGACGAAGGCGACGGGCACTTCGCTCAGGAAATCGTCTGACTTTGCGACGACCGCGACCGACCGCACGGCCGGGTGCTGTCCGACGACGTCCTCGACCTCCTTCGCGGAGACGTTCTCTCCGCCTACCTTGAGCAGGTCCTTGTCCCGCTCCTGGTAGAAGATGGCTCCGCCGGGGCCCACCTTGACCATGTCCCCCGTCTTGAACCAGCCGTCCTCGAAGGCCTTTTCGTTCGCCTCGGGGTTGTCCGCGTATTCCAGAAAGAGCTGGATGCCGCGGGTGCCGCGGAGCCAGAGTTCGCCCGTTTCGTCGGTGTTGCAGAGTTCGCCGGTCTCCTGGTCGACCACGGCGATCTCGTAGCCGGGGGTGACGCGGCCCATGGAGGACGGGGGGAGTCCGTCCGCGGGCTTTCCGTTCGTCGCGTGGGTGATGGTCTCGGTCATGCCGTAGCAGGCGTAGAGGTCGATCCCGAAGGCCTTGTCCAGATCGGGCAGGAGCAGGCCGAAGACGCCCACGCGCAGGTGATGGTCCTTCGGCTTGTTCGGATCCCCGAGCGCCGCCATGGCGAAGGGCATGACGCTGACGTGGGTGACTTCGTTTTCGACGATGACGGGCCAGAAGCGGCTCTGTGACCATTTGGGCATCAGAACGGCGGTGGCGCCGACGCCCAACACGGCGAACAGGCTCCAGCTCTGGGCGTTGACGTGAAAGAAGGGCGGGTAGATCAGGTAGGTGTCGTCCGTGCCCAGATCGATGTTGCGGGGGCCGATCCGGCTCGCCCAGATCGCGTTGGCGTGGGTGTGGACGACGGCCTTCGGGCGGCTCGTGGTGCCCGAGGTGAACATGATGCCGAAGGGCAGCATCGGGTCGGCGTCGCGCGGAGTGAAAGCGTCCGCGTCTCCAAGAAGCGCGTCGAAACGCTCGCAGTCTTGGCTGGCTGCGCGCTGCTCTTCCGTCGGCGCCTCGCCGCTATTGTCTTCGGTGACCGCGATCCAGCGCAGTCCCGGCGCCGCTTGGGTCAGCATGTCGACGAACCCGGGCTGCGTGATCGCGGCGACCGCTCGGGTGTGTTCCGCGAAATAGGTCATCTCCGCGCCGACCGACTTGGTATTCGTCGTGACGGCGACGGCGCCGAGCGTCGCGCAGCCGAGCCAGGCCAGCACCATCTCGGGACAGTTTTCTGCGTGAATCAAGACGCGGTCGCCGGGCTCGATGCCCTTTTCGGCAAGGCCGGCCGCCATGCGTTTGACGTCGGCGAGGAGTTCCGAATAGGTCCAGCGCCGTCCATTTCCATCCCGCGGTGCCCAGACGAGCGCAGCGTGGTCGGGTTTCTGCTCGGCCCAATGGGTGAGGAGCCAGGGGATGTCCTGGCCGTGCATCTGAAATCGGTCGATCGCTTCGGGGTTCACGAGCCTGCCTCTGCAAATGGAAAGGGGATCTTCGGAAGACGCATTTGGCGCGTGCGGAGCCTACGCAAGTCGTTCTCCCGACGCGAGGCGGTTGGAGACGCCACGGGTATTTTGTGGGGCGACTGGCTCGAGGCGTGTCGAACTCGCTGGTCGAGAGCGGGCGAGGCGCCCATTGCTTTCGTTGGGAAATCGCCAGCGGCACGATGCCGGGGCCAAGGAGCCCATTTGCATCGCGCCCGGATGCGTTTCGTCCAGCCGTGATCTACTGGACTTTCATGATCGGATACGCCTCGCCCAGGACGGATCGGCACCGTTCGGGCTCGACGCGGCCTTGCTCGGCCCAGGCATCGGTTGCCTTGAGCCCCTGACCCGCGGTCGTGTCGAGATCGCGGAGGACGACACCCGGGAGTTCGACGTCGCCCGAGAGCAGCAGGTGGTGGGAAGGGTCGGTGGCGTCATAGCCGGCCTGCCGCGCGTTCGGCTCGGTGCGGCAGGCAAATACGGTGTAGGCGCTGCCCCAGCCGCCGAGGTCCTCGTCGCTCAAAGAGGCGACGGTCGCAGTGGTCTTCATCTCCACCGCCATGAAGCCATAGAATGCACGGCCGGGAGCAGCCTGGGGCACATGACCGCGAAAGACCGCGCATTGGCCGCCCTCGAGGCTCGGGTACGTGATCAGATAGCGGGCGTCCTGGTTGGGAAAGACACCGGGTAGGCTCGCGTCTGCGGGGCGGAACATCGGCATGTCTCGTTTCGAGGGCAGCTGTTTGGCGAGCGTGCGGCCCACGGCGTATTGAATGGGCCATTCGAGGGCTTTGCCGTTGAAGCGCGCCCGGGTCTCGCTCGCGACCGTCCAGGTCTTGCCGTCGACCCTCACCGCGAATTTCTCGGCGGGGGCCAGGCTTTCCGGGTGGCTCGCCGGACGGTAAATCCGGGCCAGAACCACGAAGTCGCTCTCGGTCGAGGTGAAGGTCCGGGTGAAGGCGCGTCCCGCTCCCTCGTCCGCGATGCTGACCGAGTCGAAGGGCAGCCCGTCGTCGGCGTAGGCGGTCAGGGCGGCGTATCGCGCCCAGGTGGGGAAGCGGCCGGTGAGGGTCGCCGTGCTGCCCTTCTCGAAGGCGGTGACCCAATACTCGACGCTGAAATCCGGCATGGCCACGTTGAGCGAGTTGGTACGCCGCTCGGCCGACGCATGCGAGAGAACGTTCCAGGCCGATCCCCGATACAGCCGGTAGACGAGGTCGAGTGCCCGCTTCATTCGCGTGGCGCGCGGATCTTCCGCGGTTTCGGCGTGGACGACGGCCTCGTCCGCGTGATCAGCAGCCGAGGCGAGCGTTGTCGGAATGGCCGTGATCAGCAGGCTCACGAGCAAGACGGCCCGAAGGAGCGGCTGAGCGGCGGATCGGATGGAGTGGGTGTGCATCGTTTTTGAGAACGAGCGGGCGGACCAGATCGAGGGAGGCGCACCGGTCTGTTTCTCGTCCCTTTCAGGTTGGCTTCGTGTGGCGGCGGCGCATCGAACCGAGAGAGGTGCCTCGCATCACCCGTAGGATGGGACGCTTCGATTATAGGCCGCGCGTGGGCGCCCCTCATCCCTCCTGAGCCACGACGGCGCACGTCGTGTATGCCGTCGCTGGGACCGCCGGGCCGATCGCCTTGGGTTCATCCGAGGGAGGCGTCGGCCTGGATCTCGATCTGAATCAGTCGGTCCACGCTTCCTACGCGTGGAACCTCTACGGCACGATCCCCGGTTGGGGGGACGCCTCGGAGGGGGCATCCGGGCAGGTCGATCAGCTGGTTCAGCCCGCCCCGCCGGTTCCGGCGCTCGGCTCGATTGGCTTCGTGGGTCTGGCGGCACTCATCGTCTCGATGGGTGGCGTCGGGCTCGGTCGACAGACGGACGGGAAGAACAAGGGAGGGAGCGGGGCTGCGTGCGATTAGGGTGGAGGCGCTGGCGACGCACGTCGCGCGTGCGACCTGCTCGACCTAGCCTCCGTGGCCTATGGATCCCGGCTGTGGATGTCCCGCCGCATTGGTCTACGTTTCCCGCTGGCGCGAGTCGCATCCGGAGCCCATCTGAGGAAACGAGATGGAACTGCAACGTTTGGCGCGTACGGCAACGGTCGATCAGGTCGCAGCGTGCGTTCGCGAGCACGGCCATGTGATCATCGACGAGCTCGCGCCTACCGAGTCGATGGATCGCATAGAGGCGGAACTTCAGCCCTATTTCGATTCGACTGCTTTCGGGCATCTGTCCGAGTTGGGATTCGCCACACAGCGAACCGGGTCGCTGATCGCCCGGTCTCCGTCGGTGCACGAACTGATTTTGCAGGAGACCCTCCTCGGTGCGGTGAAACAACTGCTGTCGCATTCCGCCACGGTGCAGCTTGCCTTGACCGAGGTGACGTCGCTGGCTCCGGGGGCCGAGGCGCAATTCCTGCACCAGGACGAGATGCTCTACGACAACTTTCCATTCCCGATGGACTACGAAGTCTTCGTGAATTCGCTGTGGGCGCTGACTGATTACACCGAGGAGATGGGGGCGACGCGTGTGGTTCCGGATAGCCATAAGGCGGGAGCCGGTGCGAACTTCAGCGATGAGGACGGCCTACCGGTGGAGATGGATCGGGGTTCGGTGTTGCTGTTCTCGAGCAAGATCTACCACGGCGGTGGCGCGAACCGGTCCGATCGCATTCGCAGGGCCATTGATATTGGCTTCAGCGTGGGGTGGGTTCGCCAGGTCGAGAATCAGTTCCTGTCGTGCCCGATGGAGATCGCCCGAACGCTGCCGAAGGAACTCGTGAGCCTCATGGGATATGCGTCCACGGGCGGATACGGGCTCGTCGGCGACCGTGAAAATGCGCTCACGACCTTGGACCTCGGGGATGGCGAGTGAGTCCACGGGTTAGGGTGGAGGACTCGGGTCCAGGGGATCTCCGGCGACGGGTGGTCGAGGGCCTCAGAGAAGATTGCGACTGCCCCTCCCCCTAACCCTCTCGCGACCTAACGATCCCGGTTCTCGATGTCCTGCTTCACCGTTCGCGCGGCAATGAAGTAGAAGATGACCGAGACCGCGTTGGTGAGTGCGGCGAGGAGCATCGTCCAGCGAATCGCCTCGTTGCCCATGCTCTCATGCAGCATGTCGTTCAGGCCGCCGATGATGACGGGGCCCAGTCCGAGCCCCACGAGGTTCACCAGGAAGAGATGCACCGCGACCGCCAGCGCGCGGGCGCGCACCTTCACGACGGCCTGGGTCATCGCGAAAGTGGGGGCGGAGAAGCTCATCCCGAGCAGGGAGTGGATGCCGTAGCAGATGAGCGCGGGCACGGGCTCACCCAGGAAGAGGAACGCGACCGTGAAGGGAGTGGAGAGCAAGGCGGACAGCGTGGGGATCCACAGGTACCAGCGCGGATCTCGCGGAGAGAGCCGGTCGCACAGGAAGCCGCCCAGCCACATGCCGGGCATGCCCACGACGAGCGCCATCACACCCAGCCAGCTGCCGATCTCATACAGCTCCATGCCGTGAATGCGCGTCAGGAAGGGAGAGACCCAGACCGCCAGGCCGTAGCCTGCAACCGCGTGTAGGGCGCCGCCCAGCTGGAGCCAGAAATAGGACCGCTGGCGAAGCAGGTGTGCGATGGCCTCGCGCAGGGGCATGGGTTCGACGTCGGCGTGTCCGCCCTCGGTGCCTCCCCTGGGCGGCTCCTTCACCGTTGCCTTCGTCAGCAGCCCGAGCAGGATGCCAGGGACGCCCGCCACCACGAAGGCCCAGCGCCAGCCGAGCAGCGCAGCGACCCAGCCGCCCACCAACCATCCGAAGGCCGACCCCGCCTGGGTCGCCATGGCATAGATCCCCATTGCCCGGCCGCGGCGCTCCACTGAAAAGTAGTCGGAGATGAGGGAGTGCGAGGGTGGGCTACAGCCCGCCTCCCCGACGCCCACCCCGATGCGGAGCAAGCCCAGCATGGGGATGCTGCGCGCCGCTCCCGAGAGCATCGTCATCAAGCTCCACAAGCCGATCGAAAGTGAGAGGATGTTGACCCGCGAGCCGCGGTCGGCGAGGCGTGCGAGTGGGATACCCGCAAATACGTAGGAGATCGCAAAGGCCGGTCCCGCCAGGAGTCCCAACACCGTATCCGATGCGCCGAACTCCGCCTTGATCGCGGGGAGTAGGATGTTAAGGATCCCCCGGTCGATGTGGCTCGAGAGATAGACGCAGAACAAGATCCCCAGCACATAGTTGGCATAGCGATCGTTCGAGGCATTCCCCGTAGTCGGGTTCTCAGCCATTGCCGGCCTCCGCGCGTGGCGCTTGCTGGGCGTGTGTCGAGTCGTGGGATCTAAGACTGGCCAGATTCACCCGGTCCTCCATCTCGTTTCGCCCGTAGGTCCGGGATCGAGTGCGGAAGGAGCCGTGGGCGCCCGTCCCGTCTCAGAGGATATGCGAGTTCAGCGGCGGTTTCAGCCAGTCGGGCCGGTTCGGATCGGATCAGCATGGCGCTCGGCGGTTCGGGGTCTCTGGTGGGGTCGAAATAGGTGTCCCTTTCTCAACCCGTCGACTACGGATCGAGCGGCGAACGATCCTCCGTAAAAGGGTGTTTCAGGTCTTTGGCATCCAGGGCGGCGAGATCACCGACGAGCGGACCGAAGCGCGAGCGGCCTCGAGCCACAGGCACCCCGCCGACCCCCGCACTCCACGTGGGAGGAGCACCCGCCCTTCGACGTCCTGATCCGCGCCGCCTTGTCGAAATGTTCCGGCGGCGTCGAGAGCATGCTGTCGAAGCCTCCGGACTTCGACGGCGCCACCTGGTCAGCCTCCGCGCGGAGCGCGCCGTGGACCGATGCGCCCGACGCATAGGGTCGAGCACATATGTGCGCTCGGTAGTGGGACGCTGCTGGGAACGTTGGGGCTCCCAGCAGCCGCGAGAGGGCGCTTTCCGCTACGTTCGGTTTTTTCGGTCGACGTGGATCCGGGGGGTAGGCAGCGATGGATGGCTACGAGAGCGTATTTCGGTCGGCCCTCTTCGAAGGGCGCACCGTGCTCATCACTGGGGGGGGCACCGGCCTCGGTCGCTGCACGGCGCATGAACTGGGGAGCCTCGGAGCGACCGTCGTGATCGCCGGTCGTCGGGGGGAGGTCCTGGCCGCGACGGCGGAGGAGATTCGTGCGGACGGTGGGCGCTGCGAGTTCGAGACGATGGACGTGCGCGACGAGGAGTCCGTGACCGGCGCCGTCGCGAAGATCGTCGAGCGGGTCGGGCCGATCCATGGTCTCTTCAATAACGCGGGGGGACAATTCGCGGCGCCCGCGGCGAAGATCTCGGCGAGTGCGTTCCGGAAGGTCGTCGATCTGAACCTGAATGGGACCTTCCAGGTGACCCGCGCGGTCTTCGAGGCCTCCATGAAGGAACACGGCGGCTCTGTCGTGAACATGCTCGCGGACATTCGCAGCGGCTACGTCGGCATGGCGCATAGCGCCGCTGCGCGTGCGGGGATCGCGAATTTGTCCATCACGCTCGCTCTGGAATGGGCGCGCTTCGATATTCGGATGAATTGTGTCGCGCCCGGCACCATTCTCTCGTCGGGCATGCGGACCTACCCGGAGCCGATCCAGGAGGCTGGCGTGAAGGGGGCGAAAGTCGTTCCGGCGGCCCGACTGGGGACGGAGAGCGAGGTTTCGGCGGTCGTGACCTTTCTGCTTTCGCCGGCTTCGGCGTTCGTGACCGGGCAGACGATCGCGATCGATGGCGGCGCGTCGTTCCAGAAGAACACACTCTTCAAGGTGACCGATCACGGGCCGACGTCGCGCTTCGAGGCCTTCCATCGTCCGGAAGACTGGAGCGGCACGCCCTTCGCCGTGTTCTTCGACGACGTAGACTGACGGGTCCGCGCCGCGGGTTGCCGCCGCGCTCGAGCAGGCCGGCGCGTCCGTGATCGCGCGGTGCGGCGCGTATTGGGTGATGGCCGTCCCGAGCGGCGCCGCGACCGCCCTTCTGGAGTCGTCGGGTGTCGCTGTCCGCGCTGCTGGCGAGAACTTATTTGGTTTATCGCGGGCGGGGCGTAGGGGAGTCTGAGCCGGCGGGAGCTGCGCGAGGGGCGCAGGCGTGCCTCAGGTCCCCCGCAGAGCCTCGATGGAGAGACCCGATCCGTCTGCTTCGGTGGCACCAGAGGGTGGGGTGAGGGGCCGGCGCGCGTTCTCCTGGGCGAGGAGGGTCGTGCCACGTGCTCGCTTCGGAGAGGCCGCGCCTTCCGATTGCGAATCGTCGGCCGGTGGCGAGGACTCCGGCAGATACACCTGGAGGGTCGTGCCGAGCCCGGGCTCGCTCTGCATCTGCACGTAACCGCCTGCCTGATTGGTAATCGCCCAGCAGGTCGAGAGGCCCAGTCCGGTCCCCTTGCCCGGCGGTTTCGTCGTGAAGAAGGGCTCGAAGATCTTCTCGAGATCGTCCGCGGAGATCCCTTCACCGGTATCGGAAACCGACACCCGAACGTAGACGCCAGGCTCCATCGCGAGACCGCTCGGTTGGTCGAGCCCTGGCGAGACCTCGATACGCGAGGTCTCCAGAGTCAAGGAACCTCCGTCTTGCATGGCATCTCGGGCGTTCAGGGTCGCGTTCACGAGAATCTGACTGAATGCATCCGGGTCGATCTTCACGGTGCAGGGTTCCGGCGAGAGCCTGGTCTGGATTTCGACGGTTTTTCCGGAGAGTTGTTCGAGCAGACGATCGGCCTCCCGGATCGTGTCGTTGAGGTCGATGATCCGAGGGTTGACGGCATCCTTGCGGGTAAACGAAAGGAGTTGTTGTGTTAGCCGCGTGCCCTTCGTCACGGCCTTCGTCACCTCGGCCAGATCGGCGGTCGCCGCTGAGTCGCCTTGCAGCTTCATGATCGCGAGCTCTGTGAAGCCCAGGATGGCGACCAGCAGGTTGTTGAAGTCGTGCGCGATTCCGCCGGCGAGACGACCCACCGCCTCCATTTTTTGGGAGTGACGAAGTTGCTGTTCGAGAAGCTTCCGCGCAGAGATGGCGTCCTCGCGCTCTTTGTTCGCTTGCTCGATTCCATCTAGAAGGACGCCAACGGAGACCGAAATCATCCCGGACAATGCGAGCAGGCTGGAGCTGATGACCGCCCAGATGCCAAGGCCGACCTCGCCAGGCCAGGAGAGCTCTCCTTGCGCCAGGAGCGTGCCGATGCCCGCGAGTGTCGCGACGAGCAATCCCAGGGAGGCGGTCGCGGCACGCCATCCGAACAGGGCGCCCGTGATCATGGGGCCTGCGAACAACCAAAAGGGTCCCGCAGCGAAGGGACCGAATCGATAGGTGAAATAGAGTCCGACGCAGTAGGTCACGACGATGACCCCACTGGCCTTCAAGCGGTAGAACCTGGTGGGGCATACTGCCAGGGCCAGGGAACTGAGCCAGGCGGCCAGGTCGAAGGCGACGACGCTCCATAGGCGCTCGATCAGGGCCAGTCCGACCCCGAAGACACACGCGACAGTGCCGAGCCCGAAATAGGCCCACACCATGCCGGCCAGGATACGCCGGCGCCAGATCTCGACCATATCTTTGGAGGGGGAGGGCGGGTTGATCATCGGATTCCGTCGGCGGGGCCTCGGTCGCTTTCGTGGTGACCGTGTCAGTTTCGGGATCGCGTGGGCGGAGCGAGTGGCGCTGGCGCGTTCGCGGTCCCGGGAGTCTATAAGAAAGCGGATGGATTCCCCTGGGCGGATTCCTCCGCATCAACGCAGCAAATTGACGATGCGGAAGCGGCCTCGCGGGAAAGAAGAACGCGAGTGCATCACCCGCGGTGGCCCGGCCCGGCCCCAATGGCCATGATCGAGCGCCTGCGCCCGTGATGGGTCCAGGAGGCGAATCCATTTTCCTGCGGGGGAATAAGCGCTTGTGAGGCGGAGTTCACACTTCGCGGCGAGGAGAGTCTGTAGGATCACGATGTGGCCAAGAGAAGACGGCACATTTCTCGACTGATGATTGACGAGAATGGTTCGTGGGTGGACACCCAACCTTCTTTTTGGGCACTTCTATCAGGGTGGCGCATGGCGCGGCCAGCACCATTGAGGAGAATTTGAGATGAAGATTCGCACGACGACACGCAAGGGCACGAACGTACGAGGCGCGCGAGGTCGCTGGGGACCGATCCTTTCAGTGAACGAAGCCGCTCGCTCCCTGAAATAGGGCGCATCTGCACGGATTCTCGCTGAGACCGGGGCCGAGATCTCCCGGCGAGGCGTGCGGCACGAAATAGCGGATGGGACCCGGAACTCGTCCCGCGAGGAAGGCGCGTGCTACGCGCCCGGACCCCCGCACTTTCGCAAGTGCGAGGGTTTCGTGCGTCCCCCACCCGCGGGGTGATCTGCGAGGGCCTCTTCTTCTAGGCCTCGGGCGCAAAAGGCTGGGTGCCGAGGACCAAACTGCGTGAGCCGCCCCGGGTCCGCTTTGCCGCGATGGCCCCCTCTGGGGCGAGCTATGATGACGCCCGGCCCTAGGGAACTCGCGCGCTGTGGGGCGTAGGGCCTGGGGCGAGGCGACATGACTCCGTTTTCGCAGACGCTCAGGGCACAGGAAGCTGAGGCCGGCTCGCGCTCGCTCTCCGTCGGGGGAGCGCTCGTGATCGTGGCGCTGCTGGGTTGTTGGTTGGGCTGGTTCTTCTTCGCGGAAGTGACCCTCAAGGCGGTTACGCCGCTGGCGAGGCTCGAAGCTTCCCTGGAGCCGCACCCGGTGATGGCTGAGATCGCGGGGCGGGTCGCTTCCTCTCGTCTCCAAGTGGGCGTGGAGGTGAAGTCGGGTGAGATACTGGTCGCGTTCGAAACCCGGTCGCTCGACCTCGAAATCTCCGAGGCAGAGGCGAGGCACGAGAGTCTGGCAGCTCGGCTCGAGGCCTCCCGTGAAGAGCTGAGGGTCGCGCGGACCGCGCTCGAGCAGGCCCGGGCAGCGGCGGTGGCGACGACGGCGGCTGCGGAGGCGCGCGCAGAGGCGGCTGCGGTCGAGGCTTCCTTCGCGGAGGGAGAAGTCCCGACGATGGCCAAGCTGAGGGCCGACGGCAGCGTCTCGACGAGTGAGTTGGAGCGCGCCAAAGCGGATGCGGCCTCGTTGCGGGCGATCGCGACCGCCGAGCTCAAAGAAGCCACTCGGGCCAAGTGGGCGAGCGGCCGGGGGGTGAGTGACCGCGCCGCTGCCGTGCAGGCACTTCAAAGCGCGCTCGTCGCGTTGGAGGGAGCGTTACTGGAAGGGGCACTGACCCTCGAGCGTCATGCCCTCGAGCGCGAGCGTCATGTCGTCCGTGCCCCCCTGTCTGGACGACTCGGAGAGGTCGAGGCCGCACCACCCGGGACCCTGTTGAGTGCCGGCGAGCAGGTCGCGGTAGTCGTTCCGTCGGGTGCGCTGAAGCTGACCGCGGACTTCCCCCCAGCGCTGGCGGCTGGGCGTATCCACCCCGGGCAGCGCGCCACGATGCGATTGCACGGCTTTCCATGGCTGCAATACGGGGTTCTCCGCGCGGAAGTCATGGGCGTCGCCAGCGAGTTGCGCGGCGGCCTCCTGCGGGTCGAACTCTCCGTGATCGATGCTGAGTCGAGCCCCGTGCCACTCAGCCACGGATTGCCCGGGGACCTGGAGATCGATCTCGAACGCGTCTCGCCGGCGGCGCTGACGCTCCGTGTCGCTGGGCGCATGATCCGTCCGGCTCGGTTTGCGGCCCAAGGGACCGAATGACGCGTCGTCGGCGCTTGGTTCCCGAGGTGATCCAGACCTCGGCGATGGATTGCGGGCCGGCCTCGCTCAAGTCCTTGATGGAGGGCTTTGGGCTCGACGTGAGTTATGGCCGGCTCCGAGAGGCCTGTCAGACCGACGTCGATGGGACCTCGATCAGCACGATGGACGAGGTCGCCAACGGCCTCGGGCTCGAGTCGGAGGAAATCGTGATCCCGCGCGATCATCTCCTGGTCCAGGAGGCGGGGGCGCTCCCGGCGATCGTCGTGGTCCGGCATTCGAACGGCGAGACCCACTTCATCGTCGTTTGGGGCGTCCTTGGACCTTGGGTGCAGATCATGGACCCGGCGGTGGGTCGCCGTTGGGTCCGTCGTCGAGAGCTGCTCGAGCAGCTCTACGTGCATTCTCTCCCCGTGCCGGCGCAAGAGTGGCGTGCGTGGGCGGGGAGTGACGAGTTTGTCGAACCGCTCAGCCGGCAGCTCAAGGATATCGGTGTCGCGCCCGGTCCGCTGATCGCGGCCGCGCTGGCCGATCCCGGCTGGTTCAGATTGGGGGCGTTGGATGCGGCCACGCGGATGGTGCGCTCGATCGTAGAGAGTCGCGGGTTGGCGCAGGGCGCCGAAGCGGCAGCGGTGATCGACCGTTTTGTCCACGCGGCAGTCGTTCATCTCCAAGGCGGGCAAGACGCGCTGCCGATCCCAGCCGACTATTGGTCGGTCCGGCCCAGCGCCCCCGATGAGGCGGGCGAGCCGCAGGTGATACTCAGCGGCGCCGTGATGATGCGCGCGCTGGGGCCGACCCAGGCCGCGCCCGAGCGTCTCTCGCCCGAGCTCGCCGCTGCTCTGCGCGAGCCGCCGCCGAACCCGATTCAGGATCTGCTGGGCCTGCTTCGCAAGGATGGGTTGGCCACCCCGACTGCCCTTGCGGCGATCATCGCTTTCGCGGCTGCCATCCCGTTGCTCGAGGCGGTGGTCTTCCGCGGCCTGATCGACATGGGGCGCGCGTTGGCGCTGCCGGGGGAACGCCTCGTTGCGATGCTGGCGATCGGGACGCTGATGCTGCTCGGCCTGGCCCTGAAGCTTCCGCTGGCGTCGAGTGTCGCAGGCTTGGGACGCGCGCTCGAGGTCCGGCTGCGGACGGCGTTCTATGAAAAGATTCCCCGGCTGGGAGACCGCTATTTTCGGAGTCGGCTGGTCTCGGATATGGCGGAGCGGAGCCATAGCGTGCACGAACTCCGCGTGATTCCGGAGTTGGGCGAGACCTTCTTGAGCGCCACCACCCGCTTGGTGCTCACGACCGCGGGGATCGTCTGGCTCGATCCGGCGGGAGCGCCTTATGCGATCCTCGCCGCCGTCCTGGTGATCGGGCTGCCGCTGATCTTTCACCCCCTGCTCGCGGAGCAGGCGCTGCGGGTACGGGGCCACCTCGGTGGCCTCAGCCACTTCTATCTCGATGCGCTCTTGGGGCTCGCCCCGATCCGAGCGCATGGAGCGCAGCGTGCCGTGCGGCGTGAGCACGAAGCCCTACTGGTGGAGTGGGCGCGCGCCTCGCTGAGCCTGCAGCGCTCGGCCGTCCTGGTGGAGGGCTTCCTGACCGCTGCGGGTTTTGCGTTGGGCGTCGGTTTGATTCTCTTGCATGCCGCGCGGGGCACGAATGGCTCGACGCTCCTGCTGATCTACTGGGTGCTGACCTTGCCGACGCTCGGCCGTCAAGTGGCTGTCGTCAGTCGCCAGTACCCATCTCTGCGGAGTGTCGTGCTGAGGCTCGTTGAGCCACTGAAGGCGCCGGATGAAGCGCCGCCTGCCGCGGTCGCCGAGGCTTCGGACGGGGATGCAGCGGCGACGGCGGATGCGCTCGGTGCGCGAGGCCCGGGGGTGTCGGGGGGCGTGCGGATTCGCTTCGACGGGGTGAGCGTGCGCGCGGCTGGACTCGAGATTCTCGGGGGTGTGAGCCTGGAGATCGCCGCAGGAGAGCATGTGGCGGTCGTGGGACCGTCGGGGGCGGGAAAGTCCACGCTCGTCGGGCTGCTGCTGGGTTTCTATCGACCAGCGAGCGGGTCTGTGGAGATCGACGGGCAGCCCCTCGATGCGGGGGGGATCGCGCGGCTGCGGCGGGATTGTGCCTGGGTGGACCCCGCCGTTCAGCTCTGGGGACGTTCGCTTTTGGACAACCTCCGCTACGGCGGACCCGAGCAGGCGGGCGTAAATCCCGCGCTCGAGGCGGCGGATCTGATCGACGTCCTACAGACCCTACCCGATGGCCTACAGACCGAGCTCGGAGAGGGAGGCGGCTTCGTGTCCGGCGGTGAGGGCCAGCGAATCCGTTTGGCGCGGGCCCTCCATCGTCGTGGGACCCGCCTGGCTCTGCTCGACGAGCCGTTTAGGGGCCTCGATCGCGCGCAGCGCCGCGACTTGTTACGCAGGGCTCGGGAGGCGTGGGCCGACGCGACGTTGCTCTGCGTGACCCATGACGTCGGTGAGACGAGGGCGTTCGACCGGGTATGGGTCATCGACGGGGGCCGTGTCGTCGAGGACGGTGCGCCCCAAGCCTTGGGGGCGGATCCGGGCTCGCGGTATCGAGCCTTGCTCGACGCAGAAGCCTTGGTTCAGGAGGGCTTGGGATCCGATGTCGATTGGCGCAGATTCGACCTCGAGGGAGGCCAGCTTCTCGAGCGAGGAGCAGGCGGCGGAGTATCTGGCGTCGAGGAGACACCCTCATGAGCGGTCTGGGAGGCATTTCCTGGCCCCGCGCCCGACGGGGTGAGGCGCTCTCCGTGTTAGGCCAGGAGTCCGGCCTCACGACAGTCGGGGTGTACGCAGATGCGGTCCCCGATGGGGTTTCCCTGAGTGATTGGATGGAACTTTCGGCCGCGCGGCTCGGACTGGAGGCGGAGTCGGTCGACGTCCCCTACCGCGAACTGGAAGGGTTTGTGCGGAACGCAGGACCCGCGTTGCTGGTGCTGCCCGGAGGTGAGGCGCTTGCGTTGCTTCGGGCCCGGGGCGGTCGCGCGCAGGTGATCATGCCGGACCTGCGCCGTCGTTGGGTTCCCCTCTCCATGGTTCGGGATGCCCTGGCCGCGCCGGAGGAGTCCGAGGCGCGTCCGGTGATCGCGCGGATTCTGCGCGATGCGGGGGTGTCGGAGGCGCGCCGCGCAGGAGCCCTCTCGGCGATCCTGCAAGAGGCGCTCGGTAGCACGCCGTGTCGGGGTGGGTGGCTGATCCGACTCCCGCCCGGGGCCTCGCTTCGTGACCAGGCCCGCGGCGCGGGTCTGGATCGGCTGCTCTATGCCCTGGTCGGCAGTCATGCGGTCCA
>Ga0315331_10000269_pt1 | contig 34363 bp, 20 predicted proteins | sample M160m34915metaG_FD_203456 | JGI IMG/M metagenome (GOLD analysis project Ga0315331, IMG submission 203456) | Ammonia-oxidizing marine archaeal communities from Monterey Bay, California, United States - M1 60m 34915 | ecosystem: Environmental > Aquatic > Marine > Intertidal zone | place: USA...
TTAAACAACACATTAAAGGAAATACTTCTGTTGATTTAAATATTTTGCAAAAAACAAGAAATCAGTATGCAGATATTGATCAGAAAAGAACGATTTTATCTGAAAATCGAGAGGTATCTGTCCAAAGAAATGAAGAGGAATCGGTTCGCAACGTAGCATTGAGTAGTATCGAGTACAATAAATTTGACAAGAGAAATGATGAGGCTGCGCATGGAGATAAAATGGTAACTTCTTCCCTTGAAATAATAAAAATTAATACTCTGGCTTTACCCGTTACTCAAATGCTTGGGGATTTGGTTAAGGAAAATTTTAGTAACGTTTACGACGGTAATTTCGTAGGTAATTTTTTAACAAATGCTGATAAAACAGAAAAATTTTATTTACTAAGCAGTATTGAATACATGAAGGAGGAATTGGCCTTAAGCGGACAAGAAGACGATAAAATGCGTAAAAGCTGGAGTAAGCAATTTGACCGATTGTTTGCAAGAAAAATTGGTATGATTAATCTTGGAGACCCAATTTTTGTGCAAGCTGGAGCCGGACTTATGCATACGAATCCAGCTCTGATTGGTTTTACCAATTCTCCACGATTGAATGTAGAATATAGAAGTCAATGGATGAATTCTGGAAATGCAACATCAAAATATGCCATTTCTTACGATCAACATGTTGAAGAACTTCATGGTGGTGTAGGCGTTGGAGTTACTACAATGGACTATGAAAATGGCATGTATAAGGGCTATGGAGCTAAAATTGGTTATGCACCGAAAATTGATTTTTCACGATTAGTGTCTTTGTCGCTGGCAGCAACTTTTGAGGTAAACCAGCTGGCTGTTGATTTCAATTCTTATAAATACGACAGTCAATTGGAGTTTGATAAAGGAATTGTTTATGATAGCTACTCAAGTGGTTATAATCCGAGAGCAACAAAGGTTTTGTATAAAGACTTATCTTTGGGCATGATGTTGAATACTTCTTTCTGTTATGTAGGTGCTTCAGTGGATCATGTAGTCCAGCCGGATCAAAACCTATTTACTGCTGATACTCGAAAAGATTATCAGTTGGAACGGAAGTACAGCGTCCAAATGGGTGCAGATTATAAAAAGAACGCGAGCTCAAAACTGGTTGTGAGTCCGCAGGTAATATTTGAAAATCAGGCAGGAAAATCAGAATTATGGTTGAGTAGTTCATTTAGATTTAATAATTTAATCGCCAGTTCTGGAGTTTCAACTGATAAATCCGTAAAAGGAATCGTTGGAATTCAGGGAAAACATATGAGATTGATGTATAGCTATGATGTTACAAAATCGACGGTTTTAGATCAATCATTGGGTTCTCATGAGGCCTCGATTAGAGTGTTTTTTAATAGTAAGAAGAATAAAAGCCCGTTGGCATTTTTATAAGGATGATGAAAAAACTATTGGTACTACTTTGTCTTAGCTTGGCAGTGAATTCGTTCGCTCAAGACCCTGAATTTACGCAGTTTTATGCTAATAAGCTTTACTTGAATCCCGCATTTGCAGGTTCACACAACTGTCCTAGAATTGTAATGAATTATCGAAATCAATGGCCTGCTATTACGGGTAATTTTGTTACAACCGCTTTTGCTTACGATCAGCATGTTGATGGTATTAAAGGTGGACTTGGTTTATTAGTTACGAATGACCAAGCTGGTCAGGGTACTTTAAAAACAACACGTGTAAGCGGAATGTATTCATACAGGCAAGCTATCGGAAGGAAGTTTTCTATAAAATTTGGAATGGAAGCTACCTTTTTTCAAAAATCTTTGGATTGGAGTAAACTGACTTTTGGAGATATGATTGATCCAAGAAGAGGATTTGTTTACCGAACTAATGATAAACCTCGAGGAGGAAATACCAGTGGGATTGATTTTGCTGCGGGTATTATTGGTTATTCTGATGTTTTCTATATGGGAGTGGCAGCCCATCATTTAACAGAACCCAATGAGTCATTGATTCTTGGTGAGAGTAGGTTGCCGATGAAGATAACGGGACATATTGGTGCAAATATTCCAATCGACGGTCAAACGGCTAGTAAATATTCCAAAGGAGGAACATCTATCTCTCCTAATGTTTTATTCAGACAACAAGATAATTTCACGCAACTCAATATGGGTATTTATATTAAAAAAGATGCCATTGTTGGAGGTATTTGGTACAGAAATAAGGATGCTTTTATTGCAACGTTAGGAATAAATACAGAATATCTGAAAATAGGCTATTCTTATGACGTGACAATTTCTAAATTGGGCGCTGGAACTGGCGGAGCTCATGAAATAACTTTGGGTATTGACTTCACTTGTAAGCCAAAGAAAAGAACGTTTAGAACAATTAGTTGTCCTTCGTTTTAGTTCTTAAATACTGTATTTCCGTCGATATACGTCCTGATGACTTGAGTTTGTAATATGTCATCTTCTTCGCAAGACATGATGTCTCTGTTCAAGATGACAAAGTCTGCCAACTTTCCAATCTCTAAGGAGCCTTTTTCCTTTTCTTCAAAATTAGCTGTAGCTGCCCAAATAGTCATTCCTTTCATTGCATTAAGTCTCGATAAAGCATCTTCGATTTGAAAACCATTTTTTGGTGTTCCATTTACGTCCTTTCTGGCTACTGCGGCATAAAACGTTTCAATAGGAGATATGTTTTCAATAGGAAAATCGGTGCCCAGCGCAATCATGCCATTTTGATTTCGAAGTTTTTCATAGGCATAGCCGTATTTAAGTCTTTGAATTCCAACTCTTAAAACGGCCCACCTCATGTCGGATGTTGCGTGAGTAGGTTGAACTGAAGGAATGATGTTAAACTGTTTAAATAAGTTAACATCTGCGTGATGAACGAGCTGTGCGTGTTCAATCCTCCATCTTTTATCATTATTTTTTTGAAGAACTTCTCCATAGATCTTCATAATTAAGCGTGCAGCGGAATCACCTATACAATGCGTGTTCATTTGAAATCCAGCTTTATACAATGCTTGTGCTTTTGTTTTAAAATAGTCTTCATTACTTAACAACATACCATAATTACTCGTGTCATCTTTATAAGGTCTCAATAGGCAAGCACCTCTTGACCCCAAAGCACCGTCTCCGTAGAATTTAAATGACCTTACATTCAATTTGTTGGTTTTTATCGGCCCATTTTTTAAATAATGTGCAAAATTTTCTTCGTTATCAGTAAGCATGGCGTAAATTCTCATTTTCAAACTCCCACTTTTATGGAGGGCTTGAATGGCTTCAATCTCTGTCTTTTTTAACCCAGCGTCGTCAACAGTAGTAAGACCTACTTCGAAGCAATTTGCTTGCGCTTTAAGCAGCGCTCTTTTCTTTTGGCTAATCGTTGGGGCAGGAATTAATCTAAGAACACTGTCTACTGCGTTATCAATCAGTATCCCAGTTAGCTCGTTATTAATGATTTCGATGTGTCCGCCCTCTATAATTGTGGCACTTGTAATCCCTGCTATCTCAAGGGCTTTACTGTTGACCAGCGCTGCATGCCCATCAATTCTTCTAATAATCACAGGTTGATTGGAGAACAAAGAATCCAATCGTTGTTTATTCGGATAGCTGGTGTTTTTCCAGGTAGTTTGATCCCATCCTCTGCCTTCAATCCAGCCGAGTGTGTCATTGATTTGAAATTGGCTTAAAGCTAAAAGAACTTCATCAAAGGAACGACAAGCCTTCAGATTGATTTGTTGTAAGCTTAGTCCATAACCTAGAAAGTGACAATGAGCATCAATAAAACCAGGGTAAATGGTCATTAATTGAGCATCATAAGCACTTGAATAGCTGTATTTATTTAAAATTTGTCGTTCCGGTCCTAATTCAAGAATTTTACCATCTTTAATGGCCATGGCCTCAAATAGTTCATGACTGTTATTCATTGAATAAATCTTAGCATTGTGAATTACCAGATCACAGTCAACCCGTTTCATACAAGAAGAAAGAATCACCATTACGGAGGTAAAGAAGAATAATTTTGAGGTAAACATTTTTGTGTTTTAATTTACATTTCTTTTAAAGACAACTTCTTGTTGTTATTTAGCAATAAACAAAGAATCATCAACATAACCAGACCAGGCACTTTGTATCGTACTAAGGCGCCTGCAACCGGTGTAGTAAGCCCGAGAATGAGATAGAGAACAGTTACAAACAGAACAATAAACCAAATATATTCACGATCAGGCCCAGCTCTGCTCCTAATAATACAATAAATTAGGAAGGACAGTATCAATAGGTTTTCTATAAAAGCAATTAGTTGGAAAACATTTGATTTTGAATGGGGAAGGGGCTGAATGATTGCGTTGATCATCGATTTCGGTGCGCAAGACATGATGGAGCTCCAATTTCGTTCAATTTGAATATCATCGTATAAACTTTTTGCTTGCATTTTTTCAGCGTATCGAATCATGTCGTTTCTTTTTCCAGCAATTAGATTAGCGAAATGATAATCTGGTTTTACACTACTAATAACGAAAGCAGCAATCACGCAAATGCCTATCGCCGATAGATATCGAATTGCAATTAATCGGTCTGAAAACAGCTTAAACGAGTACCCCAACATCACTGGGATAAGCGCAATTAAAACATAGTATTTTGTAATGAATAAAAAGTAAATCGATACCAGTAATAGCGGAATATAGATCCACTTTTTCTTGGAAATCATTTGCTGTAAACAAAACAATGTACTCCCTAGAAAAAGAAATAGTAGTGCCTCTTTCAAGTTCCCGGATGTCCAAAGTAAAATCGAAGGGAGGAGAAACACCAATAGTAGAGAGAGAATTTGGCGACCTTGCTTTATTGGATTAAATGTTTTTAACAATAACGTAATGCCGGTAAGGGAAAAAAAACACATGAAAATACTGTGTATGTGATACGATCCAAAAGAAATCAAATGCAGAATAGCATTGACTCTAATCATAGTACGGTTATTATTAAATACAATACTGTCGTATGTTTTGTACCAATTCGTCATGTTGTCGTAATACAAGTCTCTGAATTCTTGACCTTCGCAGTTCACACCAAAGAGCATCTGGAAAAAGTGCTTTTTAGACTGAAAAAATGCTTCATACATTACTTTACTGTCGTCAAAGTATTTAAAAATATCAGCTTCGGATCTTATGGTATAGTGTTTAGTATATATCCAGTATAATCCAAATCCAGCTATAATTTTAAGAATAAATATAATCTGAAACCATTTTCTGTTGATGTTATTAAATCTAAATAACGACCATTTTTTAATGATGAAAAGGAAACCAATACTGTAGATAGCAATTAGTGCATATTGCAAGGCCATGAACAAATATAAAAAGGTTCGTTAGATGTTGAAAAAATCGAATGCTTATAGGTCTCTACAAAAAGGCTTTAATTACCTTTGTGCACTTACATCAAGAAGTAATAGTATAGATTCAATTAGAAAAATGGAAGTTACTAAAAATCAAGAATTAGCAACCTTAGAACAAGCTCAAGAATTAGGGCTGTTACCAGAAGAATTTGATCAGATTAAGGAGATCTTAGGAAGAACACCAAATTTTACGGAAATGAGTATTTTTTCTGTGATGTGGTCTGAACATTGTTCCTATAAGAATTCCATAAAATGGCTTAAAACATTACCAAAGGACGGACCTCATATGTTGGTCGAAGCGGGTGAAGAAAATGCTGGATTAGTAGATATTGGAGACGGCTTAGCGTGTTGCTTCAAAATTGAATCACATAATCATCCCAGTGCCTTGGAACCTTACCAGGGAGCTGCAACTGGAGTTGGCGGCATAAATAGAGATATTTTTACGATGGGTGCTAGACCAATTGCACAGCTAAATTCGCTGCGATTTGGTGATCCTTCTTTGCCGAAAACAAAATGGCTAGTAAAAGGAGTTGTTAAAGGAATTGGCGATTATGGAAATTCATTTGGTGTTCCAATTGTAGGGGGAGAAGTATTTTTTGATGAGAGTTACAATACAAACCCATTAGTTAATGCCTTTTCAGCTGGCATTATGGATGCTAGTAAAATGATGTCGGCAACTGCGTCTGGACCTGGCAATCCAGTTTATATAGTGGGTTCATCTACCGGTAAAGATGGTATTCATGGAGCTGCTTTTGCATCTAAAGACATTACGGAAGACTCCGTAAATGATTTGCCATCAGTTCAAGTAGGAGATCCTTTCCAAGAAAAGCTATTATTAGAAGCGACTTTGGAACTAGCAGAAACGGATGCTGTAGTAGGTATGCAAGATATGGGCGCTGCGGGTATTACTTGTTCTACATCAGAAATGAGCGCTGCAGGAGAAGTTGGAATGATCATTAACCTAGATAAAGTGCCAACCAGACAAGAAAACATGAAAGATTGGGAAATTCTGCTTTCTGAGTCTCAAGAAAGAATGCTTGTTGTAGTAGAAAAAGGGAAAGAAGCAGTAGTAGAAGGAATTTTCGAAAAATGGGATTTAAACTGCGAAGAAATTGGAGAGGTAACAGACACTGGAATTCTCGAATTTTGGATGCATGGTGAGATTTGTGCGACGCTTCCTGCTGAACCTTTAGTGTTGGGTGGTGGTGCACCAGTATATGAAAGAGAATATTCGGAACCTGCTTATTATTCGGAGTTTAAAAAGTTTGATATATCAACAGTTGAGCAGCCTTCAGATTTAAAAGAAGTGGCAGAATTCATGCTGTCACATCCGAACATTGCGTCTAAAAAATGGGTTTCAGAACAATATGATTCAATGGTTGGAACAGCGAATATGAGTACCAATGCCCCTTCAGATGCTGGTTTGGTCAACATCAAAGGAACCAATAAAGCATTGGCAATGACCGTAGATTGTAATTCCAGATATGTTCATGCCGATCCTGAAAAAGGAACTTCAATTGCCGTAGCTGAATCAGCAAGAAATATTGTCTGTTCTGGTGGTATACCTTCGGCTATTACAAATTGTTTGAATTTTGGAAATCCATACAATCCTGAAAGTTATTGGCATTTTGTCGGAGCGATAAAGGGAATGAGCGCTGCGTGTCTTAAATTTAGTACTCCTGTAACGGGCGGTAATGTGAGTTTTTATAATCAAACGGTTACCGATGAGGGAGAGGAACCAGTGCTTCCAACACCAACAATAGGGATGCTAGGTGTGGTGGAAAATAAAGATCACACGATGTCAATGAATTTTAAGTATAAAGGAGATTTAATCTTTTTAATTGGTAAGGCAGTAGAAGATATTGGTTCTTCAGAATACTTATACAGCTATCATGGAGTAAAAGGATCTAGTGCTCCTTACTTCGATTTAGAGGAGGAATTTGCGATGCAGGAAGCGGTAAAAGGATTAATTCAAAATAATCTAATCAATGCTGCTCATGATTGTGCAGATGGCGGTTTATTCATTACTCTTTTTGAAATGGGCCTACAGGAAAATTTAGGCTTTGATGTCATCACGGATTCTGAGATTAGAGAAGATGCTTATCTTTTTGGCGAAGCACAAGGAAGAGTATTAGTAACGTTAGATGAAAATACAGAAGAAGAATTTATTGATTATATGATCGAATGCGGCACTCCTTTTACTCTTTTGGGGCATGTTACCAGAGGTAAGATGGTGGTAGATGATGAGCATTTCGGCTTTGTGGAAGAAGTTCGATCAGGCTACGATAATAAGATTGCGGAGCTCATGAACTAGAAAATATCGATTATTTACCATCGTTACGAATTGTAATTCGGGAATCCTAGGTTTTTTCGTAACGTTCTAACTTGCCGTTTCTAACGATGTAATTATTCCCCATAAACGTGAAGGTTTTCCCTTCATTAGACTGCGTAATAAAAAGTAAATCCTGTTCCATAGTGTGTATAGAGCCATTGGTTTTATAGGCAAGGTTTAAATAGGCCGTGCGTATTGCACGATCATCTTTCACACCACACAGAATTACATGTACGGGCTTATCTATATTAACCAAAAGTGCAGTATCTCTTGGAGGTGCATTGTTGTCGGCAATTAAAACTATGTTTTTGGCTTGCCAAAATTTTTCACACCCTTTATCGATAGCTTCAAGGTCGTTCTCGACCAAGTCTATATTGCCTTTACTATTATTCATCGCTTTAGCCGCTGTTTTAAGGATATTATTAAAACCATCTGAATTTTTGCAGTAATATATTCCGCCTGTTTTACCAATGTATTTTTTTGTTTTTGGTCCATCACCATCATTGAAAAAGACATAAGACTGATTACTGTGCTTTGTATAGTTTAACTTCAACCAAAGAAGAATTTGCTTGGTATAGGGATACATGCTTCCAGTAACATCCGTTACTATAACACGATTTTTCCAATAGCTGTATTTTTTTAATTTATTTATGGCAATTTTGAACTCACCGTGTGAATGGTTTTCGTATCTATATAGATGATAGTCATATTCTATCAAGGTATCTATTTGAAAAATCGACTTAATTTTTTTGGGATGACTTGTTTTGGAGTCGTAGTTTAATGCGCTCTCCAACGCATTACCTAAATTTTGATTAGGCAATTCAAAAGAAATTACAAATCCAGTAAAAAGTTGTCGTCTAGCCTCTGCTTTCGTTTGAATGCAGGTTTCATATAAGATTTCTCGAGCGTGTTTGTCTAAACGTCTTGAAAAAGCATCTGAAAGGATTGTAATTCTTTTTCTATTGAGCTCTTTTTGCGATAATTTGGATATATTGTCTGCATAGGTATAGGTAATCTTTCTAATCATACCAGGTCTTATCCTTAGCAGCTGTTTAAGATCAAATGATGTACTTGCTTTATTGAAATAGAAGGGGATTACAATTTTTTTTATACCAAACTCTTTTTTTACTACGTAAATTTCTTTTTCATGTTTATACTTAAAAAACGGGTTTAAATCGATTGCGCTTACGTTTAAAGTAAGAATAATGGTTATAGCCCCTAGTAGTATTTCTCGTTTCATAAGTGTTTAACAAGTGTAATACGCTAACACTTAAAAAGAAACAACTTCAATTAGAAACATTACACAACAGACTAGAATAGGCTTAGTGTTGAAGGCTTAATTGTGGGTAACTGCTTCCTGGATAATGGTAACTTTGCCAGGATATTGCTCCAATGCCTTTTCAAGACATTCAACGGCTTTGATTAAAGCGTCTTTGTTAAGTACATATGCGAGCCTTACTTCCTGAATACCGTTCCCTTCAGTAGCGTAGAATCCTGTGGCTGGTGCCAACATCACTGTTTGATTCTGGTGGCTAAACTCTTCCAGTATCCATTGGCAAAATTTATCGGCATTATCGATAGGCAGCTTAGCTATTGCATAAAAAGCACCACTGGGTTTTGGACAAACTACTCCTGGAATTTTATTCAACCCGTTAACCAAAATGTTCCTTCGTTCAACATATTCTTCTTTTACATCGTCGAAATAAGACTGCGGAGTGTCAAGTGCAGCTTCACCTGCAATTTGGCCAAATGTCGGCGGGCTTAGCCTTGCTTGCCCGAATTTCAATGCCATATCAAGAACTTCTTTATTTTTAGTGACTAAAGCACCAACCCTGGCTCCGCACATACTATAACGTTTGGACACGGAGTCAATAACAACTACGTTGTTTTCTATTCCTTTGAGCTGGAGTGTGGAGTGTGGAATAGCTCCATCGTAGCAAAATTCTCTATATACTTCATCAGAGAATAAAAATAAATCGTGTTTTTTAACAAGGCTACTGATGGTTTCAAGCTCTTCTTTACTATACAAATATCCCGTTGGATTTCCAGGATTACAAATCAGAATACCTTTGGTGTTCGGTGTAATTAATTTTTCAAAATCTGCTATTGGAGGTAATGCAAATCCGTCTTCAATTTTGGCTGTTACAGGAACTACTTTTACTCCAGTAGTGGTTGAAAAACCATTGTAGTTAGCATAAAATGGTTCGGGAATTATAACCTCGTCTCCAGGATTAAAGCATGTTTGCATGGCAAAAATTAATGCTTCTGAGCCCCCAGTTGTCACAATGATATTATTAAAGTCAAGATCAATCCCAAAGTCAGCATAGTATTTTGCTAGTCCTTTGCGGTATGATTCAAATCCAGCAGAATGGCTGTATTCAATAACTGAACGTTTTATGTTCTTTATCCTGTCAAGAACAATTTTTGGTGTACTAATATCAGGTTGCCCAATATTTAAATGATAGACTGTTCTACCTTTTAATTTCGCTTGTTCTGCAAATGGAACTAACTTCCTGATTGGAGAGGCTGGCATTGCCAAAGCCTTTTCAGAAATTGATGGCATGGTAATCGGTATTAGGCTATTTTATGTTCAGATTTGGGATTGCCCAACTTTTTAAGAAAAATAAAATGGGAAATTATCGCCCCGGTAAATGTTTTTTTCTGATAATATGGCAAGTTGAATTCTTTTGCTGTTTTCTTAACAATGTTTGAAATTTTCCTGTAATGAACGTGGCAAACATCAGGAAATAAATGATGCTCTATTTGAAAATTTAAACCACCAACATACCAAGATAGAGGCAGATTTCCCTTAGCAAAATTGCAGGTTGTTCGTAACTGATGAATGGCCCATATTTCCTTCATTTCACCATTTTCAGTAGGCAAAGGATACGTGCAATCTTCCATGACATGCGCAGGTTGGAATACTAATGCTAAAATAATTCCAGCTACATAATGCATTCCGAATATTCCTAAAGCTACTTGCCACCAGGCAGTTTCTATACCATGGTATTGGTTCAATAACAAATACGGTGTAACGAACATGTATCCCCAATACAATATTTTTGTAATAATCAGTATTGTAAATTCTTTAGCGAAAGTTGTTTGAAACCCTTCAATAAGGCCTTTTTTCTTAAATCTATAGAGTTGCGTGAAATCTTTATTTACAATCCAAGTAAATGACATTAATCCGTAAAATATCCAAGCATAAAAATGTTGAAATTTGTGAATCTTTCTCAATTTCGCATGAGGAGAAAATCGTAAAATTCCTGCTGGATCAATGTCTTCATCATGACCTTCTATATTGGTGAAAGAATGGTGCAAAACGTTGTGCTGAATTCTCCAGTTTAGTGAATTTCCACCTACAACATTTAGAATATACCCAATGAATTTATTAGATTTTCTGCTTTTAGAATACGATCCATGATTAGCGTCATGCATAATCGAAAGGCCAATTCCAGCTAAACCAGTTCCCATAATGAGTGAAATAACTAATAGTGCCCAACTAGAGGTAAATAAGCCACTAATAATTAACCCATAAGGAACAAAATAAAGAAGCAACATGAAAACGGTTTTTGAAATCATTTTACCGTTGCCAAACTTGGATATGTTATTCTCTTTAAAATACCCATCTACTCTTGATCTAAGCGTTTGATAAAAGTTAGATTCGTCTTTGGTTGGAAACTGAACTGTTTGCATTTGGTTTTATTTTACAGTACAAAAGTACTTCTAATAATGTGCAAACCAATGCAAAATTCTATCGTTTTAGACCAATACTTGTTAAAAATGTGCAGAGATTTTAACAAAAAAACACGTTATTCATTGATAATCAACACTTTAAACTTAATTTTGATTGGGCTTTTATTTGTGTTAGAAAAGACAGAAAGTACTCGATTTTGAAAATCGGATTTATTTTTGGTGTCAAAAGACATATGGATTACACCTTTTTTGCCCGGAGCTACTGGTTTTGTTGAAAAAGAGTATTGAGTACATGCACAAGAAACCTCTATTTTACTAATAATTAACGGCTTATCACCAATGTTGGTGAAAATATAATCGTGTTCCAGCAACGTGCCTGCCTTAGTTTTTGGAAATTTGTGAATTGGTTGTTCAAACAAAAATTCCGCCTGAGCTAGAGCCCATGCGGAATTTAAGGTTAAAATAGTTATAAAAATAAGTGCTCTAATTGATCGGATTTATTTAGCAGGAGCTGGCGTTGCAACTGGCTCTTGTGCAAGAATATTTCCTTTTATGCGAATTACTTTTGTTGGTGTGTTGGTTGCATTAGAAGTAATAGTAACAGACTTATTAATTGCTCCAATTCGCTTTGTATCATACTTAACTTTCACTTCTTGACTACCTCCTGGTGCAATTGGAGCTTTGTCACATTGCGGAACAGTGCAACCACAAGACCCCTTACATGCAGAGATAATAAGTGGTGCTGTACCCGTGTTTTTTACCATAAAGACGCATTCTCCATTCGCCCCTTGCTTTATAGTTCCGTAATCATGGACTTCTTTGTCCAGGGTTAATTCTTGCGCGTTAATGAATTCAAATGAAAGAATTCCAACGAGTACTAATGCGATTGTTACTATTCTATTTTTCATAATAATTTGTTTTCTGTTTTATTATTTTGCTGTTGGCCCTGCAGGAGTTAATTCCGGTGATCCATTGGGCGGTTTAATTATTGTTCCCTTTATTTTAATTGTTTTAATTTTCGTGTTTGTTGCGTTTGATTCTATTGTAACCGATTTATTAATTGGACCGATTCGTTTCGTATCGTATTTTACCTTAATAACAGTAGAACCTCCTGGTAAGATGGGCTCGCCGGTGCATTCAGGTACCGTGCAACCACACGAGCCTTTACAACGATTTAAAATAAGAGGTGAATCGCCGGTATTGGTGACAAGAAATTCACAACCACCTGGTGCTCCTTGTTCTAAGGTGCCATAATCATGCACTTCTTTATCGATAGTTAATTGAGGTCCAGCAGAAGCAACGCCAACCTGGACAGGTTCTTGTGCCAACAGAAGGGACAATGACAGAACCAAAGAAAGTGATAGCATTAATTTTTTCATGAATTCTATTGTTTTAATATTTTTTGTTCAAATCAAAGATATAATTCTTATACAGTACTTGGAAGGGTTTAACAATTCGTTAACACTAGTCCAAATTGCATGCCAAGCACACTAATTAATGATTAATTATACTTGAGATTAGAATAAATTGACAAATTAGAGTAACAAACTTTAAGAGTAGTACAATTCTTTAGCCATAGAATCGTAATTTTGAAGCCAAAATAAACTAAGGACTTTCAAATCAAATGGATATACCTAAAAAATACGAGCCTCAAAAGACGGAAGATAAGTGGTATAAGCACTGGACCAATCAAGGTTTCTTCAACTCTGAACCTGATGATCGTGAGGCGTATACGGTGGTAATGCCACCACCCAATGTTACGGGTGTTTTGCATATGGGGCACATGCTGAATAATACGATTCAAGATGTTTTGGTAAGAAGGGCTCGTATGTTGGGTAAAAATGCTTGTTGGGTTCCGGGAACTGATCATGCATCAATTGCAACGGAAGCAAAGGTTGTAGCAAAGTTAAAACAAGAAGGAATCGAAAAACTTGATTTAACGCGAGATGAGTTCTTACAGCATGCATGGGATTGGACAGAAAAACACGGCGGTATCATTCTTGAACAATTAAAAAAAATTGGTGCCTCATGTGATTGGAAACGTACTCGTTTTACCATGGACAAAGATTACTATGATAGCGTAGTAAAAGTATTTATTGATCTGTTTAGAAAGGGATACATATACAGAGGTGTGCGTATGGTTAATTGGGATCCAGAAGCACTTACAGCGTTGTCTGACGAAGAGGTGAATCATAAGGAGGTTAATTCAAAGCTATACTACATCAGATACAAAGTAGATGCGGTTAATGATGATTGGATAACCATTGCTACAACAAGACCAGAAACAATTCTTGGAGATTCGGCAATTTGTATTAACCCTAACGATAAAAGGTATACTCACTTAAAAGGAAAAAAAGTATTTGTTCCGCTAATTAACAGAGAGATCCCAATTATTTTTGATGAATATGTGGACCCGGAATTTGGAACAGGTTGCTTAAAAGTAACACCTGCTCATGATCCAAATGATTATGAGCTTGGCTTAAAATATAACTTGGAGTCTTTTGATATCCTTGCTGATAATGGCTCTTTAAATGAAACTGCCCAACTGTATATTGGACAAGATCGATTTACAGTAAGAAAACAAATTGCTATTGATTTAGAGGAACAAGGCTATCTGGTAAAATCAGAAGACCACATCAATAAGATTGGATTTTCTGAAAGAACTGACGCAATTATAGAACCTAAACTATCTCTACAGTGGTTTTGTGCTATGGAAGATCTGTCAAAACCTGCTCTTGACAATGTGATGAATGATTCCATACAATTTCATCCTGCAAAATTCAAAAATTCTTACAGACATTGGATGGAGAATATTAAGGATTGGTGCGTCTCTCGTCAGCTTTGGTGGGGGCATCAAATTCCGGCATATTATTATGGTAAAGGGCCAAAAGATTTTGTGGTTGCTTCAAGCTTAAAAGAGGCATTGACGCTCGCTAAGGAACAGTCAGGAAATACTGCGCTTAAAGAAGCTGACATAAAGCAGGACGAGGATGTTTTAGATACCTGGTTTAGTTCTTGGCTTTGGCCAATGTCGGTTTTTAATGGTTTTGAAGAAGGCGCTGATAAAACCGAGTTAGATTATTATTATCCGACAAACGACTTAGTGACGGCGCCTGAAATTATGTTTTTTTGGGTAGCCAGAATGATTGTAGCGGGATATGAGTATAAAAATGAGCTACCCTTTAAAAATGTTTATTACACTGGAATTGTACGTGATAAGCTTGGCAGAAAAATGTCTAAGTCATTGGGTAATTCGCCAGATCCATTTGACTTAATTCAAAAGTATGGTGCTGATGGTGTTCGTGTCGGGATGTTGCTAAGTTCACCAGCTGGAAATGATTTACCGTTTGATAGTTCGCAGTGTGAACAAGGTCGAAATTTCACGAACAAGATTTGGAATGCGTTTAGATTAATTACGTCATGGGAAGTGAAGAATTTTGAGCAACCAAAATCATCAAGTGTAGCTAATGATTGGCTTGCGTCCAAGCTTTCAAGAACTATTTTAGATTTGAACGAACAGTTTGAAAAATTTAGAATTTCTGAGGCGTTAATGACAACCTATAAATTTGTTTGGGACGACTTTTGTTCCTTGTATTTGGAGATGATTAAACCAGGTTACCAGCAGCCAATAGATCAGTCTACATATAATGAAGCAGTTAAATTTTTTGAAATAATACTCAAATTAATCCATCCTTTCACCCCATTTATTGCTGAAGAAATTTGGCATTTAATTAAAGATAGAACGGACAAAGATTGCGTGGTAATCGCGAGTTGGCCTGTGGCTGAAGAAGTGGATGATACTTTGTTATCAGATTTTATTTTTGCAGAAGAAATTATTAGTAATGTCAGGAATACAAGAAAAGAAAAGAACATTGCAAATAAGGTGCTTGTAGATTTAGTGGCGAAAGAAAACGAAACTTTTTCTAAGCAGTTCGATCCAATTATTGAAAAGCTGGGTAATTTATCCTCTCTTACTTATACATCCGAAAAAGTAGATAATGCATTTTCTTTCATCGTGAAAAGTAATGAGTATTTTATTCCATTCAGTGCTGAGGTAGATGTAGCTGCTGAAATTGCAAAAATCAAGGATGAATTGAAGTACATTAAAGGTTTTTTAATTGGTGTAGAGAAGAAGCTCTCCAATCAACGATTTGTAGACGGCGCACCTAAGCAGGTGGTAAATGTTGAATTAAAAAAACAGGCAGATGCCAAAGCCAAGATTAAGGTGTTGGAAGAAAAATTGCTGTCATTTGCTTAAGACAAGGTTTTATTCCAGCTAAGCCTGATTTTCCGAATGGTTATTTGATTATTCAAAGACCGAAATGTGGCCGTTATATTCAAACTCTTTAATTTGAATAGAATAAAAATAGGAGCCTTGGGGTACTTTTTCCCCTGTCATGCTTCTACCGTCCCATGTTAAATTATATCCTGTTGAAATAAAAATAATTTGTCCCCACCTGTTGTAAATTTTCATGTCTACACATTCAAATAATTTACCAGCAACTTGCACAGTAAATTGATCATTTTTGCCGTCATTATTCGGTGTGAAAACGTTAGGGATATTAATTGAATAATAGTCGGAAAAAGCACCAGCTATTCCATTAAACTGAGTACTATCGGAACAACCAAATGTATTATAAGCAATGAGCGTAGCTTGGAAAGAATCACCGTAATTAAATGTGTGAATAGGGTTTTCTTCATTGCTGAAATTGCCGTTTCCAAAACTCCATAAATAATTATCGGCTAAAGTACTGGTATTAATGAACTCAACAATTACACCCTCACATCCTGCATCAATGGTTGTTGTAAAGGCGGGTATGGGTGCGTCTTGAATATTGATTGTCGCCGATGCGGAATCAGAACAACCACTTATGTCATCAAGAATAACGGTGTAAATAGTAGTGACTGTTGGTCCCGCCATCGGATTAGAAATAGTGGGATCAGATAAGCCAGCTGCTGGCGTCCATAAATAGGTTGCAACATTGGGACCATTGACATTTAGCTGCACACTATCACCACGACAAATTGTTGTGTCCTGTGGTGAAACAGAAATATTGAAAATGGCTATTTCAACAGTATCTGATGACGAACAAGCGTTTGTATCCGTAACCATCACAATATAATTGATGGTTGTATCGGGATATACATTAGGGTTCGCAATGCTTGGATTGTCCATGTTAGACGAAGGGCTCCATGCGTAAGTAATTCCACCTGATGCACCAAGCTGAATCGTGTCTCCACTGCAAATTGCTTCATCTAGACCGGCAAAGGCATTAGGTAGAGCATTTACTGTAATTAAAACGGAGTCCATGTTGATACAATTATTAGAGTCTGTTACGGTTAAAAAGTACAGGGTTGAATTTTCCGGTGATGCTAATGGATTAACAATTAAGGAATCATTTAATGAGCTCCCTGGCGACCACGAATAGTCAATACCTCCAGAAGCCAACAAGGGAATAGTATCTCCAGAACAAAAGGCTGTGTCTATTCCTGCTTCTGCTAATGGGAGTGTGTTGACAATTACATTTACAGAATCAATGGATGAACAACCCGAAGCATCGGTGCCAATTACGAAATAAAGTGTGGAATTGATTGGTGAGGCAATTGGATTAGATATGCTTGGGTCATCAAGTGAACCAATAGGATCCCAGGAGTACAATAATGAACCTGAAGCCAACAATTGAACTGAGTCAGCAAAACAAATCGAAGTATCTAATCCTGCTTCAACTGGATCAGGAATTGCGACACTGATTTCAACAGAATCTTTAGAAACACATGTGTTACTGTCTACGACCGTTACCAAGTATTCAACAGAAACAATAGGAAAAGCAAGTGGATTCGAAATGGTTGGATCGCTCAAATCAGTATTAGGCGTCCACGTGTACCCATTTCCACCACTGGCTGATAATTGAATAGTGTCTCCCAAGCAAATGGTGCTATCGACACCAGCTGAGACATTAGGAATTGGGTTTATAATTACCTGTACTGAATCCAAGGCGATACAGTTATTGGTGTCAAGAACTTGTACAATGTAAATAGTCGTGTCAGCAGGCCAGGCTAATGGGTTAGAAAGATTCGGATCCGATAAACTGTCTGCTGGTAACCAGGAATATACAATTCCGCCTGAAGCAGAAAGTTGGGCAGTATCGCCTAAACATATAGGAGAGGACACGCTAGCATTGGCAGGAGGAGGAGCGTTGACAAAAATAACGACAGAATCCACACCAGAACAGGTATCATTAGTTGTGGTTAGGTAATAGGTAGTTGTAACTGAAGGAAAAGCTGAAGGGTTGGCCAGTGTAGCATCATTTAAACCAGTTGTCGGACTCCAAGAAAAGGTTGAGCCAGTAATGGATGAAGGGTTTCCACCGATTTGAATTGTATCACCAAAACAAATAGTAGAGTCTGGACCCGCTTCAGAGGGGACTACTGCATTTACAAATAGCATCAAGGTATCAGAATTGGCGCAAGTTGATGCGTCTGTCAGCTCAACTATATACTGAGTTGTGTCTCCCGGGGAAGCCATTGGGTTAGCAATATTAGGATTACTTAATCCAACTGCTGGAGTCCATAGAAACACTCCCGTTCCCGCTGCATTTAGCTGAACACTGTCACCTGGACAGAGCCAGGAATCCGATCCTGCATCTAGTGTGGGGAGTGGAATTACATTAATGGTAACCGTATCTGTGTTGCTACAGCTATTGGCATCAATTCCAGTAACGACATAAGTGGTTGTATCACTAGGCCAAACATTAGGGTTCGGACTCGTTGAGTTAGATAAGCTGTCCACAGGATCCCAGGAATAGGAAATTCCTCCAGATGCGGTAATAATAGTGGTATCATTAAGACAAATGTTCTGAGTGGGGCCAGCAGTGATGGAAGGTAGAGGATTGATAGTAATTGTAACCGATAAAGAGTCTTCGCAACCTAATCCATCTGTAACGTGAACACTATAAGTAGTTGTCGTCGAGGGAAAAGCGATTGGTGTGGATATATTGGGGTTATCCAAGTTAGATGCAGGTGTCCAAACATAGTCTATACCACCTGAAGCAATCAACTGTGTTGAATCTAAATTACATAAGCTTGTGTCATTAGACACAGTAACGAATGGCAATGTATTTACAAATACAATTACACTATCGTTATTGGAACAACCGTTTGTATCGACACCAGTTACAAAGAATGTACTGGTAGTTGATGGACTCGCAAAAGGATTGTCAATCGTGATATTGGAAAGATCGGGTGAAGCAGTCCATAAATAATTATCTCCACCTGTGGCAAGTAATTGCACACTATCGGTGTTGCAGATTGTCTCGTTATTTCCGGCATCTATTGCGGGTAAATCGTTGATGGATACGATAACTGTATCGGTATTTATACAACCGCTTGCATCGGTTCCTTCAACAACATATTGTGTAGTGATGATTGGGCAAGCCAGTGGATTTGCAATATTCGGATCTGAAAGCCCTACAGCAGTCGTCCACAAATAACTAAGAGCGCCTGTAGCGGTTAGGCTTACGCACTCATTGAGACAAATAGAAGTATCACTGTCTGTGATAACAGTTGGAAGAGAAAAAACTGAAACAGTTACTTGAGCAGTATCCTCACATGCATTAGAATTGGTAACAATCACCGTGTAAGTTGTATTACTTGATGGGGTAGCAAAAGGATTTGAAATAGAAGGGTCACTCAAATCCAATATTGGAGACCAAGAATATGCTATCCCACCTGTCGCAATTAACTGGGTGGAATCGTTACTACAAATGGTTGTATCGTTAGAAACAGTGATGATAGGGAGGGCATTGACAGTAATAGTGATATTACTCGTATTGCTGCAACTGTTTATATCTGTTCCTGTAACTGTATAAGTAATGGTCGTATCAGTAGAAGAAATAGGGTTGAAAATGGTAGGGTCAGAAAGATCAGATATAGGAGTCCATGTGTAAGTAGCTGCACCAGATGCGGCTAATGTGGTGTCTTGACCTAAGCATAAATTGATGTCACTTCCAGCATCAACTGATGGCAGTACATTGACCGTAATACTGACAGAATCTACATCGGTGCACCCGTTAGCATCTGTCACTGTCAGCTCGTAGACCGTATTTGTAACTGGGCAAGCTGTCGGATCTTCTACACTAGGGTCACTAAGGCTTCCCGCTGGCAGCCAATCATATTGTAGCCCCCCAGCACCATTTAACAAGGCACAATCATTCTCGCAAATAGTCGTGTCTGTTCCAGCTAGTGCTAGTGGATTTGGATTAACATTGACGTTAACAGTTGCAGAGTCTCTGCAACCTGATTCTTCCACAATTACTTGATAATTTTCATTGACAAGATTACAAGCTTGGGGATTATTAATCGATGAATCTGATAAACTGATTGATGGTGACCAAGTGTAAACACTACCGCCAGAAGCAACGAGCTGAGCACAGTCACCTTCACAAATCGTGGTGTCATTACTAATTCCGATTGTTGGCAAGGGAGTGACTGTAATCACTACGGAGTCTACACCTGCACAAAGTGCCGCATCTGCTATATTTACATAATAGGTTGTTGTAGTTGTAGGTTGCGCAATTGGGTCAGGAATAGTAGGGTCTGATAAGCCAAAAGCAGGTGTCCAATTATAGGTTATGCCACCTGTTGCTTGAAGTTGCAGGCTATCGCCGAAGCAAATAGTTGAATCAGTACCTGCATCCATTGATACGGTGCCAACAGTAACCGTTACGGTATCTATACCATTGCAAACTCCGCCAATATCTACAACAACAATGTAATCAGTAGTTGTGGATGGAAAAACAGTAGGATTGGATAGTGTGTTGTCATCAATATTGGTTGCCGGGTCCCAGGTAAAAATGGCTCCTGGTGGGCCCGTTGGACCACCGCCAATTGCCACCGAATCTCCGTCACAAATGAATTGAGGTAAACCGGCATCTACAGCGGGTGAAGCAATCACCGTAACATCTAAATCTATCGGAAGAGATTCACAACTGGCCAGACTTGTGGCCGTAACAGAAACATTTCCTGTGCCAGGAGAGATCCATTGAATCGTTGCCTCATTGCCGCTTGAGGCTATTACGGTTCCACCAGTTATGGTCCAGGTATAAGTGGCATCAATGATGAATTCTGTAGTATAAGTCCCGGTATCTCCAGCACAGACAATAACTGGACCGAATAAAGTGTCTGGAGCAGGATAAGGTGTAACTGTAATTAGGAAAACCTCGTTGGTTGTTTTAGGTGGACAGCCATCGTCTGTAACACTGGCAGAGAATTGGTAGGGCAGTGTCTGTGCCTGACCGCATCCCGTAGTCCAACAAAACTGGGTGGATACAGTATCCAATCCAACCGCAGGTGTATCGATTGTAGCAGGCGGATTGGTAATCAATGGGTCAAAAATAGTACCATTAACCGTTAAAAATACACTGTCATTATTGGGGTCATTGAATCCGAAATCAAAACAAAGGGTTTCACCTTCAACTACAGAGAAGTTATTTAATGTAGTACCAGCAGTAGGGTCAATATTAGGTGCTGGATTTGGGGGACAATTAAGCACCAAAAGCTGTAAGTCTCTTCGCGTAATACCAACAATGTTTCCGCTAGCATTGTATTCTGTGATTTCTACGGCAACAACATAATCTCCAACGAGTGGAGAGTAGTATGCTGTTAGACCAGTTGCCCCATTGATAAAAGAATAGCCAGCAGCTCCAAATGGCTGTAAGGCATTGTATCCGCCTCCCCACGTAATGGAAGGTATTGGCCAACCTAATGTAGGATCTGGCGGTAGAGGCGCTGGCGCGCCAGGGCCACTATATCCTGCATATGGATCAACAAAGGAATAAACAAGATTATCACCGTCTGGATCAACAGCTGTATTTAAAATGCTTGTTGTATCTCCAACACAGAGAAATGGTATGGGAACATCGGTAAAGACTGGAGAACTATTCCCCACAAGAGGAGGCCCAATGTAAGCGTCAAACGCTAGTCCCTCGGAACCCGGTGTTAATAGGTTTTCAATACTACCATTTCTACAGCAGCGTTCGTAAAAAACGTGATAACCCGTAAAATTTAAATCAAGATTGATGAAACCTACATAGACTGCCTCGAAAATACATGTTGTTGCTCCAACAGTGCAACTACTTGGTAATTCCGGAGTTATTTTGGTAGTGTCAATTCGATTTAAGCCAACTGTGTCAATTAATATTTTGTCTACACCACCTAAAGGGACGCCAGCAATATCATGCTCGTAAATTCCAGCGAATAATGGTCCTGGTTCAGGTTCTATTTGAAATGCTGGATTGGCATCGGGACCACAATTAGTGTAGGTCGTTAAGATTATTTTATATCGATATTTTGTAACTCCGCCAATAACTACAGTTCCGATATACTCATAACCTAGATTACCGCCAATAAGATGAGTGGCTTGCCCATTATTACATAGTGCCAACAGTACAAAAGCAAATACAATTCGTTTAAGAAATATCAAAATATATTAAAGTTTTACGAATGGTTTTGAAAATCTATTGCCATTGGTGTAAATAATGATAAAATAGTGACCAGGTCGTAGAATGGAGACGTCAACTTCTGACCAATTGTTGCTTGCCTTTTGAATTTTCATAATCCTTCCTGTAACATCTACAACATGTAATTGTTCAATACTATGATAAATACCAGTGTTAATACGAAGTGTTGAATACGTAGGATTTGGGTACACATTAATGTCATTTTCATTGATTTCACTAACGCTCATTGGGTCAATTATTTCTACACCATAATCTTCTGTTTGTCCAAATGTTTGGTCAGAACAACTATTGGATATGCCGCCAGTGGCATCGCTAATTACCCTCATCCTAAGTGCTGTATTTAACGTGGAAAATCCTATTGGAACAGTATAAGAAGTGCTTGGATTAATTTGGTTTGGCGCGTCAAGAATTACTTCTGTAGCATCGTCAAAATTACCATCGTTATTGTAATCTAGCCATACTTTGGTGTCGTGCACATTAGGGCCAGTTCGAACTTCGAGAAAATAACTAGATCCCTCGAATAAATCTGTTTTATACTCGCAAGAATAATCTTGATAGCCTTCTACCCCGTTAGTTGTAGAGTTGTTTATTGTATTTAATTGAACTTTATATATACCATAATCACAACAATAACCAAGAGTAGTTGGTGTGCAAGATGCGGGTATTAATTGATCTCCTAATGCTATTGAGACGTAACCCACAATTGTTTCTGTGTCACTGCCAAAAACATTGGTTGAAGTTAGAGTAACATCATAGGGGCCACTTGCCGTATATGTGTGAGTTGGGTTTTGAGCAAAACTAGTCGATCCGTCACCAAAATCCCATAACCATGAAATCGGAATATTGGTAGATAAGTCTTCAAACTGAACAACTCCGTCACAAGATTTGATGACATCTGAGGTGTAATTTGCTTCCGGAGGTGAAGTGTCTTGCTCAATGATTACGGTGTAGTCTTCGACTTGACCATATTCGGAATCTGAGCATGGATTTGGTACAGCTTCAAAATCCCAGTCAGCACTTACTCTTAGCCTTAGTGGTGTATTTAAAACAGCGCTTGGTGAAATAATGATGTTTTCTGTCATACTCATTCCGGCCAGAACTTCCGCTATTTTTTCTGTCACATCGTTTAAAATGCCGTCATTATTATAATCTATCCAGGCAACCCCATTGGAAGTACTGGGACCAGAAAAAGTAACTTCTATTGAATAGGACTGACCTGCAAATAATGTAGTCTGTTGGCAAGTAAAGTCACCATATCCTTCAATTGAATTACCAGAGGTGTTGTTCAGTGTATTTATTTGGACGTTAGTAATTCCAAAACCTAATGCTCCATTTAACGTTGATGGTGTGCAAGACGCTGCTGTTGGCACGGATGCACCTAGGCCTACTGTCACGTAACTAACCTTAGTTTCGGAATCTGAGCCAAATGCATTAGTCGCTGTTAAGGTTACTGTAAAAGTTCCATTACTGGTATAGGTATGGCACGGATTTGCCGTATTGTCTGTAGCGCCATCGCCGAAATCCCACAACCATTGAGTGGGAGAATTAGTAGATAAATCAGTAAAGCAAATTAATCCTGAACACGTGAAAAGTGTTGACGCGTTGAATTGTGCGTTGGGTGGAATACTAGGTTCTGTCCAATCAATTTGGATATCAGGTCTGTCTGACGAAGTTTGAACAAACCCAGGAGAGGAGCAAACTCCCAAATTATCACCTACAGAAAAGACTACAGACGTAAATGAGGTTGAAGAATAATAGGTTTTATCATTGGTTGTATACGAAGTATTATTAAAGCAAATGTCAATCAAAATATTGTCGGTTCCATTCCAAAAAAATGGTGAAGTAAATGTATGTGTGTTCCATCCAAGAGACGGTGTATAATCAACGGGTCCATAAACTGTGGTGAATCCACTCTCGAATGACGATGCTGTTCCAGAAACGGTGTGTTTTATTGATACCGAATAGTCTTCTAAAGCGTTACCATTAGCAGTTTGAACATTAAATGCTAAACTATTTAAGTCTCCCGCTGACATACCTTCTGCAGTTAGTTCTGCTGCTTTTATCAAAATTTGGTGCTTAGCACCCCACCACCAATTTCCATATGGTGCAGGATAGGAAGTTCCAGAATTTGTTCCGCTACCTGACCCTAAGGTTATAATAGTAGCATGCGCAGATATAGTTAGAAAAAGTATAAGCGAAATGCAGGTTAAATGCTTCATAATTAATAAATCATCTTTAATGACGAAAATAAGATACTAAAAGGTACTGACATAGTTCTTGGTACAAATTCTTTCATATTAGGAATCCTATTTGACAAATTCTAACAATTATCTTGCCATTTCTCACGTTTCTTTTTTGCGAAATAGCCTAACTTTTTAAGTATTATTTTTATCTTGCAATCATTATTAGAATAAGCGATTGTTTTGAGCATGATTCGTGAACGTTGATGGGCAAAGAGTCAAATAATGTTTTAGAAGTTTGTAATTCACGTTACCAAGAGATTTACGGGAATTATAATATTTCGTTGAAAAAGAAAATTGTGGTATCTCACTTTGGTGAGTTTAGCCAGGATTTAGTCAACTCTATTTCTAATGGTGTAGAGGAAGCGATGATTGTTGCTGAAGACAAAAAAGGTACTGTTAAACGAATGTTCAGCATACTGGTTGAAGGTTTACAAAACATCAGACTACATGGAGAAAAGGACGAAGATGGAAATCAAGCATCGTTTTTAATTATAGCTCAAGATGAAGATGCTTACTTGGTTACGCTAGCAAATTTAGTTCTTATCACCAATAAGCCAGTAATAGAAGAACGCCTTTCTGAAATAAATTCTTTTGACGAGAAACAAGTTAAGAGCCTGTATATGGAGGTTCTAACCAATGGAATTATTTCAAACAAAGGAGGAGCGGGATTAGGTTTTATTACAATGGCGATGAAATCTAAGAACAAACTTAACTTTTCGATAGAACCCATTAATGATAATCTAGCGTGCTTTTGTATTGAATTGAAAATCAATCGAAAGAAAAGTTAAAGCGATATGAGCAACTTGCACATAAGTGAAGGCAAGACTACGCCAAAGGTCATATGGGATTTAGATACTGGTGTATTTGTTGTTTCTGGCAAATCATTTCCTGAAAACACAAAAAAGTTCTACAACCTTTTAACAGATTGGTTAGAGTCTCAAAAAATAGAAAACAGCGCAACGTTTGAATTTCATTTTTATTATCTATCCAGTTCGTCAATAATTGCAATTTATCAGATTCTCAAGAGACTAGAATTGATTTCATCCCAAGGCGTTGATATCAAAATTATTTGGAAATATGACGAAGGTGACGACGACATAGAACGGATAGGTTTGGATTATCAGAAAATAACAAAGCTTAAAATAGAGCCTTTGAGTGTGCCGAATTTAATCTAGCTTCATGATTTTATAGTTTCCTGTTTGTTGATGGAAATTACTCCACACCTTTAAATTGTAATAACCGGAATTAAGATTTGAAATATCTATTTCAATTTCTCCTAATGGTTGATTCAATCGGATTTCTTTAACTAATTTCCCACTAGCTATTTCGTAGATTTCAATGGTTTGAAATTTGAAATTTGTAAACTGTTCGTGCAATGTGGCAAGGTTTAGCTTTCCATTGGTAGGAACAGGGAAAATACGTAGCGCATTATCCTCAATAGAATTGTTTGATAATAAGTACAATGTATCTTTTTGGTTGGTCGGTTGGCTCAATGTTGCTCGCTCCCAATAATCTGTTCCATGTAGTGTGTAATAACCATTATTGAAAACTTCGGTACTATTAGAAGTTAGAATGTCTGAATACCAGAGCTCGGCAACTAGTGTGTCGGGTTTAACGTCAATAATACCGTAACCATGACTAACAAATTCAGAAAATACGTGATTCGGGTTCACTGCATTACTTAATCCATTTGCCAAAGGTAAGAGGGCACTAGAAATACCCATTTCATCAAAGTTACCTCTAGTCATACTGGTGGGTAAAAATTCACAAGCTATAGAACCAGCACCAGAACTTCCACTATAATTTCCAACGTCGTAGGGGTCATCAGATAAGTCTGCGACTAGCGTTACGTGAGAATCACCGCTCATAAATACTACGTTATGAATGTTGTTGTTTTTGAGGTATAATAAAAGTGCGTCACGTGCTTCGTCCCAACCATCCCATGAGCTAGTGGTTAAGTAGGTTCCATCTCCCGGAAACCAAGCCGGCAACCCAACAACAGACCACCCAGCTATCATTTTTTGATTACCTACAATTTTCCATCGTGCGGGTGAATTAGAAAGCTCATTTTTGAGCCAAAAATCTTGCTCTTGACCAAGAATGTGGTAGGCAGATGGTGTGATTAAGTCGATGTCCTTTTTGGTATACATATCGATCATAAATACGTCCATAAGAGCACCATAAGAGAACTTTCGCCAAATCTTTGAAGAATCTGAAGGTTGCGGCACTCTAATCGGGAGGTATTCGTAGAAAGCCTGTTGTGATGCTGCAAAATCAGCAGCATTAATATTAGAAAGGTCGTGATTGTCCCAAATTGTAATCCAGGGGTGTGATCTGCGGGCCTCTCTTAAATCAGGGTCAAGAAGATAATAGGAGTGACGATCTCTCCACTCTTGAAGATTGCTAGGAACACTAGGGTATGGAACTGGTACTCTTACTTCTTCGTCAGAATCTACAAAATCGTAAATATAATCACCTAAATGCATGATAAAATCAAGGTCGTTTCGATCACTGATTCTTTTATATCCGTTAAAAAACCCAGAATAGATACTGGTGCAAGAAACAACAGCAAACCTCATGTGAGCAATTGCATCTGTTGCTAAAGGAGCTGTTCGTGTTTTTCCGACTGCTGAAGTCCTACCCTGGTCATCTCTGAAGCGATAATAATAATTTGTATTCGGTGAAAGGCCTGTTACGTCAACTTTAATTGTAAAGTCAGTTGTTGCATCAGTCGTGAATGTTCCTGTATTATTAAGCCATGAAAAATCAGGATAAACAGAAATTTCCCAATCAATATTTTCAGCGGAATCAGTAGTGCTTATTTTAGACCAGATGATTACTTGGTTTGCCAAAGGATCTCCTGATGTTACTCCAAAATAGAAAGGCGCGTGTACAGAATCTCCGAACATGTTTGCCGGCAGCTGTCCAAAGAAAAAATTAGAAATAATACAGGCTATAGTCAGTAAAAGGAATCGCATTTACTTTCCTATGACTTTCATTTCAACTCGTCTGTTTTGGGTTCTACCTTCAATTGTAGCATTATCTGCAATTGGACTAGCTTCTCCATACCCTTTTGCAATCATTCGAGAAGCAGAAATACCCTTTGCTGAAATGTAAATTATGGCAGATTTGGCCCTTGCCTCAGAAAGTCTTTTGTTAGAACTGTTTGAGCCCACATCATCTGTGTGGCCGCCAATTTCTATTCTAAGCGTTGCATTTTGATTCATGAAGTCAACCATTTGATCAAGAAGTCTATAAGACCTTGCATCCAGTTCAGCCTTACCCGTCTTGAACAAAAGGTCGTCAAGTACAATACTTTTACCAATTCCTAATGCGGATAGCTCTATGGTTTTTTGAATCGCGAGGTCATTTTCAACTTTAATTTTTGTTGAATTATTGAAATATCCTTCTTTAGTTACAAGAATTTCAAAAGTCCTGTTTAAATCTAATGGATATTTTTCTGGTGTAAAATCGTTCATTACCATTAATGCGTTGATAGGTGCGTTTGACACCGTTATGTCGCTAACCATCACTGTCGCTTTAATTTCTTCTTTGCTGTCTTCATCCACAATCTTTAAATTAAGATAAGCACCCAAAAAACTTTTGTCCATGTAAACAGGTTTATTCAGTGTTCCATATTTATCATAAGACACAACAACTCCTTGGTCATCATACCCGTCCGATTTTACTATAAGTTTATGGTCTCTACCAATTTCTAGGGAGGTGTTTATCTTGTCTCCGTCACCTAGAAGTGTTTCGACACCGGTTGAAGGATCAACAATGTAAACTTTCGAGTTGAGTGGATCATTGGTTTCTTTGTCAAAAACTTGCATTTCTAGGTCGAAAGTTTTTACCGTTGGTACCAGGTATACTTTTTGAGTGACTTCAGTTTCCTTAATGTTCTTTAACGGAATACTTTGAGATTCATATCCAGTTTTTTCAACTGTTATGATGTACTCTTCTTTGAGATGCAAGTCAAAAGTTCCGCTAACCTTATTGTCTAAGATTATTCCTGCATCTCCAGTCGTTAGACTTTTATATGATACGTTAGCGGGTAATAATTCCTTATTACTTTGATCAAATACTTCTATAGAGAATAAAAATGGTTTGGCTATCTTCTTGCTTGCTATTTTATAATTTAAAAAGATTTCAATAGAGCCTGTATTTGTACTTAACCCATCCGATAAATTTGATGTGTTCATATCATAACTAACTCCCAGATCAAATGTGTTGGTCAAGTATTTGAGACCAGTAATGAATGAATCGCCCAATCTATAATAAGTGCCTATTCCAATTGCTACACGTTTTTCTGTATTGCGCTGAAGATGATACATCCAATCCGATCCAAAGACCACATGTGTTTGATTTCCTTGTAGCATAAATAGTCCTTTAGGTCCAATTGAAAAATTGTCAACTGCGAAAAAGTTAGCTCCGCCTGTAACGGAAAACCTTGTCGGCAGCCCGAATCCTTGTACAATCTCACCTGTTTCGGGTTGTAATACGTTGTATGCAGAAATACCGAAATAGTATTTACTGTCGTTAAGCGAGTCATTCTGATACCACATAATACCGGGTGACAATTCAACTCCTTTAATTATTGGGTTAGCAATAGACTCCCCCAAAGCAGCTTGTGGATTAAATGTTGCGCCTGTCCATTGAGACCCGGTAGTAATTGCATCAATAGATGTGGCCCCATTAAAGTAACCAGCCTTAGCTCCGATTGCTATATTGCTTTCATTGTTTAATTGCATGTTGTATGTAAATGAAATCCCGAATTGATTAGTAGACATGTAGCCGCCTTCTCCTAATCGGTCGTTCACGAAGGAAACTCCAATTACTCCGAATTTTTCCCCGGTAACCGACTTTCTTAATGGGAATGATCCTTCAAATTGTGAAGTGCTAAAAGGTTTAATAAGACTCATCCATTGGCTTCTATGAATTAATCTAAGATTAACATCTTCACTTATTGCAGCTTGAGCAGGGTTGGTTTGTGAGTTAGAATAATTAAAATGAGAAAAAAATGCATCTTGGGCATTCCCACTCAATGAAGTACCTAGGCTAAGGCCTAACACAATTACTATAGATTTAATAAATGTCATAATCCTATCGTCTTAATAAAATTGTTCCTTGATTGTTCCCATTGAAGCTAAGTGGTGCTCCCGTTATTGTGGTTCCTGTCATTTTCCAAACGTAAGTTCCAGAGGGTTGGTCATCGCTATTAGACTTACCATCCCATCCCATTGTTTGTAATTCTAGTACATCGGTAGTGCTCCAAACTTCATGCCCCCACCTATTAAATATTCTAAAATCTACTTCAGCTAATCCAAAACCGTATAGCATGAACGCATCGTTATTTCCATCGCCATTCGGAGAGAACATATTAGGAATGAAAATATTTAGATCTTCACTAATAAAAACGTTGATGGTTCCGACTTCGTAACATCCATTTGCCAATAAGGTTGTTGCAGTGAAAACATCATCTACTGATGGACTTACCGTTATTGTTTGAGTTGTCTCTGATGTATTCCAAACGTATGATATTCCAGGATTTGCAGTTAAGTCAATTGCCGCTCCAAGTGATATGGTTGTATCTGCCCCTAAAGAATAAAAGAAATAATCAGGATCAACCACAACTGAATCTGAAATTGAACAATTGTTGGTGTCCGTTACCGTTACGTTGTAAGTCCCGAACGAGAAAAAAGTGTTGGTCTGGTTGATAGATAAATCATCCCATAAGTATGAAACGTATCCAGCCCCAGCGTCGATTGTTACAGAGTCTCCTAAACACATTACCTGTGTTCCACCAAGGGCTAGGTTCGTAGGCGAATAATATCCGATGTTAATTGTGTCGGAGTTGGTACAAGAATTGGTGTGAGTTAATGTTATTATATATTGACCAGGTGCAGTAATGTTCAAAGTAGGGGTAGTCTCAGAGGTATTCCAAGAATACCCAGTGAATGGCACACCATCGGTCGCATCAAGTAAAATTGAGCCACCATCACAAATTGTTGTGTCGTTACCAATTTCTACTGATGGACTGACCTCAACAGTAAAGGCTAAAGAATCTATCCCGACACATCCATCAGCGTCAGTTACAAAAACATATACGATCGAATCATTCAAACTCGTGTTGGTTAAATTGTAAGCACCTGCAACTGTGTCGTCATGCACAATGTTTCCTGTCGAATTAAGGCACCAATCGTAGGTCAATCCGTTAGACGCCAAAAAATCAATGGTAGAAAATTCACAAAAAACCACTGATGTTGTACTCAGATTCGGATCTGGAAGCGTGTTCAGCGTAACTTGAATGTCTTGGGTAACGGGAGTGATACAGTCTGGAAAAGTTGCCCACTGGAGGGTATACGTGTTTCCGACAACACCTCCGAAAGTAGCTGTGGGATCCGAGTTGCTGCTGAAACCTCCGGTGCCTCCTGATAGAATGGACCATTCACCTGAACCTGAACCTGACATCACAACCGAGTCGCCACAAGCGTCCTGAACCAAAGGTCCGGCATCGAAAACACTATATTCCCATCGAAACCTTGCCGACCATGCGAAGCAGCCTGCTGAAATCGTGATGGTATGCCACTCACATGCGCTGGAATCCCGAAAATTGTACGTGCCCGAGCTGAAAAGCTGGTGGTCATCGTCAGAATTCCAAATGGAACAGTCCGTAAATACACAGTCATCATTATCACATCCTACCAAAGCTGAGCCGTCTTCTTCCCATGCCTCAAGTTGAAATTGAATCGTGGTCGCATTAGAGTTCATCTGAGTAGGATAGATCGCCAATGATCCTCCCGGAATATAGGTGATGGGAATATCCGATTCGTCATGATAGCAAGTGCCGCCTGTGAAGGATGGTACGCCATCGTTATCGCGGCCCCAGATCTTCCAGGTAGGGTCTTCATCACCGTCACTCCCGTCAGAATCCGAGCACCCGGTCATTCTGAAATGAACGATCTCCAATTCATAGTTCACTGCCTGGCCAAATGAATGACCGAATAGAAATAGAACAGTTAGGGTTAAACAGAGTCTTTTCATTTTCATTCTATTGAATAATTATTTTTTTACTGGTGAGTATTTTATCCGAGGAATACATCACGACATACATGCCCTTGGAGAGATGACTCACATCAAGCTCTTTTTCATTTTCAAAAATTGCTGCAGCTTTTCCGGTCAAGGTCTTCAAACAGATCTTGAATTGCGTTTCTTCCGATTTTATGTAGATTGTGCGTTCAGCAGGATTTGGAAATACAGAAAATGATCCATCGGCCAACTCTTCGACCCCAACATTTGTGATCACTTCAGGTGCGGACTCTCCAACACAACCATTCGTTCCCTGTACTTGGACAGTGTAATTTCCGTTTGCCGTTGCGGTGTGTGTTTGACTCGTTGCTCCAACTATAGGCGTGCCGTTGTAATACCATTGATAGAAAGGATAAACACCAGTGGATAGATCTGAACCGGTTCTGGTGATCGAGGGCGCTGGTTTTGGAAGCACATTAAGAACAAGCGTGTCCGAAATAGAGCATGCGTCGGAATTAGTAACCACGACAAATGCGATTGAATCAGAGGCACCAATTGTTGAATGCACATAGGTGTCCGATCCGCTGGATTGCATAACATTGGTTAAAGCATTGATTGAAAAATCATATTGAATGCCGTCTTGGGCGGTAAAGGTGATATTCTCACCTTCACATAGTGGATTCTGATCGGCTTCAAGCTGAGGAACCGGGTTTGTAAATAAATTGACGGTTATGTTGTCACTATTTGTTGTTGGACACCCCGCAAGAGTGTTCCAATTTAGTACATAGGATTGTCCGGCGGTTCCTAAGAATGTTGTGGTTGGATCTGTTTGGTTGGAGAAGGTTCCACCGGTTCCGCTTCCAACGGTCCATTGACCGCTTCCTGCTCCACTTAAATCAATCGTGTTGCCGCAGGTGTCCACATTGGTGCCGGCTGTAAAGTCTGTGTACTCCCATCTTATCCTGATCTTGACACCAAAATCTCCTGCAGAAAATGTGTACGAATTCCAACTGCAATCGGGATCATTTCTGAAGTCAATACTTGGATAAGCTCCGAAAGATCCGGCAAGGGGATCATGGTACTGCAAACAATCATCCTCCTGTATGCCTGCCAAACAAGAGGCATCGAAATTGCATCGGTCTGCCCCAGAGCCTCCATCACAATCGTCTTCCCATGCCTCAAACCGCACATCAATTAAAGTTGCTGTCGTATTTGATTTTGAAGCAATCACAGTGCCTGACGAAGGTATATACACGATGGGAATGTTGCCATCCGTAAAGTGGCATGTGCCGCCTTCCCAACCGGTAGAGATGTTGTCACGCGTGTACACTTTCCAAGTAGGTTCTTCATCAGAGCCCGCACCATCGTCACACCCTGTCATGTAGAATTCTAAAATTTCGGCTGTATAGTTAACATTTTGCGCAGATGAAAATATAAAAAGGAAACAACACAAGCAGGTTAAGTAGGTTTGTAGTATCATAATTATTGTCAAGTAATGTGGTTGTACACTTTATTCCTACAATTTAAACCATTTTTGAGAAATCGAATCAAATAGGTCTTAATTTTCTTTCTTTCCAGGAAACCATGTTTTACCTTTTTCTAACTATTCATCAGGTGATAATAGGTTTAAAAAATCTCTTTTTTCCATTGGATAAATATTGAAAGTTCCCTGAGCAATAGCCACCAAATCGCTTGAATCTTTTTTGATAATTTTCCCACTTGTAACCATTAAACTTTTCCCTGTAAATTCAATTACGCCCGTTCCAATTAAAGTTTCACCTTCAAATACGGGTTTAAAATAGTTGATTTTAAACTCTACCGTGCTAACCAAATTGCCTTCGGTAAAAGCCATAGAAAGTGCTGTTGACCCAATTACAGCATCCATCATTCCAGATATTGCACCTCCATGACAGGTGTTGGGTGAGCTAAGGTGCTTTTCCAACACTTTCATTTCATACTGTATGTCGCCAGGTTTTTTAGCCGTTAAAACAAGACCATTACTTTTGTCAAACTTGTTCATCTGAATATAGAGCTCAAGAGGATTCATAGTTATATTTTTTAACTGGATTGCAAAAACAACACGCTAATTCTTAACGTTCAAGCATAAAGTGGCCTTGTTCAGAAAATTCCTTCCCATCGAAACCTATAGCTGAAATAACATAATAATAGGTTCCAGCTTGCACAATCTCTCCGGCTGAATTTCTGCCATCCCAACCTTGATTTGTCCGCTCTATACTTGCAATTAATTGTCCCCAACGATTATAAATGAGCAATTCATATTGCTCAATACCCAGTGTTGTGGGTAAAAATAAATCGTTTTTACCATCACCATTAGGTGTGAAAATATTTGGAACAGTTATCTCTGCATCGCTAAAAACAGTAATAGAAGAATAGGCTGTATCCTCGCATGGACCGTTAGAAGCGATTAACATAATAGCAAAATCACCTGCAGAAACAAAGGTCTCTTGTGGATTGGTATTTGTACTTGTGTTCGTTGAGAAGTCCCAGAAATAATCAGTGGCATTAGTCGAGTTATTAAAGAAATCAACGATTAACGGTGATGGACCGGAAGTAGTCGATGTTGAGAAGTCCGCAATTGGATTCAGCAGATCAATAGTAACAAATGCCGTATCATTAGGACATGAGTTTGAGCTCAATAAAATATAGTTATAAACACCAGCAACATCCGTATTGGGATTATAAGAACCAAGGAATCCATTGCCTAACGTTGAAGGCCCTTCCCAGAATCCACCATTTTCATTAGTCCCTAAATAATTAAACAAAGAATCAATTTCTCCATCCAGACAGAAAGAAATGGATGTGCTTTGTCCAGAAAACAATGTGTCATCAATAAATACATTACTGGTAGAATCGTTGGAACAGGCCCCAGAAGTAGTGTATTGAATAAAATAGTTAGTACCCGCAAGACCGTCAATAATTGATCCCGAAATTGGATCTATAGTCGCTCCATCCGCTGGATCGGGATCAAAGCTAAAAGTACCACCTATTGTGGCAATACCCGTTGCAGTGTTCGCACTTCCTACACAGAAATCGGTTAATGTAAAGGATGCATCGTCATCCGCGGTAATGGTAATGGAAATAGTCGAATCAGCTGGACACGCACCAGTAGTGGTATAGGTCACATCGTACACCCCGTCGGCTGATGCAGAAACATCAATCAAACCAGAG
>Ga0315331_10000273_pt1 | contig 34295 bp, 26 predicted proteins | sample M160m34915metaG_FD_203456 | JGI IMG/M metagenome (GOLD analysis project Ga0315331, IMG submission 203456) | Ammonia-oxidizing marine archaeal communities from Monterey Bay, California, United States - M1 60m 34915 | ecosystem: Environmental > Aquatic > Marine > Intertidal zone | place: USA...
GGAATTCGGCATCACTGATGGCTTCTGTGCCAAGTCAGGGGAGAGCCAGTCGCGACGACTGCACCGTTGGAAGTTGAGGGGCCTGTAAAGAACTGCCCAATGCAATTTCGGGTATTGGCACCCGACAGCGCGCTTTTCCTCAGACGGTAGTCACTGGATTTACTTGGTAGTCACTGGCGGCTTACAGGAGAGTTGGCCGCTTTTGCCGATTTTGGCCGTCTATTTTGTAGCTTGCAAAATTTGATTCTCAGTCAAGTCTGCCGATAAGCTTGCTGAAATTACTTCATCGTGTTCGTAGCAACCGGGTCCATTCGCGTTTTTTGTAAACCTTTGTGGGGGCGTCGATGCGGTGTTTTCTGCGGTTGGCTGCCCACCCTAGCCGGCAGGTGCCAATTCGTTGATACGAGCCATCAGTGTGATGGCTGCATTGCGAATAGGTTTTGCATGAAGGACAGGCCTCGGTATCATGGAGGGGCGGTCATGTTTTCCGCATGTTTTCAGAGACTAAACGGGCTGCGGGAGGCGGACGATGCCATTATTCGAAATCGAGACAGATTCTCATATCATCATCACCTGGGCCGATGACGAGTCTGCTGCCCGTAGTGTCGTGGCAGATGCTTATCCAACGGATGACGTGGTTCGTTTGACAAAGCGGCCGCGAGATACATGGGTTATCAGCAAAGGTGCACTTGGATTGACCACTCCCAAGCTGGACCCGTGTGCCGTGGCTCGTGACTGTCTGAGTCGCTCCGCAGGTGACAAAGTGAACGCAATTCGTCTTTATCGCATGGAAACTGGCAGTGATTTGGAGCATGCAAGAAAAGCGATCGAGTCAAACATGGTGATGGGTTGGTAACTGGATCACAACGATATCGGCTAGACTACCAGCACCCGAATTTTGATCCTCCTTTTCAGAGTCGCATTGATTGATGCCGCGTTTTCCTATCCTCTTTGCGGTTCTCTGCTGTCCTCTGATCGTGGGGTGTGACGGCTGCCAGACAGGCTCGAAAGTGAATCCTGACGTGGATTCCCAGTTGAGCGCGGAAGATTTCGTGGCTGGGCGGCCCGTGGCTTATCCTGCTGATGAGAAAGTGACCACATCAGGAATCAAGCCAGGGCATTGGTTCACTGCTGTTCAGTCGCTGAAAAGCAATAATTCTAACTCGCGGGGTGAGTTGAATAGTCTTTCCGGGATGGTGCGGGCGCCGTCTGACCAAAATGGAGAGAAGGAAAATTGGAGTGACAGTCAGGCATTGCGTTCTGGCAGCATGATTTCCCGCCGACCCGTGGTGATGCCCAAGGGTCAGAATAAAAAAATCGATTACCGTACATACACACCTAAGCGATTTTTTGACGGAGAAGCAAAGTGTTACTTAAGTAACCGATTTGTGTCATCCGAACGTGCGGAGTCTTTTTCAGCTGGCGCTTATCCGTTTACGAGAATGGGACCTGCCGAATATTTCTTTGTGGTTCTGACTGAAAGGCCCGAGCGATTCACGCGGTTTCAGGTTTCGGATTGGACCCGGGAAATTCGTGACGAGAGTAATTTTGATTTGGGCGAGGCGGTGATCAATTACAGGGTGGTCACGCCTTCTCCCAAAGACTATTACCCTTTGCCTTTGCCGTTGGCCGAGACAATGTTGGATTGGACTACCACTGCTGTTGTGTTTTGGGACGATCTACCGCCGGAAGCTCTCACACCACAACAGCAAACAGCCTTAGCAGATTGGGTGCACTATGGCGGGCAATTGATTGTCAATGGCGCTGCAGCAGCCGACTCAATCAATAAGTCCACGATTGCCGATTTGTTGCCACTGAGGCCGACTGGAAATATCGAGTTGGACGTAAATGCAGCAGCAGAGTTGCTTACCAATTGGCAGGTTCCTGACGACTCTTCGACAGACCAACAAGTGGCTTTGTTGAAAGGTCGTGAGAGTCGAGTTGCAATTGATGGTGTTGCAAATGCAGGTTCAGAAGCAATCGATGGAAGCGGCAATTTGATTTTGTCACGCCGAGCAGGAAGTGGTCGCGTGGTTCAGTCACGTTGCGATCTCATGAGCGACTGGTTGACCTCTTGGAAGTCGTATGACAGTTTTGTGAATTCCGTGTTGTTGTTGCGACCTCCACGTCGAGTAAGTCCGGTTGCCAGCGGTGACGGTTTGACGACGACGAACTTACGGAGCTACGTGCTGCCGAATGGCGGTGACGAGGCATTTGCTGACCCGACGATGAATACGCGTTTTCGAATCGCGGCACGCGATGCCGTGTTGCCGGTAGCGACTCCGAATGTCAAACGGAAAACAAACGGATTTCTCGGCGGGCGAGACGCCTACACGAGAATTGATGCGCTCTCGGGTATTGGTGGCTGGTCGGACAGTAGCGATGTGATTCGTCTTTGTAGAGAGACATTGCGGTCCGAAGCAGGAATCGAAATTCCCGATTCTTCGCTCGTACTTCGATCTCTTGGCTACTATTTGTGTATCCTGATCCCTATCAATTACCTCATCTTCAGGATGTTAGGAAAGCTTGAATACGCATGGCTTGCGGTCCCTGTCATTGCGATCGGCGGGGCGATTTGGGTCGCTCGTGAGGCACGTTTGGATATTGGTTTTGCGCGATCACAAACCGAGTTGGGATTGTTGGAAGTGCAAGCTGGTTGTGATCGTGCCCATCTGACGCGAGTCACAGCGATCTACAACTCTTTGTCCAGCACCTACGACATTGCATTTGATACCGCTGGGGCAGCGGCTTTACCAATTCGACAGGACAACGCGGCACCTATTTCTGCCGTCTTCAAAACTGGTTACGCCGAGGGTCCCATCCTGTCTGGCATGATTGTTGGTAGTAATCAAATTCGCATGTTGCATGCTGAGCAGATGTTCGCATTAGGTGGATCGCTGTCACTGGATGCCAACGGAAACCTCATTAACGGAACAGATCGAGAGTTGTTTGATGCCGTTGTGGTTAAAAAAGACCTGCTTGGTAACCTAGAGGTCGCTAATGTTGGCCCCTGCCCTGGGCAATCCAACACCAAGCTGCGTTTTCGGCCAGCACTCGATGAAGATATTGTTGAGAGCTTGTCTGAGGAAATGAATTTACTGGAACGGGCTTTGGTGCGAGTTGATGCAATCGTTCCGGGTTCAACCAGATTAGTTGCACGGGTGGGTGATTCCCTGCCTGGAATGACAATCACGCCGTCAGCGACCCAAGTGTCATCTACAACGACAGTTCTAGCGCATTTGGAATACAGTCCATGGCCATCTCCATTGCCTGATGTGAATCTTCCGAAAGTGGAAGTAAGAGTCTTGAAGGACTCGGATCTCAAAATTCCCTGAGTTCCTTTTTTGACCAAACTGTTTTCGAGCTTACCTTCAGAAATATCAGAAACGACGCATGATCACACTCAAGGGATTTGGCAAAGATTACGGTGATTTCACCGCAGTAGATTCGATCGACTTGCATATTGCTGCTGGTGAGACCTTCGGATTCATCGGGCCCAATGGGGCAGGGAAAAGTACCACGATTCGTTTCCTTGCAACATTACTAAGGGCAAGCCGTGGTCGCGGCGAGGTGGCAGGATGCGATGTCATGGCTGATCCTGTTGGGGTGCGTCAGTCCGTCGGTTATATGCCTGACAATTTTGGTGTGTACGATGGAATGCGAGTTTGGGAGTTTCTTGACTTCTTTGCAGTCGCCTACCGCATTGGCCGTGTAGAACGAAAAAACATCATTGACAATGTGCTTGAACTACTGGATCTGACTCACAAACGGGATGACTTTGTCAACGGTTTGTCACGCGGAATGAAACAGAGGCTTTGCCTCGCAAAGACCTTGGTCCATGATCCGCCAGTTCTCATCCTCGATGAGCCAGCGAGTGGTCTTGATCCACGCGCTCGGGTTGAAGTGAAAGCGCTTCTCAAAGAATTAAGGAAGATGGGAAAAACCATCCTGATCAGTAGTCACATCCTGACAGAGTTGGCTGATTGCTGTACTTCCATTGGGATCATCGAACGCGGTCAGTTGCTTATGCATGGACCAATCGACAGTGTCTATCGCCAGATACGCCGCAATCGTATTGTTGAGATTCAATTTGTCTCGGGTGAAGATGCCGGGATGTCGATCTTGCGAAGCAATCCAGATTTAAGATCGATCGAAATGGCTCCCACAGCTGTGATTGCCGAGCTCCAAACAGACGATGAGGGTTTGGCAACTCTGATGGAAGAAATGCTGAAAGCAGGCGTACGTATGAAGTCGTTCAATGATCGCGACCCCACCTTGGAAGATGTCTTTATGACAGTGACCAAGGGTTTGGTTACGTAAATACTATGGCTTCACGCGGAGTGTAATCCGGGCAAGCGTTAGAAACGCAATCGCTTCGCAAAAGTTCGCTTCCAAGCCGAATTGTGTACGTCGGTATTATTACCTGAACAGTTTTTCGGCAATCTTTTTAGCGATAACCTCAGGTTTGTCTGATTCCGTCACGTCAATGATTCGCCGCTCTTCGAATGAGCGCAACCACGTTTCTTGGCGGCGTGCCAGTTGGCGAGTGTGGGCAGACACTTCTTCAATCAGCATGCTGGTATCTTCAGTGTCCTGTGAAATCCACTCGATGATCTCTCGATAGCCAACTGCCTGTGCGGCAGTGCGGGACAGTTTTCCGTATGCTCCGAGTAGATTTTGCACTTCAGCAATGAATCCATCTTTGAACATTTGTTGGACACGCTTGTTGATTCTTTCATGTAGCTGTGATCGTTGCCAATTTAAAGTGAAGACGTTGCATTCATTTGGATCTTGATAGTGATCAAATTGAAGTTGGCGATGGCTGATGGGGACACCGGTTTGATGAGAAACTTCCAAGGCACGGATCATCCTGCGGGCATCATTTGGACCGATGCGGTGTGCTGCTAATGGATCAACCTGTTGCAATCGCTCTCTTAGAGCTTCTATTCCATGATTTTCAAGATCCGCTTCGACGGCTTGGCGGAAACCCCAGTCAGCAGGTGGTCCAGGATCGAAGCCTCGCAGAACTCCTTTCAAAAACATAGGAGTCCCGCCGACAAAAATTGGGTGCCGACCTCGCAGGCGGATTTGTTCGACTTTCGCGTGTGCCGCGGCCAGATAACAGGCGACACTGAAGTCTTCGGTCGGCTCCACCAGATCGATTAAGTGATGCGGCACACTTCGCTGGTCTTCGGCGGTTGGCTTAGCTGAACCAATGTCCATTCCACGATAAACAGCGATCGAATCAAGTGAAAGAATTTCGCCATTGATGAGCTGTGCCAAAGCAACTGCTATTGAACTCTTGCCTGATGCCGTGGGGCCAGTCAGAACGATGGCATCCTGCACGAGTGGCTTGTAGGAGATAGATGCCTGGCCTTTGGTGGAGTTCTCTGGCATTGCTGCTGGTCGTTCTGAGTATTCCGGACATGAATCAACGGGATCCGGTAATCGTGCCCTCGGTTTCGCAGAATCATAGCCAGCCCCGATAGGATCGTACAGTCAGATCGGTGGTTGGGTTTTCTAGCTGGGTTCGGCTATGAATATTAAAATCATTGCGAGATGGCCTGGGTTTTGGATTCCTTAAGCCACCACTCAAAAAAATCGTAGATCTGTTGATTGGATGCAGGGTTGGGTCCGTGCGTATTTCGGTTGGTCATGGCAACGCGATTCTCGTACCCAAGCAGCTTGTTGACCGATATCAGGTGATTTAAGGCAAGCCAGCGTTCGGGACGGTCTGCAGTACCTCCTGAAACCAGAACTGGGCGTGGAGCCATCAAGGCATGGAGTTCGGTGAGATCGTGGCCCCCTTCAATCAATGTTTTGTAAGATCCTGTGCGCGGTGCTCCCTCGCTTGGTAATTTTCGGAAGCGTTGGGATTGGGATGGCGTGTTCGGTTTACCAAGTTCAAAACCCAAGTACCAAGCATCCCAGTAATTGACTGAGCCGCCGGGGTTTTCTTTTCTGCGATCGCGTTCATCGAAAACAATTCCAGCATCCGACCATGCTGCACACGCAAACTTTTCGTAGAGGCATGAAGCGAATAAGGACCATTTACCCCCGAATGAATGGCCCACAATGCCGATTCGATCCGGGTATACCTCAGGGCGGGATGCAAGAAATGTGTGCGCGTTAGCAGCAGCAAACGCGAGCGCCGATAATGGTTGAGTTTTGACTACGTTACCTTCGCTGCCAAAGTACTGCCCACGATGCCCAGCATCACGTGGGTTATCGAAATTCACTCCAGAATTTGGTTTTCCAATGGAAAGGGTGACGAACCCTCGTTTTGCCAACTGCCACCCAAAGTCTCTCAGTTCAACACCCTTTCCGACTCCTGTCTGGGCATCATAGTAGGGAACAAGTACTGCAGGAAACGGTCCATCCCCATCTGGGATCAACATGAAAGCATCGACCATTTGACCACCAATGCCGATTCTGATTTTTAATTGTCGTTGGGTAATGTTCTCACGACGTGTAACGACGACTTGTTCGAATTCAGGTTGGTCAAATAGCTCAGGCCATGGACCCATGATTTTGTGCCAGTTACCCACGATTTCTGATCGTCGTTGCTGCCACTGCGCCGGTGTCTTGACGGTGGATCCATCTTCCCGAACCAGTGGTGAACGATAATCTCCCATCTGTGATTGATAGGCGGGGGGACATTGGTAGAAGTCTGCTAGTTGAGCAGGCGGTGCGATGTTGTTGCTGATCCACGCCGCCCTTCGTTGTGTATCTTTTGCGGCCCGTGCTTTGCGCGCCGAGATGCTTCGGAACTGCCATGGTAACTCGCTGTTCACTGGAAGTTGATCCAGGATTTGTTGCAGTTTTGTTCGGCGTTTTTCAGCAGAATTGTTTTCTTGTGTGCGGGGAATCACTCGTTGTTCCGATGGATCGACAGCCAGATCAAAAAAGCTTCCATCGGAGTAAAGCTTGTAGCGCTGATCGCGTACGACTCGGTCTGTGGCGTATTGAGTGAAGGTCCAAGGACGCGTCCATGAATCATCATTTTGATCCCGGAGGATATCAGCAAAGCTTTTGCCATCGATTCTGAGATTGGCCGGAATAGTAGCGTTGGCAAGGTCGGCAAGGGTGGGAAGGATGTCAGCAGCATTCAATAACGCATCGCTTTCAACGGCTTTCGCGATCCAACCCGGGCAATTCACAATCAATGGCATGTTGATGCCACGCTCGGTCAATGAATAGATGCCTTCGTCGGAGATTCTACCGTACCTCATTCCACCCAGACTCTCGGGCATCCCTTGGTCTGAGCCATTATCCGTGCCGTTGTCAGTGGCGATGAAAATCAGGGTGTTGTCCCTCAAGCCCAGTGCCGTGATTGCCTGAGTGAGGCGGCCAATCAGGTGATCCGCATAATGAACCATGTCGGCAAATTTTTCTCTGGCAGAGGCATTAACATTAGTTGTATGCGGAGTGGTGGTGACTGGGATGTGCGTAAGGATTGCCGACTGATAAAGCAGGAACGGTTCATCTCTGTGCCGTTTCATGAACTCAATTGAATGATCAGTAAAGACATCGGGTCCAAACCTGCCGTTGGTGTCGATTTTCTGCCCGTTACGTATCACATAGGGATCCCAGTAACGCTTCTTGTGCCCCGGTAACCCAGGTTTCGCTTCTGGCCAAATGCAGTGATCTTCGAAGCCATGCTCTGCTAAGGCATTCTGCTGGCCTGGTGCGAACAAATCATTGATCTGCCACTTGCCAGAAATACAAGTTCTATAGCCTGCATCTCGCATCAGTTTTGCAAAACACGTTTCGCGGTTCCAATCCAAAAATCCACCACCGTAAATCGCTGCGTCGTGATGTGTGTGCCACCCTGTTCGAAATGGATACCGCCCAGTCAACAGCATGGTGCGAGTGGTGCTACAAACCGGTGTGACATAGAAATTTCGAAACTTCATCCCCGTTGCGCACAGTTGATCGATGTTGGGGGTTTGGTTCTCCTGGCTGCCGTAGCTTCTCAACCAGTCTTTTCCCACGTTGTCGAGCAGAATGAAAACGATATTGGGACGTTGCTGCAGTTGTTCCGGTTCTTCAGCCACGATTGGCCAGGTGGACAAAAGTGCGATTGTGATTGTCGCGACAAGTCGATTCATCGGGATGATATCCATCGTGAGTTGAAGTGGCATTGTCAGGCAGTTCTTGCATCACCCGGTGCCGGGGTCAGAAATAGCGTACTGTAGATCCAGATCACATGGAGCGAGTTCCTGTCCGGTCCACATTCGCGTCAGTGTTCTCACGGGCTGGAACCCGTAGTCGTGTGCTAAAGCGATAGCATCGCGATTTGGGTGAGGTATATCCCAGAACGTCGTGCGGTTCGTGGATGCCAATAGGTTATCGAGGACATGTCTCGCCGTTTCAGGGCTGGAAGCTATGACAGGGCCCACATAACTAGCCAAGTATCCTTCACGCACCATACCGCAACCTTCCCGATAGCGTATGACGCGCGAATGATTAGCCAACCGATTTAACCATTGACCACGAGCGACGCCAAACGCTGATTTGTCGAGATCCAAGTTCCATCCTGTATCAGACTCAGGTCCTACCACCATGTTGTCGTCATGCTGGTGATCCCCTTCTCGTTGCCACCGGTGGAATGACCATTCGTCGCGAAAACCTAATTGGCTGTAAACCAATTTTCCAGTAGGCGTCGCATCAAGTTTGATGCAGCGTATTTTTCTTGAATGCAAGTGATCAAGGCAGGTTTTGATCAGTGCTTTTGCAATTCCTTGGCGGCGATATTCCTCGTGGACTAACATCATGCCAATCCATGCCAATTGGGTTCCATAGCAAGTGGTTGTGACTGTCCCGATGATCTTTTCGTGATCATTAATTACAAAACACGCAGTTGGCTCATGCTCGATCAATCGTTGCCAGTCAGGTGCTAGTTGGTTCCAGCCCGAGGCGCGACACAAATCAAGTGCTCCAGGGATATCAGTCGATTGAAAAATCCTGATGTCGTGATTCAAGTAATTTTACCATTGAATGATGTTGGATTTGGAAATGTGTACAGACAGGCGATGCATTAACTGTGCAGTTGGTTAGCCGACGTCTATCCGCATGGCAGGGTCGTAGTCCAGTCCTGAATGGACCAACATTGCATCATTTCGGAGGTAGTGAAAGGCAACTGCACGGCGAGGAGCTTTGCTCTGATTTGCCGCAGAAGAATGCGGCGTGTTGCCATGATGGAATGAAACACCGCCGCTGGCGATTGGGGTGGGAGTCAATTGTTTCTGATCAAAGTGATCAGGAGCAATTTGTAGATTGTAAGGTTCACCTTCAGGTGCAAAGTGCGGCAGTACTTCGGTTTGGTGGCGATCGCAGTAGTGAAGGCAACCATTGGTCAGTGTTGCATCGTCCAACGCCACCCAAACAGTTAATGTCGCGTCAAGGTTGTCCGGTCCGAAATAGAAATTGTCTTGATGGATTGGTTTCGGGGTACCCGCTTCCGGGGGCTTCATGAACACCTGACTGAAAAACAGTTGGCAGTCGGGACCAATCAGTTGATGAATGAGGGGGGTCAAGCTTGCATGGGTTGCAAGCTTGCGAAATGATTCACGATGGAATGCAGGATGATCCAGCTTTCGTAGCAGTTTTGTGGTCTGTGTGTTGTGTTCTAGAAACCATCCTTGGTCTTCTGTACGGAGTGCTGCGAGAAATTCCCTACTCCAGATTGCTAAGTCATTGAGTGCGGACTGAATAGTCGATGCATCAAAGAGGTGGTCAATGGTTAAGTGTCCTGTTCGCTGGAATTCCTGCAACTGCCTTTCAGTGAAGGAGTTCGTGCACATCGATTTGTTCTCTTTGCAAAGTAATTGTCAATTGGGATTGGCAGTCCGCTCGTTACTTCTGGTAATCGAGTTGTTTGCACTGTTTCAACATTGCACGCGTCACACTTGGTGTCAATTTTTGGCCGGCGTCGTCGGCGAGGGGGTGTTGGTGTTCGTTGTCGGTTGCTCTGCGTTCTTATTGATGTAATTCTGAATCTTATTGGGCACTGTATTGATAGCGGTGTTTGCAGCAATCGCAACCAACACTACAAGCCCCATTGCTGCAAACGCTCTGGTTGCTGGACGCGCCGCATGGGAACCCATGACGTCTTTGCTGCTTGCAAGCCAAAGAAGAACTCCAGCAATCAATGGTGCTCCCACGACGGTGACTGCCTGAGCAGCAATGATTGTCGGAGCGATATCGAAGTTGAGTTTCAATACGGCGACTGCGACGACCATGCCTGTTAGTAACGCCACTGTGGTCATGATTCTGGGAGCACGGTCGTGAGGACCACTGCCGAAACCAAGGCAATCTGAGACGATAAAACCTCCGATCATTGAATTGACGAGAAATGAGGAGAAGGCAGCAGAAAACAGGCCCAGGCTGAAAATGTATTTTCCGAGTTTGCCGAAGGTTGGCTCCAGTTCATCAGCCACTTGAATCGGATTGGCCAGTTCGATGTAAGACCCGTCGTAAAGGCCAGCTGCCGCGGTCGATACCAGCATGACAGTAATCAGCGCCATAATGACAGCGCCGACACGGGCATCCACGATTCCACTTTTAACCTGTTTCTCATCCCAACCTTTTTGGCGAACCAGATACGATTGGTAAAAAGCAGCTGTGATGACGAAAGTTGTCCCGATCAATCCCAACAGGGAAATCAGTCCATCGAGTCCCTCTGTTTTTGTTGTTGCAGAATCAGTTGATTGGGCAAATGGAATGAATCCCATGAATAGATCGCCCAAATTAGGACTTAGTACGATCAGATTGATCGCAAAGCTGATCAACATTAATGCAACAAGAAACATCATGAGACGTTCCAGGACTCGATAGAGATTCCGGAAAGCAAAAAGAAACGCGATGGCCATCAGGTTGAAAGCGATAACCAGATAAGTAACTACGGTTTTTGATTCAGTGAATGCATCAAAGGCAGCTGCTACTCCCAAGTTGTTTCCGGATTGAAAAGCAGCTGAAATGAAGAACACACAGCAACCGACCATGATGGCAAGCCACTGGCCTGCCTTGGTGCGAATCAGATTCCCGGGCGAAGTCTTTGCAACGGCTCCAAGCTTTGCTCCAAGCGTCATGTACACCAGCATGAATGCGACGGAAGCAATCACGATCCATAGCTTGGAATAGCCCTCGTTGGCACCCACCTTGGAACTGGTCAGGATGCTTCCGGGGCCGATGACAACACAGGCAGTGATCAATCCCGGTCCGATGCGTTGGTACCAGGGACGGTTTAAAGTGGGTGAGTCAGACATGGAATCGGTGGGCTAGGAGGTGAGGATGACAACATAGTGTGGACGACACGGCACAGCGTTGCAACGCAGCCAGCAAGCTAGAGGTCCCAACGGGCGAAATGTTGCAGGTCAATCTGTTGTGATAGTCCCAGTGGCGCGGCATTCACACTATTGAGCTGCAGTTGACCATGGGAGGGCTGCAGAGCGAGCAAGCCAGAAGCCTCACGCTGATAGAGATCAGGGTGGTCTCTTGCGGTTTGATCCTGAATCGGTGCAGGAAACATGTTCAAACCGGCAAAGTAATGGTGCCCGTTCCGTTCTACGTGAGGGATCCCCAATGCAGCTACGACTGCTAAATCCTGCAAAAGGGCGACCGGCCCGATATTTCCCAAGTCTTCAGCAGACAGGATAAGTTGCCGATTGGCTGATTGCTCTTTTTTTATCGTTCCCAAAGCAGCAATGCTCTTGACAATTCCCTTGCAGTTTTTGTGACTCGTCCCCGAATAACCAAGCTTCAACGCGGTTGGCAGCGAATCGAGCTCTGCATCAGATTCGTCGATGATGATGGGTGGAGCATTCGGCCAATCCGACAACGTCTTTTTCACTTCGGGCAGCAACGCAGAATCGCGGTGCACCGGTTGTTCAACGAATAACAATGACTGGTTCACCATGCGTCGAATCGATGGGTCACCGTTGAGTTCCTGCCAATCGTTCTGAAACCGCGCCATCGTTGCGTATTGCTCGTTACCATCCAGTGTGAATCGCATTGAGCTACCGACCCGTTCATTCAGCAGCTTTGACAGCACTCGCATTCGAGGCAGGTCAGCATCCAGGTTCCCGGAGAGCTTGATCTTGAAATAGCGAAGACCATACCGCTCAATGTTGCTTATCAGACAGTGTGGTAGTTCGTCTTCCAGTTTCTCATCAGCTGGTATGTCTGACTCAGTCAGGGGATCACCAAGCCCAATGGTGTGCCGTAGCTGCACATGGCTCCGTGGTTGTGGCGGCAAAACGTCTGACGGTTCCACTCCGGTCAAGTGGTTGCGAATTGCAGAGAAGTCTATTCCTAATCGGTTTTGAACCAGAACAGTAGAAAGCGATGATCTTTGTTGTCGGCACGTAGCATCCAATGCAGCACGTTCCATCAGACTGACGCCGAGATTGGCTAACAGCGGTGGCTGTTCATTCGCCGCTGCCCAAACGGTTTGTTGCTCAGAGAGGTTCATCCACCACGAGAAAAAATCACGGTGTGCATTTCCTGTCATGGCAAATTGTGCTGCCTGTTTAATGACGGTTAGCATCTCGGGCAAATCATCAGTCTTGAAGTCCGTTTCCGGATTCTTGGTGAACCACTTCGGTGGTAAACCTTCCGATGATGTGCCCTGCCACATTTGATTATCAATTTCTACATGCATTCGCACAAATAGATGTGGAACTTCGCACATGCTTGCGATACCGTACCGAAACGGGAATCGTGTCTTCATGTCGAGTCTGTGAAAATCAATTTGATGGATTTGCATGCTCATCGATTTAGGTCAGCTTTTCGTCCAGGTGGTAGGCGAGCAATGAAGATTGGGCTGTTGGGTGAGCCAATTCACACGCGGTCTCTCATGTGGTTCTTTTGATGTTGGGAAATAGGTGCAGAAGAGACGGTTCCTCGGAGCTAGAGCCGAGAAATCTGTAACTGCGTGCCAGAGTCGCAATGAGGACAACTTAAATGAAAAAGCAACCTGATAAATCCGTAATACGACTGGATGACTTTATCAAACGAAGTGGTCTGGTTGGGACGGGTGGCGAAGCAAAAATGTACATTCAAGCTGGTGATGTGACGGTCAATGGTAGTGTTGAGACACGGCGACGCAAACAATTGGCTTTGGGGGATGAAATTGGCCTGTTGGGTGAAGTTCTGACAGTCACACCATTCGAAGATTAAACTTTTCCGGTTTTGCCGAATGGATGGAAGCTTTGAGCGTTTGAGCAGTCAGTGTGGTGCATTGTCCGATAATCAGGGTTGATGACCGATGCATTGATGTGTCGGCGCCAAGTCATTCCATTACACCGCAGACTGCAATGTCTGCCCGCGAGCGAGGCGGAAGGAACTGCCTGTCATGAAAATCAACAACACGTTGACCCGCGCGGTCATTGCAGTGGTCGCTCTGGTAACGACCGGTACATCCGTTTCCGCTGATTGGAATCATTTTTGGCACAACCTTCACGTCGGATACCATCGCAACAATGCATGGCCTGCCCCGTTCAACGAGGCTGACGCGATGAATGTGGTGGCGCCATTCGAGATGATGAAGGCCAATGGCTGGAGAATGCATAACACGATTGGGCACGAGCTGTTTCGGCCAGATGACGGTGCTTTGATGGCATCAGGGAACAAACGCGTCTACTGGATCGCCACACAAGCGCCCCAGGCACGACGCACGGTGTTCGTGCTACGTGGAGGTAGTGAGCGCGAAACAGCAGCGAGAGTTGCGGCTGTACGTGACACTATCAGTCGGATCGATGTACAGGGCCCCGTGCCTGACGTGCAGATTACCGAGATCGAGCCACACCACTCCCCAGGAGCTTGGGCTACAAAGATCAACCGTGAGTGGTTGCAAAATCTTGCAGCACCTCGATTGCCCACTAGCAGTGCGGGTGGCACGCCGGGTATTGCTACTCCATGAGATCGAGGTGAACAGCTTAGTTGATAGCTCTGACCATCCCCCGAGATGGTCGTGAAACTCGCAAAAAGGATGGTTCCTCTACGGGAATCATTCTTTTTTTTTCCTTGGCTGCTTTTGTTGATTGGCGTTAAAGTTTGCCGGTCAGGATGGTCGATCCGGTTTAACAGTAGATAGGGATCAAACCGTCAATTCATTTCCACTGTTGCAGCACATCAGCGTGATGCAGGGGAGAAAGAAACTAGCCGTGAATTCAGTGCCTAAACTTCGACAAGTTCTCTTCACAAGCCTTGTTGTTGGAACAACGGTCACCTTGACCGGATGCACCAGCGGCGGCTTTTCCCTCTCCTCAATGAATCCTTTCTCCAAGCAGGAAGCGACTGTCGACCAGACTCCTGGTATCAGCGAAGCGATCGCTGCTTCTGCCAAAGGAACCAAGAGTCAGCTCGCATCGTTTGGTGGCAATGCGAAGAAAGCATTTTCGAAGACGACGGATGCGGTCACGGGTGCCTTTCGCTTTGGTGAAGAAAAGACGTCTGAGGAAGAGGTGATTAGTGACCCACTCAGTCTTGCCAACACGCCAGCAAGCGTTGGCCCGGAAGTTTATGTAGCCAACGGTCGGCTTTGGGAATCCACTGGGGATAGCACCAAGGCTATGGAAAGCTATGGCAAAGCTCTGCAAAGCGCACCAGGCAATCCTGATGCTCTCGCAAGCATTGCACGATTGCACCTGCGGCAAGGTAATCAACAGCAGGCAGTTCAGTATTTTCAGCAGGCTATCGCCGGCGCTCCAGAAGACGCACTGTTGTACAATGAGTTGGGCTTGGCACTGAACACTGCCGGCGACTATCCGCAGTCGGTTGCTGCTCTTGAAAAAGCTTTGGAATTGGCTCCAGGGACTTCGAAGTATGCGAATAGTCTCGCCAGCGTCCGATTCAGTGGTGGCGACGCAACAGCCGCCTATCAGGTGCTGCTTGCTAATAACAAGCCTGCGATCGCAAACTACAACATGGCTTACTTGCTTTACAGCAATGGCCAAGTGACTGGTGCCCGTGGTTACTTGAATCAGGCTTTGCAGTCACAGCAGCAGGGAGTTGCTGATCCTGCAGTGAGGTTGGCAGTGGATCGTTCTCGTAGTCTGCTAACACAAATTGATGCCAAGCTCGGGCCCGTCGCTCAGGCTGCTCCGCAAGCAACCATTGCTCAGGCATCGATTGCTCAGGCGTCTACTGAAATTGCGAAACCCGCAGCAACTGTGAATCCAAGTGTGGTCACTCCCAGTGCGAATCTTGACGCTGGCGTTCCGGCAAATGCAGCACCAGCTTCGGCCCAAGCCGGTGGACTAGCATTGCCTGAGCTTCCGCCACTGCCCGCAGCGACCAAGTAGTCTGGTGGCGACGGAGTTCATGAACGACAACGCATTTGCTACCGCAAATGCGTTTTTATTTTGGAGCCAAGTGGTTATTCGTGGGGAGATTCGTTTTCCTGCGAGTCACTTGGAAAAGGCAGCGGTTGGCTGTGCAATTCGGCAAGTGCGTTTGATGCTGCTCTCTGTTCAGCATCTTTTTTATTGCTGCCCCATGCGGCCGTGAATTCGCGATCAGCGATGACAGCCGAGATCAAGAACGATTTTCGATGATCGGGACCTGATTCACGCACCAGTCGATAGATCGGTGTATTGGCTAGTTCGCGTTGCGCGTACTGTTGCAGTGACGACTTGTAGTTGCTCGCGCCTTGGTTTTCGACAGCCGTGTGAACTTCGTCGGCTAACCATTCTTTTAGCCGCGTCTTGACAATTTCGCTGCCACCATCCAAGTACAAGGCTGCGATGACTGACTCGAATACGTCACTGACCAACGACCTTGGAAAGCTTCGATTGCGAGTGACTCCACGGCCAACAATCAGGCATCGGTCGAGCCCGAGTGCACAGGCAGCCTTGCCGCAGGAGCGGCGACTGACCACGGCGGACTTGATCTTGGTCAAGTCTCCTTCGTTGTACTCTGGATAATCCTCGTACAGCCATTGGCAAACGGTTAGTCCCAAGACTGCGTCGCCCAAAAATTCGAGTCTCTCGTTGCTCGCAAGGCGATGAGATGCTCCTGAAGCGTGTGTCAGAGCAGACAAAAGAAGAGATTCATCTTGGAAGCGATAGCCGATGATTTCTTGGCATCGCTCAAGTTTTGAACCTTGGTCGGTGCCATCAATATCACCGGTTCCGTCCACAAGGTGGATCGCAATGGTGGCATCGGGTGCAGGGGGATCCGGCAGATTCACGGTGTGACTAGGGGCAGCAAACAACCAAACCCGTCTTTAGGAAAAACTGGAACCAAACTACGAGTAGTGATTCCGGTTCGTCTTTCCGGGGCGTGGAACTGGCAGGGTATTGGTGTCACACACCGGCGATCGGGTTGGTTGCCATGAGCGAAGGCTAATAGCCTGCCTGCCCATCAACTTGGTCACAACTCGAACGCCGGAGAACGACTGTGCGGCATTCTACCCCTGTCTGCGTCAGTTGGATAGGTTTCAATGCACTGACTTTCGTAGCCTTGGCATTTTGCCAGTCGATAGACAAGTCATGGTGCGATGAGGATAAAAGTCGATTACCCGCTGGTAACGCATTCTGATTTTTTGGCGATCCTTAACCCGATCCCACTTGAGCCGGGATGCGGGGCACTTTGATTACCAGTCTGCATTTCCGTGAGTTGTGGTTTCGTCGAATTGTGCCCATTGGCCCATGAAATCCTACGGAGTAATGGCTTTTGGTACCGGCTTTTGTTGCTTTCTGCCCATCTCCGCCTGCTTTCCTGCTTCGACAAAACGGTCTGCGTCTTCAATGACCAGATAGTGCCCATGGTCAGCAGTCACAATCACGGCGGTGTAAGGCCACGCATCATTTTCGTCGACCCAGTCCATTACAACTCGAAAAGCTTCATCTCCGCTAAGTACGGAGCCGATTGCGTTATCAGCGTTGTTGGCGTGGTTTGCCCAATCAACATCGCCAGCCTCGACAAGCAACCAGAATCCGTCGACTGCCTGTTCCAGGACCAGTAGAGCTGCTCGTGTCATTTCCGCGAGTGTTGGGTTTTCTGTGATGTCGGCTGGTGTGTATTCTTCCTTCGCGTCTTTGTTGTCGATCGTGGGATTGTATTTTCCGTCTGCAGTTTGAAATGGCAGGTGGCCGCCTTTGGTTCCGAAGAATCCAAGCAGTCGCTGATCTTCATCAATGGCTTTCATGGCTGAGGCCATGAGCAGCGGTTTCCCAGCTTTTCCTGGTGTCCGTTGTGCGACGACATATTCGCCACCATTTTTCATGTCTACGCGTCGGATATCTTCTTCATGCAGATACGGATTGCCCGGCACAAAATTATCACCTTGAGCTGTATCCGCATCCTTGTTTTCACCCCATCCTCCGCCCAGCAGAACATCTACTCCTTGTAGTGGCGTGTTCCGATGTGCAGATGAAGGCAGGCCAATCAGATCACGCCCAATATCCTGATAGTCTTTTCGTGTCACGTTATTGGCGTAGGCACAAGCAGGTGTTGCGTGCGTGACTGGCACGCTCGTCACCAGACCTACCTTGAATCCTTCTTGAGCCTGAAGTGAGCGTCCAATGGGCACGACTTGGCGACCGTCTACCAAAACGTTGATGGCTGCATTGTAGGTTTTGTATCCGGACATCATGCTGGTGGCAGAGGCTGCAGAGTCAGTCACTGTATGCGGCTGCTCACGATCTTCACCTAGTAGGTACTTCCGTTTGCTTTGTTCCAGCCAAGGTGCTTCTCCACCACGGTTTGGATCGTATCCACCGGTGGGTTCTCCAGCCCAGTCCAAGACTGTTTGAGCGTTCACGTCGAATTTCAGGATCGCTGATTTTGGACTCGTGCAGATCAATCCATAATCTGTTTTCACTCGCCGGTCGTCCTGAAAACTGAGGCCGGTTCCACGACCACTTTCATAACGGTTCTGTTTGTAAAGACTCGCGGCACGGGTTGTTTGCCAGTCCATTCCGTCGAACACCATCAGGATGATGTTGGTGTATCCGGCATCAATGGCCGCCTGTTGGATTCGGTAGATATCTGTTTGGTCAAAATAGAGAGCCGCTGGATTAAGCGTCCCCTTGGGTACTTTGCCATATATTTTTTTTAGACGCTTCGGATCACGGTACGCACTGCCTTCGTCGCGTAGGTTATCCAGCATGATTCCAAACGTATAAACAGGTACCAGTCGATTGCTATGCTGATCCCACGTCATGTATTTGTTCGGCTGGTTGCCCCAATGACCCCATGAGGCCGCTTGGTCTTCGGTTGCAACCCGCTGCATTCGACGCATTTGATCAGCAGCATCGTCTCGGTCATTGTCAATCGCGATCTTGGCGACCGGTTCAACGGGATCGCTCTTAGCTACTGGTGTGCTTGCTGCAGTCGGTTCTGTTTTGATTTTTTTGGGATCATCTTCTGCGCTGAAACCAGATTTGATCGCTAGCGTTGAGAACACGAGAATGGTGAAAAATCTGAGCATTGAAGGCAATTCTCTTTGCGAGATAGACAGCAGAGTTGTATTCGAGAGTGAAGGTTGCGGTTCCGAAAATGGGCGTCGTCCGCATTGAAACGATGCCCTTCAGGATAGTCCAGCCTAGCTAAAAGAAGGAGGCATCAGTCGTCGATTGGCGAACTTTCCATGGTGTGTTTGTGATACCAAGACGGGAGTTGTTCGACCTGAGCAAGGAAACCGAGAAGAACAGTCACTGGATTGGCGTGATTGGTTAACGCACCACCGGCAGGCATCTTCGTTTATCAGGCATGCTGCTGCTGATCTGCTCAAGTTTTATTGGATCGAAAATCCAACCAGAGTAGAATTCCGCATTCGATCTGCGTTGGCTAGTGATTGTCTGGGGTGGTCACTACTGGCTTCGTTTTTTCTCTGCGGTAACCTCGCCGGCGGCCACAAGATATTCTTTCCGATCTTGCCCTCGCCCTTTTGCGTACCTGATGTAGAGTCGGTCATCGACTGCAACAGGGCTGGCGAAGATCGAATCACCCGTTTGGTTTTCGGCAAGTAAGTCAAAACGATCAGGGATAGCGGAAATGACATAGATGGTGCCATCCTGTGCTGCGATGTAGATGCGCTGATCCACTAGCAGGGGTGAGGCACTGATTCGGCCAGCGAAGAGTCGCTTCTTCCACATTTCGACTCCATCTTGAGTACGCCAGCAATAGGCCACGCCATTGTCAGCGATTGCAAAGGCATAGTTTCTGATGGTCAGAAGAGACTGTTCGTAACACATCACAGGGTTCTGCCAAAGTAATTTTTGAGAGCCATCACCGCTAACACACCAAGTGCCGGCGACTGGATTGCCGCCACTGAAAAGTACTCGTCGACCGTCCCAAGCCACAGTACCACACATGGCTTCGGTACCTGCGTCAAGCGACCAGCGTGTTTGGCCAGTTTGTGGGTCGTATGAAATGATCGTATCGGCGCCCGGAAGTAGAAGTTGTCTTTGGCCTGTTATGGTTGCGATGATGGGTGATGAAAAATTCAGGTTTTCAGGCCGAGGTTGCATCCACACCTGTTTTCCTGTTCGGCGACTGAACGCGTAGATTCCACTTGCAGCGCCATCGTATTCAGCGGCGACAATCACAAGGTCATCCTCGATCAAGGGGCTCGCACCGTAGCCAAACTGGAAAGCACTCGGTTTGAAGTCACAGACACGGGTGCTCCAGACTTTCTGTCCACTCGTTGTGACTGCCGTTAACCAGATTGCATCATCGGTGTGAAAGACAACGAATAGGTTTTCTCCATCAAATACGGGGGTTGGTGATGCATAAGAGTTGTTGGGGTGGATTCGTCGTGGCAAGGTGCCTCGGTGCAGTACCCACTGGTCCATCATTCGGCCACTTTCACGGTCAAATTTTAATAGTGATTGGGTTTGTTTTTCCATTTCTGCTGTGGTGAGAAAAATGGAATCTTTGACCACGACTGGTGATGAGTGCCCTCGTCCAGGAACGGCTGTTTTCCAAACGATGTTGGTCCCAGACTCAATATTCCAGCGTAGAGGAACATCAGTATCAGCCGGAGCATGGTTGTTACCTTCCGGGCCGCGCCAACCTGGCCAGTCTTCGGCCTGACCGACCGTGGTGATTAGCAGCAGAGGTGCACAGCACAGAATGGTGAATGATGGGCGAGAAGTTTCTAAATTCATAGCAGCACTAATGAGAAGGGATTTGTTCCGACGCCATCTTTCTTAGCGGCACAGGATCGACGATCATAGCCCCTGTAAATCAAAGTATCTGTTCGAGACCAAAAACAGGAGAATCGGCATGCGGGCTGGAATTGTCGGCGTTGGCTTTATGAGCTGGATTCATTACCTCGCGTATCAGCGAAGTGAAATTGCCGAGATGGCAGCATTTTCTAGCCGGGATCCCGGCAAGAGGTCGGGGGACTGGCGCGGTGTGAAGGGCAATTTTGGCCCACCGGGTGAACAAATCGATATTTCAGGAATGAATGTCTATGAATCCCTCGAGGCCATGCTCGAAGACGAAACGATTGATCTGATCGATATCTGTCTGCCTCCCAAGCTGCATCCTGAAGCCATTGAAAAATGTTTAGCCGCCGGCAAACGTGTGCTCTGCGAAAAGCCTCTCGCCCTTGACGCCACGACTGCGGAAGCACTTGCCAAAACAGCCGGACCCGGGCAATTGATGGTTGCCCACATTCTTCCGTTGATGCCAGAGTTCAAGCTGTTGGTCGATGCTGCTCAGGACGGACGTTGGGGTAAGCCTGTGGCAGGTCGGTTCATGCGAACGATTGGACCACCAGACTGGATTCCAGATTTTTACGATCCGTCCAGTGTTGGTGGGCCGCTTGTCGATTTGCACGTGCACGATGCTCACTTGATTCGGTTGCTATTTGGCATGCCTTCAGCAGCTCACAGTGTTAGCCGTAAGAACGATGGCGTGCCAATGTTTTACGAGACCGTCTTCGAATTTGAACAGCAAGACTTGGCTGTCGCTTGCGGTGGTGGGGTAATTGATTCACCAGCAAGAAGTTTTACTCATGGCTATGAAGTTAGCTTTGAGAACGCAACCGTGCGTTTCGAGTTCGCAGCGTACGCCGATGGATCAACCACTCTGTTACCAGTGACGGTCATGAAACGTGATGGCAGTCTCGAGAGACCAGAGTTGGGGGATGGAGATCCTGTCAATTCTTTTGTTGCTGAAATTGATGCGGCGGCCCGGTGCGTTGATCATGGTGAGGTTTCCCCCATCCTTGATGCGCAAACTGCGGTTGATGCACTGAAAATTTGCGAAATGCAAATGTGATTAAGACCGAGGCCTACTACTGGCGGGACCTCTGGCTTCTTACCAGCGAAAGATCTTGTCGAGACCCTTGTTCAGTTGCTGCTGTAGATAATTCTCAGCCGTACTTTGAATAGCCTGAGTTCCAAGCTGCGTAGCAATTTGGCGGAAGCTGCTCGAGTCAAGGCTCGGGCGTGAGATCGAACCGTCGATGGGCAGCGTTACCACTTGACCAGCCAACTGTTGAATATCCCGCCCTAGCCAGCGTGCGTCCAATGGTATTTGGGCGATCATATTCAGGCTGCCATCAAATGCGACACGGCCACTGGTGATGACCTGAGCTCGGTCAAGCTGCAGGTAGAGTCGCTGATGGCTAACGATTCCTTGGCGGACAGAAAAGTCGACCGTTTGAGGTGGCAGGGTGACAAGGTTGGTGGTCTTTGGTGAGGGGCTTGGTTGTGCCACAGATTGAGGCGCAAGCGGAGGGCTAAGACCACCCGTGAGTGATGTCAGACTACCGATGCCCTGGATGATCTGTGATGCCAGTGGGCCAGCAGTCATTTCCGCTTCGCTGATGTTGATCCTGCCGGTGACTTGGGTTTGCTGAGGCTGATCAAACACAATCGTTGCATCATCAATCTGTGCCCCCAAAGTACCTTGAATCCTCGTTGCATTCGCGACCAGAGGAGCAACATATTTGAGCCATCGGTCTGTCATCTCGGGTGTCAACTGAATCGAACTGGCGGTAGCTCCGGGTTCAAGATGCATCCAGACGGGGCCGGGTCGATAATGCAATTGACCGGCGAACGCGAGCTTGCCGCGATTAACAGGGATTTGTGCTTGTTCCACTTTGAGGCTGGTCTCTGTCAGTATTACCGGTACCAACGCTGGGCCGATGTCCATGCCTGTAATGTGGCCAGATTCCCAACCTAGGTCAGTTGCCAGAGCGAATTCCACAGTGCCACCATCGTTGATAGCTGCCCGCAAGCTTAAGTCTGCCTCATGAACGCCCGTGGCTCGGATATCGATGTCTGCCATGTTCGAAAAACGTTGGGCAACCTCATTCATTTTCAGTCGTGAAGCCCCCGTCAATTGCAGTTCACTGGAGCGAGTGGTCCACCTCGCATCACCGGACAGGTTGGCTGCAAACCAGTCTCCGGCAATTTGTACCTGTTCAGCTGTGAGGGTATCTGAAGCAGGCTGATATCGCAGACGAATTTCCAAGGTCAGATTGGGTTCGGACCAGACTACGGTTGCTTCGGGTTGTTGCTGGGCATCTTGTTGACGCCATGGTCCCATGGTTTGTACTGAAGCATGCTGTGCTGCCGGTTGAAGGCATGCGATGTTCTGTCCAATCGAACTTAATTCAACGATCAGGTCGTTTTCAATTGATCGGAACGAGATATCTCCCTCACACTCTCCCAGCACCATCCAAGTCTCAGAGGGAGGAACTGCGTTCGGCTGATAAGCAACTGTTTGAATCACATCATTTGCTGCAATTCGCTGGTCGAGACTTCCCTGTATGCGATCAAGATTTGCGCGGTACTTAAGTTTCATGTCGATTTCATCAGTACTTGCGGTACCTTGACCAGCGAGTGAGAAAGCGTCACTTGCGATCGTGATGGATCGAGCCCTCATGGTATTGGCAGGCCAGCTGTAGCTTCCATCAAATTGGACCTTTACCAACGGTTGCTGGAATCGTCGCTGTTTGTAGTTGAAGCTGGGCCCGGTCAGCTCCATGGCACTACTGGTCACAGTTGCTTGCTTCAAACCAATGAGCGTTTTGGCTTCGACTGAAAAATTTCCAGCGAGCTGCTTGATATCCTCAGGAATCCATGGGGCCAAGACTCCTTCCATTGTGTCTAGGCGTCCCTCTGCTTTCAGAGTGAAAGGCAGTTGGGAATCTTGAGAGAGGTGATTGGTGGGTTCAGCGAGAGTCGCGTTGAGATCCAAGCCTAGGCTGTTGATGATCACGCTGGTTCGGGTGAGTTCCCGAAGCGTGTTCTCGTACCAACGCCCCTCAGCTTCGACCGATGCCCGCATTGCGTTTCGCTGGATATTGCGTCCGCCAGGTAGCTGGATCAGCAGGTTTGTTGTTTGGCCGTTGCCCGTCAAACGCCAAATGTCCTGATCACCACTTGTCCATTGGACTTTACCGCGGGCATTGCCGGCGAATCGGGTTTCCGTCATGTCGAAGATTGGCAGCAGCATGTTGGTCAGTTGACCAAAATCGATGTTGAAGTCAGCACTGCCTGATTCAAGATTGCCACTTCCAATGGCTGTACCGAACGCGCTTCGCCACTCGAATTGTTCGGCCATGAGTTGACCATCGTTGTTTGAGACGGTCGCTATCAGGGTGATTGGATCAATTGCGAATTCTCTACCGCGAGATACTGCCCTAAAGGCATCACAATCGATGTGTAGTCTTTTTTGTTGTTGGCTCCCACTGGGAATCGATGCCAGATGAGCAATGGCTCGGCCTGACTCCAGTGTCACCCCCGAACGTAATGGCAGAAGTCCGGGTAAGGCCTGTTCCAATGCTGCGATGTCAACCTCGACGGAGGCATTGCCATCAATGGCTTCGAGCCATTGAAGTGGATTATCTTTGCGACCAGTCAAGGAAAAGCTGCGAGAGAAAGCTCCATCGATCGTTGCTGATGCAAAGTCGGTATGTGCACTGAGTGCTTCGCCAACAAGTCTTTCGCCCTCGAGTATCAGCCTGCCATTCAGTATGGCACGCTCATTCGTCCAAGCTCGTGTGTCATCTCCAGACGCGGTGAGGTTGCGAATCTCGAAGTTTTGTAAGATGGCAGTGACAGACCCGTTTGAGTTGCCAGCGGCGCTAATGGTCCCCGTTGCATCTCCATGGATCTTGGTCGGAACACCAATTGCTATATCAGGGAATCGAGTTAGTAGCAGTTCCGAAATCGAGATGGGTAACGACTCGCAACTGAGGTTCAGTGACCACTCATTCCCAGCTTTTTCATTTGCTGTTTCTGTCAACTTGAGTGAGCTCTGAAGTGATCCATGATCTCCGTCAGGTTCGCTCAAGACCCCAGCTACGGAAAGTTCGGTCGATGTCGGGGTGATAGACACGCTTGCATTGGATTGAGTCAACGTCCAACGTTGATCCGTCACTGATTCGGTCATTGAAATCGTAACGTCATGCAGTTGCACATCTGCCAGCGTCGCTGATTCTTGCGAGTCGGAATGCAGGAATGCTTCGAAATCATCTTCCAAGCTGCACTTGCCGTCATTCATAAAACAGGCAACCGCTACTCCACGGAAATTGATCTGCCCCAGGTCGTCAGGTAGGGCTATTAGATCACCGACCATGAGATTGACATCTAATTGTTCGATTGCAATTTGACTGCCGGCTTTGCCATTGATCTTCAAGTCGTTGATGCGAAGTGGAGTCAGCCAGCCGATTCTTACCGAGGCAACATCAGCTTGCAGTCCTCGGGCGTTCAAATAGTCGATTAAGTATGAACGGCCAATCGAGGAGTGGCTAACCATACTGGGAGTCAGAAACAGCAGGAGAATCATGCATGCAAGCGCAGCAAGCACAATCAGTCGGTGGCGTTGGGATCGTTCACTGCGTCTTTGATCGGTTTGTTGCCGTTGTGAACGTTCGTCCTGCTCCAAAATGAAATCGTCAGTTGTCACGGTCACATCCTCGCCGCACCAGATTCGAAAATCACCACCACCGAGCGAGTCTAGCGATATTACGGTGTTCAGCGCAAGGTTGATTTGTCGATTCTGGGACTGGCATGCCAAGAGCAGCTTTCAGGCCAGTTGCCTGCTGTTGGTGCTTTGGTCGCAGGGCGGCTCGATTGAGTTTCCGCGGCGTTTTACCCCACAGATCATGAAATAAAGGCTGGCGAAAATCACTTTTGCTATCTAGAGCTGAGGAATTCCCAGTAGTCAGATCCGTCATGTCTCAGGCAGTAATCCCTCCGGATCGAGCTGCTGATTGGCCCGGATATCTCTTTTTCAGCGGTTTTTCGTTAGGCCTGACGGTCATCGATCGTTCAGTGACCGGATCTTGGTGACGCGGCTTTGATTCCACGATACTGATATGAGGCAGGCGACCAACATAATATTCGCACGTCCTCTTATCCTCCTGACCATCATGAAACCAGTTCCTGTTTTTTGTGTTTACCGTTTCCTGGTGGTCATTCGGTGTAGGCGTTGATTACCGTGAAAATCAGGTTTCGGTGTTGACCGCTTCCCGGAATCGATGTTTTGTCGTCTCGGCGAGTTGTGATCAGGTGTGTCATGCCAAAAGCTTGGAGTGAGTGAGGTTTCGTGGCACCCGAGAACGTACGCTGTTTTCTGACGCTTGTTTCACGTTTTAGCTTGAGGGTATCGATGAGAGTCTTCGTGACCGGGGGAACCGGGTTACTTGGAAATGCAGTCCTGCGAGAGTTGGACGCAGCAGGCCATGATTCTGTGGCCTTGGTCCGTTCAAACTGCGATTCAGTTGTGTTCGAGGGAATTGATACCGAGTTTGTTTCAGGTGATTTGCTTGACCGTGACCTGATCACAGATGTGGTTCAGGATTGCGACGCCGTAATACACGCAGCAGGCTTGATTCATCTCGGATGGCAGCGGCTGCAGGAGTCGATGAGGGTCAACTGTGAGGGCACTCAAATCATTGTCGATGCCTGCCTGCAGCACAGCAGCAAACTGATCCATGTTGGAACGGTCAATACGCTCGCAGTTGGAACGCGAGAGAAGCCTGCGGATGAGTTAACGCCATGTGGCAATGCCGGGGGACAGGTCCCCTGCAGTTATGTCCTGAGCAAAAAAGCTGGCGTTGAAGCTGTCAAAAAAGGCGTCGAGCAAGGCTTGCACGCAGTAATTATCGCTCCTGGTTACATGTTGGGGCCATGGGATTGGAAGCCCAGCAGCGGCCGAATGATGCTGGCCTTGAGTAAGGGCTGGAAAGTAATCGCTCCCAGCGGAGGATGCAGTGTGTGCGACGTGCGGGATGTCGCTGCGGCAACTATCAGGGCAGTCAATAAAGATATGTCGAGTGGTCGCGAGTTTATTCTCGCTGGCGAGAATATGACCTACAAACGACTGTGGGCATGCATGGCACAGAGATTCGGTCAACGGGCGCCCCTGATGAGTGCGGGGCCGTTGCAGCGGAGATTCATTGCAGCGATGGGAGATGTGATTAGCCGTATCTATCGAGAGCCGGACTTCAATAGTGCTGCCGTTAAAATGTCTTCACAATACCATTGGTACGATAGCTCAAGAGCCGAGCAAGAGCTGGGATATAAGCCTCGGCATGTCCAGCAAACTCTTGACGATGCCGCGGCTTGGCTGCGAGAAAAACACATGTGATGGACACTCGAAGCAGATCTGAATCAAGCTCGATGCAGCCTGCCAAACGCTGAGTTTACTCCTGCAAACTAGGGGGTTTGTGGAGGCTGTGAAGCGTTGATCGTTGTCACAGGCTTGGTGAGAGCCAAGGAACGCAGGGAAAATAGCGAAATTTAATGGAAGTTTAGCCCCCCTTCATGTGTGAAAAATCGGCTGCAAACTGGGGTAATGGTGAGGAATAAGGCCAGAAAGCACCCCGAAGGGGGGGGTGTTGGCTTGGCTCGGCGGAATTGACAACCAGTACCCCTTGAGACCAACCTGTCACCCCGATTTGGTTCTGCTGTGGTCTGAGCGTTGCTTGCGAAGACCGCACAGAGTATCGAAACTCAATGAGATCAACCTGCATGGCAACAGCCGCGTTACAAGCGATTCGAGATTCAGCTCCAGCAGTGCTGCCCAGCCTGTTGCTTTGTGATTTCGGTGATTTGAAAGGCGAGGTGGCTGAGTTATCTGCCGCGGGCGCGGGAGTTTTGCACCTTGATGTGATGGATGGGAACTTTGTTCCCAACCTGACGTATGGCATGCCGATTGTGGAAGGACTTCGCCGGCATACTGATCTGCCCTTGGATGTTCACCTGATGATCAAAGATCCATTGGCTTATGCCAAGCCGATGGTCGATGCCGGTGCAGACATGCTTACCTTTCACGTTGAAGCAGTTCGTGATCCGGTTGAAACTGCCGGTAAGCTCAAGGACTTGGGCGTCGGTGTTGGGATCGCCTTGAATCCCGAGACTCCCTTGGCGTCCCTTGGGGAAGCAATTTCCATGGTCGACATGGCTTTGGTGATGAGTGTCGAAGCAGGCTTTGGTGGACAGGCATTCAATCCGATTGCTTTGGAAAAATTACGTTCCTTACGGCAGGACTACCCTGACCTGTTGTTGGAGATTGATGGGGGAATAGACGTTGATACCATCAGTTTGGCTCGTGCCGCGGGATGTGATCTGTTTGTTGTGGGTTCAGCGATTTTCCGCCAAACCAGCTATTTGGCAGCGATTGCCGACTTGAACGCCGGGATTCAGGCAGCCGCCAAAAACGATGCCGCACCAATGCGGAAACCGGAGGATCATTCGTGATTGTCCGAACACCTCAAGCTTCTCGAGTCTTATTGATAAGGCCTGGTGCGACTGACTTTGATGATCAGGGGCGTATCAAGGGAACTCTGGATATGCCGATGAGCGAGCGAGGCCGACAACAGGTCAATTCGCTCGCCGAGCAACTTTCTGACTTTCCAGTGGGGACAATTTATACCGCCCCTTGTGAATCTGCTCGTGAAACTGCTCAGCAACTCGCTCAGGGTCGTGAGATACGCATCAAGGTGATCGACGCGTTCAGAAATGTTGATCATGGCTTGTGGCACGGGAAGCTGATCGAAGAGGTGCGGCGGAACCATCCAAAAGTCTACCGACAGGGTCAGGATTCACCCTCGGATGTGTGTCCTCCCGGTGGTGAGTCAATTCGTGATGCCCGTGATCGTGTTGCCAAGGCGATTCGTAAGGTGCTCCGAAAGAGTGTTACCGAGGCAATAGCCATCGTGATTCCTGATCCAATGGCTTGGGTTGTTCAGAGTCTGATCAGTGGCGAAGAGTTATCAGATCTTTGGAAGGCTGAAACCGACGGTGCTAGCTGGGACTTGCTGGAATCGACCAGCGATAAAGTTGCGGAATCCTGAGGCAGCCGGACAGGTGGTTCTCGCTGTTGGGAGCTGCTAGATCGAGAGATCCCCTGTACTTTCGCGTTTTTCAACGTTGCAGTGGAAAAAACGGGTGTTTTAGCCGCTGATCGTCGGTTCACCTGCTGAGAGTGCCCTGTTTTGGCCGACTTACCGGAAAAGCCTGCATTTCCGGTGCTTTTATCTACCGTTCTATGCCGGTTCTCTGTTTGAGGGCCCCGAAGTCCTCGAATAGAATAAAGTCTGTTCTATGCCACGTTGTGGGTACATGCTCCAACATGGTTCGTTCAGCCTACAGACGATCAAAAACCACCGCCAAGGAATTTAGCGACGATGACGCGATATTCAACGATCCTGCCCGCAGTGCTGATTCTGGGATCCCTGCTGCCTCTCAGGGCATCAGAGGCCGCCGAAGCGGCGGTTCCCAGCCAAGTCACGATGATCAACGAGATCATTGAGCAAGGTTGGCGAGACTTTGAGATCCGACCCGCACCCGAGGTGGATGACTCAACGTGGTGCCGCCGTGTCTTTCTTGACGTGATCGGACGCGTACCGAGCAAAAGTGAACTCTCTGAGTTTGTGGCGGCCAAAGGCAAGGACAAACGTGCGGCACTCGTCGACACGCTGCTGCACGACGACGAATACACCGAGGAGTATGCCAGCCACTGGTCGACTGTTTGGACCAATGTGCTGATTGGACAATCCGGCGGTAATGGCCGGGACACGATGATCAGTCGTGCGGGTATGCAAAAGTACCTGCGTGATTCGTTTGCACGAAATAAACCCTACGACCGAATCGTCTTTGATTTGGTCACTGCAACCGGGTCGACCAAACCTGGGACTGAAAATTTCAACGGAGCCGTGAACTTTCTGATCGATAAGGTGAATGAAGAAAAGGGTGTACTCGCAACCAGTAGTACCTCCAGGATCTTCCTCGGCCAACAGGTGCAGTGCACGCAGTGCCATAACCACCCGTTTAATCAGTGGAAGCAGCAGATGTTCTGGGAGTTCAATTCGTTCTTCCGACAGACGCGTTCATTGCGACGCTTCGTTGACGGCACGCGTGATGTCGACCATGCGGAACTGATCGACGAAGATTTCGCTGGCGAGGCAAACGACCCCGAAGATGCGTTGGTCTTCTACGAACTCCGGAACGGACTCACGCGTGTTGCTTACCCTGTCTTCACCGACGGCACAGCGATCGGTGTTAGTGGTTTCGTCAGTGATATCAAACGCCGCAGCGAACTTGGGCGGATGATGTTGGCCAGTGAGAATATGGACAAAATGGGTGTCAACCGAATGTGGTCTCTGTTCCTCGGGTTCGGATTCACAAAACCAGTGGACGACTTGGGACCGCATAATCCTTCGTCACACCCAGAACTGCTCGCAAAACTGGCTGCCGAGTTTCGCAAGAACAGTTATGACCTCAAGCAATTGATCACTTGGATCACGCTGAGCCGACCTTACAACCTTGCTCCGGTCCTTGGGTCGAATAATGAGATTGATGATCCATCGATCGGAGAGATGCCAAAATTCTCCCGTTTCTACCTCCGTCAGATGAGTGCTGAGCAACTGTATCAGTCGCTCGTGACGGCAACTGATGCTAGCTCGCAGGGCAGCTATGAAGAGCAGGAGCGACAGCGAAACCGATGGTTGCAGCAGTTTGTCGTGGCTTTCGGTACTGACGAGGGCGATGAAGCGACAACCTTCAATGGTTCGATTCCTCAGGCATTGATGCTGTTCAACGGTGACTTGACCAAGAAAGCGATTAGCACCTCCGGTGGAAGTTACATTGATCGACTTTCAAAGACTGGAAAGTCACCTCGCGATCGAGTGAATGAACTGTTCCTCGCCGGGCTTGCCCGACGTCCTAGCAGGAACGAGATGACGATTGCCAGCAAACTATTGATAGCACGGAAGGGCAAAGAAAAAGACATGTTGCAGGACATGTGGTGGGCAATCCTCAACAGCAACGAATTCATCATGCAGCACTAATTCCGCGGCAAGTATTAATCTTCCAAGTATTCAAAACAACGAACAAAAACCTCTCTTCCTCAAAGGCTAATTCATATGTTCAACAACTGGCAAACTCCAAACGGAATGTCACGTCGCCATTTCATGCAGCACCTAGCTGGCTCCTCTGCCGTCGCAACTGCATCCATGACCATGGGTGGTGCAATCAAGGCAAACGCTGAGGAGATGAGAAAGAATGGCAAGTCAGCCATCTTGCTGTGGATGGGTGGTGGACCTGCAACGATTGATATCTGGGACCTCAAGCCTGGTGCACCTACCGGTGGTCCGTTCAAGCCAATTTCGACTACTGGCGACTTGCAGATTTGTGAGCACATGCCAATGGTTGCTCAACAGATGAAACATTTGTCCGTCGTGCGGAGCATGTCGACACGTGAAGCCGACCACAATCGTGGACGGTACTACATGCACACAGGCTACGTCCCGAATCCAAACATCGAGCATCCTAGCTATGGATCGGTGATTGCTCACGAAGTAATGGACCAGCGTCCTGATCTTGAGATTCCTCCATTCGTTTCGGTGGGTGGAGCCAGTGCCGGACCAGGATTTTTGGGCATGGCTTGGTCGCCATTCTCGGTCACCAGCAACGGCCAAATACGAAACTTGAAAATGGATCTTGACGACAATCGTCTGCTCCAGCGGATGGCTGCCTTGGATACGATTGAAACAGGCTTCGCGAAGCGGACGCGAGATCTGCCGGCCAGCGAGCATGCGAAGGTTTTGAAGAAGACCTTCGATCTCATGACCAGTGATCAGATGGAAGCCTTCCGTGTTGAGAAGGAGCCAGAAGAGGTCAAAGAGCGCTACGGTACAGACCGTTTTGGTCAAGGTTGTCTTTTGGCTCGTCGTCTCGTCGAGGCCGGTGTACCATTCGTCGAGGTTGACCTTGGTGGGTGGGACAATCACAACGGCATCCACGCTTTATTCAAGGACACGAAGTTGCCACAACTGGACCGCGCGATGAGCGCCCTGGTTGAGGATCTTAACCAGCGTGAACTGCTCAAGGATACCGTTGTCATGTGGATGGGTGAGTTCGGCCGTACACCGCGGATCAATCAAAACGCTGGTCGCGATCACTGGGCACGTTCATGGTCATGTGTTGTCGGTGGTGGTGACATCAACGGTGGTCTTGCCGTCGGTGAAACCAGCAGTGATGGTACGGCTGTCGAAAGCGAGCCATTTAGCAGTGAGGACCTGATGACCACTGTGTGTAAGGGTCTTGGTATTTCAACTGAGAAGACGTTTACAAGTAAGAATGGTCGTCCCATGAAGATCGCAGGTGGTGGAAAGATCATCAGCGACTTGGTGGCGTAACAACAGTGGCGTCGCCGCAGAGTTCGCAAAGTCAAACCCCGGATACCGGCTTCGACTCAATTACACCTGGGCATCAGGATGCAAGTGCATGCGATGCCGAGGTTGAGTTGGAGCCAGCCGAGTTGATTGCGCGACACCAAAACGGCATTTGGCGCTACCTTCGGATGTTGGGATGTGATGCCTCGACCGCCGACGATCTGACGCAGGAAACATTCTTGCGCGTCTTGCGGCGAGACAGTTTTGTGCAGCACAGTGACGCGGCGACCTCCAGTTACCTGAGGCGGACTGCCTACAATCTGCTGGTGTCGATGCACCGTAAGCAGCGAAAGGTGCAGACACTGTGCGAGCCCGGTCTACTAGACGAAATCTGGGATCGTTGGGCTGGCAAGGATCTCTCTGGGGATACGGCAGTCGAGTCGCTGCGGAAGTGCCTTGCGACATTGACTGAGAGAGCACAGACCGCGCTAAGGATGCGTTTCGCCGAGCAGGCGAGTCGTGTCGATATTGGTGAGGCATTGAGTATTACGGATCACGGGGCTCGGAATCTAATGCAGCGGGCCAAGCAGCAACTACGCAGGTGCGTGGAAGAAAAACTTTGGCAGAATAACAATGAGTGAAAACAACCACACAGCGGAGGAAGAGCGAGCGTTCAACGCGATGCTCGACGAAGCATTTGGCGGTTCACGACCACCAGATCTCTCGAATCAGATATTGGCTCGGTTTTATAATGCCGCTCCCGATTCAGACAGCACTGCTAAGCGGGTTCATCAACATAAGCCGTCCCGGGGGAACCGGTCACGGTCCAAACAGGTCACAGTGGTGGCAGCAACCATCACGGCCCTCGCAGCCATGGTGGCTGGGGTGATCGCACTTCAGCCCGATCACGATATCACCGACAGTGTCACTGAACTCGTTGAGAATGCCGAGCATGAAACTGGCGGAGGCAATCAGCCAGCTATTGCGGATGCTGGACATAACAGTCAATCAGCAAAGCCCGAGAAAAAGAAGAATCCCAAGCGAAAGCCGCCAAAAGGGATCCCAATGATTGTGCAAACGCCCGACTCAGAGCGGACTGGCTCTGAGCTTGAGCAGGGTGTTGTGCCAGACTCTCCCACGGTTGATGAAAACGAGGCCGCAGAGTTGGCATTGGTGTCGGCTCAAGTTGGTGAAGAATTGCAGGGCTATTGGGAAGCCGTTGGAATTAACCCGACATCCGAGGCAACGGCTGAGCAGACAGCGGCCAGGCTCGCCAGTGCGCTTGGAATGAAAGTGTCCGTGGACGCAGTTTCTGACGTCGATCAACTGCAGGCAGAACTATCTCAAAGTTTGAATGCAGAGGCGATTGCGAGAAGGTGGTTGCGGCAAATCACGGACCAACGTAGCGGCCGAATGGATGCGAAAGTTCGAGATCAGCTCGTCAGCGAGATAGCGAGTTGCATTCAGACCGGGAGCAGCTTTGATAAGACGGTGGCGGGGTGGTTGAACGGCGAGAGCAATAACGCCGGAACCTTCTTCTCTGCATTGGCTGCTGGACCGCGGTCAGTGGGTGGTGAGCACGGCATGGCACGAAGTCTGGCAGCTTTGACTCTCAATGTGGATATCAGGTGCACTCGTTGCCACGATTCGTACATTGAAGGCAACGGGAAGCAGAGTGACTACTGGAACTTCTTTGCATTTTTGAAGCGAGGTGTACAAGAGAATGCGGATGGACAGTTTCAAGTCGATCGTGGTGACAACAGCTCAGATCCCGTTTTCTACGAATTGTCTGACGGTCGTCAAAGAGTCGCGGACGCCCGAGTCTCCTCCGACTGGATTAGCGAATCGGGCTCAGACGGCTACCGGCGCATAAAAGAGTTTTCGAAAGGCCTTGAAGGATCACCGGAGTTAGCGAGCGGTATTGTCAATTCATTGTGGCAGTTGGTTCATGGTCAACCTTTGCGAGGTCGTGTGGTAGATCCGATAAGTGCGCCACACAATGAGGCTTTGCAGCGTTTGGAAGCTCAGTTGACCGAAGATTTGATCGATTCCCGTTTCAACGTGGCACGTACACTCGCTTTGATTGTTGCCTCACCTGCGACGCGTCGTGCTGTCCCCGAAACATTGTTGCCTGAGAATCTCTGGGTGGCTAATCAGGAAGATACCAACGCGGCGATGAACGCCGTCGATGCATTTGCAGCTGCGTTGCCGCCTCGAGTTTCGTTACCTGCATCGCAGAGAACCGACCAAGTCCTGCGATCTATCGGCGCGAGAATCGACAGCACCGGCAGAGAATCGCTCGCTCAAATCGGTGAAGGTGGCAGTGCCAGTAAGGTCAAAAAGGGTAAACCTTTGGCTGCTGACTTCCCTATGAAAGCGGAGTTATTGCCAGTGCAATGGCTGGAATTGATTGGGGATAGGGATAGCCAAATCAACCATCTGGGTTATCTCGCTGGCGAAAACAAGGTGCCAACACATGTGCAGGAATCCGTGAAGGCCATGAAGGAAGCTGGGGTCGAGTCTAATCTGCTACTGCACCGAGTGTGGTGGTTGATGAAGCCTTAGGTTCGATTCACGGGCCTGTAGATCAGCAGGCTGACCGCTTGCCCGCCGAATCGCGATGTCAACCGCCAATTGCATACATCGGTCGGTCGGGCGGTTGAAAGCCGTCTTGGTCAATGCCATGGGCCTTGGCCTT
>Ga0315331_10000274_pt1 | contig 34262 bp, 27 predicted proteins | sample M160m34915metaG_FD_203456 | JGI IMG/M metagenome (GOLD analysis project Ga0315331, IMG submission 203456) | Ammonia-oxidizing marine archaeal communities from Monterey Bay, California, United States - M1 60m 34915 | ecosystem: Environmental > Aquatic > Marine > Intertidal zone | place: USA...
CAAAACGCCCGGCTGACACATTGCCCTTCGCGCCCCAACCGGCCGTGACGATGAGATTGCCAGCGTACACAACGAGAGCCCGCCATAGAGACGAGCCCTGTGCTGGCCCACATTACGGGCCTATTTCACGAACACGCGCGACTTAACGCGTCGTGATTTCGTCGACGAGCGGCAGCGCGCTAAAGGTCGTCAGACCGAAGCGACCCACGTGCTCAAGCTTCGTCGTGTCCGACGGGAAGTTGATGTAGGGGTCGTTGGCGTCGTAATTCCAGAGATGACGGTCCATGAAGTCCGTGATGTTCATCAAGTCACGACCGAAAGCGTTGTTACGACCGTCGCTGCGGCGACGCACGCTGCGGAAGAACGATTGCGTATCGTATTGGCTGGAGAGGGCGCTGACATCCTTGATGCCACGCTGACGCTGCTCCTGGGTCAAGCTTGTGCCTTGGCCTTCCCAGCCAAAGGTCGAGCAAGCAGCCATAGGAAGCAGAGCGAGTGCGAGTGCGAACTTACGCATTGGATAGCCCATTGATTGGGTAGCTCATCAGGCCAAATGGCCGTCTGGAGGGATTAGCGATTAGGGGTCTTCCGCGCTGGGAGAAAGCGCGAGGACGCAGAAACTAGCGATCTAGAAAAGACGGCGCAACCGTCAATTCTCAGTCCGCAAGCATCTGGGGCCCAGGCTTTTCCCGCTCCCGCCCGCCCCCTACGCTCCGGCGAGATAATGCGACCGGTTGAGAACACCCCAAAAATCGATGATTCCCCCAGGGGAACGGCTGTACTGGGCGGATCATTCAATCCTCCCCACCGAACACATCTGACGCTGGCGAGGGAGGCCCTGGCCCGGCTACCAATTCACGAGTTGCGTGCAATTCCGTCAGGAGACCACCCACACAAGCGTGGCCGGGACATGGCGCCGGCACCTGACCGATGCGAAATGACGCGCCTAGCCTTCGCCGACATCCCAAGTGTCACCGTCGACGAACGCGAACTTCACCGCTCCGGCCCCTCATTTACCGTCGACACTCTGGCCGAACTGGCGGCGGAGGCCCCGGACACCCCGTTATTTTTTCTGATCGGCAGCGACAACCTCCTCCTACTGCCCACGTGGCATGAATATCACCGCCTACTCGAACTAGCGACCGTCGTGACCTTCCCTCGAAAGGGCTACCCCATTTTGGCAAGCGACCTCGCCAAACTCGACCTGACGACCACCGAACAAGAATCGTTACTGGCGAATGTGCTCGACCTACCTGCTGATGACGTAGCTGCCAGTGATCTTCGCGACCGGTGGCGGGCGGGAGAGCGGAATCCACCCGAACTGCCCCATGCCGTCGCGGACTATCTCGCGAGGCACGAGCTCTACAGATGATCGAGCCGTATTGGGCATTGCTGATCGCATGCGCCACCATCGCGGTCGGAGTCTTCATCAATCAACGGCTCCTCGGCTGGCTACCTGACGATCTGCCGCGACCCGGTCGCAAATTACACGCCCGCCCCATCCCTCTAGCCGGCGTGCTTCTTGCTCCAACGATCCTCGCGTGGTGCATCGCTGACAGCGCCTGGCTGGTACTCGCCGCAATCGTAGTCGCAACAGCGACTGGCTTCGAAGACGACCGCCGCAAAGAACACGGAGGACCACTCGAGGAAGGAGGACTCGATTGGCGCATCAAAGCCGTTGGCCTAGCCATCGCAGCCGGCTTGATCGCGACCACCGCCGCCGACCCAATCGCCGAACCATGGTTCTTCGCCGCTGCGTTCTGCTTGACGTTCGTTCTGACCAACGCCATCAACTTCCTAGACAACACAGATGGTGTTGCCGCGAGCCTCGCCGGCAGTTCGCTATTGTGCCTAGGCATTGGCGCTCCAACCCAAACCTGGGTCACAGCCGCGGGATTTGCCGCAATCGGGTTCCTACCCTGGAATTGGCCGCGATCACGGCTGTTCCTTGGCGATAGCGGCGCCTACGCGCTCGGGCTCAGTTGCAGCTTCGCCATCGTGCACACCATGCGCGACGAGCCGCTGCTATTACTCGCGGTCGCCGTACCGCTTGTCGATTTCGCGCAGGTCGTCACAGCACGCCTCTGGCTCGCGCATCCACCATGGGTCGGTGACCGCCGACACCTAACGCACGTCCTGCACAACATCGGTGTGCCCAAAACACTCGTCGCACCGATCTTCGCGCTACTCGCGATCGGCTTGGGATTGTTCGCCGTCATGTCACGCTAGACGATTCGCGCGACGAAAGTCTGCGCAACGGATCGCCCAGTAGCTACTCAGCGCAGCTGGCGCATTGCACCCCAGGTCTTCTCCTGATCCGAGGGCGCGCGCTTATCGAGCCAATCAAGATGCCCGTTGCGTCGCGTTACGAACACCTCGCGGTCGGCCGACTCCGCCGCGCTGCCAGCCGCGCATGCATGCAACACCACCGCCGCGACCAAACGAACACCTGGCACACCTGGCGCCTCGATAACATGTTGTTCCGCATCCTTGCGGGCACTCGGCACATCGCCACTCTGCAGCGTCACGATGGTCTTAATTGCGCGCAGTTCTGCCGGCACCTTCGAGAAGTCGACCAACAAATCGGCGACGAGTTGCTGATCGCGGTCCGCTACAAAGTTCTCGTTGAGTTGCGCCAGGCGACTCTCGGGAGACTCACTGTGATTCGCCTTCAGCTGTCCAGCAAACTCCGCCGATCGTGGATCCCAAAGCCGCACCGATGCCTGCCAAGCGCGAAACAGATCCTCAACGTCACGACTGTCGCCATAAGCCACCTCGGCCATCGACTGCGCTTGCTGCAACATCGTATTGGCTTCCACAACGTCGCCGCCAAAGTCCGCATGCTTCGCCAACAATATGCGCGACCCCAAGCGAAGGTCTGCGGGCAACGCATCCGGGCTGTTGGCAATCGACCCGAACAACTCATCGGCGCGATCAGCACGCCCCCGAATCAACTCGATCTCAGCTTGAGGCGCCAACAATTCGGCCGATATCGACGAATCAGGCAGCCGCCGGATTTGCGCCATGAGTTTGGACAAGGCGTCGCGATTCGGGGTTTCCGCCTTCAACTCACTTGCGGTCGCCAACAACAACTTGCTGCGGACCAAGTCACGCTCGACACGCGCCTGCCAGGCTTGGTAGCCATAGAAAGCGGCAACCCCGACGACGATGACGATCAGAATAATGATGCGCCGATCGATTGGGGCCGATTTACCAGCAGAGTTCCCCTCGGGACCATTCTTGAGGCTAGATGCCATGGCTTTGCTCACGTCAGTTTGACGGCGATCATCGTGAAATCGTCCTCACGAAGATCACTACCAACGTGATCTCGGACCTGCCGCTCGACCTCGACCAGAATATCATTCGCACCAGCGCCATTAAGACGCTGCTTACCAACGAGTTCCTGCAACCTCTCTACGCCGAAGACCGCACGGTCCGGCGACATGGCCTCATCGACGCCATCCGTGTGCAAGAACATGACATCACCAGGCTCAAGCTTGACCGTCGGGCTAGCTTCGTAAACCTGATCGCCCACGACTCCGAGCACCATGCCGGTCTTTTCCAGCACCTGGATGCCATTCTTCTGACAGACCACCAAGCCCGGATGACCAGCGTTGACGTACTCGAGAGTGCCCTTCTTCGGGTCGAGGATAATCAACAGCAACGACATGAAGTTGCCGGTCTCGACACTGTCGACGAGTCGCTGATTGACCTTGGTAATGACCGTCGCAGCATCATCGATTAGCTCAAGGTAACTGCGCAGCGCGGCTTGCACGGCGTGGGTTAGCAAAGCTGCCCCAACCCCGTGACCCGTCACATCGCCGATCATGATCGCATAGCGACCACCCGGCATTTCCACGCAATCATAGGTGTCGCCGGAGGCCTGCTCTGCCGCTTCGTAGCGGATGCCGATCTCAAACCCGCTCCAATCGCGGGGCACAGTTGGCAACAGATGCTGTTGAATGCGGCGGGCGATCTCGACGTCTTTCTGTAGTTTCACCTTCTCAAGTGAGTCTGCGTGCAGACGCGCATTCTCCACCGAGATGGCTAGCTGAGCCGAAATGGCGCCAAACAGCGCCAAGTCACGCTCCGAAAACTCGCGCCGAACCGCACGTGAGTCCACGTAGATCACCCCGACCGTACGGCCCTTCGATCGCATCGGCGCACACATCACCGTGCGCAACTTGAGATCGTATACGGAGCGCCCAAGTTCGAGAGCTTCCTGGTCAGACTGCACCACCGATCGAACCGCGACATGCTCTTCCAAACAGCGTCGCACTAGGCTGCGGCTCCACTGAAGGTCACCCGTCAGGGTCTTACGCTCCTTGTCCTGCGCGATGCGCACCGACAAGTGATCTGGATCATCACCCAGCAACAAAATGGCCCGCTCAGCGTTCGTCACCTGTAGAGAACGGTCAACGATGTCACCCAACACGCTATCCAGGTCGATATTGGCCGTAACGGCGGCAATCGTGTCCAAAAGGATTTCGAGCGAGCGAGAATCCTCGGTCGCATCCCCGGTCAAGATCGTCGAAGCGGACAAGGAATCTTCCTCTGGACGGTGCGCTACCGAGGGAGTCGCGGGCTCAGGAGTCTTTTGCCAAGGCCATTTCATCTGCCCTGGAGACTCTAGAACCAAGATGCGTGCAGCGCCATAGCATCGCGAGCTTGGTACACGGAATGCCACGAGCCAAGTTGCGCCCAGCCCCACAAAAGGTCAGAATCATCAGCAACCCAAATGGGCTGATTTCTTTTAGCAGCCCCCTCTGATGCCATGAAGATCGACAAGTCACTTTACGACGACTACGCGACTCTCACCCTAAAGGGCGAGTTTGACACGTTCTACTGCCCCGCGCTCATGGACGAAGTCGAGGACTTGCTCGACCGCGGCGTCAACCATCTCATCCTCGACATGCGCCTGGTCAAGTTCATCAACTCGACCGCCCTCGGCGCCGTAATTAAGGCTCACAAGCGCAGTCGCGCTGAAGACGGCGATCTGGTCATCGCACAGCCTTCGCCATTCGTCCGCGATGTCATAACGAAGGTTGGCATCGATAAGCTGATCGATCTGCACGACGACGAAGCAGCGGCAACCAAGGCGATCATCAAGCACCTCAACAAGAAGGAGCTGACCGCCGAAGCGGCCGTCGATCAGGAGAAGGTCCTCGTGACATTCCCGGACGAAACCCGCAACCAGATGCTTGGCAGCAAGAAGAAGATGGTCCTTGTTGGCAAGATCGCCAACGTGGACGGCAACAAGATGCAGTTCCTCTGGAACGGCTCAAAGGCCGGTTTCAACGCGGATCAGGCAAAAGCCCTGTTCTTCGATGGCGGCGAGATGCACATGAAGTTCCAGGTCAAGATGATCAAGAAGAGCTTCTTCGAGATCGTGACAACCGGCGCCGGCGTCGAACCGGCCGGAGACGACGACACCGTGCGCGTCACAGCGAAGTACTCCAAGATCAATGATGCCGACCGCGAAGCCCTCGGGCAGTTCGCGAACGACATGGCGTTCTTGAAGACGCAACTGCCGGGTCAATAAACTCGGTCGAGGTGAGCCAACGGCCCCACCCAAGTGTGGGCCCGGCAACTTGGCCACCCAACTTTGGGCCACGCAGCCCTGGGCCGGCAAAACAGTCGGCTCAGCCACGGAACTGGCTGCCACCCCAACTGCGGGCGCCTCACGGCCTCGGCATGCTCCCGATCCTGATGCTCAGGTCGATCTTCCTCGGCGAGGCAACCGGCGTGACGGGGCTCTTCTCAGCTCGCCGCCAGTCACGCAAGCACTGAGAATCGAGGAGGCGCAGGTCGCCAGCCCCAATTTCGCCCGGGCACCCCCCACAATCAAACGTGCCGGCGATGCGCAGAGAAATGGCGAGCTTCTCCAAAAAATGAGCGGCCGCGCTGCTGCTCAAGCGCAACGCAGATATCCCCTGACACGGGGAGAGGACCCGACAAGCATGGAATGACGTGTCCTGCAGCCTAACTGCACACGTCCCGGGGCAGGGTCAGACGGACCGGACTTCGAGCGACTACCCGACGCGGAACTTACCGCTGCGACGGATCTTGCGCTTGATGATCTTGCGGCCGCCGACGGTCTTGCTTCGGGTACGGAAGCCGACCTTCTTCAGGCGCTTGGACTTGGAGTTCGTAACCTTGAGTTTCATATCGGGGTCGAGTTGGAGGGCGAAGCAGGCTAGCGGCGAGCAAGGGCTTCGTCAAATACAGATCTGGTCTTTGATGACACCGATCTACAAACGCCCCGATTGCGCCCAGGACCAAGGCACGGCATGGTTCGCACATGCGCATCCTGCTGGTCAGCCACGGTTTGCCGCCCGACAGCGTCGGCGGGGTCGAACAGCACGTCAGCGGTCTGGCCGCGGCTCTGGTCGCCCAAGGACACGAAGTCGACATCTTCGCACGGGGTAATCTGCCCGGAGCGCCCCAGGGATCGTTTGAACAAACGGTCGACAGCAACCCCCGGGTCTGGCGCACAGCCTACCGATGGGAGAACGTCGACTCGCTCGACGCCATGTACCTGTGTACTCCGATGGCCGATGCCATGGAGCGGTTCCTTGCCGAACGCCAAGGCGAAGGCGTGCGATACGACGTCGCCCACATCCACCACCTGACCGGCATGTCGGTCGAATCGCTGCAGCGACTGCGCGATGCAGGTGTGCCGATCGTCATGACGCTGCATGACTACTGGCTGCTGAGCCCTTGCGGCCAACTGTTCTACCAAGAAGGCCCCCTCGACCAGCGAGTCCAGCCAGACCAAACCAAGGCCTGCCTGACGCGGTTGTTCCCCGGCTGGATGCAGAAGGATCCGGATGCAACGGTCGCACGATTGCACGAACGCACCCGCACAACGCTGGCGCTGCCGAAACGCCTAATCGTGCCCTCAGCACGCGCAATCCCGGCATTCGAAGGGATTGGAGTGGCCCGAGACCGCTTCACCGTAGTCGAGAACGGGGTAGACACCGACAGCCTAAAAAAGCTACCTGCTCCGTCCGGTGGACCTGGCCCGTTGCGCATCGGCTACTTCGGCACCTTAATGCCGAGCAAAGGGCTCGACGTGCTAATCGCCGCGGTCCAGGCATTGCCACCAGGCATGGTCGAACTACACATCCACGGTAACACGGTGCCCTACCACGGCGACGAGACCTACCTGACGAAGTGCTTCATGCAGCTCCAGCCGGGATCCGGCGTGACCTACTACGGCCCCTACTCGCTTGAAGAAATGCCCGATCGGATGGCCACAATCGACGTCTTAGCTGCCCCGGCGCTCTGGCACGAGGTGTTCGGTCTCACCGTGCGAGAAGCACTCGCGGCCGCGAGACCTGTGCTCGTCAGCCAGATCGGGGGGCTCCAGGACGCCATCGAGGACGGTATGCAGGGGCGCATCCTCCCACCCGGCGATGTCAATTCCTGGGCTGCAGCCATCCGCGAGCTCGCCGAGGACCGCGCCCTCCTCCAGCGATTCATCGCAAATTCCCGTGTTCGGGCCCGCGGATTCGACGCAATGGCCCACGATCTGAGCATTATCTACTCAGAAGCGGCAGAGGGCCCAGGCCGTTCTTGACCAAGCCAGGGGCGAATGTCTATCCTGTGCGGCCCTTTTCTCCGGCTGGACTGGTTCTGTCCGGACAAAAGAACTCTGGCCCGGCATTCGAAGCGACGGTCGCTTTCGGTGCTTTTTCGCGCATTGCTCGCGCGATGACCTCTTGGCAAGACGACGATGACGGAAACGGATCTGGTCCCGAACGAACCGCAACCTTCGCTCGACCCTAGTGTCTTTTTGGAAGGCGATATCACGCCTGAGAAGCTGGCCTCTTTTAAGAGCGCAGCTTTTAAGACAGTAGATTCCTTCCAGCAACTACGCGAATGGCTGTTCGACCCGCGTGCCCAAGGCACCGCGCGCGGCATTGCCATGTGGGCGCTCGGCCGTCATGAAGACGCCGCGCCATTACTCGCGGCAGACGCTGGTGAGGTCGCGAGCCTATGCCTCGCCGAAAGCTACGCAGCACTCGGCCAGGTCGACAACGCGAAGTCTAAGCTGCCCAACCGCGAGAGCGATCCAACCCAAGCACTCACTTGGTTACGCGCACTCGACACCGGCAACTCCGCAGAACTCATCGAGGCTGTCGCCAAGCTCGGCAACTTGCTGAGCCCGGCAGACCAAGCGTACTTCCGCGGCCGCGTGCTCGAACTGCAGCGCGATGTCGATGGCTCGATCGCAGCCTACGACGAAGTGCTCACGCACGACGACAACCACAAGCAGGCGCTATTCCGCCTCGCACTCAACGTCGACCTGCGCGGCGAAGACGAAGAAGCACGTGAGCTCTACGAGCGCGCGCTGATGCACCCGCCGGTCAACATCGCTTGCGTGGTGAACCTCGGCATCCTCTACGAGGACATGGGTAACTACCGTCGCGCCATGCAGTGTTTCGACTTGGCACTGCACGCCCACCCGGACAACGCGCGCGCGCGCATGTTCCGTCGTGATGCGGCCGCAGCGCTCAACATGTACTACGATGAGGACCAGGAGCGCCGCGACGACAAGCGCAACAAGCTCCTGCGCACCCCCATCAACGACTTCGAGCTGTCGGTTCGTTCGCGCAACTGCCTTGCGAAGATGAACATTCGCACGCTCGGCGACCTCGTCAAGAAGACCGAAGCTGAGCTGCTCAGCTACAAGAACTTCGGAGAGACCTCGTTGACCGAAATAAAGGAGATCTTGAAGAACAAGGGTCTCCGCCTCGGCATGACGAATGACGAGCTGATGCATCGCGATCTTGGCGAAGCATCCGAAGCACCGGTCGCGGTCGAAGAGAGCGCCGATCCGAACAGCCCCGATCCGGCACGCCGCCCGATCGCCGAACTCGACCTGTCGGTTCGTAGCCGTCGTATCGTCGACTTGCTCAAACTGCGCTGCATCGGCGACCTGTCGTCGAAGACGGAAGCCGAGTTGCTCTCGTGCCCGAACTTCGGCCAGACCTCGCTCAACGAGATCAAGACGAAGCTCGACGAGTTCGGCTTGGCTCTGCGCGGCTAGGCCTTTTCGCTGCGCGGCTTGGCTTTCTCGCCGCGCGGTTAGCAGCGCGGCGACTTGCTCGCAGCGCTGCACGTTTGATCGCGCGCGTCAAAAACGACGCGCGCCACGCGCCCGGTATTACGAGCGCCCCACACACTCGACTGATCAGGCATGTACGACCACCTACTAGGGGAAATCGTCGAAAAGCACGCCTCGCGTGTCGTGGTCCGCTGCGGCGGTGTCGGCTACGACGTACGCATCAGCCTCAACTCAGCAACCGATCTCAAGGTCGGCACGACGCAAAAGCTCTTCACGATCCTAAACGTGGTCGACAGCATGCCGTCGCTGCTCGGCTTCTCGACCCAACCCGAACGAGAACTAGCGCGACGACTACTTGCCGTCACCAATGTCGGGCCAGCAATCGCGCTCGCGTTGCTAAGCGTCTACACCCCCGCCGACCTCGCAAAGCGTATCGCCGCCGATGACGCCCCAGCGCTCAAGGCCGTCAAAGGCGTCGGCCAAAAGACCGCCGAACGCATCTGCCTCGAACTTCGCGAGATCGTCACCAAGCTAGATCTGGGCATGCCATCGACAACCGACGGCACCACCTCGATCACTGCCGACAATGACGATGCCATTTCGGCGCTCGTAACCCTTGGCTTCAAAGAAAACGACGCGCGCAACAAAGTCGAAAAGGCCCGCAAGCAACAAGGTGTCGACGGCGACACCGAGACAATCGTCAAAGCCGTACTGCAGATGTGAACAGAACAGCGGCAAAGGCGTCGCACATCAGGCACACAGACGTCGCCTACCGCGACGGCAACAACAGACCCTGCTCTTTGATGCAGTTACCGCCAACCATCGGCTAAAGGTCTGCAGGTTTGCTGGAGCGGCATCAACGAATCAGCACAACCAGCAGCAACTGCACATCTGCTGGCCGAACCCCAGCCACGCGTGATGCCTCGCCAATCGTTAGCGGCCTGCGCTCCATCAGCCTGGCGCGAGATTCGCTACTCAAACCAGGCACCAACTCATAATCAAACTGGTCCGGGATGCGCCGCTGCTCCATGCGCCTTAGACGATCAACCTCCATCGCCTGCCGCTTGATGTAGCCTTCATATTTGACCTCGGCCTCGACCTCCGCCAACTCAGTAGGCGACAGGTTCATGCTGGCGAAGGTCTCGTCCCACGAAGCAATATCCGCAACGGACACCTCCGGACGACGCAACAACTCGGTCAACGTCTTCTGATCGCGCCGCGTCAAGTCGAGCCAACGCAACGCAGCCTTAATATTCGTCTCCTTCTGCGCGGCCGCATCCGCCTGTTCGTCACTGACGAGTCCCCATTCACGACCTAGGTGGGTCAGACGACGGTCCGCGTTATCACTGCGCAGCAGTAACCGGAACTCTGCGCGACTAGTGAACATGCGGTAAGGCTCGACCGGATTGACGCGACACAAGTCATCGATCATGACGCCGAGGTAGCCAGTGGCGCGATCGATGACGACGGAATCCTCGCCACGTGAGTAACGCGCCGCGTTCAAACCAGCAACGAGACCTTGCCCAGCCGCTTCTTCGTAACCACTCGTGCCATTGATTTGACCGGCGGCAAACAGGCCACGCAGCGTGGCGACCTGCAAGTCGCCGCGGATCTGCTTAGTCAAGATGTAGTCGTATTCGACCGCGTAGCCCGGCACTAACAACTCAACATTCTCTAAGCCGGGAATCGTACGCAGGAACTCCATCTGCACGTTTGGCGGCAACGATGTGCTAACACCATTGGGATAGACCTCATCGGAATCACGCCCTTCTGGCTCCAAGAACACCGAATGGGAATCCCGATCAGCAAAACGCACGACCTTGTCTTCGACACTGGGGCAGTAGCGGGCCCCGGCGCCCTGAATCGCCCCCGTGAACATCGGAGACAGATGAGCATGCGCACGAATGATGTCATGCGTCTTTTTGTTCGTATGCGTCGCCCAGCAGGACATCTGGTCGACTTCGAGCTTCTTGGTGCGGAACGAAAAGGGCACAGGCGGATCATCACCAAGCTGCTCCTCTAAGCCGGTGAAGTCGATCGTCGACATGCGCAGCCGCGGCGGCGTGCCCGTCTTGTGCCGGCCTAACTTGATACCCAACTTCTGCAATCCCGTGCTGATGCGTGACGCCGCCGCCTCGCCATGACGGCCACCTTCTTTCAGGCTGCTACCGGCGAAAAGCTTGCCACCCAAAAACGTACCCGTCGTCAATACTACCGCTGGCGCATACAGCTTGCTGCCATCCTGCAACTCGACACCGGCCACCGACTTGCCATCAGATGACGCCACCAAATCGCAAACTTCGCCGGCCAACACCGTGACGTTCTGATAGCCGAGCACACGCTTAGCCATCACACGGTTGTAGCCCACGCGATCACATTGGGCGCGTGGCGAACGCACGGCCGGGCCCTTGCTCGTATTGAGCATGCGGAACTGGATGCCTGCCTGGTCCGTGACCACCCCCATCTCACCGCCGAGGGCATCAACTTCACGCACGAGTTGCCCCTTGGCCAAGCCACCAATAGCCGGGTTGCAAGACATGCGGCCGATGGCAGCCGGGTCTAGCACAATCATCGCAGCGTGCGCACCAGTGCGAGCTGCGGCAGTCGCAGCTTCGACTCCGGCGTGGCCACCGCCGACAATAATGACGTCAAAATCGCGGGTCACCCGGGTAGGCATACCCGAGCACCGTGACAGGTCCTAGCCTGAGACAGCGGTTATGCCGCCTCAGAACGCCGATAGATGGCCCGCAGCAGCAAGCGATGGCGAAGGACGTAGTTCCACATTCCCACTATATCGGTCAAATTGGGCCGCACCTGAAGCCGTGCGGACCACCCCGCCCAACCGCACATCGATCGCCTCAAGCGACAAGGCAACTAGCCATTTCCTAGTGGTTCGGCCTAGACTGTCAGGATGCGCGTGCGCTCGACCCCACTGCTCGCCGTCCTGACAGCTTTGCTCATGACGGCTACGACAACTGCCCAGATATCTCTGCGAGATCTTCCCGAACTAGCAAGGCAACGTGCAGAACGGCTACGGCCACTACAAATCGCCGCGCTGGAACCATTTTGGGCTGACTTGTCGCTCGATTACCGCACGAACCAAGCCGTTCTCGACGAAACAATCTTGAAGGCATCGAAGCTCGGAGACAGCGTCGTACCACTGCTGCTTGAGAAACTGCGGCCGGCGACCAATAACTCGACCACACGAGACTTAGCCAGCAACTGCCGCCGCATTCTTTGCCTGCTCGATCCTGGCTCATTTGTCGACGCACTCACCGAGATGGCGCGCGGTTCACACGGCACCGCCCGTGCCGAAGCGATCGTCCTGCTCGGCTATGCCGACGTGCCGCAATCAGCAGCGGTGCTGTCCGACATGTTCGAGACTGCCGACAGCTGGGTCCGCGTGCTGATCATTCGCTCCTTGCGACGCCTGCGCTCGCCAACCGCGGCACCAAAGATCGTCCCCATGCTCGGGTCGAGCGACCGCCAAATGCGCGAAGACGTGCTCGGTTACTTGATTGCATCGAAAGCCTCGAGTGTCGCCAACACGGTCGCGCAAGCCCTCAGCACCGAAAGTGACGATCGCCTGCTACCGAACTACATCGACTACTTCGCATGCTGCGTAAAACAAAACCTCATCGCCACGGAAGCCTTACTGCCGTTGCTCAACCAAGAGCGCATTGACTGGCAAGACACGCGCACACTGGTAACTGCGCTGGCGACTGTCGCGCCCAAGGGACACGAAGAGACGATCCGCAAGCTCAACGAACTTATCGACGGCAACGACACTAGTTCACTCGCGGTGCAAGCCGCAGTGGCGCTGAAGCAACTCGGTGACAAACAAGGAGTCTCACGACTCAAGCGCACTCTCAGCGACAAAATCCGCCGCCGCAAACGCTCAGCCGCACTCTACGAGCAACGTGCCAGCCTCTTGTTCGCGACCGGCGATTTCTCGGATGCGCTGAGCGACTACGAGAAAATCCTCAGCTACTCCGAAGGAGCCGCCATGACGCGCCGCGCCTACGTCGGCGTCCTCAAATGCGAATCACGGCGAAAGAAAATCCAAAACATGGTCAAGCACATGAAAGCTTCCGGCATGGCCCAAGAGGACTTCGATTCGTTGGCGGAGCAGGATGAGTCCTTCCGCAAAAGCATGGAACATGAGCGGGTCCGGTCACTCTTGAAGCAGCTAGCCAAGGATCGAGCGCCCAAATAGGGCTTTTGCCGACCGGTCAGGCAAAATACCGGGCAGCGGATTTACGGCCATGACCTGCACCTTAGCAGGACCTCCGCCCCCAATTGCCCCCCCTGGATTGTCAGCCAATTGCAGGCGTTGGGCATCAGTTCTGTTGTCTGCCTTGACCCGCGCACGCCATCGGAGGATGATGCTCGCCCTTTTCGCCGGTAATTACCGGCTTTCCGCGCCCTCCTGCCCGCACGAAAAACAATGGAAGTCCAGGTAGCCGAAACTGGCCCCTGCAGCCGATCCCTGCAAATCACGATTCCGTCTGACAAGGTCCAGGAACACCTGGATGAGATGTACAAATCGGCGTCGCAACAGGTTCAGGTCAAGGGCTTCCGGCCCGGCAAGGTCCCACGTGCGATGATCGAGAAGTTGCACGGCGACTCAATCCGTGCCGAAGCAAAGGAGCAACTGCTCAACCGCTACTTCGGTGAAGCATGCCGTGAAAACGAGATCCAGCCGGTTGGCCGTATCAAGATCGACGACGTCGAAGCCCTTGAGGTCAAAGCGAATGAGCAACTCGAGTTCACAGCGCAACTCGACATCAAGCCAAGTTTCGAAATCCCCAGTGCCGAAGGCATCGAGATTCCGGCCTTCGAAGACGAAGCTAACGATGATGACATCGCCAACGCAATGAAGGAGATCGCGCAACAGAAGCGCAAGATCACTCCTACCGAAGATGCGGTCGCGGACGGCGACTTCGTCAAGTGTGACTACACATTCCACGTGGGCAAGAAAGAGGTGCACGCGCGCAGCGGTGTCCAACTCAACACCCACATCCCCATCAACGGCGTCGACAAGGCAGCCTATTCCGAAGCCCTGATCGGCTGCAATTCCGGCGACGACTGCGAAATGGCCATCAAGTTCCCGGACAACTTCGAGAAAGAAGAAGTCCGCGGCAAAGATGGCACGGTCAAGGTGACGGTCCACGAAGTGCTGCGTGTCTCACCACCGCCAATCGATGACGAGTTTGCCAAGGGGATGGAGTTCGACAGCCTCGACAAGATGAAGGACGACCTGCGCGTTCGCATCAGCTCGGAGAAGCTACGCCTAGGTAAGCAGCGTCAAGAAGACGCAGCCCTGGAGTTCCTCAGCAACGCCGCCGAGATCTCGCTGCCGCCGTCGCTGATCGAAGAGCAGGAGCAGGCTTCACTCAACGCATTTGCCCAGCGGATGAAGCAAGAAGGCGCTCCTGACGAAGAAATTCAGAAAAAGCTGGAGGAGTCCAAGGAGGCTGCCCACGAAGACGCCGAGCGCCGGGTGAAGCTTTTCTTCCTGGTCGAAGCGGTAGCGGCGCAACAGGAGCTATCTGTTGCAGAAGCAGACATTCAGGCCGAACTGACCAACATCGCCAACGCCAACAGCAGCCCAGAACAGCAGATAACGGCAGAGCAGGTCTACCAGCATCTGCAGTCGGAAAACCGCCTCGGTGAGCTGCAACTTTCGCTGTTAGAGCGCAAGGTTCGTGATTTCCTCAGAGAGAACGGCAAGACCGTCGATAAGACTGACAGTTGATGTGAAACCGGTGACACCGTCGGAATCACGTCCTTAGGAGTCCAAATCTCAATGACCAACGCCAACATGTACACGATCCCCCACGTCATCGAAAAGACCGGCCGCGGGGAGCGCAGTTACGACATCTACAGCCGCCTGCTAGAAGACCGTATCGTCTTCATTGGCACGCCAATTGACGACGGAGTAGCCAATGCCGTCATTGCCCAACTGCTGTTCCTCCAGAAGGAAAACAAGAACCAGGACATCCAACTGTTCTTGAACTCTCCTGGCGGCAGCGTGACGGCAGGCCTCGCGATCTACGACACGATGCAATTTGTGCAGTGCCCGATCGCGACCTACTGCATCGGCCAAGCCGCCTCGATGGGCGCCGTGCTGCTCGCAGCCGGCACCAAGGGCAAGCGCCACACGCTGCCCCATTCACGTATCATGATCCACCAGCCTTGGGGCGGAGTCGGCGGCACAGCGCTCGATATTTCGATCCAGGCAGATGAGATCTTGCGCCTCAAAGAAACCCTCAACGGCATCCTTGGGAAGCACTGCGGCAAGACCGCGGAAGAAATCGCCAAGGACAGCGACAAGGATTTCTTCATGGGTGCCCAGGGAGCAAAGGATTACGGCCTGATCGACGAGATCGTCGAGACACCAAAGTGATTCCGTGAAGGTCAGGCCCTTCTGCGTTACAGTAGGGCTTGGCTTAGACCGTCTCCGGCACGCTTGGCGCGTGCCTACCAGGAGACCACGAGCGCGGTCGAAACGGGTGATCCAGTGTTTGCGAGAACACTGATTGTTCGCGACGTACCATGTTCGCGGAAATCCGAGCCACTTCGAACTTAGTAGCCAGCTACACAGCCGGCATACGAACTGGCGGATAGGTTGCAAAAGGTAGGCGAGTAAATGGTAGGCAAGGGCAAGTCAGTGGAGCGCTGCACGTTCTGCGAGAAATCTCGCCACCACGTGCAGTCGCTGATATCGGGACCACCTGGCATCTACATCTGCAACGAGTGCATTGAGATCTGCAACACGATCCTCAAGGAAGAAGACCGCAAGACGAAGGGCGACGCTGCCCCACCGACATTCGTCAAAGATATCGTGCTGAAGGACAAGGTCCCGACGCCCGAATACATGGTCGACCGACTCGGCGAATACGTGATCGGTCAAGATCGCGCCAAGAAGGTGCTATCGGTTGCGGTCTATGGCCACTACCGCCGCCTGCACGCGCGCTACCACAATCCCGACCTAGAGCTCGAGAAGAGCAACATCTTGCTCGTCGGCCCGACCGGTTCCGGCAAGACCCTGCTCGCTCGCACGCTAGCTCGCATCCTAGACGTCCCGCTGGCAATCGCCGATGCGACCACGCTGACCGAAGCGGGCTACGTCGGTGAAGACGTCGAGAACATCCTGCTGCGGCTGCTGCAAGAAGCCAACTTCGACGTCGAACGCGCTCAGCAGGGCATCATCTACATCGACGAGATCGACAAGATCGGCCGCACCACCAGCAACGTCTCGATCACTCGCGACGTCAGTGGCGAAGGCGTGCAGCAAGCCCTGCTCAAGATCCTCGAGGGCACGACAGCTAATGTGCCACCGCAGGGAGGCCGCAAGCACCCCGAGCAGAACTACATCCAGGTCAACACCGAGCACATCCTGTTCTTGTGTGGCGGGACCTTCCACGGCATCGAGCATTTCATTGCACGCCGCCTCGGTCAGAAGGTCATTGGCTTTGGCCAAGCTCAAGACGATGAGGCTAGTGGCCCAACCGACCTCGAAGGTAAACCACTCGTCACGAGTCAGGCCGAGCGCGACCGCTTGATGCCCTACCTCGATCAGAAAGATCTCATCGACTTCGGCATGATCCCCGAGTTCGTTGGACGCCTCCCCGTCACGGTCGCCATGCGTTCGTTGACGCACGAGGAGGTTCTCAACGTAATGACCCAGCCGAAAAATGCGCTGGTCCGTCAATACAAGGCGATGTTCGAGCTCGACAGCGTGCAGCTGGAGTTCACCGACGGTGCCCTAAGCGTGCTCGCTGCCGAAGCGATGAAACGTGAGACCGGTGTTCGTTCGCTTCGCTCCATGTTCGAAGAGGTGCTACTAGACCTCCGCTACAACATTGGCAGCCGCAAAGGTGAGCAAGTCGTTGTCACTGAGGAATACGTCATCGAAGCGCTACAGCGAGGTCCTCAAAGCCTGCTGGCTAACTCGATCCTGCCGTCGAGCGGCAAGGCGGAGCCAGCCAAGAGCAAAGATGACGATGAGGCTACAGCGAAGCCCGAGAAGGGCCCGGTACGCCAAAAGCGCGATTCGGCGTGAGCGATCGCGACGAGCAACTAGCCGGTAACCCGGCTGGCGACGGAGCCTCAACCGCAAACCAGAAGCCCGCGCTTACGGACTTCTCCGATGAAGCTGTCGCCGAACTAGTGGTAAAGCTCGGCGGCAAGCCGTTCCAAGCTCGACAAGTATCACACTGGATCTGGAAGCACGGAGTAACCGACTTCGACCAGATGAGCAATGTGCCTGCACGCCTGCGCACGGCTCTTGCCGAGAGCTACCGCGTGCACAGCAGCGAAGAACACAAGGTCGACCTAGCTGCTGATGGCACCGAGAAGTTGCTGCTCAAACTGCACGACAACGACACCGTCGAATGCGTAATCATCCCTGACGGCGAGCGCACCACGCTGTGCATCTCGACCCAAGTAGGATGCCCCGTTGGCTGTGTGTTCTGCGCATCAGGGATGTTTGGCGTGCGCCGCAATCTAAGCAGCGGCGAAATCGCCGAGCAGGTGCTGATGGCACGCACCCGCATGCAAGGTAAGCGGCGACTCACCAACCTAGTCGTCATGGGCATGGGCGAGCCGATGCTCAACCTCGACGGACTACTCCCAGCTCTGCAACGCATTCACGATCCAAGTGGCATCAACTTCGGTGCACGCCGCATCACCGTGAGCACGTCGGGCTATCCAAAACAGATGGCAAAGTTCGCCGAGGCCGACCCTAGCTACAATTTGGCGATCTCACTGCACGCTGCCGATGATGAACTACGCAAGGAACTAGTGCCGACAGCGACTAGTAGCGTCGCTGAGATCGTCAACGCAGCACACGACTACTTTGGCCAGAAGAACCGCGAGGTCACGTTCGAAGTGGTTCTGCTAGCAGGCAAGAATGACCGCCGCATCGATGCCAACAAGATGATCCAAGTGCTGCGCGACGTGCCGTGCACGGTCAACTTGATCCCATGGAATCCAGTCAGCGAGATCGTCGACAAACACGGCTTGGGACGGCCAACAGAAGCGCGTGTCGATGCGTTCGCTGATTCACTGCGCGATGCAGGACTCAACGTAACTGTGAGACGGCAACGTGGCGCCGACCGAAGCGCTGCATGCGGCCAATTGCGGCTACAAACCCTCGACCAGACCAACGCTTAGGATCAGGATCACATGGCCCGTAGAGACGGCGCCATACGTGCTTTCTCCGACCGGCGGGCAAGTAAGGTCCTGCTCTTGCCGCGATGCGCCAGCGGCCAGTCCAGCGACTTGAGAGTCACCACTCGATCGGATGCCTACAGATCGACCGGGACACCCATCTGGCGGAACTTGCTGTAGCGCTGCTCCAGCAACTCGGAGATCTCGATCTCCTTCAACTCATCCAGCCACTCGCTCAGTTGCGCTCGCACATTGGCGATTGCGCCCTTCTGATCACGGTGAGCGCCACCAAGTGGTTCAGGAATCACCTTGTCGACCAATCCTAAACGGAGCAGATCCTTACTCGTCAACTTGAGCGCTTCGGCTGCCTCTGGCGCCTTCTCGCCACTCTTCCAAAGGATGGCCGCGCACCCCTCAGGTGAGATCACCGAGTAGTAGCTGTTCTCAAGCATTCCAACGCGGTCACCAACACCGATGCCGAGCGCACCGCCGGAACCACCCTCACCAATAACGAGCGAGATGATCGGCACTTCGAGAGCAAACATCTCAAGGATGTTGCGCGCAATCGCAGACGCCTGGCCGCGCTCTTCAGCACCAATGCCCGGATAAGCACCAGGTGTATTAATGAACGAGATGATCGGCAGCTTCAGCTTCTGCGCGAGCTGCATCTTCTGCAGTGCCTTGCGATAGCCCTCGGGATGAGCACAACCAAAGTTGCAGGCAAGCCGATCCTTAACAGTCTTACCCTTACGATGGCCAACCATCAGGAAGCGGTGCTCCCCCATCGTTGCGAGACCCGTCATGATCGCGGGATCATCGCCGTAGACACGGTCTCCATGTAGCTCGACAAAATCGTCCAGCATCATTGAGACGTAATCAGTCGTCAGCGGTCGATCAGCATGACGCGCGACGTTGACGCGCTCCCACGGTGAGAGACTCTCGTAGACTTCAGCAGTCTGACGCTTCAAGCGCTCCTCAAGCAACTCGATCTCACCCTGCAGTTCTAGGTGCGAACCGGAACTCAGGCTACGCAGCTCATCGATCTTGGTTTGCAAGTCGGTGAGAGGGCGCTCAAAGGCAAGGCCGTCTTGAACGGCTGGCTTCGTTGACGATTGGCTCATGTCTGCCGGGATCCTATGCCCTAATTCGAGTCCTGACCACTATTCGCCCACCTTGCTTTGCGCTGAGTTGGCCGAAGAACGACAATTCTCATTACTTGCAATTGCTGGCTTGAAAACACCAGCCCGAGCCCGTTAGCAGCACAACTCTCTAGGCAACCGACCGTAATGCCGTCCCGCCGAATGAGGCCCGTAGCGCCCCAGGGAATCCCCGGGAGGCATGGGATATTCGTTACAAGTCGTATTCCTTGATCTTGCGATACAAGGTGCGCTCACTGAGCCCCATCGACTTGGCGGCCTTCTGTCGATTGCCGCCACAAAGTTCGAGCGAAACTCGGATGTGGTTCTGTTCGACCTCCTGCCAATGTCGGCCCGCCAAAAACTGCCAAGAGTCTTGGTCCGTCGGCAGCGGCGCCCAAATCTCAGGCGGCAGATCTCCGCGAGTCAGGATGTTGCCTTTGGCACGCACAACCATCGACTCCAGCGCGTTGCGAAGCTCGCGCACGTTGCCAGGCCACTCATATTGAACCAAAGCGACCAACGCATCCCGATCGATCGACTCCACATCCTTGCCATGCAACGACGAGAAGTGAGCGAGGAAATGCTCAACCAACAACTTGATGTCACTACGGCGTTCGCTGAGCGAAGGCAGATCAATCGTCACAACCTTCAAGCGGAAGTAGAGGTCCTGACGGAATGTTCCGTCCTTGACCTTCTGAATGAGGTCTGCGTTTGTCGCAGCCAACACCCGCACATCCACCGGTCGAGTTTTGTTATCGCCGAGACGTGTCACCGCGCGCTCCTCGAGCACACGTAGCAATTTGATTTGCGTTGGCACGGGCATCTCCCCGACTTCATCGAGTAGCAGCGTGCCGCCAGCGGCGTATTCAAATTTGCCTTCGCGATCAGAAACCGCACCTGTGAACGCACCCTTCACATGGCCAAACAGCTCGCTCTCGATCGTCCCCTCAGACATACCGCCGCAGTTAATCGCAACGAAAGGACGCTTCACGCGCGGCGACAAGTTGTGAATCGCACGTGCAACCAGCTCTTTGCCGGTGCCCGAAGCCCCCAGAATCAGCACCGACGCCGCAGTTCCAGAGATCTGTCGTACCAACGACATCGTGCGCTGCATCTTCGGATCCTGTCCGACAATGCCCTCAATGCCATGAGTACGCTCCATCTGACCCTTCAGATCGTCGAAAGCGACGTCCTTGTCATGGTCTTCGAGCGACTTCTTCACCTTGGCACGTAAGTCCGACAAGTTGACCGGCTTCTCGACGTAATACGTCGCACCCTGCTCCATCGCTTGCACGGCAATCTCGCGACCACCGTGGCCAGTGAGCATCACGACACGACAATTGCCATACGTCTCCTTGGCCGCACTGAGAACAGCAAAGCCATCCGAGCCTTTCATGACCAAGTCCGTCACCACGACGGCAAAGCGACGCTGCGACAACATCTCGATCGCTTCTTTGCCGCTTGAGGCCGTAGTGATCTCGACCGGCAGTATTTCAAGCGCCTCGACCAACGCCTCGCGCAGTGCATCGTCATCATCGACGACTAGAATGGGATTCGTTCTCATTATGTTTCCGCAGTCTGCTCATGACCGCGCACGGGTATACGCAGCGAAAACTGCGTCCCCTTGCCCGGCTCTGATTGCATCGTCAGCGAGCCGCCATGATCTTCGGCCACTCGGCGCACCGTTGGAAGCCCGAGACCGGTGCCGCCTTTTTTTGTGCTGAAGTAAGGTTCGAGTACACGGTCGATTTCTTGCGCCGCGATACCAGCACCGGTATCCGTCACGTTAATCGTCACGAACTCGCCATCGCGCTGAGTCGACACAAAGATCTGGCCCCCGGATGGCGTGGCATCTTTAGCATTCCGGACCAGATTGCCCACAGCAGCTTGCACTTGGTCCCAATCGCACGCGACACCCTTAACATCAACCCCAGGATAAAATCGCAGAGACAAATTGGCCTCCTTCATCTCAAGGTCCTGGAAGTCGATCAGCGCCTGAATCTTCTGGTTCAACGACACCAATTGCACTTTGGGCTCCGGGGCGCGCGCATAGCTGAGAAACTCCTCAAGAATCGTCTGCAAGCGCCGGACCTCACCTTCGACGGTGGACAAGCGTTTGTGCGTGCGCTTGTCACGGGTCGACTCCGCCTCGCGAAAATCTTCGAGTACCAGCTGCAAATTCAGCCCAATCGTGCTCAGGGGATTACGTACTTCATGCGCAAATCCGGCCAGCAACGTGCCCAGATGAGCCAAACGCTGGGTTCGGATCTTCTGCAGTCGTTCTTCGCGCACCGGGTTCGCCATTATGGCAGGACACGATAGAGCGTAGCTTTGCGGAAAGCTCCCCCTCGCCATGGTTTCCGCTGGAAGCTACTGTTCGAGGCCATGCCCTTGCGCCACGAGCGACTGGCCGAAGCCAACCACGATGCCCTGTGCAGCGATATCGCTGCGTCTCTACAACGCGGCGAGATGTCGGTGCTGCCGACAGAAACCGTCTACGGCCTGAGTGCGCTCCCCAGCCACAAGAAAGCCGCTGACAACATCGCCAACTGGAAAGGCCGCGATGCCAAGCAGCCGCTGACGTTTCACGTCGCCGAAATAGACGACATCAAGAAACTCGGCGCAAAAATCGGGCTCGCTGCCGCTCGATTAATCGAGAGATATTGGCCAGGGCCACTGACCCTGATCCTCAAGGGACCCGACGGCAGCCCCATCGGTGTCCGCCAGCCAGCCAATGAGTTCACCCGCAACGTAATCAAGGCGTGTGGCGAACCGCTTTGGATGACCTCGGTCAACGCAACTGGCGAGCCACCGCTCATCGAACCAAACGACATTGCGGAGAGCTGCAAGGACAACGTTGCGTTCTTCGTAGATGATGGCGCTTCGCCAATTGGCGTGGCATCGACAATCGTACGCGCGGACCGCGGACCACTCGAAGTAATCCGCGAGGGCATATTGACGCGCGACGAGGTGCTCAGCACTGCGGCCGACCTGATCTTATTCGTGTGCACCGGCAACACCTGCCGCTCACCGATGGCCGAAGCGATGGCGCGCGAAGTGACCAGCCAGGCCATGGGCATCCCGGTCGACGACGTATTGTCACGTGGCATCAAATTCTCAAGCGCCGGCACTGCAACAGCTCTTGGCATGTCAGCAAGTGACGGCAGCCTCGAGGCTGGCGCAGAGATTGGGATCGACCTAAGCAATCATCGCAGCCAGCCCATCGACGACTCGTTGCTGCAACGTGCGATCAAGATCTACTGCCTCAGCGACAACCATCGGCAAACGCTGCTAGCCGCAGCTCCGGAGTGCGCTGAGAAGATCGAGTTACTACGACCGGATGGCCTCGACATTGCCGACCCGTATGGCGGGGACTTGCAGGTCTACCAACGCGCGCGCGATGAAATGCATACCGCCGTCAAAGCGCGTAGCGGCGACTGGTGGCCGTAGCAAATAGCTCGCAGGGCAGCAGCCGCCACGACCGACGGAACTGGCTTTCGGGCACATACAAAGCCGCGACAGCTCCATCTACAGCGACCACAATCGCATCAGACTCGCCACGAACTACTCGCTCGCGAGCTTGCGCAATATGCGCATTAGGCGCAGATACTTGCGCTTCGGCATCACCGGGTGCCCCATGTAGTCACCCGACTCCGGGAGATTCTTGAGCACGACTGTGTCGCCAGCGAAGCGGCTATCAGGCTGAATATTCAGGTGACCGGCAATGCCAACCTGACCTGCCAACACGCAGCGATCACCAATCGTTGTCGAACCGGCAACCATTGCGCCAGCGGCCATCACAACGTCTTCGCCAACCGTGCAATTGTGTGCAATGTGCACGCTGTTATCGAGCTTCGTGCCACGACCGATCGTCGTCACACCAAGCGTGCCGCGATCGATGGCCGAGTTCGACCCAACCTCGACATCGTCCTTCAACACGACATTGCCAAGCTGCGGCACCTTGATCCACTTCGCACCTTCGCGCGCGTAGCCAAAGCCATCACTACCAACCACGGCGTTCGGCTGCAAAATAACACCATCGCCCGCGACACAGTTGTGGCCGAACGACGAGTTCGGATGAAACAAGCAGTCCTTGCCAACAATCGCACCATCACCGATCGATGCACCGGCCATCACATGCGTGCCTGCGCCAACGGAACACTTACCAACCGACGCGTTCGGACCAACCATCACCGGCTCTTCTAATTTCGCCTCGGGATGCACCGACGCAGTCGGATGGATGCTGTGTTCCTTCGCGAGCGGCAGCGGGTGAAACCACATGGCAATCTTTGCGTAAGCAACGTCGACATCATCGACGACGATCAGTGCTGCCTTAGTCGGAAATTCTTCGAGTGCCAGCAACGCACCGGCTTCGGTACCAGCCGCCATCTCGTAGTAGCGCGGGTGTCGCACGAAGCCAATCTGGTTCGGCTGCGCATTACGCAAATCCGCCAGCCCAACAATACGACCATCGCCAAGGCCGACTAATCGACCGCCAACAAGCTCTGCGAGTGCACCAACAGTGACATCTGTCATGGCTTACGATTATGCAGATCCCGGAGGCGAGTTGCCGCATCGAGTCTGCGAGATCGTGGCCAGTGCTCATTAAATGCAACGACTTCGCCGGCCGACGTGCGTAATGCGACACCTGCGCGACGGCGCAATTCAAGGTCCTCGGCGATCATGAACTCGGCGATTGCCGGGTAGCAACTAGGGTCACGGCGGCCACGCAAGGCAGATGCGAGCAATCGCCGATCTACCAAAGAGGCTGTCTTGGCTACCTGGTGGAGCACTGCCGGCATCGGCAAATCCGCACGCCAAAAATTGAGGATTTCGTGCCATCTGCCAGGCGCAAAAACTACCGATGCGATCTCACGGAGCACAAACGGGTCGGCAAGTTCACGCAAAGCCATCGCCGCATCTTCTGCGAGCGGCGCATCAGCCATTTGCCCGATCAAACTGCGCGCGCAACGACTTGGAAAGCGAGCGCGCAAGGCGACCGCCTGGGGGCTTCTGCCAATGCAGCGTCGCGCTAGAGCGGAGCCATCTTCGAGGCGAAACAGATCTTCGAGATCGCCGCGCTTCTGCATCGGCAACGGCAGCGATGCATAAACTGCTGCTGGCGTCGCAAAGAACGTCGGGTCCATCGCATAGGCACAACGGCTAGCTAAATTTGGATCGCACAACGCCACCTCGTCTTCGCCAACCAAGCCAAGCGCGGCCTGCAACCATGGCGCGGGAGCGCCCATCGGCAGAAAGCGTGCGGCAATCGACTGCGCCTTAGCACGGCCCGCGGCATCGTTCGACAGCGTGATCAAGCGGCTCTTAGCACGCGTCATGTCATCGAAACGAGACTGCCAACGCCGCAACAACGAGACTTCCCCAGGCGTCGGAACCGATGCAGGGATTGCCAACCATCGCATCAACAATCGAGTCACGCCACTGCCAGCACCGCGACCCAACACCTCATCAGCACGTTGCTTGAGGGTGCCAAGGAACGCTACTTCAAGATCTTCCGGGCCAATCAAATGGGCATCGTGCATGGCCCACCTAGCCTCACCGCACCACCCATCCAATCCATTACGCCACGAAGGCTTACGACACCCGCTAACCAACACCGCCGCATTGCCGACGGCGTAGATTCCGTTCCATGCATGCGCCTGAGCCACGACGTCAAACCACGCGTCGAGCACCGACACCGAAACACGATCTAATGCGATCGGTTGGCACACCAAGCCATCGCCAACGACCCGGCGCAACTGCCTCTGGAACATCTCTGTCGCACGATGCGCAGTCGCCTTGCTAGGCAATTCACCAAGCACAATGACCTGCCGTGATCCCGCCGGCAGTTTCGCCAGCGCCTTTTGCCACGGTTTGGGTGCGATCTCGTTGGGATCGTTCGGCCGCTGAACGGGACCGTCAGCGGCCACAGATGGCTGCAAGGCCGCAAGTTCAGGCCAAGCAGTAGCCGCCTCGACCTGGCAACGTCCGGCACTCCGTAGTGATGCTCCAACACGACCCGTGCCACCACCGAGCAGCAACACCCGATCGCCAGCACGCGTCGCTGCGTGCAAAATGGCGGTGACTAACGGCTCCTCGTTACGATTAGGACCAGCAGCGGCAACGACATCGTCGCCGAGCAACAATTGCAGTTCTTGATCTGATCGCACGTAGACGGCACTAGCCGCGCCGACTTGACGCAACACGACGCTCTCCACCTGCAACGAAGGGACGAATGTGTCGCCGAACATCGCGCCCGACGCGATCAGCAACATCGTGCCTGCAGCACCAAGCGCCAGTGGCAACTGGCAAGCTGCCGCCGCAGTCACCGTCACGGCAATCATCGAACTCAACAGCACCCAATCGCTGACCTCCGCATACATGGTCACCCACACCACCATGACAACCACCGCGGTCCAACCGAGCGCTAGCCACCGCCAGCGCTGACCCAAGGCAGCCATTGGAGCGAGCCGCGGTGCATCGAGCACGAACGCAACAAGTGACATGCACAAGGCAACCCCGAGCACGTCAGCAGAACACCAATTTGCAACGCCCAATAGCGGCGCCAAGCTGCAACTCGCAATGGCAGAAACCGTAGCTGCTACGCCAGCAACGACCACGCCACTGCGGCCGACCCGGCGTGCTGATTCACAATGCAGCCCAAGCACTGCACCAATCACGCCAGCTACCGCAGAATGCATCCACGACAATTCCGACCCCAAGCACGCCATCGAGATCGCCAGCGCAAAGACCACAAACGTGCCAAAACAGCGGAATGCGGCGCCCGCACGAAGCTGACCTACCGCCAACCGCGCGACCCCAAAGCCGATGCACAACAGCGGCAACCAATCGCGCATAGAGTTCAGCCAATTGGCTGACGGCACGACGGCACCAAACTGCAACGCCGCCTGATGCGCGAGCACCATGCTTGCAAAAAAGGCTCCGATAGCCGCTGCACCGGCCGACGTCGCCATCGCAGAGACCAGCCAACTAGAACCACCGACCGGTGCAATGCTGCGCTGCCGATGCGCATCCGCAGCAATGCTTTGCTCGTCAAGATCAGGGCCAACCATCTCCAACAGGATACCCGGCTGAGCCAATCTGTATTGGACTCCAGAAACGCCTTCTCTCAATCCTGGTGCGACCAGACCCGACGCTCCAGAACTAGATATTCCAGAACTCAACGGAGGACTGCCAGAACCCGACAGGCCCCCCCGATGCGGTGGGCGCGCTACCATCCTTGGTATCGGCGATGCGGCTAGCGCGCGACGCCCTGCATTTCTGCGAGTGCTTGGACGGCCATCTCTGCAGTGTGGCAAGACAATAGACGGTCGCGTACTTCTTGCTTCGAAAGCAGCTTGGCAATTTCTGCCAAGGTCTTGATGTGCGCGAGCTTCTTACTGCGCGGAATGACCAACCCAATGATGATCCGAGCCGGTTCGCCATCGAGAGTTTCGAACGGGATGCCAGCCGGGTTCAGCCCCAGAACAGCAACCAGATCGTCGATACCATCGATGGCAGCATGCGGAATCGCGATTCCATGCTCCATGCCGGTAGTCATGCTGCGCTCGCGGACAACCAGCGCTTGCTCTACAGCCTCAACCATCGACTCTGGGTAACACCCAGCGCGCACGGGCACGCGGGCAATCGTCGAGAGTGCCTGCCACTTGTCGGAGGCCTGCATCGGCACCTCGACGAGTTTAGAATTAATCAGTTCAGAGAGCTTCATGGCCCGCGGGAAACATCGCCGAGTCACCTCGTGCGTGTATCACGAATGCAACCGGTGCTGCGTGATCAACGCAATCGGAAAGTCTGAAGGAAGTGGAACTGGTTGCAGATGATCTACCTACAAAGGCTTCCAACAAGCGAGGACCACTGGCCTCGACCATCTGCCCAAGTCGCCCAGAATTAGAACCCCGACCAAGAAAATCACCTTGGCACAGGGAAGGCGCGGAGATGCCAATCGGACTCCCAGCTGGCTCAAGCCCCACACAAAGCTCATCTACGTCAAAATTGCCGGTCAACTCGCGAGCCAGCCAGCCAATCGCGACGCAACCCGGCAGGCCTTCACCGTCCTAGCGACACGGAGAGCATCCATTTGGTCCCCAAATACGCCCGACATCGCCCTGCGAGTGTCCCACAAATGCAACTGGCACCACGGCGCCAGAACGCCAGATCTGCCAACAGTCGCCCCCGCAACCCCACAGCTGCCCCAACGAAGGCCATTTCTCTTGCAGAGAAATGTCGCAAGACCTGCGCATCCTTCGGGTTCGTTCTGGTTCGCAGGACACGGTGGAAATAAAAACCTTACACCTCCCGTCTGAGACGGAATGAGTGCCCCCGCTCTATCAAGGGGCCTGAAGCCAAACACGATGATGGTCGACTACGTCCCTCAACTCTCTAGTCCGCGTCCACAGCGAGCCCGCTCGCCCTTGACAGCGTACTTTTCTAGCCAAATCAAACTAGCCCAGGTCCTTACGGCCCTGGCTCTGCTGCTTTTCGGCTTAAACCCCGGCCTGACGGCCCAGGATCCGCCACCCAAGCCGATCATCGAGTTCGACGAAGACACGGACACCATGGCATTCGCCATGAACGAGAGCAACGGCATGGAGTTGCCCGAGTTCATCAAGTGGGCCCAGCTAGTCACCGGGAAACGATTTACCTTCAATGCCGGGGAAATCGCCAACGGCAGCTCGGCCGGCAGCACGGTCAGCTTCCTCGGGACGTTCCGGATCAAGAAGGAGCGCTTCCAGGAGGACTTTTATTCGTTCTTCCAGACCATGCTCTACATCAAGGGCTATGCCGTCGTGCCACGTGGCGAAGGCGATCTGGAATTGCTCGAGATCGTCATGATGACCGGCACGCGGGGTCGCGAAGTGACTAACGGTGCTCGTTATGTCACTCCGGACGAACTCGTCAAATACCGTTACCAGACCGGGGTTCCGATTCTGACAACGGTACCGCTCCGCCACATCAACGCCCAACTCGCCAACAACGCACTGCGCCCATTCTTCGCGAGCACTGGCGGTGCCAACGCGGGTGGCTCAGTCCAGATCGGCAACGTCGGCAACAAATCGGCCCTACTGCTGCAAGGCTTTGGTCCACAAGTTTACGCCGCTGTCGAACTATTGAAGCTCGTCGATGAACCAGCAGAAGAGCCCAACCTTGTTGTGCAAGTCATCGTGCTCGAGCACCAAGCTCCAGAAGAGATCGAGCCGATCCTGACCGAAGTGCTAGAAAGCCGCAGCCAAATCCGTCAGCAAGTGCTGCAGGAGACCGGCGGCCAACCCGGTGCAAGCGGCGCTGCTGGCAGTGGCCGCCCCCGCCTCAAGGTCGTCGTGCACAGCTCGCAGAAAGCACTGGTCCTCAGCGGGGAACAAGCCCAGGTCCGCGAAGCGCTCGACCTGATTGCACGACTTGACGTCCCCGGTATTCCGATCGATGGCTCAGCCAACGTCATCTACCTGAAGAACGTGCTCGCCGAAGACCTCGAAGAGACGCTCAAGCAGTTCATGACCGAGGACAACAGCGCCGAGACCGCCGCCGCCAGCGGTAACGGCACAGCCGGTGCAGCTGCTGCCAGGCGCACCCGTAAGACAGTCATTAACTCACACAAGGAAAGCAACTCGCTGCTGATCTCGGCCGCGGGCACCAAGTGGAAGCAAGTGCAGGCACTGATCGACAAGCTCGACCAACGCCAACCGCAGGTTCTCATTGAAGCAGCAATCGTCGAGCTAACGACCGGCGACCTCGACCGCTTCGGCGTCGAGCTCGGCTTACTGGACCTGCCAACCGGCACCAACAACACCGACTACTCGCGTGGTTTCGGCTTCACGAGCTTCGGCCAATCCACCTTCCAGGACACAGACGATGATGGCCTCGCCGACACGCGTCTGCCTGACTTCGACAACCCACTGCAGGGCATTACGGGCGGCATCATCAGCGGTGATGGCTTTGCGCTTCCGATTCTGGTCAACGCACTATCAACCGACGACAAGGCCAACATCCTGTCGCTGCCAAGCGTGCTCGTAAATAACAACGAGACCGCCATTGTGCGCACCAGCGAGTCACGCCCGACGCAGACTCAGAACCAAGGCACCGCAACCACTTCTAGCGGTGTTGGCACACCTCGTGATGCAGGTATTACCCTCGAGATCTCGCCAACCATTTCGCCGAACAACTACCTGCGCCTCGGCATCAGCCTTGAGGTCAGTCGCTTTGTCGGCGCCTTTGATCCGAGCTCAGTGACTGGCGGTGGTATCACCCTCAGCCGCTTCATCCAGACTCAAGTCACCATGCCAAGTGATGCGACGATGGTCATCGGTGGCGTCATCGAAGACTCGGAATCGCAAAGCAATGGCGGCATCCCATGGCTAAAGGACATCCCGATCCTTGGCATATTCTTCCGCCGCAGTGAAGACTCGTCCAATAAGACGAACCTCTACTTCTTCGTAACGCCAACAATCCTCGACGAGGACAGCTTCCAAGACCTCTACCACGTCAGCCTCAACAAGAAACTTGAGGCCGAGCAATACATCGGCACACGCCGCTTGCGCATCATCGACCGTCGCTGGTCGGGAATGCCATCAGGCCAAGCCCGGACGCTCGAAGACATGGGATCGACAATTGAAGATCTCGACGCGCAAGGCGAGTACGAGATGCCGACTTACCGCCGCAAGCGCAACACCCCGGGCCCGGCTTCGCCGGATGCCACACCGCAGAACGCACAGAAGTAGGCAAGCAGTCAAGCGGGGTCGGCGCGCCCACCAGCACGCCGCTCCGTCTTGCATACCCAGCCGGTTGCAAACACAACTAGGCACCAAGCAGGCAGATCAAGATGACCGACACCTTGCCACCAGAAGGCGCAGACTCGAAGCCCGCCAAAGGCTTCCCCAAAGACCACTTGCGCGAGAGCCTATTGCGCAAAGTGGGCCTTACTCCTGCTCAGATTGAAGAGGCCTTACTCGCCGAGCACGAGACCGACCAGCACCTCGATCAAATCCTGATCGCAAAGAACTTCCTCTCAGAGACGAAGTGCCTTGAGCTGTTCAGTGACATGCTCGGCCTTGAGCACGTCGACACCCTCGAAGGCGTCAACGTGCCCGACTCATTCATCCAAGGCGTGCCCGTGCAGTTCGCTCGGACACACGCGTTGATCGCTATAAGCGATCAGGATGACATGGTCCGCGTCGCCACCCATCAGCCACTTGACGTGCAGCCGATGGACGACCTGTCGACATTGATGAATCGCGAGGTAGAAGCGGTTCTCGCGCCTCGCAGCCAGATCGCAAGTCTGATCAACCGCGCCTACCGCCACAAAGCCGATGGCGTTGATGAAGCACTGCAGGATGTCAAAGACACCGACATCGTCAGCATTGCTGAGAACATCCAGGAGTCGGAAGACCTTCTCGACGCCAACAAAGCTCCAGTCATCAAGCTGGTCAACATGCTGCTATTCCAAGCGCTCAAGCTACGCGCTTCGGATATCCACCTGCAGCCTTATGGCGATCGCTTGCAAGTCCGCATGCGCATTGACGGCGTGCTCTATGACATGGAGTCGGTCCCCCGCCGCGCGCAAGAGGCGATCGTCTCTCGCGTAAAGGTCATGGGCCAAATGGACATTGCCGAGCGCCGCATGCCGCAAGATGGCCGCGCATCGATCCGTATCGGCGACGGTGACGTCGACGTTCGTATCAGCACCGTGCCGGTTGCTGGCGGCGAACGCATCGTCTTCCGGATCCTCGACAAGACGACCAAGATCTACTCGCTAGATGACATCGGGCTGGAAGAGGACGCCGAGCGCACAATCCGCCGCTACATCAATTACAGCCACGGGATCATCTTCGTTACTGGCCCGACCGGTTCTGGCAAGACAACATCGCTGTACGCATGCCTCGACGCGATCAACGCTCCGAGCCTCAACATCCTGACAATCGAGGACCCCGTCGAATACAACCTCGACGGCATTTCTCAGGTGCAGGTCAATACCAAGAAGGGACTGACCTTCGCTGCCGGCCTGCGATCATTCCTACGTCAAGACCCCGATGTCATGATGGTCGGTGAGGTTCGCGATGGCGAGACCGCCGACATCGCGATTCGCGCAGCGCTGACCGGCCACTTGGTGTTCTCAACGGTTCACACGAACGACTCGGCTTCGACGATTTCGCGTCTGATCGATATTGGTGTCGAACCCTATCTGGCGTCGTCTTCCATGCTCTGCATTATCGCGCAGCGCCTGCTCAGGACGCTCTGCCCGAACTGCAAGGAGATGATCGAACCCAACCAGCAACAGCGCTACTTCCTGGAAGACCTGAAGCTGACGGCAGACATGTTCCCCGATGGCAAGATCGCGATCGGCAAGGGCTGCGACGAATGCTTCCGCTCAGGCTTCGCAGGCCGAACCGCCATCTACGAAGTCATGCCAATCGACACCGTCGTGCAAGAACAGATCATCAACAAATCAACCGCCAGCCAGATCAAGCGCGCCGCGCTCGAGCGTGGCTTACGCACGCTCCGCATGGACGCTGTCGCCAAGTTGATTGCCGGCCTTACGACGCCCGAAGAAGTTCTGCGCGTCACCCAACTGGACGTCACGTAGTCACCCGAGTTGTTCCCCTAGCTCCCCAAGCAGCAACCGCTCAGCAGAACTTCAGAATGCCGATCTTCGAATACAAAGCGATCGACGGGAACAACCGCGTCAAGAAGGGCATCATCGATGCCGACACGCCACGTGAGGCACGCGTCAAGCTCAAGAAGGACGCCCTCTTCGTCACGGACATCAAGGAGTCGCAAGGCAAGAAGAAGTCTGCTGTTGCGATTCGTGGCGTCACCGGCGTCGAAACCCCCAACAAACTACGCAACGAACAGATCGCTGCGGTAACTCGCCAGATGGCATCCTTGCTTCAAGCAGGCATTCCGCTTGCCGAAGCGCTGCGCATGATCATCGAGCAGGCGCCCGACAAAAAGATCGAGTCGGTCTTCCGCGACATCCGCGAAAAAGTCACTCAGGGCATGACGTTCGCGGACGCGACGCTGCAACACCCAGCCTACTTCAACGACCTCTACGCCAACATGGTGCGTGCAGGGGAGTCCTCCGGCGCGCTAGACGCCGTCCTAGTCCGCCTCGCGCAGTTCTTACAGGCCCAAACCCGCCTAAAGAACAAAGTGGGCGCTGCGATGATCTACCCAATGATCATGGTGATCGTCGGCGTCATCGTCGTCGCCATCCTGATGACGTTGGTCGTCCCACGCGTCACGCAATTGATCAAGGGCCGCGGTCAAGAGTTACCGCTGCCGACCGAGATCCTGATCACATGCTCCGACTTCCTAGTCAATTACTGGCTACTAGTCGCAGTTGCCATCCTGGCACTCGCAATCGCGTTCCAGGTGTTCGTCAACTCAGAGAAGGGCCGCCTAGCCTTCGACAACTTCAAACTGAAGCTGCCGATTTTTGGCGACCTCGCCAAGAAGCAAGCGATGGCCCGCTTCTCTATCACGCTCGCAACACTGCTACGCTCGGGCGTGCCAGCGCTGCAAGCGATCCAAGTGACGAAGAAGGTGCTCGACAACGTCGTCCTCCAGAACGCGCTGCAGACAGTTCACGACCGCGTCGTCGAAGGCACTGACATCGCCACTCCGATGAAAATGTCCGGCGTGTTCCCACCAACCATCTCCTACATGGTTGGCGTCGGGGAACAAGCTGGCAACCTTGAAGAGATGCTTGAACGGATCTCAGCGACCTACGACGAAGAAGTCGACCTCGCGACCCAGAAGCTAACTTCGATCATCGAGCCGCTGATTATCGTCATGCTCGCCGTCGTCGTCGCCGGCATCGTCATCGCAATCGTGCTGCCGCTACTACAGCTGCAACGCGCCAACTAACGCCGCCGGAAAGATGTATGGTGCGGGTGTGACGAAGACCGCGCTCATCATCGCCAACCCCACCGCCAAGCGCGGTGAGGCAGCAATCCAGCGGGTAGTCGCCAAGCTCACCGCTGGCTATGAGACTGCCGGATGGCAAGTCATCACCTGCTACACGGAACGTGAGGGTCCACGTGAACGACAACTCGTCTCGCAGCACGCGGATAAGGTACAGTCGATCGTAGCAATCGGCGGCGACGGCACCGTACGCGAGACCGTGCTCGCCATGACCGACGCACAACGCCATCGCATCCCGATCGGCTTCGTGCCCGCCGGCAACGCCAACGTGCTCGCACGGGAAGTAGGCATTCCCATCGACAACGAAGATGCTGCCATCGCGATTGTGTTAGCAGGCCACCAGAAGCAAATGGATGTCGGCGCGATCGATGGCAAAGCGACCTTCCTGCTCATGCTCGACGTTGGCTACTTCGCGGAGGTCATACACGCAGTAGCCGGCGCACGCAGTCGCGGCATCACCCGCTGGCTGTATTCGCTCGGCGGCGATGCCTTCTACACCGGCATCGGGCTGCTCAAATTGCTCAAGCCAAACAGAGCAAAGGTCACCATCACCACCGACGACCAAGAATCATTCATCGCGACCTCTGTTGCGATCGCTAACGCGCACGTCTACGCCAAGACGGGATCCTTTTGCCCCGACGCAGACCCTGGTGATGGCATGCTCAACTTCAATGCAGCGAAACCCGGCAAGACTTTCCGTTATTCGCTCGCAGCAATGAGAGGCAAGCCGAAGCAAGCAGCCAGCAGAACAGGCTCCTCGAAACGATTCGCACTGCGCGCCGAAACGAAGCACTTCATCTGCCAAGTTGATGGTGACCCACTCGCCGGTGGCCCATTTACGGAGCTCATTGTCGAGGTGCTAGCAAACCACTACTCACTGCTCGCGCCACGCTAGCTCTCCAAGCTAGCAGTGCTCGACACTCCCCCCTGCTCAC
>Ga0315331_10000276_pt1 | contig 34208 bp, 40 predicted proteins | sample M160m34915metaG_FD_203456 | JGI IMG/M metagenome (GOLD analysis project Ga0315331, IMG submission 203456) | Ammonia-oxidizing marine archaeal communities from Monterey Bay, California, United States - M1 60m 34915 | ecosystem: Environmental > Aquatic > Marine > Intertidal zone | place: USA...
CGAAGAGTAGCGCTACTGCCACATGCAGGCCGCTGTGGTTGCGTGCCCGCAAGCTGCGGTGGCATGGATCTCGCGACCCATTTGATTCGGTCGCCGGCTGAACCGCTGGGTGCTACGGCAATAATGACCGGTAGTAGAACTCAATGCGGGCGGTGCTATCGGCCGATAGAGGACGGCAGTGGACATATTCGTCCACCACCAAGGACCGTTCATGCTGAATCAGCGCAGAAGCATCGTCGGACTCGATATCGGTACTAGTTGCATCAAAGCCGTCGAGTTGACCCGCGAAAAATACGATCACGTCATTACTGGTTACGCGCAGATCGAAGTCCACCACGAGTCTTCGCGTCAGGATGCGATTGCCGAGTTGATGGCTGCTGCTAAGTTCCGGACCAAGCGCGTTGCGACAGCGGTGAGCGGCAAAAATGTCGTGTTCCGCTACATCACAATGCCGCAGGTCAAGGACGACAAGCTGTTGCAGGCAGTGCGAATCGATGCGGATAAGTACATCCCATTTGATGTCGAGGACGTCGAACTCGGTGCTCAGAAGCTTGAGGCTGCTGATGACGATGTCAGCGATGAGATGAAGGTCCTGTTGGTTGCAGCCAAGAAGGCTGTGGTTCAGGATCACAGCCGCATGTTGACGGACCTCGGCCTACAGCCAGTCTCCGTTGGTGTTGATGGCTTTGCTCTCGGTAACGCTTGGGAGCTGGGCGATATGATCAATCCGGGCCTCCAGGAGCCTGGTCGCACCGTCGCGTTGGTCGACATTGGCTCGACCAAGGCCAGTATCAACATCTTGCGTGACAACATCAGTTGCTTTGCGCGAGAAGTGCCCATTGGCGGTCAGGATCTGACTAACGCGATCGCACGCCGATTGGGAGTGGATCCGGAGCAAGCCGAAGAGCTTAAGCGTGACCCTGGAGATCAAGTCGCGGCCATGCAGGAAGCAATCGGTCAGACGCTGGAAGATCTCGGCAACGAGGTGAATCTGTCGTTTGACTTCTTCGAGAATCAGTTCGATGGCGAAGTGCAGGAAGTTTGGCTGACCGGTGGAACGTCGTTGCTGCCGGTGCTCGAGGAGAGCTTCGAGAAGATCTTCGAGAAGCGCACCAAGACGTGGAACCCGATCGAGGGGTTGAAGGTGAAGGCGGACAATGTCGACGTCGAAGCCCTCAATCAACTGTCCCCCCAACTTGCTGTTGCAGTTGGGCTAGCCGCGGCGATCTAAGGAGTACCGAGACATGATCAAAATCAATCTCTTGCCGGCCGATCTGCGTCGGGGCAATCGTTTGCCGCCGCGGGTTCTTGCCGCTGCGTTTGGCACAGCGCTGATCATTAGCGCTGCGGTTGGTTGGTTTGGCCTGACCTACTTCGGCACCCTAGCGGATGCCGAGCAGCAGTTAGTCGATGTGACGGCTCAACTGAATAGCCGTGGAACCAAAGTCAAATACCACGACCAGCTCGCTGCAAACAGGAAGGACTACGCGTTACGCGTGGCGACCATTCAAGACATTGGTCATTCGCGCCGCGTTTGGTCGCAGTTTATGGATGACCTGATTGATGTCGTTAACAACAGTGGCGCGACTGAGCGGCATCTGGCTTGGTTCGACAGCATTAACGTTAAGGGCGACCCGAAGAAGAGTGTCTCAGTGACGTTGCCGAGCAACGTGCAGGGTGAAGACAAGTCCTTGATGGCTAACTTCCACGAAGACCTTGAGGCGGCACCGTTCGCGAAGGATCTAAGTAAGAAGACGGATCCGACGTTTCGGCTTGAAGAGGACGATTCACGTATTCCATCGGCGTATTTGAAGTTCCCGATGGCGCTGCAGTTCAAGCCCTCTGTGAAGCCAAAGGCCAAGAGGAAGTAGGACATACCATGGCGAATTGGACACAAAAGAAGATTCTGACGACCATGGGTGGAGTTGCCCTGGGCGTCTGCGGATTAGCAGCCGGCGGCGTCTATTACACCAATGGTTTGATCGAAGAGGTCGACGTTAAGGTCGCATCGAAGAATGCGGCGGTCCTTGCTGCTGACGTCAAGATCAAGAACATCCCGGTCGTTGAGAAGGAAGTGATCATTCTCCGCGAGAACCTTGGCGAGTATGTCAAGATCTTGCCCGATTCCCGAGAGCTGACAGACTTCGTGCGCATGTTGCAGAAGTTTGAGAGGCAATCCGGCATTCGTAGCACTGGTTTGATTCAAAGCAGGGCTGGTAAGAAGTCGAACGCTCTGTTCACACCGATTGAGTACACCTATCAGATGACTGCCACACTGTGGCAGGGTCTGAAGTTCATGAATCTCGTCGAGAACTTTGAGCGATTCGTGAGCGTGACGGCATTCAGCATTACTCCTGGCCAGGATGATGCGGACACCATTGAGGGCGAAGTCGTGCACACGATTAGCCTCACGATGCAGACCTTCACCTACAACAAGCGTGGCGCAAAGCCAGACGTGACGATTCCGGCCTACGACGATCGTAAGCTTGAGTTGCGTGAAGAAATCTGGGAGCGCATGCAGGCGATCCGGATTGATCGTTATGAGCACCCTGGGATGCAGGGGCGTCGCGATATCTTTGTCGATCCCCGTGAGACAAGTCAGGGTGTTGGCAAGGATCCGTCAAACGCCGAGCAGCGGAGCATTATTGAGAAGCACATTGGTGCGATCGAGCAAATGAACAAGACGCTCGACAAGATCCGCGCGGAAGGGACGTCGTTTCCTGAACAGTGGTCACTTGAGAAGACGTTTAAGACGGACTTGGCCAAGACGCTCGCCACGGTTGAAGCCGACGCGAGCATGATCGTCTACCGTCCATACCGCTTGCGCTGGTCGCTCGAGGTAATGGGCCCCCTCGACAGCCTTAGGCAGCAAATCTCGAAGCCGAATGACGACTTGCCGATGCGGAGCGATCCGTTCATGCCGTCTGATGAGATTGCGACGCTCATTGCGGATATGGCTGATGATTGCAACAACGGCCAACTCGAGCAGGCCCGGGACCGCTATGAAGCCGTCATGGATCGTCTGGCCGTGCCGGATGACGATGCTCGTTACCGCCTGGCGGTTGACGCTAAGTCATGGCATCACAAAGCTACGACAGCACTGGATTTTAAGGGTCTAGAGCTAAGTGTGCAGGGCGTCGTCGTGAACGGAGCCGGAACTTCTGGAGTTCTGCTCAACGATGAAGTCTTCGAAGAAGGCGACTATATCGATGCTGATCTGCTCGTTAAGCGGGTGGAAGAAGAGCAAGTTTGGTTCGTATTCCGCGGTCTCACCCTCGTTCGTACGATGTGATTTGCCCGACTGCGAGAGTTCGCTCAAGCCGTCGGTATCAAGGGACGATGAAGGAGTCACCTTGGACCTGCGCCTATTTCGGCTGGGTTGAAGGTGAATCAAATGTAGCCCCGTGAGGGGTGAGAAGGATCCACGATGCAGGCATTCAATAACGTGATCGGTTTTGTTCTGGTGGTTGCGAGCGCGCTGGCGACGTTGTCAGCACAGGAAGCACAGGCTTCTGGGGCGCAGTCGCAGAACCAGGAAGGTGTTAGTTCTCAGTCTAAGGGCGATCGCGCCAGCCACCTGACTTTGCGGCTTAAGGATCGTGACCTGCGCGACGTCGTGCAGAGCATCCGCCGCAAGACGAATGCCAACATCATCATGGCTCCGGGTATCGAAGAGTCCGTGACCATTGACTTGCACGATGTCAATTGGCGTCAGGCTTTGTCTCTAGTCGCTGAACAAGCGGGCTGCATCGTCACTGAAGGTGATGCTGGCGTTCTCAAAATTGAGAAGCCGCCGCGCGTTTACTTCGCGTTTGAGAACACGGACATCCAGAAGGTCATCGATACGATCGCTAAGATATCGGGTGCGAACATTGTGGTCGCTCCGGAAGTCAAAGGCACGATCACGGTGCGTCTGAAAGACATTCCTTGGCGCGATGCGCTCGACGCAACGGTCAAGACGCTCGGCTTTGTTGTCGTCGAAGAAGATCGTGGCATTTTGCGAGTGGTGCCAGCTGCGAATATCGAGCAAGACCTCGAGTTCAAGACGATCCCACTGCGCTTCATTCGCCCGAACTCGGTGTTTATGCCGATCATCACGTCTGAATACGTGAAGGATCTGCGCAACACGCAGCCGATCCAGCAAGGTCAGCTCAACTTCTCGTTGCTCGACACACTGAAGCGCATGATTACCCAAGATGTTGGCACGCTGGAATACATCCAGGAGACCAACATGATCATGGTTAAGGACACCAAGCCGGTAGTCGAAACCATCGCTCGCACGATTGCGATGATGGACGTGGAGCCGTCGCAGGTGCAGCTTGACGTGCGTTTTGTTACGACCAGCAACGACGACCTGCTGGATGTAGGTATCAATCCTGGCGGCAATGGTTGGTCCGCTAGCCTCGGCCTTGGTCAGATTCCGACGCGCTTGCCGTTCGATCTTGGTGCCGGTGGTTGGGATGATTCGTTGATTGCTAGTGAGACTGGCACGGGTCCGTTTGTTGACGGAGCCAATGCCCAGAACTTGCCTGCGGCGACAACCATTCCGAGTGTCGTTTTCGGCGCTCTCAACTTCCAAGAAGTGACCGCGACCTTGCGTCTCTTGGCACGCGACTCGCGCTCTGAGATCTTGCAAGCTCCGCAGATTACGACGCTCGATAATTCTACCGCGACGATCTTTGTCGGTGAGGCTGTTCGTTATGCGCAAGCGCGTGTCGAGCAAGGTCAAGCCGGTGGTCTACTGCTCGCTCTCGAAGAGGGTGATGAGTCGCCTGTTAACATTGGCTTCCAGCTACTTGCGACGCCGCACATTGTGCCGGGCAGCGACAAGGTCATCATGGAAGTGATCCCGCAGCGCACTTCGCTGAGCGGCACTGGAACGTCGGCGATTGCACCGGCTGGCTTTGATGTCTTCGAGGTCGGTGGGGGGTCTGCCGCTGGAGCTGGTCAGATCGCTTTGCCGCGGGTTGCTTCGAGCACGCTGTCGACGACGGTTCTGCTGCGTAGTGGCGAGACCGCCGTGCTCGGTGGCTTGAAGAGTAAGACCGAATCGGAGACGACGACAAAGTTGCCGTTGCTTGGCGACATCCCGTTGCTTGGTTACTTGTTCAAGAACAAGACGCAGCAAGAGACCATGTCGACTCTGTTGGTGTTTATTACGCCACAGATCATTCGCAGCGCAGAGGATGTGACGGACTCGATGCAGCGCATCCTTGAGGAGCGTATGCGAGATCACCGTTCGAACCTGGCCCAGACCCGCGAAGCGATCTTCGGTAAGTAACGGGCCGTTCACGCCCGAATCGCGCCGCGATTCTGGGCTTGCTCCCCGCGCTCCGGCTCTGCCGGATTTCGCGCTCGGTGAGGGATCTGGCAAGGTCCACATGCTCCGCCACCCCGGGGCATCTCGTCAAACTCCCCAGCATTCGGTAACTGTGTGCCGCACAAGCATTGAGCGCGCCCCCGCCCCCGGCTACGATCCCAGTCGCTATCTCATGTGAGGCAGCGCACCCATGTCTGGCTGGTCAGAACGATCCGCCGCATGGAACCCTTGAACTACCCCATGCCCGTCGCTCCGACGCATCTTTGGCAAGGCCAACAGACACAGTATTCACTGCGTCTTATGTCTATTTGCCATCAAGCTTTGCGTCAAACTCGGCTCGGCGTGGATTCCCGTTTCCTACCCTGCTCGCAATTCCCGTCGCTAGCCATCATGGGCAACTCAGCCCGTGAAAGAGGCCCTGGCGCGAGGTCTCGCCGCTTTCTAAGCAGCACGACCCGCCATATGAGCCTAGTCGACCGCCGGAATAGGCAGGGGGCCGCTGCATGTCGCAGCGATCATCAAGCAAAGGTTCCCCGTGAAGAGGATGCTCATCAACGCCATCGATTCGGAAGAAAGCCGGATCGCAGTGGTGGAAGACGGCGTGTTGCAAGAGCTGCACGTCGAGTTGGCCAACCGAGAGGCGTATCTCGGTAACATCTACAAAGGTAAAGTCGTCAATATCGAACCGTCTATTGGGGCGGCGTTTGTGGCGTTCGGAGGTCGAGTTAACGGCTTCCTGCACGTCAGTGATGTGCTACCCGCGTACGGTCGTCCAGAGTTCAGGCTTGAAGATGTGATCGAGGGCCGTGCCCGCGTTGATGTTGATGACGGCCCGGAGTCTATGCAGCAGGCGCTGCTGGATGATGACGATGACGATCATGACGACGAGCCCAGTGTCGCGAAGCCCGGTTCGAAGAAGCCTGGGCCCAAGCGCGGCGATCGCAAGCCGCGTAAGGCCGTCGCAGCGACCGAGGAAGTAGCTACCGAGGGCGGGGAGGTCGCTGCCGAGGATGTGGCGAGTGATGAAGCCGCCAGCGGTGAAGCTGTTGTCGGTGAATCCTCCAGCGATGATGCTGAGGCATCTGCAGAGGCTCCGGCTGAACGAGACGACTCGACGGTTCATGATGAAGTTCATGAAGCAGCCGACGATGAAGCAGCCGACGATGAAGCCGCTGACGATGATGCCGCTGAGGATGAGCCGGCGATCGAGCCCGTTGATGGCGTGCAGATCGTAGAGCCTGATCCCGTTGATGAGGATCTCGATGGTGATCACCAAGGTGGATTTGGCCACGGCTTAGATGACGAGCGTCCGATGGCCATGGCGGCCGCGGATCCATCGGACGAAGGTGGTAATGGCGAGGGTGAGCCTGCCAGCGCGAGCGCTGGAGACACCCCAAAGACGTCGGTTGCGTCCGCTGGCGATCAGCAGAGCGATGCCGCTGACAGTGGTGGTGAGGCCGACGCTGCTGGTAGTGACGCCGGAACTGGCGAAGGTGGTGAAGGCGCTCCGCGTCGTCGTCGCTCTAGGTCCCGCCGATCTCGTTCGCGCAAGTCGGCGAATCGCGCTGGTGGTGATCAGCCGGAAGGCGAGGCGGTGGAGGGCGGTGACGCCGGGGTCGCAACGCAAGAGTCTCAGGGTGGTCAGGACGCTGATGGCGAATCCCAGCCATCCGGCCGGCGCAGGCGTTCGCGCCGCGGCGGCGGTCGTGAGGCCAGTTCTGGCGGTAATCGCGCGACGAACGATCGGCGCGTGCCGCGTGGCAATCGTCCGACGATCGACCAGTTGCTCAAGAAGGGGCAGGAAGTCGTCGTGCAGATCACCAAGGAGGGCATTGGCACCAAGGGACCGACGTTGACGACGTATGTGTCGTTGCCTGGGCGTTGCCTTGTGTTGATGCCAAGCCTGCCAAAGTGCGGTGTCTCACGAAAGATTGAGGACGGCCGTGAGCGCCGTCGTCTTAAGCGCATTGTGAAGGAGCTCGATGAGACCGGCAGCGGTGGTATCGGCTTTATCGTGAGAACTGCGGGTATCGAGAAGAGTCTCGAGGATGTGAAGCGTGATCGTGATTACCTGAAGAAGATCTGGGAGATGGTTGCCCAGCGTCTGAAGGTGACCAAGGCGCCTGCGTTGCTCTACCAAGAGTCTGATCTGGTGTTGAAGGCGATGCGTGACCAGTTCACGCCGGACATCTTGGATGTCGTTGTCGATAGCGAAGATGTCTACATGCGCATCCGCGACTTCGCCGAGAAGTTGATGCCGGTCATGGCGGATCGCATCAAGCGTCATTCGGTGACCACGCCGTTATTCCACTCGTTCGGTATCGAGAAGGATGTCGAGGAGCTCTACGAGCCGCAGGTCAACCTTTCGAATGGCGCGTCGATCGTTATTGACCAAGCCGAGGCGCTGGTCGCAATCGACGTCAACTCCGGCAAGTTCAAGGCCGGCAGTCACGGTTCCGACGAGACGGCGTATCGCACCAATCTGGAGTCGATCACCGAGATCGTTCGCCAGTTGCGTCTGCGAGACCTTGGCGGCCTGATCATCATTGACTTCATCGACATGTCGCTTGAGAAGCATCGTCGTAACGTCGAGCGCAAGATGATCGAGTCGTTGCGCGGCGATCGCGCACGTATCAAGGTCGGTCGCATCTCGCCGTTCGGCATGATGGAGATCACGCGTCAGCGCGTTGGGCCAGGCTTGAAGCGCACGGTCTTTATGCAGTGCCCGCACTGTAAGGGAGCCGGCTGGTCGCGGACGGTGCAGTCAAAGGCCTTGTCGGTGCTCCGCGAGGCCAGGGCACTGGTCAACCTCAAGGGCTACTCGATGTTGCAGGTGTTTGTGGCTCCGGCTGTTTCGGACTACCTGGTTAACTACAAGCGTCGAGCCGTGCTCGAGGTGGAGGATGCCGTCGGTAAGTCGATTGTGTTCCGTCCGGAAACCAGCTACCCGATTGATGTTGTGCATTATCGCTTCCTCACCGGGGACGGTCAGGAAGCACGCATTGCGATTCCAGCTGGCCTGGGCGTAAAAGCTTAGGGTTCGCCGAAATTGAGTCGGGGGTGCCTCCGCCCTCGGCGGCATGGCTGAACCCCCAACTTTGGGCCCTGTGCTGCTCTAGAGCCAATCCGATGGGCCTGGGGCTCCCTGGGGCCGTGGGCCTGATTGAGGTGTTTGGTGCGATCCCGCTTGATCGAGCCTATTGACTCTCGCTCGTGCCCCGCTACTCTCCTTCGCCCTTCCAACCCCAAGCAGACCAATGTACGCCGTTCTCGACGATCGTAATCAGCAGTACCGAGTCGCCGCAGGCGACCGCATCAAGATCCACTTGCGCCGCGGCAGCAACGAGGGTGATTCGCTCACTTTCGACAAGGTTTGCCTGGTCGCTGGCGAAGGCGATAGCGCGGGCCGTATCGGCACCCCGTTCGTCGATGGCGCCAGCGTCTCGGCCAAGGTCGTGCGCAACGTGAAGGATCCGAAGGTCATCATTGGTCACTTCCGTCGTCGCAAGAACAGCCGCAAGCGCAACGGTTTCCGGGCCCAATACACGATGGTTCAGATCGAGGCGATCAACGCTTAGTCCGCTCGGGCTAGCGTCATCCGCACAGAATCATCAGCAACTGAATAACTGAGTAAGAGCTATGGCACATAAGAAGGGAGTGGGTTCGACCCAGAACGGCCGCGACAGCAACCCGCAATACCGGGGCATCAAGGCCTACGGTGGTCAGGCGGTCCTCGCGGGCTCGATCATCGTTCGTCAGGTCGGAACCAAGTTCCATCCCGGTCGCAACGTCCGTAAGGGCAAGGATCACACCTTGTTCTCCGTCGCTGAAGGCGTCGTTCGCTTCCAGTCGAACGGTCGCGTGCACGTTGACGTTCCCGCGTCTAACTAGTCGGCTCTAGCTTTTCCGGCGGCCTGATCTTTCGGGCCTGTTGGTGAAGGCGCGACCACCGACGATTTCCGTAACTCACGATGTTCGTCGACGAATTGGTCATTACCGCGCGCGCTGGCAAAGGCGGCGACGGTTGCATCTCGTTCCTCCGGGATAAGAACACCATCAAGGGTGGCCCAGACGGTGGCGACGGTGGTTCCGGTGGCGATGTCGTGTTGCTACCGACGACTCACGTCAACACGCTCTACCACTTGACGGGCCGCGGCATCATTGGCGCCGGCAACGGAATCCAAGGTGGGCCCAGAATCTGTTCGGGCAAAAGTTCGGATGACTTGGTGATTGAGGTTCCGGTCGGCACGCAGGTGCTGGACGCAGAACGCGGCAACGTGCTCAAGGACCTCAGCGATGCTGATCAGCCGTGGGTGTTGGTGCGCGGTGGCTTTGGCGGCCGCGGCAACGTGCACTTCGCAAGTGCGGTTATGCGGACCCCGCGTAAGGCGGAGTTGGGGCGGGAAGGCGAAGTCCGCAAGGTTCGCCTTAGTCTCAAGCTGATCGCCGACGTTGGTCTTCTGGGGTTGCCTAACGCTGGCAAGTCGACCTTGCTGTCGACCATGACCAAGGCGCGTCCGAAGATTGCTGACTATCCGTTTACGACGCTTGAGCCGATGCTGGGTATCGCGGCGGGGCCAGGAGAGTCGACGTTCGTGATTGCTGATATCCCCGGGTTGATCGAGGGCGCGAGTGAAGGCAAAGGGCTTGGCGATAAGTTCCTCAAGCACATCGAGCGTACTCGATTGCTGTTGCACCTAGTCGATTGCAGCGCGTTGCCACTGGATGAGCCGGAGAAAGCCTTCGAGATGCTCAAGCAAGAGGTGGCTAGCTATTCGGACGATCTCGCGGGGCGTCCGATCATTGTGGTCGCCACCAAAGTCGAAGATGACGAGTGTCGCAAGCGCGCGCAGCGGTTGGCTACAGCTGTGAGGTTGCCGGTGATGCCAATTTCTAGCGCGACTGGGCAAGGTCTTCGTGAGCTCGGCAACGCTATCTGGTCGGTGTTATCGGGACTTCAGAGCAGCTGAGCCAGATCCCGGCGTGGGGCAGTCTCGATCGTTCAGACTGGAGCTTCGGGAGCTGTTCGCATATGTCGATAAGAGGTCGAGGACTAATCAGTGCCGACCCCAGATACGCCACCGCCAGCACCGCCAGCCAGTCGCATGCCCAAGTTGCGAGATTTTCTCCGCATCATGGTCAAGGAGAACGCCTCCGACTTGGTCTTGAAAGCTAACGGTTGCCCCGCCTTACGAGTGGCTGGCGTGATTCGGTTTCTTGGCGACCAGCCGCTGCCAGCTGACTTGGTGCGTGGTTATGTCTCAGAAATCCTCAGCGAACGTGGCGAGGAGGAGTTCAACGAGACGGGTGCGACCGATGCTGCGGTAGCCCTTCCGGGTGTAGGCCGCTTCCGCTGCAATGCGTTCCATCAGTGCGGTGAGCAGGGGCTCGTGTTCCGTGCCATCAAGAGTGAGATCCCATCGTTTAAGGATCTCAGTTTGCCGGTTGAGCCGCTCAAGCGTCTGGCTTCGTTGAAGCGTGGTCTAGTGCTCGCAACGGGCGTGGCTGGTTCTGGCAAGTCGACAACGCTTGCTTCGATGCTCGAATACATCAACCGCACGATGAACAAGCACATCGTCACGGTCGAGGATCCTGTTGAGTTCCGCTTTGAAGACAAGCGCTCAATCATCAACCAGCGTGAGGTCGGTGCTGACGTCAGCAGTTTCCCGCAAGCGTTGCGTCAGTCGTTGCGTCAGTCGCCGGATGTGATTCTGATCGGTGAGATGCGTGATGCCGAGACGGTAGCTGCAGCGATTTCCGCAGCGGAGACTGGCCACTTGGTGCTGTCGACGTTGCACACGGTCAACGCAGTGCAGACCGTCGAGCGGATCATCTCCTTCTTTCCGCCGCATCAGCACGAATTGGTGCGCACACAGTTGGCGCTCAATCTCGCGGGCGTTTGTTCTTTGCGGCTGGTCAAGAACAAGGAAGGCGCATCGATGGTTCCGGCTGTCGAGTTGATGATTAACACGCCGACTGTGCGCGAGTTGCTTGAGAAGGGAGAGACACGCATGCTGCCGAAGGCGCTGGCCGAGGGTGGTTACTACGGCACGATGACGTTCAATCAGTCGCTGATCCGCCTCTTTCAGGCTGGCAGCGTCAGTCTGGAGGACGCTCTGGCAGCGTCGGATAATCCGGATGACCTGAAGATGCAGATGCGTGGGATTACGCAGGGCACGCTGCCGCGCGTCAACGCGTAGGAAATCGTGTCGCGTGATGTGGTGCTGATGATGGCGCCCGGCCCCCTTTGGTCCTAACGTCGGTAACCCATGGATCGGCTGCGCACGTTCGGCATCGTGGCTCACATCGATGCAGGCAAGACTACTCTGACGGAGCGCATCCTGTTTGATACCGGGGCGCAGTCTTGGGTCGGCAGCGTTGATGACGGAACTGCGTCGATGGATTTCATGCCGGCGGAGCGAACCCGTGGCATCTCGATCGCTTCAGCCGCTAGCCGTGTTGCCTGGGGCAATCACACTCTGCAGGTTGTGGATACGCCAGGTCATGTCGACTTCGTGGCCGAGGTCGAACGCTGCCTGCGGGTCATCGATGGTGTGGTGGTGGTGGTGGATGCCGTGCGCGGTGTCGAATCACAGACGCGCGCGGTCTGGCAGCAGGCAGTTGCCGCAGGTCTGCCAAAGCTGGTCTTCGTCAATAAACTGGACCGTCCAGGGGCCGACTACGAAGCGGTGTTTCGGGAAGTCGGTGAAGAGTTCGATTGCGCTGCCGTTGAGTTGGTGATGCCGTTGCTGGACGAGCACGGTCAATTCGCCGGTCTCGGGGAGGCGCTGACTGGGGCGGTTCAGTGGTTTGAGGGCCAGCCAAGCCCGGCGCTCGTGCCCAAGCTGCAGGCGGACCTTCGCGCGGCGCATGAGCGGTTGGTCGAAGTTGCGGCTGACTATGACGATGATGTCATGGCGGGTGTGGTCGCTGGCGACGCCGTGGCGCCGGACTTGCTGCGCGCGGCGTTGCGTCGTGCGTTCTTGGCTGGGGACGTGGTGCCTGTGCTTGCGGGTGCGGCGCTCTACAATCGTGGTGTTGATTGGCTGCTTGATGCCGTCGTTACGTTTTTCCCAGGTGTCGCAGATCTCCCGTCCCAGGGCGTTTGGGGGGCCGAAGGTGCTGGCGATGGATCTCGCGCGTTTTGCGGCTTGGTCTTCAAGGTCCAGCATTTTAAGGAGGTCTGGAATTACGTTCGGGTTGTGCGGGGGCGTCTCGTAGTTGGGGCCGAACTCATGCGTGGGCAGCGTGAGCGAGTCCCGCCGGTGGTCGTTTCCGAACTCTGGTCGATGCGTGCGGATCATCACGATGTCGTGGCGAGCGCTGGCCCTGGCGAGATTGTGGTCGTGCCGGGCGATCTTGGGTGGCGCACAGGGGAGACTGTTTGTGACCCCGCTGCGCCGGTCGTCCTATCTTCGCCGAAGTTTCCTGCTCCGGTATTGGCAGTGAACTTTGAGCCAGAGCGGGCTGAGCAAATTGCAGTGGTCTTTGGCGCCGTGCACGAGCTAGCGATCGACGATCCGACGCTGCGGGTTGCGCGCGAGTTTGATCGGATTGTGGTCCGTGGTATGGGGGAGTTGCACCTCGAGATCGTGGCCGACATGGCGCGTCAGCGAGCGGGGGTTCTCTTCCGGGTCTCGAAGCCTTGGGTCGATCGGCGAGAAACACTGTCGCGAGCGGCGGCGGGATCGGCCGAGGCGCATGCGTTCATCGCAGGCGTGAAGCAGGTTGCTCGATGTGAAGTGGTCGTCGAGCCGGTTGTCGGTGGCGATCCTGCGACTTTAATCATTGAAGCTGATGGGCTTATGGTTGCGGTGGCGGAGGCAGAGTTGCGCGCGCGCCTGTTGGCTGGCACGCGAGTCGGGCCGCTCCATGGTGTGAGATTGCGGTTGGTCGGTGTTGGCGGCGATGCTGCAGCCGAGGCGCTCACCGAGCAGGCTGCCGCTAAGGCCCTCGAGGATGCCGTCGCGCGTGCGGGGTTGGTCGAGCTCGAGCCGTGGGTTTCGTTCGAAGTTCTGGCGCCGGCGGCTAGTTCCGCTGCTGTGCTGGCTGACTTGGGGGCGCGTGGAGGGGAGGTGGGCAACCTCGCTGCAGGGCGCATGGGCTCGCGATTGACCGGGCGGGCACCGCTCGCCAGGATGATTGGGTATGTCACGCGGCTCCGCTCGATCACAAAGGGGCTGGGCCAAGTTGTGATCCGGCCCGCGGGATTTGCTCCAACCATCTGACTTGCGGTCAAGCTGCGCGGAAACTTGAGACAAAGTTCCGAGGATTGCACAAATAGTGGGCGGCATGGTTGACCGTCCATTTGACGGTCGCTAGCATGTCTGCCCACCTGTGCCCCAGGGAGCACACTCTCGAGTGTAACCCCTTGCCGCACAATGGATTGTGACCGAATGACGGCCTCGGCAGTTGTTCTCGCAACAAAGTAGTGCTGCCCTAAACCCTTACCTGACACCTGTCTGAGTCATTTCTCAGGCTGGACGTTGGACCCGACTGTTATGCAAGAGCGAATCCAAATCCGGATGGAGGCCTATGATCACGAGGCCCTCGACCAGGCGTCACTCGACATTGTCGAGACGAGTAAGCGCACAGGTGCCCGCGTCGCCGGTCCGGTGCCGTTGCCGACTCGCATCGAGCGTTACACGGTCTTGCGTTCACCGCACGTGGACAAGAAGAGTCGGGAGCAGTTCGAAGTGCGCACGCACAAGCGTCTGATCTACATCTCAGAGCCGACGACCAAGACGGTTGACGCACTGAGCAAGCTGAACATGCCAGCCGGCGTGGATATCCGTATTAAGGCCTGCTGATCCCAGTAGTTCTGGGCCTCGTTGCCGCAATCGCGAATCAAGAGCCGGAGCAAACCAAACATGGTCGAAGTCAAAGTATACAAGGGTGGATCAGTCGCAACGCAAGACGTTGATGCTGGCGCCTTCGGCGCGAAGGTTCTTGGGCGTACGCTCAAAGACGCCGTCGTCATGTATGAGGCGAACCAGCGTCAGGGCACTGTGCGAGCGAAGACTCGCTCGCAGGTCCGCGGTGGTAACACGAAGCTTTACCCTCAGAAGCACACTGGCCGCGCTCGTATGGGCACGACCAAGTCGCCGATCTGGCGTGGTGGTGGTCGTATCCATCCGCCGCAGCCGCGTGACCTCAGCTACTCGATGCCAAAGAAGGCGCGTCGCGTCGCTTTGCGTAACGCCATCTTCACGAAGTTCCGTGATGGTGAAGTGGGTATCGCAGACGGTTGGCCGGCGGATGTGCCGAGCACCAAGTCGGCGATTGCGATTCTGTCGCAGCTCGACATGGGCCGCAGTGTCACCGTGGTGACGGACGGCGCCGACAAGACTGTTTACAAGTCGCTGCGCAATGTGCCGCTGGTGGATGTTGCTTGCCTCGACGACCTCAACGCTCGTCAAGTGCTGCTGCGCCGCTACCTGGTGCTGACCCCGGCCGCCTACGAGTCGCTTGAGAAGCGCTTCGCTCAAACCGCCGGAGATAAGGCTTAGTCATGGCAAACGCAGAGCAATTCTACGATGTCATCCGTCGTCCGCTCGTGACTGAGAAGTCGAGTGGTCAGCAGGAGACTGGCAACAAGTTCACCTTTGAGGTCTCGAGTGAGTCCAACAAGGTTGAGGTCCGCAAGGCCATCGAGACGCTGTTCTCGGTCAAGGTCGAGTCGGTCAACATTGTGACGATGCCGGCCAAGCGCCGTCGCGTCTTTGGTCGTCCGGGTCACGTCCCGGTTTGGAAGAAGGCTGTCGTCACGCTCAAAGCTGGCGACACGATTGACGTCAACTAAGCGCTGGACGCATAGAGGATCTAAGAGATGCCAGTCAAAGTCTACAAGCCAACGTCAGCCGGTCGCCGTAACGCGTCTGTGCTTGACTTCAGCCACCTGACGAAGGGCGCGCGCCCTGAGAAGTCGCTGGTTGAGCGTTTGCCTAAGAAGTCCGGGCGTAACGCGCACGGTCACATCACCAGTCGCTTCCGTGGTGGCGGTGCTAAGAAGGTTTACCGCAAGGTCGACTTCCGTCGTGACAAGGACGGTGTTCCTGCGACGGTTAACACGATCGAATACGATCCGAACCGCACCGCGGACATCGCATTGCTCTTCTATGCCGATGGCGAGAAGCGCTACATCCTCGCGCCGAAGGGCATGAAGGTTGGCGACAAGGTTGTGTCCGGTCAGCAGTGCGAGCCAGAGGTTGGCAACTGCATGCCGCTTGAGTCCATCCCGCTCAGCCTTCAAGTTCACAACGTCGAGTTGCAGCCTGGTAAGGGTGGTCAACTCGCTCGTTCGGCTGGTAACTCCTGCCGCCTCATGGCGCGCGATGGTGGTTACGCCACGATCGTTCTTCCATCCGGCGAGACCCGCAAGGTCTCGGTCATGTGCCGCGCCACGATTGGCGAGATCGGTAACAAGGACTGGCAAAACGTTCGCATCGGCAAGGCCGGTCGCAAGCGTCACATGGGGCGTCGTCCGCATAACCGCGGCACGTCAATGAACCCAGTTGCTCACCCAATGGGTGGTGGTGAAGGTCGAACCGGCGGTGGTCGCCATCCCGTCTCGCCGACGGGCGTTTTGGCCAAGGGCGGTCGCACCCGTAAGGGTAAGGCTCGCAGTAATCAATACATCTTGCGTCGTCGCTCGCCTGGCAAGCACGTCGCCGTGGGCAGTGGTAGCTAACGCTAGGACTTCGATATGAGCCGCAGTACTCACAAGGGCCCGTTTGTTCATCCCAGCCTCATCAAGAAGGTTGGCGGTCAGAACGAGAAAGGCACCAAGATCCCGATTCAAACGTGGTCACGCGCAAGCGTGATCTTGCCAGAGTTCGTTGGGCACACGTTCAACGTTCATAACGGCCGCGCCTTCCTCAAGGTCTACGTGACTGAGGACATGGTCGGTCATCGTCTGGGTGAGTTCGCTCCGACGCGAACCTTCCGTGGTCACCAGAAGAAAGATCGATGAGCTTCGAAACGCGAGCAGTGCACCGCCGTGCACGTATGGGGGTCAACAAGGCCCGCCGTGTTCTGGCGCTGGTTCGTGGCCTTACGGCCAACGAAGCCCTCGACCAGTTGCGTCACGACCGTCACCGTGCGGGCAAGGCGGTCTACAAGGTCTTGGCGTCGGCGATTGCCAACGCGCTTCAGAATCCTTCGGTTCGTCCGAACCGCTTGGTCATCTCGAAGATCTTTGCGCAAGACGGGCCGCCGCTCCCTGGTGGCAAGCGTATGCGTCCGGGGCCGCAAGGCCGCGCAATGGCGTTTAAGCGCCGTACCTGCCATATCCACGTTCACGTTGCCGATCCGGAAGCAATGCCGGTTGCGGGCACCGAGGGTGCCACGGAAGTCGTCGAGACCACCGAGGCTGAGGAATAACCATGGGCCAGAAAGTACATCCAACCGGCTTCCGTATCGCGGTTACCGAACAGTGGCGCTCGCGTTGGTACGCTAACAAGCGTGACTTCGCGCAGAACCTGATCGAAGACCAGCGCATCCGCAAGTTCATCAAGAAGGAATGGCAGTTCGCTGCGATCCCGAAGGTGGAGATTGAGCGGGCTGGCGAACTCGTCACGGTGTTCGTGCACACTGCACGTCCGGGCGTTCTGATCGGCAAGAAGGGCACCAAGGTGGATGAGTTCCGCCAGGCGCTCGAGAAGCTGACCAGCAAGCCAGTGCGGATGAAGATCATCGAGGTCCACCGTCCAGAAGTTGAAGCAGTGTTGGTTGCCGAGGCTGTCGCCGAGCAACTTGGCAAGCGCATCAACTACCGTCGCGCCCTGAAGAAGGTCGCCGACGCAACGATGGCTGCCGGTGCCAAGGGCGTGAAGATTCGCGTCGCTGGTCGTCTGCAGGGTGCTGAGATGTCGCGCGTCGGCAACTTCCGCAAGGGCCGAGTCCCGTGCAGCACGCTTCGTGCCCAGATCGACTACGGCTTTGCCCTAGCGAATACCAAGTCGGGTGTGCTCGGCTGCAAGGTCTGGATCTTTAAGGGTGAGTATGGCCCAGGGGAAACGACCCAAGGCCTGCTTCCTGTTCGCCCGGCCACTGCCGAGCGTCCAACGGTCTAGTCGACCACTACTACACATAACGCTAGAGCATACGGAGCCTTTACCATGTTGATGCCCAAGAGGACAAAGTGGCGCAAGCAGCAGCGCGGCCGCATCCGCGGAGAAGCTTGTCGCGGCAATGAGGTCGCCTTCGGCCAGTTCGGACTGCAGTCCCTTGAGCCAGGCTGGGTGTCGGCTCGCGTGATCGAAGCAGGTCGTATTGCCTGTGGTCGTAACGCGCCGGAAGGAAAGGTCTTCATTCGGATCTTCCCTCATAAGTCGATCTCCAAGAAGCCAGCCGAAACTCGTCAGGGTTCGGGTAAGGGCGATGTCGATTTCTGGGCGGCCGTCGTTAAGCCGGGCACCATCCTATTCGAGCTAGACGGTGTTACTGAGGCTGTTGCAAAACGCGCCTTTAACCGAGTCGCTCACAAGTTGCCGGTGAAGGTCCGTTTGGTCCGTCGCCGTCCTAGCTAGCAGGCAAGCAGATACCTTCCTTCACGGGATTCACGATGAACAAGGCCATTGAAGACATTCGCGGGCAAGACTCAGCTGACCTAAAGATCAAGCTGGGCGAGTTGCGCAAGGAACAGTTCGAGCTGCGTTTCCGCGGCGCGGGCGAAGGTTCGAACGCTGGGCGCGCCCGTAACTTGCGTCGCATGATCGCGCGCATCATGACCATTCTTGGTGATCGCGACCGTCAAGCCGCTGCAGCAGCAGCTGCTGGAGATAAGAACTAATGAGCACTGAACAACAAAGCTCTGACTCAAGCACCGACGCGCAGGCTCGCCGCCAGCGTAAGGTGATGCGTGGCATGGTTATGTCCAACAAGATGGACATGACGATCGTCGTGCAGGTCAACCGCAAGGTCCGTCACCCGCTCTACGAGAAGTTTGTGTCGAAGCGCTCCAAGCTCTACGCACACGACCAGAAGAGTGAAGCTGGCGTTGGTGACATCGTTGAAATCACGCAGACCCGCCCAATGAGCAAGCTCAAGCGCTGGCGTCTGCTTCGTATCGTGCAGAAGGCATCCGTTTAGATCGACTAGACGTTCTTCCATCCCCTGCAACAACCGCACACTGATCCCTACCAACAGGTTAGGACACTCAAATGATCCAAGAATTGTCCATGCTCGACGTGGCCGACAACACCGGCGCCAAGCGCGCTATGTGTCTGAAGGTCCTCGGAGGCAGCAAGCGACGCTTCGCGTCCGTCGGAGACGTCATCGTCGCCGTCATCAAGAAGGCGCTGCCTACTGGTGAAGTTAGAGAGCACGAAGTGATCAAGGGCGTGATCGTCCGCACGGCCTACGCGGTCCGTCGGAAGGACGGGTCCTACATCAAGTTTGATCGCAACGCGCTCGTCGTGATCGACAAGGACAACAACCCGCGTGGCACTCGCATCTTTGGTGCTGTCGCCCGTGAACTCCGCGACCGCAACTTTATGAAGATCGTCTCGCTCGCCGAGGAGGTTGTCTGATGCTCGCTAACAAGCCAAAGCCGCAGCGCGCGTCGTTGCACGTCAAGAAGGGCGACAAGATTGTCGTTACCGCTGGTCAATACAAGTCCGACGAAGCACGTGAGGTGCTCAGTGTCGATTCTATCAACCGCCGCGTGGTGGTTGCCGGAGTCAACCTTCGTTGGAAGCACCAGAAGCCTTCCCAACAGAACCCAAAGGGCGGTCGTGTGCAGTTTGAGCACCCGATCGATGTCAGCAATGTGTTGTTGTTCAGCGAGAAGCTGGGCAAGGGCACTCGCACCAAGACAGAAGTCGTCGACGGCAAGAAAGTCCGTGTCGGCGTTCGCTGTGGAACCAAGTTCGACTAACCGAGCTGAAGCCAAAGCCATTCTATGACTACCACGACAGAAAAACCCGAAGGCGAAGCGCGCACCATGCCGCGTCGTCAGCAGCGATACCGAGAGAAGGTCATCGCTGCGCTGACTTCGGAGTTCAACTACCCCAACCCAATGATGGTCCCTCGTCTAGAGAAGATCGTCATCAACATGGGTGTCGGCCAAGCGGTTGAAAACAAGAACCGCATGGATGCCGCGGTCAAGGACCTGACGGCCATCTGTGGCCAGAAGCCCTTGATCCGTAAGGCTCGCGTTGCAGTGTCAGGCTTTCGCCTGCGCATCGGCTACGCAGTCGGGGTTGCTGTCACTTTGCGGGGTGACCGCATGTGGGAGTTCCTGGATCGCCTGATCAGTCTGGCGATTCCTCGTATCCGTGACTTCCGTGGACTGCCGAAGAAGTTCGACGGTCACGGCAATTACACCATGGGCCTTTCCGAGCAGAGTGTCTTCCCGGAGATTCAGCTCGATAAGGTCGAGTTCGTGCAAGGCATGGACATCACGTTCGTCACTGATGCCGCCACAGACAAAGAGGGCTTCGCGTTGCTCACGCAACTCGGCATGCCCTTCCAGAAAGAGGCGGACAAATAATCGTGGCAAACACCCTGAACCAACCGAACGCATACTGATATGGCCAAAAAGTGCTTGAAGGTAAAGCAGCAGCGGAAGCCGAAGTTCTCAACTAGGCAGTACAACCGTTGTCAGCTTTGCGGACGCCCCCGGGCTTACTACCGCAAGTTCGGCATTTGCCGTTGCTGTTTCCGTACACTCGCATTGCAGGGTGAGATCCCTGGAGTGCGGAAGGCCTCGTGGTAGGAGATTCTTAGCCATGATGACCGATCCGATCGCTGACATGCTGACGCGTATGCGTAACGCTCTGATGAGCGGTGCGAACAACTGCGTTGTGCCAGGTAGTCGTCTGAAGGTAGCCATTCTGGATGCCATGAAGCGCGAAGGCTTCATTGACCGCTACGAAGTCGCTGCAACGGGGCCTCGCTCCGCAGTGAATATTGAGTTTCGCCTCGGGCCTGACGGCGAGCGAGTGATTACGTCACTTGCCCGTTTCAGTAAGCCCGGTTGCCGACGCTATCGTTCGTGCCAGGAGTTGCCTAAGGTCCGCGGAGGCCTTGGTATCGCCGTGGTATCTACCAACCAGGGTGTGCTTTCCGACCGTGAGTGTCGGGCACGCAAGGTCGGTGGCGAAGTGCTCTGCACTATTGATTAACGGAGATATCCAATGTCCAAGATTGGCAAACTACCCATCGAAGTACCGAGCGCTGTGACGGTGAACGTCGCTGCGGACTCGGTCTCCGTAAAGGGACCGAAGGGCGAGCGTGTGCTTCCCGTTCGCTCCGAAATCAAACTGTCTCTAGACGGCACGACCCTGACGGTTGACACGACTGAGGACTCGCGATTCGCGCAAGCTATGCGCGGCACGATGCGTTCCTTGCTCAACAACGCGATCACCGGTGTTACGGAGGGCTACACCAAGAAGCTCGAAGTGAACGGTGTTGGCTTTGAAGTCGACATCAAGGGCAAGACCCTGATCCTCAAGCTCGGCTTTAACCTGCCGAAGAAGTTTGTTGTCCCGGACACGGTGACCGTTGAGTGCCCGACGCTCACGAACATCACCATCTCCGGTATCGACAACCAGCAAGTGGGCCAGGTTGCTGCTGAGATTCGCAAGTTGCGCAAGCCGGAGCCTTACAAGGGCAAGGGCATTAAATACGAAGACGAAGTCATCAAGCGCAAGGCTGGTAAGGCCTTCGGCTCTGGTGGCTAGTAACCCGGAATAGCAAAATGACTTCGACTAAGAAAACTCACAAAGCTCGCCGGGGCAAGGCAACGTCGCTGCGTAAGCGTCTGCGCAACGTGTCAGACCGTCCGCGCCTGTCCGTTTGCCGTAGCTTGACGAACATTTCGGTTCAGCTCATCGATGACCTTCAGGGCAAGACGTTGGCTTCGGCTTCGTCGCTCGAGAAGGACGTCAAGGGCTCGATCGAAGGAATGAACAAGACGGACGTCGCCAAGAAGATTGGCACCTTGGTTGGCGAGCGTGCCAAGAAGGCTGGCGTTACTCAGGCTGCGTTTGATCGCGGCGCCTACAAATACCACGGTCGCATCAAGGCACTTGCCGAAGGCGCCCGCGAAGCCGGACTGGAGTTCTAAAAAGGCACGACATGTCTAAGGGCACATTTAATCTCATCCCCATCAACGAGGCCTTGGCCGCCGACGTCGAAGACGACGTCGTGGCGATCAACCGCTCAGCAGCGGTGGTCAAAGGTGGTCGTCGTTTCTCGTTCAGTGCGTTGACGGTTGTTGGCAACCGCAATGGCTTGGTTGGCATTGGCTACGGCAAGGGCCGTGAAGTCCCAATGGCGATCGAGAAGGCTGTCAAGGACGCGCGCAAGCAGATCATGCGTGTTGTTCGTGAAGGCACGACGATCCCGCACGCAGTGGATGGCAAGTATTGCTCATCGACGGTGCGTTTGATTCCGGCCGCGCCGGGAACGGGCATCATCGCCGGTAAGGCAGTGCGCAAGATCCTCGAGCGCGCTGGCATTACCGACATCCTGACTAAGGTCTATGGCTCAACGAACGCGCTCAACGTGGTTAAGGCCACGATGGTTGCGCTCGACATGCTGCGTAGTCGCGAAGAGACCGTGAAGTTGCGAGGAGTAGAACTCGAATGAATCTCGCCGAAGCAAAAACTCTAGGCCTCGCACGTCCTACGCGTAAGCGCGTTGGGCGGGGTCCCGGATCTGGTAATGGTAAGACCGCTGGTCGGGGTCACAACGGTGCGCGTTCGCGTTCCGGTTGGTCCAGCCGTATCGGTTGGGAAGGTGGCCAAATGCCGCTTTACCGTCGTCTGCCAAAGCGCGGCTTCAACAACAAGAACTTCGAGAAGGTCTACACGGTTGTCAACGTGAGCGACCTAGAAGTCTTCGATGCTGGTGCAACGGTTGACCTCGCGGCGGTTCTCGCCAAGGGTCTGACGTCGCAAGCCAAGCACTCGAAGCTGTTCAAGGTTCTCGGCGATGGTGCGATCACCAAAGCCCTCACGGTCAAGGTCGATGGTCTCACCGCTACGGCGCGCGAGAAGATCGAAGCTGCCGGCGGCACTGTTGAGCTCATCGAGAAGCGTGTCATGCGTCCTAAGTTCCTCGCAAAGGATGGCAGTAAGCGTACTCCTGGCAAGGCCCGTATCCGTCGTGGTAATGGCAAGGCCAAGTTTGCTGAAACTGAAGCGACTGAGGGCTCTCAAGCCTAGGCGAACCCAAGTTCGCCCTTCCGCTCACATCGGTCTTACCAATGTGACTCTGCCTTCTTGCTATCAACTGCTCGAAACCGCCCAAAACCCAGCATGAACGTATCGATCACCAATCTATTTAAGGTGCCCGAGATCCGGAGTAAGATCCTGATCACGTTGGGGTTGCTGTTGATCTATCGGATCGGCTTCTTCATCCCGCTTCCTGGCGTTAACGCCGAAGCGATGTTGGCCCGAATGGGAGAGAGCCAGGAAGGCTTTGGTCGTCTGTTCGGCATGATGAACGTGCTGACCGGTGGTTCGCTGCAGAGTGCCACGCTGTTCTCGCTTGGCGTCATGCCATACATCTCCGCGAGCATCATCTTCAGTCTGATGACGAAGGCGGTGCCAGCGCTCGAGAAGATCTCCAAGGAAGGCGCTAGCGGCCAGCGCAAGATCAATCAATACACGCGTCTAGCGACCGTCCTGATTTGCTTGGTGCAGTCATGGTTCGTCATCGGTGGTTCGCTCGGTGGTGAGAACAACCAGATGCTGCACGCTGGTGTCGACCAGTGGTGGAGTGTCTACACGATTGTCGTCATGGTCTCGCTGACCGCGGGCACGATGTTCATCATGTGGCTAGGTGAGCAGATCACTGAGCACGGCATCGGTAACGGCATCTCGCTGATCATCATGGCGGGCATCATCTCTAACCTGGGGCCAGCCCTGGGGCAGATGTTCCAAGGTGCGGGTCAGGACACCAGCGTTTGGCAAAGCCTGCTGATGTTCATCGGCGCCTGGGGCGTCACCGTGATCGCCGTCGTCTTCATGACGAAGGCGCAACGCCGCATCCCGATCCAGCAAGCCAAGCAAGCTCGCGGCCGCGAAGTCTACGGTGGTCAGAAGACCTACCTGCCCTTCAAGGTCAACCAGGCTGGCGTCATGCCGATCATCTTCGGCTCGGCCCTACTGATGATCCCGGCCATGCTCGGCACCGCCTTTGGCGTGACCTTCCTCGAGCAGTCCTTCGGAGCCCAAAACGGCTTCTGGTTCGTCGCCACATTCGCTGCACTGATCTACTTCTTCGCCTTCTTCTGGACATCGATGATGTTCCAGCCGAACGAGATCGCGAAGAACCTGCAGGAGGGTGGCTCGTTCATCCCTGGTATCCGACCTGGCAAGCCGACCGCGCTGTTCCTTGAGCAGACGATGGTCCGTATTACGCTGGCTGGTTCGACCTTCCTTGCCGTAATTGCCGTCATGCCATCCTTGATTGGCAGCACCGGCAACTCGACCAGCATGGTGCTGATCTACTTCATGTCCGGCACGTCGATCCTCATCGTCGTCGGCGTGGCTCTCGACATGGTCGAGAAGATCAACGCGCTTCTGGTGATGCGGAACTACGAAGGTGCCATGACCGATGGCGGTGGCGCCGACGGCCAATCGGGCAGTTCCACCAGTGGTTGGGGCCGTCGCTCGAACTCGCCGCAGCAGTAAGATACTTACATACAAGCCCTTAACTTCACTCAACCCCTTTCCTAACCGAAGCTTTCCAACCGATCGATCCCATGGCCTCCTCTTCGCAAGCTCGATGTGTATTCCTTGGCGCCCCAGGCGCTGGCAAGGGCACTCAGGCTAAGCGTGTGGCTGAAGGATCCGGTTTGACCCACCTTTCGACCGGCGATTTGCTGCGCGAGGAAGTGAAGTCTGGCAGCGAACTGGGAGTCGAGGCAAAGGGTTACATGGATGCCGGCAAGTTGGTCCCTGACCAGCTGATCATCGATATGGTCAAGGCTCGCATCACTGGCGAAGCGACCGCGAACGGTGAATCTGGGTTACTAGCCTCCAGCGGCTGGATCCTGGACGGCTTCCCCCGTACACTCCCTCAGGCTGAGGCACTGGACACTAACCTGTCTGGTGACAATGCCCTGACGCACGTGATCTCGTTCGCCGTCCCCGAAGTTGCCCTGATGGGGCGATTGACTGGTCGACGCACCTGCTCAAAGTGTGGTGCCATTTGGCACATCGAGCACAAACCAACTTCCAAGGAAGGGGTTTGTGATCAGTGTGGTGGTGAATTGACCCAGCGCTCGGATGATCGCGAAGAAGCGATCGGCAAGCGTCTGGAAGTGTATCGGTCACAAACTGCGCCTTTGTTGGCGTACTACAGTGACCGTGGTGTTTTGAAGGAGGTCGATGCGAATCGGTCTCCCGATGTCGTTTTTCAGGAGTTGCTGACGCATATGCAATGACCGGCCAAGAACAACCTTCGAACAGTGATGCTGCGGGTAGCGATACCCAAAGCGAACAAGCTCAGCCTGCTCAAAAGGCAACTGTGCTTGAGTCACTGAATAACGGGTTGTTCAGGCTGCAGATGAATGATGGCCGACCGGTCGTGGCTCACGTGGCCAAGGACCTCCGGATGGCGCTCTCGCGCCTGTTACCTGGAGACTCAGTCCTTGTTGACGTTTCGCCATACGATCCCGGGAAAGCCCGAATCTGCAAGTTGCTCGCCCAGTGATTCCAGCACGAAACTAATCCTCCCTAGCAAACGAGAACTGTTGTGAAGGTCAGAGCCAGCGTCCGTCGTATGTGCGACAAGTGCAAGGTCGTCAAGCGCCGTGGGATCGTGCGCGTTATTTGCGAGAACCCGCGCCACAAGCAGCGCCAGGGTAAGTAGGTACTATTATGCCCAGACTGCTCGGCGTCGATATCCCGAACGAAAAGCGCATCGAAACTGCGCTTCAGTATCTCTATGGCGTGGGCCAACACACGGCCCGCAAGGCCTTGGCGGAACTGTCCATTAATGGCTCAGTTCGTGCAAAGGACCTGAAGGACGATGAAGTCGCGACCATTGCGGCTTACTTGGAGCAACACTTCATTGTTGAAGGTGCTCTGCGTCGTTCCAACATGCAGAACATTGCGCGACTGAAGGAGATCTACTGCTACCGCGGTCTTCGTCATCGTCGCGGCTTGCCCGTTCATGGGCAGCGGACCCGTTGTAATGCGCGTACCCGCAAGGGTCCTCGTAAGACAGTGGCCAACAAGAAGATCCTGAGGAAGTAGAATGGCTCCAGCTGATAAGAAGAAGACCAAGATGCGCAAGAACGTCGGCAAAGCCGTCGCGCATGTTAAGGCGTCATTCAACAACACGATGATCACCGTCGTCGACGTCGCCGGGCAAGTCATTGCTTGGGACTCGGCTGGCACGATTGGCTACAAGGGCTCGCGCAAGAGCACGCCGTTCGCGGCGCAGCGCGCTGCCGAAAAGGTCGCCGACAAGTGCAAGAAGATGGGTGTGCACGAGATGGAAGTCTTGGTGCGTGGCCCCGGTTCGGGTCGTGAGGGTGCTATCCGCGCGCTCGCGAATTCTGGCATTGACGTCAAGTCCATCGAGGACTGCACGCCACTGCCTCACAATGGTTGCCGGCCGCGCAAGCGTCGCCGCGTCTAATCAGCTCGATCGACTCAAATACGAACAACTGTAATGGCACGTAACGATACGAACGTCTGCAAGCTTTGTCGCCGTGAAGGCGTCAAGCTCTTCCTGAAGGGGCAGCGATGCTTCTCTGAGAAGTGCGCGGTAAACCGCCGCAACTATCCACCGGGCCAACACGTCCGCCCCAAGAAGGGCACGGACTACGGCACCCAATTGCGCGAGAAGCAGAAGTGCAAGCGCATCTATGGTGTGCTTGAGCGCCAGTTCCAGCACTACTTCGACATCGCGAAGCGTCAGAAGGGCAACACGGGTGAGAACCTGTTGATCCTGATGGAACGCCGGCTCGATAACGTTCTCTTGAGCCTTGGCTTGGCCTTCTCGCGCTTTGATGCGCGTCAGATGGTTGCCCACGGTCACATCAAGGTGAACGGTCGTCGTCTAGACATTCCGAGCTACCTTGTCCGCGCCGGCGATGAAATCGTCGTTGCAGGTAAGGAGAAGGTTACCAAGAAGGCAGGCGATGCCATCGAGATGAACAAGGGCCGGCCATTGCCGACCTGGCTCGAAGCAACGCCAGCTGACCATAAGGGACGCGTCATCCAACTGCCCAAGCGTGAGGATGTCAGTGTCGAACTAAACGAGCAACTCATCGTCGAGCTGTGTTCCAAGTAGTCCTCGCAATCCCCGCTTAGCCACCCGATCGAGACCAAACCTATTTGGTTTGGGCCGAACCAATCAGGCCAAGCGGCCTGCTACCAGGAAGATCCGATATGCGTATTCGTTGGCGTAACTTCGAGTTGCCGTCGCAAGTCCGGTTGGAGCGCGAAAGCGCGACGCCGCAGTACGGCCGCTTTGTTGTCGAGCCCTTTGAGAAGGGTTTCGGTACTACCATTGGCAATGGCCTCCGTCGCGTTCTGCTCTCTTCGCTTGAGGGCACGGCCGTTACGTGGGTTCGTATCGATGGTGTCGTGCACGAGTTCTCGACGATCCAGGGTGTGCTCGAAGATGTCACCCAGATCGTGCTGAACATCAAGAAGCTGCGCGTCAAGCTGCATACCGATGCACCGACGACGCTTCGCCTTGATGTAAACGAGAAGGGTGAAGTGCTCGCGGAGTCGATCGAAGGCGACAGCAATGTCGAGATCGCCAACCCAGAGCTCAAGATTTGCACGCTGACCGAAGACGTTCGCTTCTTCTGTGAGATGCAGGTCCGCAAGGGCCGCGGCTACGTGACCGCAGAAGAGAACGTCCAAGACGATCTCGAGATGGGCACGATCCCAGTCGACTCAATCTTTAGCCCTGTGCACCGCGTTCGCTACGCCATCGAGAACACGCGTGTTGGTAAGTCCACGGACTACGACCGCCTTGTTCTGGAGCTCTGGACCGATGGCACTGTGTCGCCGGAACTGGGCCTCGTCGAAGCGAGTAAGATCTACCGCAAGCACTTGAACCCGTTCGTCCAGTACTTCGAAATGAAGGAAGATCTCGCCGTTGAAGGTGGGGTCCTGGCACCAGAAGGTGACGAGGGCGCACGCCGTCGCGAGATGGTCGATCTGCTCAACAAGAGCATCGACATGCTCGAGTTGTCGGTCCGCTCGAAGAACTGTTTGGATAGCGAGAACGTCGCTCTCATGCGCGATCTCGTTGTGATGACCGAGCCCGAACTGTTGAAGGTTCGCAACTTCGGTAAGACCTCCCTCAAAGAGGTCAAGAGCAAGCTGGCAGCGCTGGGCCTTTCGCTCGGTATGGCTGTTGACGAATACAAATAAGGGATTGCAGGCAACCGCTGTCGCATAGGCAGCGAGTGTTAGGCAGCCAAGGAATATAGTTATGAGACACAAGGTCGCAGGCAAACACCTCAACCGCAGCAGTGCGCACCGCAAGGCGCTCCGCATGAACTTTGCGGTTGCCGTCATTAAGCATGAGCGCGTCACCACGACCCTGGCCAAGGCCAAGGCGATGCGTGGCTTCGTCGAGAAGCTGATCACCCTGGCCAAGAAGGATGATGCTGCGACGCGTTTGCATCGCATCCGTCAGGCCGCTTCGGTCCTGCAAGACAAGACGGCTGTGAAGAAGTTGTTCGATGAGATTGGTCCGCGCTTCGCGAATCGTCCGGGCGGCTACATTCGCGTTCTCCGTCTCCCCGATCACCGCATCGGTGATGGTGGAGCGAAGGCCATCTTCGAACTCGTAGACAACAACGTGCTTGAGCAGCAGATCAAGGCTGCTGAAGAAGCCGAAGCTCAGGTCGACGAGACGGAAACCGAAGACGCTGGCGTTTAGAACGCTGGCTTCGGTTCGCGGCGCATATCGCCGCGCGCGTGCGATCCGCACCTAGTCCTAGCGAATCAGGGCTCACAGCATCACTCATTAGGGAGATGCTCTGTACGGATAGAACGTGCCATTGTGCTGCCCGTTGCTGGCGACGAGCATCGGAGCCACTGGTCTCCAGTATGAGGACCGCGAGCGGTCCTGCTCAGCCTACATGCGCGTAAATGACATGTTGTCCGGGCCGACTAGCACCGCGAACGAGTCGATCAATTCGTCGCTGATTGTCACGCCGCCGTCTGCTCGAATCCGGAAGCAGTTGCCGTTGTCTTCCACGTCGAGATTGAGCTGGTGGTTGCCACTGTATTTTTCTGCGATGGCAATGACTCGCGCCAAGAAGACGTCCGTCGACATGCTGGCATCAAGGTGTAGCACGATGCCGGACACTTCGCGGCGAACCACGACACTGGCTGGATCGAGCGCATCCAGCAGGAGGGCTGGATCTTCGCTGCCTTTGTCCTGACGTCCGGTCAGGAACACGATCTCATCTTCGACGATGTGGTCTTTGAGGGTTTCGAAGCTACGTGCGAAGCACGTGACCGGCACCATGCCGTCTAGGTCCTCAAGCATGAACTTGGCCATCTTCTTGCCCGCGTTCTTGCCCTGCTTGATCTGCAGGATTCGAACGCCACTGATCATGCCCGCGATGCGGATGTTCTCGCTGGGCTGCAGTTGCGCGACCGATGCTGTGGTGTTGCCTGCGATGCGACGCAGGAAGGCACCGCGTTTTTCGAATGGGTGGCCGGACAAGTAGAAACCTAGCGACTCTTTTTCACGCGTTAGGCGGTCGTGCTCGGGCCATTCTGGCGTGCCGTCTTCTTCCTCGGAGATGGCCTCAACGGGTGGTGGGGCAAACAGCATCGCTTGACCACGCCGGCGATCCTCACGTGCCGTTGCGGCCGCCCTTACGGCTTTCTCAATATGTGCCGCATTGCCCGCCCGGGTGCGGCCCATGTCGTCAAATCCGCCTGACTGCACCAGCGACTCTAACGCCGTCTTGTTCAGCACAGTGGTGTCGAGGCGTTCACATAAGTCATCGAGATTGCTGTAGGGCCCGTTCTCTGCCCGGTTCTCGGCAATCGCATCAGCGACGCGCGTGCCGACTCCCTTGATGGCGCCGAGGCCATATCGGATCGAGCCGTCTTCGACGCCGAAGTAGCGCATCGAGTGGTTTACAGAAGGGGGCAGGATCTTCATGTCCGCCCGCCGGATGTCGTCGACGAACTCTTTGATCTTGTCGCTGTTGCCGGACTCCGTTGTCAGGTTGGCAGCGATGAACTCTGTCGGGTAGTGGGCTTTTAGCCAAGCCGTCTGGTAGGTGACTAACGCATATGCCGTTGAGTGTGACTTGTTGAAGCCATACCCAGCGAAGTATTCCATCGTCTCGAAGAGCTCCTTGGCGAACTTGCCGTTGTAGTTCTGCTCTTCGGCTCCCTTGATGAACATGTCTTTGAACTTCAGCATGACCTCGGGCTTCTTCTTACCCATGGCCTTGCGCAAGTTGTCCGCCTCGGACATCGAGAATCCTCCGATCAAGCCGGAGATCTGCATGACCTGCTCCTGATACACAATGACGCCGAAGGTCGGTTCCAGAATCTTCCTGGTGTCCTCATGGGGCAGGACGGTCTTTTCTTCACCGTGCTTGCGGCGCACATACATGTCGACCATGCCGGATCCAAGAGGGCCGGGTCGATAGAGCGCGAGTACAGCGATGACGTCTTCGAAGTTGTCAGGCTTGAGGCGCGTTAGCAGTTCGCGCATGCCACTCGATTCGAGCTGGAAGACGCCTTGCGTCTCGCCACGCATCATCAAGTCGTAGGTTGGCTTGTCATCAAGCGGCAGGTTGTCGAGGTCGACGTCGATACCGTGCACTTCCTTTACCAAGCGCGCACCCTCTTGCAGGATGGTTAGCGTCTTGAGGCCGAGGAAGTCCATCTTCAGCAGGCCGACTTCTTCGAGCTCGGTCATCTGCCACTGGGTGACGATGTCTTCGCCGCTCTTGGCTAGCGGCACATACTCTTCGAGTGGCTTGTCGGAGATGACAACGCCGGCTGCGTGGATTGACGAGTGACGGGCAGCGCCTTCGAGCTTGACTGCCAGTTCGAACAGGCGTTTGTATTGCGGCGAGCTGTCGCGGACTTCCTGTAATTCTGTGTCGGTTTCCAGCGCAGCGACCAGCGACGCGCCGGGGCCGGATGGTACTTTCTTGCACAGCTTGTCGATGTCTGCGATCGGGAAGTCGAGCACGCGGCCGACGTCGCGCATGACGCCGCGACTTGCCATCGTTCCGAACGTGATAATTTGGCAGACGCAGTCCTCGCCGTATTTTTCCCGCACGTACTCGATGATTTCACCGCGGCGGATGCCGCAGAAGTCGATGTCGATATCCGGCATCGATACGCGGCCCGGATTGAGGAAGCGCTCGAATAGCAGGTCGTATTGCAGCGGACAAACGTCGGTGATGCGCAGGCAGTAGGACACGATCGAGCCCGCAGCCGAGCCTCGCCCTGGGCCAACCGGGATGCCCATTTCGCGCGCCTTGGCGATGAAGTCCCAGGTGATCAAGAAGTAGCTGACGAAGCCGAGCTTCTTGATGATCCCGACCTCGTAGTCGAGGCGCTCCTGTACTTCCTTGTTGATCTCGCCGTAGCGCTCAATTGCACCGTCGTGGCACAGCTTGGCGAAGAAGTCGTCCGGGTCCGACCCGTCGTCGGCCTGGTAAACCGGCACGTGGTAGACGCCAAACTCGATGTCAATGTTGCAGCGTTCGGCGATCTTGACAGTGTTCTCGAGCGCTTCTGGCCAATCCTTGAACGCGCGCGCCATCTCCTCCCGCGTTTTTAGATAGAGCTCTTTCGAGCCCATGCGGAAGCGCGACTGGTCGGCCACACTCTTGCCGCTGCGGATGCAGAACATGATGTCCTGCGCTAGCCAGTCTTCTTGCTTTAGGTAGTAGACGTCGTTGGTTGCTACGCATGGGATGCCAAGCTCTTCGCCGAGCTTGCGCATGCCGAGTGTTACCTTGCGCTGGGCCTCGTTGCCGGTGTGCGCGACTTCTAGGTAGAAGTTCTCGGGGCCGAACAGATCGCGCATGCGCAGTGCTGCTGACTTGGCTCCCTCCCAATCGTTCTGTTGGATCGACATCGCGATCTGCGACGTCAACGTACCGGAGAGGCAGATGATGCCTTCCTTGTGTCGCTCGATCAGTTCGTAGTCAACGCGAGGTCGGTAGCTGAAGCCTTCGAGATAGGCCTTGCCCGACATCTTCTTCAGGTTCTCAAGGCCCTCGTTGGTCGCAGCCAGCAGGGTCAAGTCGAACGTTGGGTTGTCGGCGCCAGCGGTCTCCTTATTGGTGCGCCCGGCGTAGTAGGTCGTCTGGCCGATGATCGGTTTGATGCCCTCCTTTTTGCATTGCTTGAACAGGTCGACGGCACCGAACATGTTGCCGTTGTCGGTCAACGCTAACGCCGTTTGACCGTCTTCTTTCGCTGCCGCTACGAGTGGTCCAACTTTCTCAGGTGCGGATAGCAGGCTGTAGTGCGACCGTACATGCAGGTGGACGAATGGAGGCGCTTCGGACATCGAATAGGCACGTTACGAGTCCAGCCCGGAAGCTGCCACAGGTTGCCTCGGAAGCCATCGGTTCTCGTCACGATGTGCGCCTTGTCGAAAGTTGTTTCCACATTGCGCGATTTGCCACACGTGCGCGATGCCCGGCCAGTGGCGCGATATTCGCGGCCATGCGTTAGTTTTTTCCACAAACCCAGCACATCAAATTGGTGTGCAGAAATGGGCTGCTAGATGCCCATCAGTGGGGAGGGCGGGCGGTCCGTCGGCCGGCGCTTTGGCTCGCGAGCTACGTGCGTCGCGAGGAACTCCGGGGCAAGCCAATGAGTGGCTCGGCTGCCAGTGGCCCGCCGCGAAGCGCACCTCTGCTTTGCATGTGATGATTACGCTCGCCGATGCCTTGCTGCCGTGGCGCAAGGCGATGATCTTGGGCGCAATTCGTGCGACTGCACTATTTCAGAAGCTGCATCAAGAGCGCTTTTTGCACGTGGGCGCGATTGGCTGCCTGGTCGTAGATGCGCGATCGATCACCATCAAGAACGGCGTCGGTCACGGCAACGTTGCGTCGCACTGGCAGCGGATGCATTAACAACGCATTGTTGGTTGTAGCCATCAATGATTCGTCAATGCGCCAGTCCTCTAGCGAACGTTTGACCATCGCTTCGCGCTCTGGGTCTTCCCAGTATTTTGTGCAACCCCAAGAACGTGCGTAAAGAACTTCAGTGCCCTTGGCTGCTGCCCTGTGGTCGTTGCTAACGCTTAAGGATCCGCCGGCGTCGCTGGCTGCCGTCTTGCTGCGCTCTAAGACTTCGTTGTCGACTTCGAACCCGAGTGGGTGAGCCAGTGTGATGTCCATGCCTAGCAGTGCTGCGAGTTGCAATATTGAGTGCGTTGGGCCGAGTCCCTTGGGCTCGGGATGGTTGCACCATTGCAGGGTCAGCTTGCGGTTTTTTAGCGACACTAGATGTTCGCGCATCGTCAGCACGTCGGCGAGTGCTTGGCAGGGATGCTCAAATGACGTTTCTAGATTGATGACTGGAACGGATGCGTGTTCGGCGTAGCTGCGTAGTAGCAACTCTTGTCGGTCTCGTTCCCAAGTCCCTGTGCGAGCCGCGGCCCGGATGCCGAGTGCGTCGACGTAGCGCGACAGGGTGCGAGCCGCATCCTTGACGTGCTCCTCGGCTGGGCCGTCCATGATCGCCTGGTCTTGCGGCTCGAGCTCGTATAAGTCGTCGCTCGACAGGTTGATGCAGTGGCCTCCCAGCTGCACCATGCCTACTTCGAATGACACCCGGGTTCGCAGGCTCGGTTGGAAGAATAATAACCCAAGTGTCTTGCCACCAAGCACCTGTCCGGGGCGCTTGCCCTTGACGCGCGTGGCGAGATCGAGAAGGTCATCAAGTTCGTGTCGGGTCATTCCCGACGTAGATAGAAAGTCTCGCTTGCTCAAGGTTCCTCACTGGGGTGGACTGTTGAGGATAGATGCCAAAGACGTCCCCGACAAGCGAAGACGAACGCTGGATTGCGCGCTGCCTGGAACTTGCGCGGGAAGCGGCTGCCAACGACGAGGTGCCCGTCGGTGCGATTGTCGTGATTGACGGTGATATTGTCGGTGTTGGCCGCAACCGAGTTGAAGAGCTGCGCTCGCCCCTGGCTCACGCGGAAATGGAGGCGCTGCAAGAGGCGCTCGCCAAGATGGGGGTGAAGCGTCTCCCTGATGCAGAACTCTACTGTACGCTTGAACCCTGCTTTTTGTGCGCCGGAGCGATCTTGCACACCCGGGTGCGTCGGGTCGTATTTGGTGCCCGTGACCCCAAGTTTGGCGCCGTGCGATCGCTGGGTAACGTGCTCGAGGACGAACGTCTGAATCACCGCTGTGTTGTGTTAGAAGGCGTTCAGGCGGACGAGAGCGCTGCCTTGCTCCGTTCTTTCTTCCGCAAGAAGCGGTGAGGGGCCGTGGTGAGATTCTGACCGGCGTGGTCTGAATCGAAAGCGACGATGGGCCAATTGGCTGCTTTGGCCCCGGACTCTGGCCGCAAGGATCGTGGCAGCGACGAGTTGGCTGTTGAAATACGGCCGCCGATCTGCACGATCCTCGCCTCATTCGTTGCAGCGCCCTCCAGCGTTGTGACCCTCGCGGAGAGGTGCCAGAGTGGCTGAATGGCCCGGTTTCGAAAACCGGTTAGGGCGCAAGTTCTACGGGGGTTCGAATCCCCCCCTCTCCGCCACTTTTTCTCCTTCATGGAGAAAAAGTGTGTCCCGTGCGCGATGGGGCTCCGCCCATGTCGGTCTGCTAGGGCAGCGTTTCCCACAAGAACGCGTATGCAAGTGCCGACATGAATGCCGCTTGCTTGTTATCTGCGGCTCCACCATGACCGCCCTCAATGTTCTCGTAGTAGAGAAC